>ERZ1643250.444-NODE-444-length-44392-cov-7.821098_pt1 | contig 44392 bp, 36 predicted proteins | sample MGYA00579262_ERZ1643250 | MGnify/ENA primary metagenome ERZ1643250 (study PRJEB29033, sample SAMEA4952265) | chicken gut metagenome | biome: Broiler Chicken; feature: Gastrointestinal Tract; material: Caecum | place: Ireland | collected 2018 | study: Broiler...
AAACAGGCGTGAAGCCTTGAAAAATCAATGGTTTTTGAGGATTAGATAGTTAAAATAGAATTTGTACAGAAGAAAAGAAAGGCGGAATTACAAATGGGAAAGTCAATTAAAGAAACTATGCAGGAGTTTACAGTAAATCAGGCGCTTAAATATCTTGAAGGCAATCCGGAGGAAAATATTCCGAAGCTGATGTCATTTGTGGACCGGCTTATGCCGAAGGACTGGTATGTAAGCCAGAGAAATGCGATTCGCGGGGCTATTGAAAAGAAAAATAACTGGTATCAGCTTATCTTACGGCTCTACGAGCTGGATCCGGGCGTGCGCCGGGCGTTTTTCCAGAACTTTATTACAAATGCCAGCCTGAAGGGAAGCGCAACGCAGGACGAGATGGCGAAAAAATACAACTGCAACATTCCCTGGGCAATCCTGCTCGACCCGACTACAGCGTGCAATCTGAACTGTACAGGGTGCTGGGCCGCGGAGTACGGACATCAGTTTAACCTGAGTCTGGAGGACATAGATTCTATTGTCCGTCAGGGAAAAGAACTGGGCACGTATATGTACATTTACACAGGAGGCGAGCCCACCGTGCGAAAAAAAGATATCTTTAAAATCTGTGAGATGCATCCAGACTGTGAGTTCCTTGCATTTACAAATGGAACTATGATCGACGAGGAGTTCTGCCGGGAAATGCTGCGAGTGAAAAACTTTGTCCCGGCCATCAGTCTGGAAGGATTTGAGAAAGCCAACGACGGACGGCGCGGCGAGGGAGTATACTACAAAGTGCGCCGCGCAATGGAATTGATGAAAGAGCATAAGCTTCCGTTTGGAATCTCGGTGTGCTACACCAGCCAAAACTTTGAGGATGTCAGCAGCGAGGCATTTTATGATATGATGATTGAAAGCGGCGCGCTGTTTGTATGGTATTTCCATTACATGCCGGTAGGGCACGGCGCCGTAACAGAACTTCTGCCCACACCGGAACAGAGGGAAGAGATGTACCATCGTATCCGGCATTTCCGTGAGACGAAACCGATCTTCGGTATGGACTTTCAGAATGACGGCGAGTATGTGGGCGGCTGTATCGCAGGCGGCAGAAGATATCTTCACATTAATGCCAAAGGCGATGTGGAGCCATGTGTATTTATCCATTATTCCAATGTAAATATCCATGACTGCTCCCTTCTGGACGCGCTGAGAAGCCCGATTTTCCAGGCATACCACGACAACCAGCCGTTCAACGGCAACCATCTGCGCCCGTGTCCGATGCTGGAAAACCCGGAACGCCTGAGAAATCTGGTAAAGGAGACTGGAGCAGTGAATACAGATTATCAGGACCCGGAGAAGGTAGATGACCTGTGCGACCGGTGCGTGCCATATGCAGAAAACTGGAAACCGACGGCAGATAAACTGTGGGAAGCAAGCCATCCTCATAATAGATAGATTTGGTTTTGTATAAGAAAAGGGGCGCTGGAAGGTGAGGGAATACAGAGTGCCGCCGGCTGATTTTCCTTTTTTCTTTTGGTGAAATGTGATAGTCTGATGTATGAAATTAAAATACAGTGAAATATGGAAGATCAAAATGCAGAGGAGCGGAGAAGATGACAGGCGGGAATAAGAAAAACTATCAGATCACGGCATTCTGCCATCGCTTTCTGGCGGATTATATCAGGGAAGGCAGCGTATGCATTGACGCTACCTGTGGCAACGGCCATGATACGGAGTATCTTTGCCGGATGGCGGGCCCATCGGGAAAGGTATATGCTTTTGATATACAGAAACAGGCGGTGCAGCATACGAAGGAGAGACTGAAACGTGCCGGATATGAGGAAAGGGCGGCGATATACTGTGCCGGACATGAACATATGGCAGAGTATGTGCGGGAGGCGGCGGATGCCATCGTTTTTAATTTCGGTTATCTGCCGGGAGGCGATCACGCGCTTTCTACACGGGCGGAAACGAGCCTGGAGGGAGTGAGGCAGAGCCTGGATATTCTGAAGCCGGGCGGGGTGATGAGCCTGTGCATCTACAGCGGCGGAGATACGGGATATGAGGAGAAAAATGCGCTGATGGCATACCTGAAAGAACTGGATCCGGCCAGATGGCTGGTGATCGCGTGCAGCTACTATAACCGGAAAAATGATCCGCCTCAGCCGGTGTTTGTGATCCGGCTGTGATGAGAAGTGAAATTACTGGCACACAGGTGGAGAAACCGCCTCAGTACCGGGTGATCGTCGTCATACCGGTAATATACTCCGAAGGACAGTACCGGCAGATCTGTGATTCGGATATATTTTACATCCGGTTCTCTTGCCGGTGTGATATCAGGGTACAAAGTGTATCCCATCTGCGCTCTGACCATAGTCAGGGCGCTTTCCATATTGTCGGCAAAAAAGCACTGCTCAGGGCGCAGTTTTCCAATGATACTGTTCTGCATGGTGAAGATAGGATCTGCGATCTGCCGTGGGGAGCAGGCGATAAAATTTCCTGACAGATGCTTTTGGGTCAGGGTTTCATATTGTGCCAGCGGATGGTCAGGATGACAGATGCAGGCGACGGGAGCAGAACAGAGTTCTCTGAAATAAAGAGAGGACTTTTTCTGCTCCTCTTTTATGCCAAAAGCGGCATGAATCTGTTTATTTTCAATCAGGCCCAGGAGAGAGGGGAAGGGGACGAGACGGATATTCGGGCGCAGCAGAGATGGCAGAGGAGTTTCAGGCGGAAGAACTGATATTTCTGATGAAGAAGATTAATCTGGACATGGAAGCGCAGCTGAAAAGATGCCTGGAGAGACATGATATGAGCGGCACGCAGGTGTACTTCATGGTATATATTCTGCGGCATCACCCGAAGGGGACATACATTACAGAAATGTGCCGTGAGATTGGGGTATCTAAGGCAACGCTGTCCGTCCTGGTGAAAAAACTGAGAGAAAAAGGGTATCTGTGTTTTCAGGAGAGTCCCGGGGATGTGAGAAAGAAGAGGATCGTCCCAACGGAAAAACTCATAGTTCAGGGAAATGGATTCCTGCAGAGAGCGGACCGCATGGAGGCGCAGATCTGCAGCCCTCTCGGCCGGAAAGAGAGGGAAGAACTGTGGGAGCTGGAACAGAAGATTCTCACACAGTTGAAAAAAATGGAGAAGGAAAACAGAGAAATAAAGAGACAGGAGGTTACAGTATGAAGACAGTTTTGGCACAACTGAAACAGTATAAAAAGGACACCTTCCTTACGGTGGGATTTACGACACTGGAAGTTATCATGGAAGTGCTGCTCCCATTTATCACTGCGCTGATCATTGACAACGGGCTGGAACAGTCCAATATGTCAGCTATAATCAAGTATGGCATCCTGATGCTGGTAATGGCGCTTGTCAGCCTGTTCTCAGGTGCGATGGCGGGAAAATATGCAGCCAGCGCATCTTCGGGATTCGCCTGTAATTTAAGAGAAAGTATGTATGTCCGCGTGCAGGATTACTCTTTTTCGAATATTGATAAATTCAGCACGGCAGGCCTTGTTACAAGAATGACGACGGACGTGACCAATGTGCAGAATGCATTTCAGATGATTATCCGTATCGCGGTGAGAGCGCCGCTGATGCTGATTTTCAGTATGATCATGTGCTTTCTGATCAATCGCAGCCTGAGCCTTGTGTTCCTGGCAGCTTTGTGTTTCCTGGCGGTGATCCTGGCAGTTATCATGAAAAAAGCGACCGGAGTGTTCCAGGAGGTTTTCGACCGGTATGACGATCTGAACGCCAGCGTACAGGAAAATGTCACAGCTATCCGTGTGGTAAAGGCATACGTCCGGGAAGATCATGAAAATAAAAAATTCCGTAAGGCGGCGGAACATCTTTACCGTCTGTTCGTGAAGGCGGAGAGTCTTCTGGCAGTCAATAACCCGGTGATGATGCTTGTGGTCTACGGATGCATCACGGCGGTTTCCTGGTTCGGAGCACAGTATATCGTGGCGGGGAGCATGAGCACCGGGGATATCACTTCGCTGTTCAGCTACATTATGTCCGTTATGATGTCGCTTATGATGCTGTCTATGATCTTTGTCATGGTGACGATGAGTGCGGCAAGTATCCGCCGTATCTCTGAAGTTTTAAATGAGAAGCCGGAACTCCATGACCCGGCGGATCCCATAACGGAAGTTGCAGATGGAAGCATTGATTTTGACCATGTGAGTTTTGCATATAAACATGGCAGCGGCGAGGATACGCTGGAAGATATCGACCTGCATATCCGTTCCGGCGAGACCATAGGGATCATCGGCGGCACCGGATGCGGCAAATCCAGTCTGGTGAATCTGATCAGCCGTCTCTACGACGCATCTGCAGGAACCGTGAAAGTCGGCGGAAGAGATGTGAAAGAGTACGATATGGAAGTGCTGAGAAACGAAGTCTCGGTTGTGCTTCAGAAGAATGTCCTGTTCTCTGGAACAATTCTCGACAACCTGCGCTGGGGCAATGAAAATGCATCGGAGGAGGAATGTGAGGCGGCCTGCAGGGCGGCGTGCGCATCGGAATTTATTGAGCGGCTGCCGGATAAATATAACACGTGGATCGAGCGGGGCGGAAGCAATGTATCGGGAGGACAGAAGCATAGATTGTGTATTGCGAGAGCGCTTTTAAAGAAACCCAAGGTACTTATCCTGGACGACTCTACAAGTGCGGTTGATACTGCGACGGATGCGAAGATCAGAGAGGCGTTCCGGCAGGTGATCCCGGGAACGACCAAGATCATTATTGCGCAGAGAGTCTCAAGTGTGGAGGAGGCGGACCGCATCCTTGTGCTGGATGATGGAAAGATCAATGGATTTGACACTCACGAGCATCTGCTGGAAAACAACGAGATTTACCGCGATATTTATGAGTCACAGACCCAGGGCGGCGGAGACTTTGATCATGCAGCCTGAACAGGCAGTCAAGAAACAGAAAGGAGATTGTAAGATGAAAGAGAAAAGGAAAGCGTCATCTATGTATGTCTTGAAACGTCTTCTGGTATACATGGTGAAGAATTATAAATTTTCATTTCTTGTTGTAGTGGTTTGTATTGTGATCGGCGCTTTTGCCACCATGCAGGGGATGCTGTTCGCTAATATGGAGTCTCTGCCGATCAAATATTTCGATACCCATGCGCACGGGGATATCATGTCTGTGTATACCAATGACGTGGATACACTGAGACAGCTGTTCAGCCAGAGCATTCCGCAGATCATCAATTCTGCGGCGACGCTGGTGGCTACGTTCATTTCCATGATCGTGCTGAATATACCGCTGACCATTGTCACGCTTGTTATGGCTCTTGTCATGCTGAGAGTAACCACCGTATTCTCCGGGCTGTCCGGCAAATACTTCCAGAAACAGCAGAGAGACCTGGGAAATGTAGACGGATTTATTGAGGAGATGATGGACGGACAGAAAGTTGTCAAAGTCTTCTGTCATTGCAAAGGAGAACCCGGACGGCTATCAGACGGTGCTCACCGGAGATGAAAGCAACTTAAGCCAGGGGCAGAGACAGCTTCTTGCGATTGCCCGGGCGGCGGTAGCAGATCCGCCGGTACTGATCCTGGATGAGGCTACATCATCCATTGATACCCGGACAGAAGGGCTTGTGCAGGCAGGTATGGACGCTCTGATGAAAGGAAGGACCACATTTGTCATCGCACACAGACTGTCTACCATCAAGAATTCGGACTGCATTATGGTTATGGAGCAGGGAAGGATCATCGAGCGGGGAAGCCACGATGAACTGATCGAGGCGAAAGGGAAATACTATCAGCTGTACACGGGTAATTTTGCGGCGTGATCATATGAGCCGCTGTATCTTTTTCTCTGTGCAGGCAATATGTTTGAAAAATTCTTTCGGAGAAGGTATAATGATACAGTTGATAGGAGAAAAAGATTATGATCGTAATTGACAAAGAAAAATGTATAGGATGCGGACTCTGCGCAGATGACTGTCCTGCAGGGAAGATCGCACTTCATGAAGCAAAGGCAGTCTGGTCGCCGGACTGTATCCAGTGCGGGCACTGTGTGGCGGTCTGTCCGCAGGCGGCTGTGAGCATTCCGGAGTATGAGATGGATGACGTGGAAGAGTATGATCCTGCGACATTTACCGTAAAGCCGGAACATTTTCTCCATGCGGTGAAGTTCAGAAGGAGCATCCGTAATTTTCGCGGCCAGAAAATAGACCGGGCGTGCATGGAACGGATCCTGCAGGCCGGAAGGTACACTGCGACGGCAAAGAATCGGCAGGCATGTCGGTTTATCGTACTTCAGGAAGAACTGGAAGTGTTTAAAGAACTGCTCTGGCAGCAGGTACCGGATCTGGCGGAAAAGATAAAAAAGGAGATGCCGCATTATTCTATGATGTTTAAATTTCTGTACCGGAGGCGGAGAAAGGATCTGAAGGACGACGGTCTGTTCTTCAATGCTCCGGCCTGTATCCTGATCGCTGCAGACAATTCGCTGGACGGCGGACTGGCGGCTGCCAATATTGAGAACATGGCGGTTGCGGAAGGCGCAGGTATACTGTACAGCGGCTATCTGAACCGGATCATCGAAGCCTGTCCTGTGCTGAAAGAATGGCTTGGAATACAGGATATAACTCTTGTCTGCTGTATGCTGGCAGGATATCCGGCGGTGACATATAGGAGGACGGCTCCCAGAAAGAAAGCAGATATTGTGTGGAGATAAATGATAGACAGAGAAAAAGCAGGCGGCATCAGAGGAAGAAATATTTCTGATGCTGCCTGCTTTTGTCAGAATGGATCATACAAGTTCTGCGTTTTTGTGTATGGTTTCACGGATGATATTTTCAACATGATCGCTGATATGGCGTTTAGTGTCTTTGTCCAGCTGATCCGGGTAGATCGGCTTTCCATATTCAATTACCACATGGGTTTTCCGTACCTTCGGCATATGATTTTCAAAAATCTCGGCCGTGTTGTTCAGTGAGATAGGAATGATCGCACAGCCGGTTTTTGTTGAGATTTTAAATGCTCCATCTTTAAATGGCAGCATGCTCAGTTCTTCGCCGGAGTTGCGGGTGCCCTCGGGGAAGATGCAGATGGAGATACCGTTTTTAATATAGTCTATGGCCTGGAGGATTGTCTTCAGGCCTTCTTTGGGGTTGCTTCTGTCCAGAAACAGACAGTAGACGCGCTTCATCCATGACGTCAGTGTAAGATAGCGCTCCATCTCTTTTTTGGCAATATAACCGGTCAGTCTTCTGCATCTGCTGTATGTCAGAAGAATATCAAAATAGCTGCGGTGATTTCCGATAAAAAGTACAGGTTCATCAGGAATATTTTCTTCCCCGATCAACGTTGTCTTTACCCCGGCTATTTTTAATATCACTTTAAATCCCCACTGAACGATCCGCAGGGAACTGATATCCCGGGCGCGCGGATTAAATTTTCCAATAATCCACTCCACAATGAGAACGGGAATGGTAAGGATCAGATATGCGATCAGAAATAATACAATACATATAAATCGAAACATGGTATAAGCCCTCTTTTTCTGTGTAGTAAAACGAATCTCTCCTGAAATAACGTAAAAATATTATACAGCGGCAATAATGAAAAAACAAGCCGCGAATGGCAGATTCCGGCACGTTTCAGAGAGGGCTGTTCGCATCTGACCTGGATCAACATTTGTGCAGCGGACTTTTTACGGAAAGAGAATAGCAGAGGCGGACGGCGCATATGATATAGGGAAATAGAACGGGCAGCGCTGTTTTCAGTGGCCGGCAAAACGGATTATGGACGCCCGTGTTACATTTTCCAGAGGATAAGGAGTTGAAACAGATCAGGAAAGCAAAGACAGCGGTTTGGACAACATGTCCCGGCCGTCTTGTTCTGGGAGCGGTGGGATTGGCGTTTTCGGTGTGTGCGGCAGGATGTGTAAAGCAGACAGATACATCGGAGAAACTCAGAGATCTGAAGTTTACGGTTCTGGAGAAAGAAGCGGTGCCGGATGAACTGGGCGAAGTGATCGAAGAGGAGAAGGAAGAACCCTTTAAACTTTCCTATACAGACCAGGGAGTGCTGTATCTTGCAGAAGGGTATGGCGGGCAGCCTACGTCAGGGTACAGTGTGGAGGTAAATGCATTGTATGAGACAGAGGATGCTGTCTGTATGCACACGACTCTGATGGGACCGGAAAAGGGGGAAAAGACAGAAGAAGCCGTTACATATCCATATGTGGTCGTGCAGCTGGAATATATCGGAAAAGACATTGTTTTTAATTAAAAATGCGATATTTGATCGAGGAGGAGAATGATGGAGCTTATCAGAAAACCGATTCACTATACTCAGGAGGGAAAACGGATCTTCGACCAGTTTTATCTGGATGAAGATTATAATGTCCCGGAGGTCAAAGAGGATGTACAGCGGGTGATACAGGGAACGGCTGAGGTGCGTACAGAGGATATCCGTTCCGTAGAAAATTATGTAAGAGTTACGGGGAAAGTTTATTTTCAAATTCTCTATGTGACCGCATCGGCAGATCCCAAGCCGTCTGTGCTGGAGGGGAAGATGCCTTTCGAAGAAATGGTTTACGCAGAAGGGACGGAGGGAGAGTCTTATTATCTCCAGAATGTCAGGACAGAGTTTACCGCGTCCGTAGTCCATTCCCGGAAATTAAGCCTCCGGGTGATGGTGGAGATGGAAGTAGGGAGGGAGAGCCTGAAGGACGAGGAGACTACGGCCGATATTGACAGCGAGATTCCCGTTTACCGGAAAAAACAGAAAATCAATCTGCTCACTCTTGCAGTGGCGAAGAAAGATACATACCGCATTAAGGAGGCGGTCACGCTTCCGGGAACAAAGGAAAGCATCGGGCAGATCCTGCTCACAGATATAAGCAGCCGGAAACTGGATATCCGGCCTTCCCGGGATGAACTGCAGATCCGGGGCGAGCTGCTCGTGTTCTGTATGTATTTGTCAGAAGAAGAAAAGACTGACTGGATCTCCCAGAGTGTTCCATATGAGGGCCGCATTCCCTGTGAAGGCGTGACGGACGGGATGTATTTTCACATACAGCACTCTCTTGAGGATACCATCGTTGACGCGCGGATGGATGGAGATGGGGAGATGAGGATCCTGGGTATTGAGGCGGCGCTGTCCCTGCGTATGAATATATATGGAGAAGAGGAGACAGAGCTGCTCAGCGATCTGTATTCCCTGGAGCAGGAATGCGTATTTGAAACAAGACAGGCGCTGTACGAGGAACTGCTCATGCAGAATCAGTCGAAGTGCAAACTGACAGAACGTCTTTCCCTTCCGGAGATGAAGGACGATGTATTGCAGATCATCCACAGCAGCGGGAACATTCAGGTGGAAAATACACAGAATGTACCAGAAGGGATAAAAATAGAAGGAATCCTTCACCTTAGTTTCCTGTATGTCAGGGCAGATGATATGGAACCGTTTGGAAGCTGGCAGGGCATGGTGCCTTTCTCCTATCTTGTTGAATGCCCCGATATGCCGTCAGATATAATCAGCAGTATGTCCTGTCATGTAGAACAGCTTCTCGTGACCCTGGCCGGAAGCGAGGAAGTGGAGGTTAAGGCTGTACTGGCATTTGATACATTCCTGAGAAAGCCGGTGAGGACAGACGTCATAACAAATGTAGAGATGCGTCCCGCCGATCCCCAAAAACAAGAAAAACGCCCCGGCATAGTGGGACATATCGTTCAGGAAGGCGAAGACATGTGGGGACTTGCAAAAAAATACATGACCACGATAGAAGGAATCAAAGAAGTGAACGGACTGGAAAGCGAAAATATCAAATCAGGGGATAAATTATTGATTTTTAAAGAAAATATGAGTATACTATAAGCACAATGTATACAAGATACAATTAATTCTTTCAAAAGGGGTCAGTCCCCTTTTGAAAGAGCGTTCAGAATATTCTGATAAATGGGGATGACCCTGGTATGGAGGACACAGGATGAACCAGATCGATTTAAAAGCGCTGGCAAAAATTAATCTTGGACTGGATGTGCTTGGGAGACAGGAGGACGGATATCACAGCGTACGGATGGTTATGCAGACGATTTATCTGTATGATGAGGTCAGGCTGATAAAAAGGGAGAAACCTGGGATTGAAATTATCTCCAACCTGGCGTACCTTCCTACGGGAGAAGGAAATATCGCATACAAGGCCGCAAAACTGCTTCAGGACGAGTTTGGCTTAAAGGAGGGGATAAGCATTTTTCTCAAAAAGCATATCCCGGTGGCGGCGGGACTGGCAGGCGGAAGCTCCAATGCGGCGGCAGTCCTGTTTGGAATGAACCGGATGTTTGATCTGAGGCTGACACGGAAGGATCTGATGGAGCGGGGCGTTAGACTGGGGGCGGACGTGCCCTATTGTATTATGAGGGGAACAGTTCTTGCGGAAGGGATCGGCGAGAAGCTGAGCGTACTCCCGCCTATGCCAAAATGCGCAGTTCTTATTTCAAAACCTCCGGTAAGTGTATCTACCCGGACGGTTTACGAGGCTCTGGATGCCAGGGAGATCACAGAGCATCCTGATATTGACGGAATTATTTCCGGTCTGGAAAAAGGAGATATAAAATTAGTTGCCGGTGCCATGGGAAATGTGCTGGAAAGCGTAACAATACCCATGCACCCTGTTATAGAGGTTATTAAAAATGAAATGAAAGCGGCGGGGGCGCTTAACGCAATGATGAGCGGAAGCGGCCCGACAGTATTCGGCCTGTTTGAAAGCCGGGCTGATGCGAAGAACGCCCAGAGGAGAATCCGGGATAAAGCACTGACAAAGCAGGTGTATGTGACAAATATACACAGCGTAAGGAGGAACGAAAATGGGAATAGATTTTGAAGTTACAATGGATGAATACCTTCCTTTAAGAGACGTGGTTTTTAATACGCTGAGGCGGGCAATCCTCAGGGGAGAGCTGAAACCCGGCGAGAGGCTGATGGAGATACAGCTTGCAAATAAGCTGGGAGTCAGCCGCACGCCCATACGCGAGGCGATCCGCAAGCTGGAATTGGAAGGCCTGGTTCTCATGATACCGAGAAAGGGGGCGGAAGTAGCGGAAATCACTGAGAAAAATCTCAGAGATGTACTGGAAGTACGCTGCGCCCTGGAAGAACTGGCGGTACAGCTCGCCTGCGACCGTATGGATGAGGAAGGGATAAAAAAGCTGAAAGAAGCAGCAGAAAAATTCCGGGAAGTGCTGGACAGCGATGATATCACGCAGATAGCCCAGGCTGATGTACTGTTCCACGATATTATTTACACCGCAACAGACAACGACAGACTGATACAGCTGCTGAACAACCTGCGGGAGCAGATGTACCGGTACCGTATTGAGTATCTCAAAAAAAGAGAGTGCTACCCCCAGCTTCTTGAAGAACATCAGGCGGTGATTGACGCTATTGCAGGGAAGGACAAGCAGAAAGCCACTGAAATAACCGGACGGCACATCAGCAATCAGGTGGATACGGTGGTGGACACATTGAGGCACAAAGACAACTCTAATTAAAAATTCAGAAAATTCTGAATTCGCGTTCAAAAGGGGACTGACCCCTTTTAAAATGTATAAACTTCCATTATCTGTCAATACTTTATGTATCAGTATCAGATATGGAGGTTTTACATAATGTATAGATTATTTATTAAAAGAAATGCGGAAAAGTTGATTTTTGTTTTTGCCGTGGCGGCGGCATCGCTGGCAGCGGGAGTTGTTTTCTGCCATATGAGGGTGGATGAACAGTTGCGTCTGCAGAGACATTTGGCGGATGAGGTCCTTCGGTTTCATGTGATCGCCAACAGTGACAGTGACAGGGATCAGGAACTAAAGCTTAAGGTGAGGGACGCGGTGCTGGATTATTTTGCGGAGGAGATGCCGGAGAGTGCGGATGCTTCACAGGCAGCTTCGTGGGCAAGGGAGCACACGGATGAGATTGAGACAGTAAGCAGGGACGTGCTGGCTTCGTCAGGATCGGACGATGTGGTAAATGCGGCTGTGACGACATGCTTTTTCCCGGACCGGACATACGGGGATCTTACATTTCCGGCGGGAAACTATGAGGCTCTGCGTGTCGAGATCGGCGAAGCGGAAGGACAAAACTGGTGGTGCGTGCTCTATCCGAACCTGTGCTTTCTGGATTCTACAAACGCAGTTGTACCAGATGAGGGAAAAAAGAAATTGAAAAATGTATTGACAGAAGAGGAGTATTCCAGTATTACAGCAGAGTCCGAATTCAGGATCGGCTGGTTTTTCTGGTAAGTAAAGAAAATGACAGAGTTTTTGATCAGACATTTTATAAAAGATTATAAGGACGTGGAGAAGATATCCGTGCGGACAGCATACGGCGTGCTGGCAAGCATTGTGGGTATCTTCTGCAATGTTTTTTTATTTGTTGTAAAATTCGCAGTTGGATTTGTCCTGCGCAGTGTATCGGTCACTGCGGATGCCTTTAATAACCTTTCAGATGCAGGATCTTCCATTATCAGTTTTGTGGGAGTGAAAATGGCGGAGAAGCCTGCGGACAGGGATCATCCATTCGGACATGGGAGGATTGAGTACATTGCGGCCCTTGTCGTCTCTTTCCTTGTGCTGGAAGTGGGCTTTACTTTTCTGAAGGATTCTATCGGGAAGATACGGACTCCGGAAGACCTGAACTTTCAGACAGTGTCTGTGGTCATTCTTTTACTGTCCATCGCAGTGAAACTGTGGCTGGGGTTGTTCAACAGAAAACTGGGAGAAAAAATCAATTCCAAGGTAATGATGGCGGTCTTTACAGACTCAATGGGTGATGTGATCACAACGGGGGCGACGATCCTGTCTCTGATTTTCTTCCGCATCACAGGAATAAATATTGACGGGGTTGTGGGTGTGGGCGTTGCCCTGGTCGTTATGTGGGCCGGCGTGGGAATTGCGAAAGATACACTGGAACCCCTGATCGGAGAGGCCATAGATCCGGAAGTCTACAGGGAGATCAAACATTTTGTAGAAAGCTATGACGGGATTGAAGGAACTCATGACCTGATCGTACATAATTATGGGCCGGGGAGAAGCATGGCGTCCATCCATGCAGAGGTACCGAATGACGTGGACATCGAGCAGTCCCATGAAATTATAGACAGGGTGGAGCGAGAGGCGGCAAAACAACTGGGTATTTTTCTCGTTATCCATATGGATCCTGTGGAAATGAAGGATCAGAGAGTGCTCCGTATCCGGGACAAAGCGGTGCGTCTCCTCCATGATCTGGATCCTGCATGTAGTATCCATGATTTTCGTGTCGTCCACGGAGAACATCAGATCAATCTTATTTTTGACATGGTAATTCCCATTGAGTACAGCGAAGAGAAAAAAAAGGAACTGCCGGTTCGGCTGGCGGAACGGCTGAAAGGCGCGGACTCCAGATATGAGTGCGTGATAACGGCCGAATATGATTATGTGGCAAAGAAAGAGGAGTGACAGACAGATGACGACGGCGATGAAAAACAGATATGAATTTGAAGGAAGAGTCCGTTACAGCGAGATCGATCACCGGGGGACCATGACCCTGCCCGCACTGATCAATTATTTCCAGGACTGCAGCACGTTTCATTCCGAGGCGGTAGGGTTGGGAATGGAACATCTGAAACAGGAGAAAAAGGCATGGGTGCTTTCTTACTGGCAGATTGTTGTAGAGCGTTATCCTTCCCTGTGCGAGAAAATCACGACAGGGACATTTGCCACGGAATTCAAAGGTCTGTACGGAAACCGGAATTTCTATATGAATGACGAATCGGGGAAGAGGATTGCCTGCGCAAATTCCATCTGGGTATTTATGGATCTGGAAAAGGGCCGGCCGGCCCGGCCCGCAGCAGAGAATATAGAACCATACGGCACATGTGCGCCGCTGGATATGTCATACGAGGGCAGGAAGATCGTTTTGCCCGGAGAGTCCGAGGACAGACAGCCTTTTCCGGTACGAAAGTATCACATAGATACAAACGAGCATGTTAATAACTGCCAGTATGTACAGATGGCGCTGGAGATGCTGCCCGGGGATGCTCTGGTCAGGCAGGCGAGAGTGGATTATAAAAAATCAGCTGTCCTCGGCGATATGGTCTTTCCCAGAGTTTCACAGGAAGAGGATCGAACGGTGATCGAACTTTGCGACAGTGAAGGAAAGCTATACGCCGTAGTGGAATTAAAGTAAAACGCTGCCGGATAGGGGCTGTTCCAGTTCGTCCAGAAGCTGCTCCAGCACATCTTCGGCAAAAGGAACGGTGTGAGACGCGTGGTCGGATACGCCGGGCGCCGCTCCCGATACGGCATAGCTTGTACCTGCAAGTTCCAGCATCTCAATGTCATTCTGCTGGTCGCCCATAGCAATGCATTCGTCGGCGCTGATGCCAAAGAAATCGAGGAAAGTCTGCAGCGCGGTTCCCTTATTTATTCCGGGCGGTATGAAGTCGATCCATATATTTCCAGAGGTCACGGCGCGGATTTCCGGCGCGAACATATCCTGCAGATGCTGCAGATAGTTCTGGAGCGCCTGCGGTCCGTCCGACAGATTGGCCACTGCGATCTTGATAAAAGGTCCCTCTGCTTTTGCAATATCATCTACGACTTCGGTCGTGTTTTTCATTACATTGCGAATGTGATCCACAAACGCAGGATTTGTTCCTTCAATTACTGAGGCGTTTTCCCGGGAGAGCAGAATATCAAAGTTCGGCGTCTTTTTGATCTCTTCGATTATGCGGAGGCGCAGGCTGTCGTCAAGCAGCTGACGGAATAGGATCTGCCCGTTGTGGGCACAGAGCGCTCCGTTTTCAGCTATGTATGAAATGTGGTCCTGAATATCTGCGAACAGGCGCCGTTCATTGTCGTACTGCCGTCCGCTGGCAGCGATAAAGCGGATTCCTTTTTCAGTCAGTCTGCGGATCAGACTTAAAGTCCGCGGCGACAGACTCTGTTCTCCGCCATGCAGAAGCGTGCCGTCCAGATCGCTTGCGATTAATTTTATCATTATTACCTCCCAATACATGTCTTCTATATAAAATAATGTTGAGACCAAAAGATCCCGGCATCTTAAAATATCTTTTATAACAGATCAGTTCAATCACAGTATATAGGAAAAAGATTCCCGCGTAAACTATCATTTGTGTAACAAACAAGAAATACTTGTAACTTCTTTGTAATAGTAATATAATATTAACTGTGTGAAAAAACAGATATTTCCATCTGTCCAGAGGCATACAAATAAAACGAAAAGATTAAGAGGATGAAATTATGGGAAAATATTTTGGAACCGACGGTTTTCGTGGTGAAGCAAATGTAGTCCTGACTGTAGAACACGCATTTAAAGTAGGAAGATATCTTGGCTGGTATTTCGGCCAGGAACATAAGGCGAGAGTTGTCATCGGAAAAGATACGAGAAGAAGCAGCTATATGTTTGAGTATGCGCTTGCAGCCGGACTGACCGCATCGGGCGCAGACGCCTATCTTCTTCATGTAACTACGACTCCCAGTGTATCTTATGTAGTAAGGACAGAAGATTTTGACTGCGGCATTATGATTTCCGCGAGCCATAATCCGTTCTATGACAACGGCATTAAAATCATCAACAGCGCCGGGCACAAGATGGAGGCAGAGGTTGAGGAAAAGATAGAGGCATATATCGACGGAGAGACAGAAGAACTTCCCCTGGCTGTGAAGGACAATATCGGACGCACTGTGGATTACTCTGCGGGCCGCAACCGCTATATCGGGCATCTGATCTCCCTGGCGACACGTTCCTTTAAAGATATGAAAGTGGGACTGGACTGTGCAAACGGAAGTTCATTTTCCATTGCCAAGAGTGTGTTTGACGCTCTGGGAGCTAAAACTTACGTGATCAACAATGAGCCGGACGGTATGAACATCAATACGAACTGCGGCTCCACCCACATCAATGTGCTCCAGGAGTTTGTAAAAGAGAAGAAGCTGGATGTGGGATTTGCATACGATGGAGATGCAGACAGATGTATCGCTGTGGATGAAAATGGAAATATCGTAGACGGTGATAAGATTATGTATGTCTGTGGAAAATATCTGATGGAACAGGGCAGGCTGGAGGACAACACGATCGTAACCACTGTTATGTCCAATCTGGGTCTGTACAAAGCCTGTGATAAAATCGGCATGAAATATGAGCAGACCGCCGTGGGCGATAAATATGTATACGAAAATATGATGAAGAACGGATTTGTGCTGGGCGGAGAGCAGTCCGGGCATATCATCTTCAGCAAGCATGCAAAGACAGGCGACGGAGTTCTTACTTCACTGATGCTTATGGAAGTAATCCTGGAGAAAAAACAGTCTCTGGGCAAGCTTGCAGACGAGGTTAAGATATATCCGCAGATTTTAAAGAATGTCCGTGTAAAAGATAAAAAGACAGCAAGAGAAAATCCGGCTGTCATAGAGGCTGTTCAGAAAGCTGCGGATGAACTTGGCAGCGACGGGCGCATCCTCGTAAGAGAAAGCGGCACAGAACCTGTGATCCGTGTTATGGTAGAGGCGGCGTCCGATGAGATCTGCGAGAAATACGTGGATGGAGTGATCGACGTTATCAAAGCAGAAGGGCTGACAGAGTAGATTTGGATTTAAGGAGATAAATTTCGACGATAGAACGTCCGAAAATGACCGGGATGCTCCGAGGGGAGCGCCCGGTCATTTTCTGCTTTTCAGAGGCAGAACTCTCCATCTATTCGCTTACTATGACAGTCTGATACCCGGCTCTTTTGAGGCGCCGCTCCATCTGCACTGCTTCATCCAGCGTGGGAAATGTACCTACGGTGACACGGTACAGGCCATCTCCCTGCGAGACAACAGCGGGAAAGTCCTGTGCCACAAGTTCATTTTGAAGACGGCTTGCATATGTTCCATTCCGGAATGCGCCGGCCTGGACTGTGTATCCTCTGCTTTGCGATGATGTATCCTGGCCGTCGGGGACATCCGGCTCTGTATCAACTCCCAGAGTATCCAGGATCCCGTCCGCAATAGCAAGAGCAATATCGTCAAAGTTATTATCAAAAAGATAGTTATCAGTATCTGAATTAATAAATCCAACTTCTACAAGTACTGCAGGCATTCTTGTACGCCGAAGTACCACCAGGCCGGGCCGGGCCTTAACTCCCAGGTTCACAAATCCAACTGTTTCTAATTGAGAATTTATGTTTTCGGCCATCTCCAGTTTTATACCAGACAGGTCATAAACAAGCGATTCTACTCCTGAGACAGCGTTGTCTGTAGGATAAGAATTGCGGTGAATGGAGATAAAGAAGTCTACTCCAGCATTGTTGGCTTCCATTGCTTTCTGATAAGGTGATTCATACACATCCGTCGTACGGGTATATTCTACATCTACTCCCCGGTTCTGAAGAATCTCGCCGATGGCAAGAGTGAGTGCCAGCGTGTCGTCTTTTTCCTGTCTTCCGTTGTATACCGCTCCCGGATCGCGCCCGCCATGTCCGGCGTCAAGCATAATAGAATAGGGCATAGTCTATGCTCCTTTTCCTGATTATTCTGTAATAGGATATGCAGAATAATTAAAAAGGTGAGAAATAAAAGAAGATTTCTACATTTCTTTTGGCGCTGCGGATTCTGCCTGGTTTTTTCCATCTGCCTGAACCTCGTCTTCATCCGTCTCCTGTTCCGGCAGATATACATGCACCAGTTCCACCCGGTTTTTATCCAGCTTTTCCACGACCAGGCGGATGCCGTCCTCTGTGTTGACTTCATCGTTTACCTCGGGAAGCCGGTCGTCGAGAAGTTCAATAATAAAACCGCCCAGGGAATCATAGTCTTCAGATTCCAGAGAAGTTCCCAGATGGTCATTTACATCATCCAGGTTGAGAGAACCTTCTATTATATATTCGTTTTTTGAAATCTGCTGTATTTTTTCATCTTCCTGTTCGTCATACTCATCGTGGATTTCTCCGACGATTTCCTCCAGGATGTCTTCCAGTGTGATGAGGCCGGCCATTTCCCCGTATTCGTCCAGAACGATGGCGATGTTAAAGGTGGAATCCCTCATTTCCACAAGCAGTTCGGAAATATTTTTATATTCATAGGTGAAATGCGGCTTGCGCATAATATCTTTGATATTAAACGTCTCGTTTTTGTCATACAGAAGGAGATCCTTCATATTGATGATGCCAACGATATTGTCTGGATTTTCCTCATAAACGGGGAGACGTGTAAATTTATCTTCCCGGAAAATCTCAATGAGTTCTTCATAAGTATTGTCTACATTGGCAAATGTTACATGAACCCGGGGCACCATAATATCTTTTGCATTGGCGTCACCCAGGTCAAATACATTATAAATCATTTCCTTTTCATCGGACTCGATGATACCGTCTTCGTGGCTTACATCTACAATGGTGCGCAGATCTTCTTCTGTCATTGCCCTGTCTGCAGCGGAAGGATCCACGCGGAGCAGGAACATGATGCCCCGGGAAAACAGATTGATAATAAATATTACCGGAGTCATGACAGCCATAAAAAACCGGATGACCGGAATATATCGCAGGGTGATTTTTTCTGCGTTTATTGTTGCATAGTTTTTGGGCGTTATCTCTCCGAAAACAAGGATTGCTACGGTGAGGACAGCGGTCGCAATGCTGACCATATATCCGCCGAAAGCATAGGCAAGCGTTGCGGAGAGGGACGATGCGGAGATATTGACAATATTATTGCCGATCAGAATAGCGCTGAGCATCTTTGACGTATGATTCTCCGTGATGTCGAGAACCATGGCCGCCCGTTTGTTTCCTTCTTCCGCAAGAGAGCGGAGGCGGATTTTATTTACGGTCATCAGCGCTGTCTCAGAAGATGAGAAAAATGCAGATAACATTAAAAGAATAATCAGTATAATAAATTGAAAACTGTCACCAGAATCCACTGTTTTGTTCACTCCTTTGAAATAGCAGGGCCGCCTTTCATGCTGCGCCCTGAAAATACAGATACGCGTCCATTATACATGGTTTGCATGGTTTTGGCAAGATTTTTGCCGTCTTCTTTACTTTGCCGTTTACTTGAATTATAATGTCTACAGACCTTTCGGGGAACGGTACGGATACGGCAGAACTGCCGGGATGGATTCCTGCCGTCTTCGGACCGGGGAGAAAATATGCGGGGAAATGGAGAAATCTATGGATATATTTAAAGAATTATGCAGCATAACCGGAGAGAAAAATGTCCTTGTGGGAGAACCTATGAGCAGGCATACTACGTTTCGGATCGGAGGACCGGCCGATTACTTTGTGACTCCGGAGAGCGCGGAGCATATCAGGGGCCTCACAGAGTTTTGCCGCGGGAATGATGTTCCATATTATATAGTAGGAAACGGGAGCAATCTTCTGGTGGGCGATAAAGGCTACCGCGGCGTGATTATTCAGGTGTATAAAAATATGAATAAAATCGAGACGGATGGAGAGCGGGTTCGCGCCCAGGCAGGGGCCCTGCTGTCCCGGATTGCCGCCGCTGCTCTGGAAGCATCTCTGACAGGGCTGGAGTTTGCATCCGGGATTCCCGGTACACTGGGCGGAGCGCTCAGGATGAACGCCGGCGCTTACGGCGGCGAGATGAAACAGGTGGTTGAGAGCGCGACCGTGCTCACTCCGCCGGGAGAGATTCTTGAAATTCCGGTCTCTGACCTTGGAATGAGCTACAGAACCAGCGTGATCGCAAAAAATGACTACGTGGTCCTGGAGGCGGTCCTGCGGCTGAAGAAAGGAAATAAAGAGGAAATCCGCGCGCTTATGGATGACTTGAAAGTGAGAAGGGTGACGAAACAGCCGTTGGAGTACGGCAGCGCAGGCAGTACGTTTAAGCGCCCGGAAGGATATTTTGCGGGAAAACTCATTCAGGATTCAGGACTCAGAGGCTTTCGCGTCGGGCAGGCCCAGGTGTCGGAAAAACACTGCGGATTTGTCATCAACAGAGGCGGAGCCACTGCCGCCCAAGTAACAGAGCTGATGGAGCAGGTGAGGGCGCGCGTGAAGGAAAGATTCGGCGTGGAACTTGAGCCGGAAGTGAAGAGAATAGGAGAGTTTTAGAGAATGCGCTTGGTAATAGTTACAGGCATGTCGGGGGCGGGCAAGTCAACCGCTCTGAAAATGCTGGAAGATATGGGATATTTTTGCGTGGACAATCTGCCGATCCCTCTCCTGATGGGTTTTGTAGAGCTGTTCAGCGGACCGGATGGAGAAGTGGATAAGGCGGCTCTGGGTCTTGACGTGCGCGGCGGACAAGATTTTTCCGGTCTTCAGGATGTGCTGGGGGAAATGGACAAAAAGGAGATCGCCTATGAGATCCTGTTCCTGGACGCCAGTGATGACGTCCTTGTAAAGCGCTATAAGGAGACAAGACGCCAGCACCCCCTGAGCGGCTCCGGCAGAGTTGACACAGGGATTGCCAAAGAGCGGGAACGTATCATGTTCCTGAAGATGAAAGCCACGTATATTCTTGACACGAGTAAAATGCTAACGCGGGAACTGAAGATCGAACTGGAGAAAATATTTATAAAGGGGCAGAGCTTTTGTAATCTTTATATCACAGTTATGTCTTTTGGTTTTAAATACGGAATACCCCAGGACTCTGACCTTGTTTTTGACGTTCGTTTTCTGCCAAATCCTTATTATATAGATAATCTCAGGGAAAAAACAGGAAATGACCCGGAAGTGCAGGATTATGTCATGGAAAACGAGAAAACTCATCAATTTCTGGAAAAGCTTAAAGATATGATGGGATTTCTTATTCCCAATTATATCCTGGAGGGGAAGAATCAGCTGGTGATTTCCATTGGATGTACGGGCGGGAAACACCGCTCTGTGACGATTGCAAATGCACTTTACAGTATGCTGGAAAGCCAGGAGGTTTATGGGGTGCGTATCGAACACCGCGATATTGGAAAGGATGCGGTCACAAAGCAGAAATAAAGACCGGGAGGGCTGCCCGGAGACAGAAAGGTGATGGATATGTCATTTTCCGGAAACGTCAGAGAAGAACTGGCAAAAAACATCAGCTCCGCCAGACACTGCAGAATTGCGGAGCTTGCCGCTTTTATCGGAATGTGCGGCACCGTTGTGATCAACCGGTTTGACCACTGCGGAATAAAAATCCATACGGAAAATGTTCTTGTTGCAAGAAAAGTCTTTACATTGATTGAAAAAACATTTAATATAAAGACTGATATCTCTGTCAGGAGAAATGTAGCAAAAAAAAGCGTATCTTATGCGGTTGTCGTCAGGCGGCATGAGGACGCGCTGCGGATTCTTCAGGCGACGAAAATGATCGGGGATAATTCATCTTCTGCGGATGATGTACACGCGGTAAACCCTCTGATCGTGCAGCAGATCTGCTGCCGCAGAGCATTCCTCAAAGGGGCGTTTCAGGCGTCGGGATCTATGAGCGATCCGAATAAGTCGTATCATTTTGAGATCGTGTGCGGCTCAAAAGAAATGGCCGGACAGATCTGTGATATTATGCGCGGATTTGACATGGATGCGAAGATTGTGCCCCGGAAGAAATCATTTGTCGTATATCTGAAGGAAGGCTCCCAGATAGTAGATATTCTGAATATTATGGAAGCGCATGTGTCTCTTATGGCTCTTGAGAATGTGAGGATCCTTAAGGAAATGCGCAATTCTGTAAACAGGAAAGTAAACTGCGAAACTGCCAATATTAATAAGACGGTTTCGGCAGCTGTGAAGCAGGTTGAAGATATTACATATCTGCGCGATACGATAGGCTTTGACAAAATGCCGGAAGGACTGGCAGAGGCTGCTCTTGCCCGCCTTGCCAATCCAGATGCTACGCTGAAAGAACTGGGGGAATCCCTGACGCCTCCGGTGGGAAAATCAGGCATTAATCACAGGCTGCGGAAACTGAGCGAGATGGCAGACAGGGTAAGGCAAGAACAAGGAGGATTAATATGATTAAAACATCTGTTGTAGTTAGATCAGACAGAGGATTTGATGGGAGGCCCATTGCACTGCTGGTACAAAAGGCAAGTCAGTATGCCAGCAAGGTTTATATCCAGGTAGGCGAAAAAAATATTAACGCCAAGAGTATCATGGGTATGATGAGCCTGACCTTGTCAGGGGGCGAAGAGATCACTGTTGTGACGGACGGTGAGGATGAAAAGAAAGCGGCGGAAGATATAAAAACTTTTTTTGACGAGGACTGACATAAGGTCTGTGGAGACACGACATCAGAATAGATAAAAAGAGACCGACTTTGAAGGCTGTGCTTATGTGCAGCCTTTTGTTATAATCAGAGACGATCTGTACCTGGTGCCTTCAAGAAGGGAGCATGTAAAATGAAAAAGCTGTTATTTATTTATAATCCTCTTTCAGGTGTAGGACTGCTGAAACCGAAGCTGTCAGATGTGCTTGACATTTTTGTGAAAGCAGGCTATGAGGTGACCGTTCATCCTACCCAGAAATACCACGATGCGCTGGAAAAGACGAAAACCTATACTGGAAAATATGATCTGGTCGTATGCAGCGGCGGGGACGGAACTCTGGATGAAGTGGTGACCGGGATGGAGATGCGTGAGGAGAAAGTGCCGATCGGCTATATCCCTACCGGGACGACAAATGATTTTGCCAGCAGCCTGCATATTTCCAGGGATATTCTCGAAGCGGCGGATACGGCGGTAAACGGGATCCCGTTTCCCTGTGATGTGGGGACGTTTAACGATGATTTTTTTATCTATATTGCGGCTTTCGGCCTGTTTACGGACGTATCATATGAGACAAAGCAGAGCATGAAAAATATACTGGGTCATCTGGCATATCTGCTGGAGGGAACAAAGAGGATCTTTGACATTCCCGCTTACCGGATAAAGGTTGTCCATGACGGAGAGGAGATTGAAGATGAGTTTATATTCGGCATGGTCACAAATTCACGGTCTGTAGGCGGATTTAAAAGGATCATCGGACGGGATGTGGTGTTTGACGACGGAGTATTCGAAGTGACGCTTATCAAGACGCCGAAAAATCCTCTTGAGCTGAACGAACTTCTGGGGGCTATTGTGATGAAACAGATCAACCCGGAGAGGATGTATTCGTTCAAATCCGGAGAAATCCATTTTGAATCAGTAGAAGAAATCCCCTGGACATTGGACGGGGAATTTGGCGGAGTGCATGACAAAGTGCTTATAAAGAACCAAAAGCAAGGTCTCCAGATTATGGTGAAAGAAGGACTGGAGAAAGGGAAACCGGACTTTTTGTGCTGAAAAAACCGGGCTGCGCCGCTGTTTTCCTCATTTACTGAAACTCAGCTATGAAACTGTTACGAAAAAATGAAAAAAGTGCTTGCATTATAAAAAATATTATAGTATAATGAAATTCGCTTGTGAGAGACAAACTCCCGCAAGCGAATATATGGCTCCGTGGTCAAGCGGTCAAGACGCTAGCCTCTCACGCTGGAATCAGGGGTTCGATTCCCCTCGGAGTCACTTGAAAAGCCCGTTTTTACGGGCTTTTTTCGTGTCTGGAAAACGAAAGGGCACCAAACGTGTGTTTGGGTATTGAGGAATCAAAAATGCTTAAGGAGGAAATCTTGGACGTATTTTTATCCTGGTCAATAGAATTGTGGTTATTTTTGTAGTTTGATGGTAAGATAAAGAAAGCGGTGCAGGATCTGGATACATTGCCGGACGGCATGGACTGGGAGAATATTATCAGACAATGGATCAGCAGGAAACATTAAATATTTTAAGATCGAGCAGGGGAGAGAAAATCTCCCCTACTCGATCCTTTTTTCCTGATTTAAGTTGTCTCTTACTATACCAATTTTGCGAGATGACGAAAATAGCACCATGGCTTTTATTTTGTACTATCGTGATGGGGCTTTTGGGGTTCCGAAGGAGATCGATCAGTTCCTCGGGGCAATGAATAAGTTTCAGGCTGACTACGGTGTTTCTTGCACTTAACGGTGTAGAATTGCAACATTCACAGGAAGAACTTTCTGATATCATTCTCCAGACTGCGGCAGGTGATGATATAGAACTGACTTATGTGAGGGGGAGGGTTTGTTTTATGGGGTTACTGCGGCCAGGCGAAGAGATAAAGAAATGTATTGAGTATACTACAGTGAACATAGAAAAATTTCTTGCCGCTACAATTTGCGCCGACGCGTATACTCATATGGCTTGTTTTTTTACTACGGATAGGCTATAATTAAAAAAGCTTAAAAAATCAGACGCCCCTTTGACCGTGAGGCAGAAAACAGGGGGCAAGTAAGAAGTGGAGGAGAAAAAATGTTAGTATCAGCGACAGAAATGCTTCAGAAAGCAAAAGCAGGACACTATGCAGTAGGTCAGTTCAACATCAACAACCTTGAGTGGACAAAAGCAATCCTGACAGCGGCTCAGGAGTGCAATTCTCCGGTTATCCTCGGTGTATCCGAAGGCGCCGGAAAATATATGGGCGGATATAAGACCATCGTCGGTATGGTAAACGGAATGATCGAAGAACTCGGCATTACAGTTCCGGTTGCAACACATCTGGATCACGGCAGCTATGACGCTTGTCTGAAGTGCGTTGAGGCAGGATTTTCATCAATTATGTTTGACGGCTCCCACTATCCGATCGAGGAGAACGTTGCAAAGACAACTGAGCTTGTAAAGATCGCACATGACAACAACATGTCCATCGAGGCTGAGGTTGGGGCGATCGGCGGCGAGGAAGACGGCGTGATCGGCAAAGGCGAATGCGCAGATCCGGATGAATGCAAGATGATCGCAGACCTGGGAATCGACTTCCTGGCAGCAGGCATCGGCAACATCCACGGCGTATATCCGGATAACTGGGAAGGATTAAGCTTCGAGACTCTGGATGCTATCCAGCAGAAGACGGGCGATATGCCGCTGGTTCTTCACGGAGGCACAGGCATCCCGGATGATATGATCAAGAAAGCGATCACTCTGGGAGTTGCAAAGATCAACGTAAATACAGAGTGCCAGATCGTGTTTACAGAAGCTACACGCAAGTACTTTGAAGAAGGAAAAGACAAAGTAGGCAAGGGATTTGACCCGCGTAAAGTCCTGAAACCGGGATACGAAGCAATCATTGCAAAAGTAAAAGAAAAGATGGAATTATTCGGCTCAGTAGGAAAAGCCTGAAAAATTTTTTAAAATTCCGCTTGCTTTTTTTACAGGGCTGCGTTATACTGACTGACGTAGACATGAACAAGGGCGTTCCAATATAGATTGGAGTGCCCTTTTTTCGCTATATGGGGATTCTCACGATGTTCTGCAGGGCAGAGAGAGCCATCCTCACGGCGGGGTCTTTTAAGTAAAAAGGAGGATGGTTGAGATGAGTACAGAACTGATCAATGTGGCAGACATTTTTGGAGAAAACGTGTTTAATGATACAGTAATGCAGGAGCGTCTGCCGAAGAAGGTTTATAAAAATCTCAGGAAGACGATCGAAGAAGGAAAGGATCTGGATCTTGAGACGGCGGATGTTATCGCCCATGAGATGAAAGAGTGGGCCATCGAAAAAGGCGCGACCCACTACACGCACTGGTTTCTGCCGCTTACGGGAGTGACGGCGGAAAAACATGATTCCTTTATTTCCGCTCCCCTTCCCAGCGGAAAGGTGCTGATGAGTTTTTCGGGCAAGGAACTGATCAAAGGAGAGCCGGATGCATCTTCCTTCCCGTCTGGAGGTCTGAGAGCTACATTTGAGGCGAGAGGTTACACGGTGTGGGACTGCACGTCTCCGGCGTTTGTAAGACAGGACGCAGCGGGAGCTACGCTCTGCATTCCGACAGCATTCTGTTCCTACACAGGAGAGGCGCTGGATCAGAAGACACCGCTCTTAAGATCTATGGAGGCAATCAATACCCAGGCACTTCGTCTGCTCCGCCTGTTTGGAAATACGACGTCCAATAAAGTGACTCCGTCCGTTGGACCGGAGCAGGAGTATTTCCTTGTAGATGCAGAGAAGTTTGAACAGAGGAAAGATCTGATCTATACGGGGCGCACATTGTTTGGAGCAATGCCGCCGAAGGGGCAGGAGCTGGACGATCATTACTTTGGAACAATCCGCCAGAGGATTGCCGGATTTATGAAGGATGTGAACGAAGAGTTGTGGAAAGTCGGCGTTACAGCCAAGACGCAGCATAACGAAGTCGCTCCTGCACAGCATGAACTGGCGCCTATTTACGCAGAGGCGAATATCGCGGTGGACCACAATCAGATTGTAATGCAGACGCTTAAAAGGGTTGCCTGCCAGCATGGAATGAAGTGTCTGCTGCACGAGAAACCTTTTGCGGGAGTTAATGGGTCAGGAAAGCACAACAACTGGTCCCTTACGACGGATGATGGCATCAACATGCTTGATCCGGGCAAGACCCCTCACGAAAATACACAGTTCCTGCTCGTGCTGATGTGCATCTTGAGAGCGGTGAACCGCCACGCAGATCTGCTGAGAGAATCTGCGGCAGATCCGGGGAACGACCACAGACTGGGAGCGAATGAGGCGCCGCCGGCTATTATTTCTGTATTCCTCGGCGAACAGCTGGAGGACGTGATGGAGCAGCTGATCAGTACGGGAGAGGCAACCCACAGCATCAAAGGAGGTAAGCTAGAGACGGGAGCAAGATCACTTCCGGACCTGGCAAAAGATGCCACAGACAGAAACAGAACTTCTCCATTCGCATTTACGGGAAATAAATTTGAGTTCCGTATGGTTGGCTCCAGGGACTCCATTGCATCCCCGAATATTGTACTTAATACCATTGTGGCAGAGGCATTTGCAGATGCCTGCGATGCGATTGAAAAGTCCGAAGATTTTGATAAGGCTGTACATGACCTGATCAAGGAGTATGCGACAGAGAACCAGAGAATCGTATTCAACGGAGACGGCTACTCTGAAGAGTGGGTGAAAGAGGCGGAAAGGAGAGGGCTCCCGAATATCCGCTCTATGGTGGAAGCGATTCCGGCCATGACGACAGAAAAAGCAGTTTCTCTGTTTGAACGTTTCCGCGTGTTTACAAGATCCGAACTTGAATCCCGCGCAGAGATTCAGTATGAGACATACGCAAAGGCGATCAACATCGAAGCACGTACCATGATCGATATGGCAAGCAAACAGTTTATTCCTGCCTTTATCAAATATACCAAGACACTGGCAGACACTGTGAATTCCGTTAAAGCAGCGGGCGCGGACGCATCCGTTCAGCTGGACTGCCTGAATAAAGTCACAGAGCTGATGGGCGAGACAAAAGCCGCGCTCGATGCACTGGTCAAAGTGACAGACGAGGCAGCTGCAAAAGAAGAAGGAGCCGTACAGGCAAACTTCTACCACTCCGACGTGTTCCCGGCAATGGAAGCGCTCCGTGCGCCGGTAGATAAGCTGGAGATGATCGTGGATAAAGAAGCATGGCCGATGCCGTCTTATGGCGATCTTATTTTCGAAGTATAAATAAAAGCATATAAGCGAACAGGATTATTTCAGAGAAAATTCAGACAGCTTGTTCAAAAGGGGTACGTCCCCTTTTGAACAAGCTGTCTGAATTTTTTGTCAAAATGATTGACATTTGGTCAGGTAAGGAGGCATACTTAAAACTAAATTACAGAAAAGAAGCTTTGCTGAAGGCAGGGAAAAGGAATGAAAAAAAGAAAAAGTCTTGGATTTAAACTGGTGCTGTCATTTATAATAACCTCAATTATACCGATCGTGCTGATTAATCTGTTTTCATACTATAATACTACTGGCATTGTAAGGGACAATATTGTGGAAATGACGGAATATAACCTGAATCAGACCCAGTCCAGTGTGAATACATATGTTGAATCTTACAGGGATGTGCTCTATCAGATTTATTCGGATGATGAGGTGATCGACCTGGTCGATAAACTGAATAACGGGGAAGACATAGTGGTGAGCAAAAATCAGCTGCAGAGGAAACTGAGAGGTTTTTTTTATGTGAAAGAGTATCTTCGCAGCATCACCGTAGTAACGACAAATGGAATGGTTGTATTCTGGGACTCTATTACAGGTTCTTCGGCACAGAATTCCTGGATGCAGTCCTACGGCCTCAATTCCAGAGAACTCTATGAGAAAATTTCGGCATCGGAGAAACTGTGCCTGATGCCTTCCAAGAAGGCGGCTACAATGGCAAATACGGATAATTATCTGTTTCATATCGGAAACCGGATTGTAGATTATAATCACCAGAATGAACAGATTGGCGTCATTATAATGAGCATTGACGAAACGCTGCTTGAAAGCGTGTGTAACGGCGGGCAGAACAGAGACAGTTCATTTAACTTTATCGTCGATAAGGACGGCTACATTGTCTCCTGTCCGGAGCAGTCCGAGGTAGGGCGGCAGATTGAAAATTTTAACGGGGAAAAGGAACAGTATCTGAAGTATGTCAGAGACAGCGGGCAATTTGAGGGAAAAGATATTCTTATAGACACGGTATATGATGAAGATTCAGGATGGACGGTGATAAATGTTGTGGATCAGGACAGGACATTCAGACGGCTGAATGCACAGCAGACTCTTCTTATCAGCATTCTTGTGATTTCGCTGGCGTTTCTTGTGATTCTGATCCGGTTTTTCATCAAAAATCTGACCGGTTCGGTGAAGGCCATTATCTCTGTAATGCATGAGGCGGAAAGCGGAAACAGGCAGAGCCGGATCCATATTGATAACAGGATGCCAAGGGAAATGGAGACCATTGCCACTCAGTATAATACTATGATGGATCAGCTGATGGCTTCTGTGGAAAAAGAACAGGAACTGAGCCGTCAGAAACAGAATGCAGAGATCACAGCCCTGGAAGCCCAGATTAATCCCCACTTTTTATACAATATTCTGGATACGATCAACTGGATCGCTATCGGGAAGAAAGAGTTTGAGATCAGCAGAGCCATCGGCGCGCTCGCCGCTATTATGAGGTACGGCATTGACAACAGCAACGGGATTGTAACGATACGGGATGAATATGAGTGGCTGAAACAGTACCTGCTGCTCCAGCAGACCCGTCTGAAAGAAGGATTTGAGAGCCGCATTTCCATTCAGCCAGAGACGATGGAGGTCAGAGTGCACAAGCTGCTGATACAGCCTTTCATAGAGAACGCCTTTATGCACGGCTTCAGAGGAATTGGAAGACGGGCTGTGCTTGGAGTGGAAATCCGTCTTTTTGATCAAAACGGTCTGGAAGTAGAAATCTATGATAATGGAAAAGGAATTCCGGAGGAGGCGGTAAGGCGCTTTAACCGGGGTGAATTTTCAGAGACAGACGGAAGGAGCCATATCGGCATGAAAAATGCTCTGGAACGCATAAGAATATACTACGGAGAAAAATCAAAAGTCTGGATTGAGAGCAAAGAAGGACAATATACCAAAGTTACTATCCAGATACGGAATACTACAGGAGGACAGGAATGAAGATAGTTGTGGTGGAGGACGAGGTCAGAATACGTGAAGGCATCAGAAATCTGATTGATATGCTGGATAAGGCGTGGGAGTTCGCAGGAGAGGCGGAAAACGGAAAAGAGGGGTTTGAACTTATCAAAAGAGAACGACCCGATGTGGTTATAACGGATATCCGTATGGCGGATATGGACGGCCTGCAGATGCTGGAATCCTTACAAAAAGAGGGAATTGAGGTGAAGACGATTGTGGTCAGCGCCTATTCGGAGTTTGAGTACGCAAGGACGGCGCTGAATCTCGGAGTGGCAGAGTATCTCCTGAAACCCATATCTATCGACGAGTTTTTTGAGACACTGGATCGTGTAAAAAAACAGGTTGAAAAAGAAAGAATGAAGCAGCCGGATGCTCTTGGCAGTCTGGAACAGGTGCTGGGCGGCATTGTTTACGGGCGGATTGATCCGGATAAAACAATTCGGGATTATCTTTATTCCAGGTATCAGATGGACGAGGACAGCCCTTATATAGAAATCTGTATTTATCTGGGAAATGAATACCGCTCAAAATCAGAACAGGTACAGAAGAAATGGAACCGGATGCTGGAAAATGCAGGCGCAGAGAAATACTGTATTATAGAGGCAGAATATGAGAAATCCCTGCTTGCAGTAGTGTATGGTTATAAAGATCTGCTTGGCGTCAGGCGAAGGATTCAGGCGTCTCTTATGGCGGAGAAAGAGGGCTGCGGAAGCGCAGGATTTATAACAGCAGACGGGCTGAAGGAACTGAGACAGAGCTTTGAGACAATATATAATTATATGGACTGGAACGTAACGCTGGGCGACGGCGTATTGATCACATGGCCTCAGGTGACTCAGATTCAAACCATGGTATGCGTTTATCCGGTTGAACTGGAAAACAGTCTGAAAACGGAGCTCTGCCTAGGAAAGACAAAGAAAGCCGAAGAAAGTATAAAAAAGTTTCATGAATTTTTTTCCAGGGATAAGTTGTATTCCCCGAAAGATGTAAAGGAATGCTATGTACGTTTCCTCTGGACGGCAATCGGGGTGATGAAGGAAATTGGAATGATTGATTCCAATACTCTGAAGCACCAGGTCATACTGGACAGAATCATGGGAAGCCGGAGCCGGAGGGAACTGATGGAAATTTCGGAACAGATTTTTTCCGGTCTTGAGGACGCTGTGCAGGAAGAGAGTGAAAGTACAGAGCATCTGACAGTAAAACGGATGAAGAGTATATATCATGAATTTTATCAGACCGGAATTACGCTGGATGAGATTGCGAGAAGGCTGGACGTTACGCCAGAATATCTGAGCGGACAGTTCCATCGGGTCACAGGGGAAACATTTTCCGTCTATATGAGAAATTACCGGATACAGAAAGCAAAAGAACTGCTGCTCGGAACACAGATGAAAATATATGAGATCGCAGAGGCAGTAGGATATTCTGACGGAAAATATTTCAGCAAGGTGTTCCGGGAGTGTATAGGCTGTCTTCCCGCAGAGTACAGAAAGTCAAACAAATAGTTTAGAAAATTACTCCTTTTACAGATTTCTCCTGTTTTGAAGCGAAGAAATCTGTATTATACTTGCACTATCAAAAACAGAAGAACTAAAAGGAGGAAAAAATATGAAGAAGAAAAGAATTCTGGCTTTTTTGACAGTAGCGGCACTTTCAGTGGGAATGCTGGCCGGATGCGGCGGCGGTTCCGAATCTGAAAGCGGAGAAGGCGGAAGCGATAAAGAAGTGACGATCTGGTACTACTGGGAGACAGAAGGACATCAGGTCGCCCTGGACAAAGTAATCAGTGATTACAACGCCTCCCAGGATAAATATGAGGTGACTGCCAAATATGTTCCTTTTGCGGACTTTAAGAAACAGCTTTCTATCGGTGCATCCGCAGATGAACTTCCTGATATTGCGATCCTGGATTCGCCCGATCATGCGTCTTACGCCGTAATGGATATATTTGCAGATCTGACAGGCAAGTTTGATGTGTCAAATTATTATGAAGGCTCTGTTGATTCCTGTACGATTGACGGGAAACTCTACGGCGTGCCGTTCGGAGTAAACTGCCTGGGCCTTTACTATAATGAGGATATGCTGAACGCTGCGGGATGTACAGTTCCTACGACATGGGATGAACTGAAAGAGACGGCGCAGAAACTGACGCAGGGCAATGTAACCGGACTTGCATTCTGCAGTCTGGCAAATGAGGAGGGAACCTTCAATTTTATGCCCTGGGTATGGTCTACCGGAGCAGATTCCTATGATATTGATTCAGAGGGCGGCATCAAGGCTCTGACACTTGCAAAAGATCTGGTAGATTCCGGTGCGATGAGCAAGGAATGTATTAACTGGACACAGGGAGATGTTATGAACCAGTTTATCTCCGGAAATGTAGCTATGATGATCAACGGACCCTGGCAGATTCCTACAATGCAGCAGGAAGCGCCGGATCTCAACTGGAACGTGGCTCTGATCCCGAAAGATGCTGAATATGCATCCTGCCTCGGCGGCGAGAATTATGCGGTGATCAAAGACGGAAATGAGGAAGGAGCACTTGATTTTCTTGAGTATGCGACAACACAGGAACAGGTGGAATATCTGATGGATGCCTTTGGCTACATATCGGCTGATAAGACAATCGCAGAAAGCCAGTTTGCAGACGATCCGGTAATGCAGACATTTACTGAAGAACTGAACTATGCGAAGGCAAGAGGGCCTCTGGCTGAGTGGCCGGAAGTATCAAATGCAATCTCCCTGGCATTCAATCAGGTTATGACAGGAGAAGCAGAACCTGCGGACGCGGCGGCAGACGCTCAGGCGACGATCGACGGTATCGTAGGACAATGAGAGATGGAAAAAGGGTACGGAGTATACGGAAATATCCGTATGCTCCCCTTTTTTACCCAAAAAGGAGGCTGTAAACATGAAAAAATCGCGGAAAAGGCTGTTCGCATACGACAATGTGGGAATCCTCTTTGTGCTGCCGGCGTTCGTGTATATGCTGATTTTCGTGGGTTATCCGATCGTGAGAAATATTATTCTCAGCTTTCAGGATGTCACGGTGCGGACTTTGACAAAGCCGGATAAACCTTTTGCGGGCCTGCAGAACTATATAGAGATTTTTCAGGATCCGGTGTTTATACGATCACTGATCAACACACTGGTATTTACTGTGTGCTGTCTGGTGTTTCAGTTTATTATCGGATTTCTTCTGGCGTTATTTTTTAATCAGAATTTTAAAACATCAAAGGTAGTAAGAGGACTGCTGCTGATCCCATGGATGATCCCCATTACAGTGACGGCTCTGATTTTTAAATTTATATTTGGTACGGACGTGGGTATTCTGAATTATGCGCTGCAGAGTCTGGGACTTATCAAAGACAATATAGACTGGCTTACCTCCACAAATACGGCTATGTTTGCCCTGATCTGCGCCAATGTCTGGATTGGAATTCCGTTCAACATGATTCTGATTTCCACCGGACTGACGACGATTCCCACTGAACTGTATGAGAGCGCGGCGTTGGACGGCGCGGGCAAAGTGCAGACGTTTTTTAAGATCACACTTCCTCTTCTGCGGCCAACGATTGAATCTGTGCTGATTCTTGGCTTTATCTATACGTTTAAAGTGTACGACCTGGTATACGTAATGACCAGCGGAGGGCCTGTAAATTCGACCCATATGCTCTCCACGTATTCCTACAAGCTGTCCTTTGAACTATTCAGGTACAGCGACGGGGCTGCGGTGGCCAATGTGCTCCTGGTCATTCTGCTGATCGTAGGAGTATTTTATCTGCGTGCGACAAAGGAGGATAATGAGTAATGGGAGGAGAAAAAAAGATTACAGGAAAGAAAAATGTGATACTGTGCATCCTGTCTGTTGTACTGCTGTGTATCCTGCTGTTTCCCCTTTTCTGGATACTGATGACGTCCCTGAAGACGGAGCAGGAGATTTTCCGGATTCCACCGACTATTATACCGGAGAAGCTGAATCTGCAGTCTTATGCGGCTCAGGTGGAGACGGGAGACTTCAATATGTTCCAGTCTTTTGCAAACAGTTTTATCATTTCCATTGGGGCGACGATTATTTCCGTGCTTCTTGCGGTTCCGGCTTCATATGGAATTGCAAAATACCGATTCCGGGGACGCAAGGTTATGCTGCTGGGATTTCTGGTGACCCAGATGCTTCCTGTGGCAGTTCTGCTTACCCCCATGTTTATCCTGTTTCGGGGGATGAATCTTTATAATACAGCGGGAGCGGCAATTCTGGCGGACGCCACGATCGGAATTCCATTTTCCATTCTGATTTTGAAAAACTATTTTGCCTCTATCCCGAAAGATCTGGAGGAAGCGGCCTATATCGACGGATGCAACCGGTTCAGCGCCTTTGTTCGCGTGTTGATTCCCATAGCCAAGCCGGGCGTTATGGTGTGCGCGATCTTTTCCTTCCTCTATGCGTGGGGCGACCTGGCATATGGCATGACTTTTATTATTGATCAGCAGAAGAGGCCGATTACGGCGGGGATCTTCAACTTTATGGGTCAGTACGGGACAAAGTGGAGTTACCTGACGGCATTTGCGGTCGTAACGATTATTCCTGTGGCGCTGATCTTTATCTTCATGCAGAAGTATATTATAAGCGGTATGACAAGCGGCGCAGTGAAAGGATAATATGCCGGCGGCAGGTAGGGGTATGGAAGGCTTTGCCTGCTGCCTGCAAGAAACAAAAAGGAGGATAACATATGCTCAGACAGGAAGGAAAGAGGATTGTTTTTCATTATGACGCAGAGGAACTGTGGATCGAGCCGTGGGGAGAGAATGCTGTCCGCGTCCGCGCTACAAAGAACGCGCAGATGCCGGAGGAGGACTGGGCGCTTCTGAAACCGGAAGAAACGGAATGCAGCGCAGAGATAAACGACGACGGCGCTGATCTGGTGAACGGAAAACTGACAGTCCATGTGACCAGGCAGGGAAAAATCACCATGTATAATCAGGCAGGGATGCTTCTTCTGGAAGAGTACTGGCGCAACCGGAGGGACGTGACGGATCCCAAATGCAGCGCCATAGAAGTTGAGGGCAGAGAATTTCGTCCGAATATCGGAGGCGATTATCATCTGACGGCCAGATTTGAGTCTCTGGACAGAAATGAAAAAATATATGGTATGGGCCAGTATCAGCAGCCCTATCTGAATCTGAAAGGGACAGATCTGGAGATGGCTCACCGTAATTCCCAGGCCAGCGTGCCTTTTGCAGTGTCTTCTCTGGGGTATGGAATTCTGTGGAATAATCCGGGAGTGGGACGGGCTGTATTCGGCAGCAATATTATGAGCTTTGAGAACTATGCCGCGAAAGCGCTGGACTACTGGCTTGTGGCCGGAGATACGCCGGCCGAGATTGTGAAAGCCTATGGAAAGGCGTCGGGAACTGTTCCCATGATGCCGGAATATGGACTTGGTTTCTGGCAGTGCAAACTGCGTTATCAGACACAGGAAGAACTTCTGGAAGTGGCAAGGGAGTACAAAAGAAGAGGACTCCCCATAGATGTGATCGTCATTGATTATTTCCACTGGCCCAGACAGGGAGAGTGGAAGTTCGATCCGGTTTACTGGCCGGATCCGGATGCAATGATAAAAGAACTGAAAGAAATGGGGATTGAACTGATGGTGTCCGTCTGGCCTACTGTGGACAGAGAGTCGGAAAATTATGAGGAGATGCTGGAGAAAGGATATCTTATCCGGACGGAGAGAGGATTCCGTACAGGACTTGATTTCCTGGGGGCCACAATACACTATGACGCTACAAATCCGGCTGCGAGAGAATATCTGTGGAATAAAGCGAAAAAAAATTATTACGATAAGGGAATTAAAATTTTCTGGCTGGACGAGGCGGAGCCGGAGTATACGGCCTATGATTTTGACAACTACCGTTACTACCGGGGGACGGATCTTGAGATCGGCAATATCTACCCGGTAGAATATGCAAAGACATTTTATGAGGGAATGGAGAAGGAAGGGCAGAAAAATATTGTCAATCTGCTCCGCTGCGCCTGGGCGGGAAGCCAGAGATACGGCGCTCTTGTCTGGTCCGGCGATATCGCATCCAGTTTCTCAAGTATGAAAAATCAGCTTGCGGCAGGACTGAATATGGGTATGGCCGGCATACCCTGGTGGACTACAGATATCGGAGGATTCCACGGCGGGGATCCGAATGATCCGGCTTTCCGGGAACTGTTTGTCCGCTGGTTCCAGTGGGGGACATTCTGTCCGGTTATGCGTCTTCATGGAGACCGGGAGCCGAGACAGCCCCAGTTCGGAACGACAGGCGGAGCCGCATGTTGTTCCGGGGCGGCCAATGAAGTGTGGAGCTATGGCAAAGAGGTATACAAAATCTGTGAAAAGTATATGCGCATGAGGGAAGAAATGCGGGATTATACAAGAACGCTGATGGAAGAGGCCCATGAGACAGGCGCTCCGGTAATGCGTACCCTGTTCTATGAGTTCCCGGAGGATCCTCTCTGCTGGGAGGTGGAAGACGAGTACATGTACGGCGGCAGATATCTGGTGGCGCCGGTGCTGGAAGCAGGCGCGAAGAGCAGGAAGGTTTATCTTCCCGCGGGGCGCTGCTGGGAGCTTCAGGAGACAGAAGAAATATATGAAGGGGGCAGATGGGTTGACGTGCCTGCCGCCCTTGATACAATGCCTGTATTTATCAGAAGATAAATAAGGGAAGGTACATATGGAAGACAGGCAGAAAAGTTTCTGCGCAGGGGGAAGAACTTTCCGGTTTAGGTTTTCCCCCCTTTTTTTAGAATTATGGAGTTTACCATGTATATATAAAGATATAAAATAAGAGTAAAAAAGGTATAGGAGGTTTGGGAAAAAGTGCAAGCAAAGCAGAAAACACAAAACAGACAATCCGCGCAGCCGGGCCGGCGGCCAAGAGGACTGGCGGCAAAGCTGCTGGCCGCGGCAGTTGCGGTTTCCATTATGATTCCCGGCGGAATGGCGCCTGTTGAGGCGGCTGCGGCGGAGCCGCAGAATCCCCGGGAAACACTGACAGTGGATATGTCTCCGGATGCGAATACCGGGGAAATTATCCACGGAGCGGCAGGGTTCCTGTACGGCATCAGCAGCGAGGATGTTCCTACTACAAATACGGTGGTGCCGCTGAAGTCAAAAATCCTGGTAACAAAAGGGGCTCTGGGAACAGAACATCCCTACGGCGATACGCTGGATGTGGCAAAAACATTTCTGGAGAGCGGCGGCGAGCAGATCCAGATGTATGTGAGCAATTATTATGGAGTGTTCGGCGTTACTGCTACAACAGATCAGTATTGCAATGATCTGAAAGAATACATTTGCCCGGCAGTTGTTGCGTGGAAGGATGCATGGAAAGAAGAACACGGTACGCCGGAAGAGCCGAAAGATGCGATCGGAAGCCGGGTGGATATCGATGAGGCTATCGTCTATGTTCCCATCAATGAGGGTACGCCTCACGGCGGAAATTTCCAGAATTCCTGGAAGAGTTATTATGAAGCGATCAAAACTGCGGATCCGGAAGCCTCTCTTGCCGGTCCGAATTCTGCCGGTTACGGCTGGCAGTTTACGGAAGGACAGAGCTTTCGCACATATATCCAGTTCTGCGCAGACAACAACTGTATGCCGGATGTGATCACATGGCACGAGCTGGAGACAGAGCAGCTTCAGGGTATTCCCGAACATATGGATGATTTCCGGAATATATGGAATGAAACAGACTGGACAAAATATAACGAGGCAAATGGAACTTCAGGAACGCCTGAGATCCCCCAGATCTGCTTTAACGAGTATGCGGAGATGGCCTACTGCGGAGTACCGGGACGTCTGGTCAACTGGATCGGCAAGATTGAAGATGAGAAGGTGACCGGATGCCTGCCTTTCTGGCATCAGGCCAATAACCTGAACGATCTTGCGGCAGGAGCAAACGAAGGAAACGGGGCGTGGTGGCTGTTTAAATGGTACGGCGATATGTCCGGCACTACACAGCCGGTAGAGACGACAGACTGGTACGGCGGCCTCTACGGCATTGCCACAATGGATGAAGCGAAAAAGCTTGCCACAACTCTTGTGGGCGGATTTAGCGGCGATGCTGTGGTGCAGCTGGACAATCTGGCTTCTACAGGTACATTTGCCGGACAGGACAAAGTGCATGTTTCGGTTCAGGAAACCATGTTTACGGGATTTCACGGAGCGCTGAATGAAACACCGGTTATCCTTGAGGGTACATACCCGGTAAATGAGGATGGAAGCGTCACTGTCATCATTCCAAACGCAAAATTTGAAAATGCCTATAATGTGACGGTTACCCAGGCGTCAGAAACCGAGACGGCGGGGATGGTTCTCAGCGGTTCCGGCGGGGACATCTATGAGGCGGAGGCGGCAGAACTTTCCGGGAGTGCTGCCGCGACTGTGGCGGAAACAAATCCCAGCTATTATATGTCGAGCAATGGCACAAGCGGAAGCCGCGGAGTGGATATGCCGAACGGAGCTTCCGTAACTTATACAATCAATGTGCCGTTTGATGGGAAGTATAAACTGGATTTCAATTATGGAAACGGGCAGGGGACAAACAGAAATGATATGAACACACACAACCCGGTCAATGTGGTACAGACATTTGCCCTGGACGGAGGAGAGGCTCAGTCTGTAATTATGGAGTCCACTTTGTTCCAGACCATGACAGGCGTTAAAACATTGTATTATGATCTGAAGGCCGGCGAGCATACGGTTACAGTGACTACAGAAAACGACGTGGATCCGGGGATGCTCTTCCATGATTTCCTCCGTGTATCCTATGCTGGAGTGTATGGTCAGGATCCGGCTCCGTTTAATAAAGTTTATGAAGCTGAGCTGGCGGACGTAAACCGCCTTATGGGAAATACGGATTCGACGGTTTCTACGGAGACGGAGCAGGAAGGATTTTCCGGCAACGGATATGTATCGGGACTTTCGGGACGTTCTGTAGAGGATGGAGGCGGAATCCGCAATACTGTTGTTGTGGATGAAAGCGGCCTGTATAATATTACTCTGCGTTATCAGTCGGACAGCGAAGGTACTGCGAATATCTATGTGGGCAATACTGCCGTGACTTTGGACAGGGTTAATAAGACTGTTTCTCTTCATGCGGGAGAGGAATGGCAGGAAGTAACAGCGTCTGTTTATCTTCAGAAGGGAATCAATGTTGTGGATCTTGATATGACTACAGGAGTGCTTGACTATATGCGTGTAAGAGCTCTGGATTCCCAGGATAATTCTGTAACCATTGAAGCAGAGGACGCAATCCCGGATGAAATGGCGGAATCTGTAAAAGTTGCGGAGAGTCCCGGAGCTTCCGGTGGAAAATACGTGGAAGGAATGGAAGGGGCTTATGAGAATCCGGACTATCTGGAGTTTACGTATAATGCTCCGGCAGCAGGAAAATACCAGATGCAGGTATTTCACTCTAATGAAGACCTGGCCGGCAGCCACACATATAATATTAAAATAATAGACAAGTACGCAGTGGTAGAAGTAAATGGGGAATCGGATTCTCCGAAGTTCCGGCTTGTGGATGGCAAGCCTTATTATTTCGTGGACTGCGGCGATCATGATCCGTCTACCCTGTCGGAAGGGGATCAGTTCGGGAAAAATAACTCTGTGACAGACCGGCTCTACGGAGAAGACGAGGAAACAGGTTACAGCTGGGGTCTGCTGATGGATGAAAACAAAGGGGAAACTGAAACACCGGGAGTGGGCAGCATGGTATCCGATCCCTCCGACAAGGCGGTATATACCAGTTATCAGAAAGCCCTGTCCAATACGGTGGCTGATCTGCAGGACGGTAAGAATAAAACAGATACATTTATTTATGCCCATAATCAGGGAGAGAGCGGAATCAATCCCCGGTATGTAGCCTACAGATTTGAACTGGATCCCGGCAGTTACAGCGTAAATGTAGGAATGAGCAATACATGGAACAATGCCGCAAATCCTACAGTAACGCTGAGTGCAAAAGGAATTGAGGATGTATCAGAAACATATAATATTGTTGCAGGAAGACAGGACAAGACCATGACTGTGGACCTTACCGGCGCAGAGAAAAATGGTGACGGAAAGGTGGAACTGACGGTAAAAGCAACTTCTGCGGATCCCACGATCCAGATGACCTATATCACTATTACAGATGTTCCGGAAGAGGGGCAGGAGTATGTTTCCCTTCCGCCTTACGGACAGAAAGCTCTGGGCGGAGACGCACTCCCGGAGGGAATCTATAAAGGCGAGCTGGCAGATGGAATGGACTGGTTCATTGATTACAGGAACCTGAAAAACGATACAGACAGATATTTCTTCCTTAATACATTTTCTGATGATACATTTGATGAGAAAACGATTACTCTTGATCTGAAAGAGGGAGAAAATAAGATCCGTATCTACAACGACAATAGCTGGAATGTGACATATGGAGGGACAACCGGAACACCGGGACTGGAAACTTTGCCGAATTTTACACCGAACTTTGACCGGTTTGTTATTACGCCGATGGCGCTGGCCAGTGCGGCAGAACAGACAGCGTCTTATCCGGTCCGTGTTTCATACAGTGACGGTGGGACTGCCTTTGCAGACAGCAACGAAGTAAGCGGAGGCGGGGAATATAAAGTAATCCTTGCCCCGGAGGCCGGACAGAAGCCGGTACATGTGCTCGTAAATGGAGCGGATCTGACGGATCAGACAGTGTACGATGCGGAAAGCGGGAACTATGTGCTGACTGTGTCGGATGTGCAGACAGATCAGGCAGTGCAGGTATATTTTGCAAAACCGGACAGCTCAAGGGCAGATCTTGAGACGATCTATAATGCCTATAAGGATCTGCAGCAGGGGAATTATCTGGATGCAAACTGGAGCGCATTTCAGGAAGCTATGACAGACGCGGAAGAAGTCCTGAATAATCCGGAGGCAGAGCAGACCGAAATTAATGGATCCTATAATACACTTGTAGAAGCAATTAACAATCTGGCAGTGAATATGGATCTGCTGTATTTTGCAGACTGCGGCGATCACGGCGTTAATACTTTGAGCGAGGGAGACAGCTTTGGAAGGAACAACTCCGTAACGGATCAGATTTTCGGAGCAGACCCGGAGACCGGAAAGCAGTGGGGTGTTGTGGATCCGGCAGGAGATAACAACCCCTCGGAAAATCCAAACGCAGACGGAGTGTACACGAAATACACCTGGGCAAATCAGAATACGGCTGCCGACTGTGCGGACGGACTGCCGAAAACAACTACATTCCGCTATGCAAGAGGGCAGGATACAGCTGCAGACCTGAACAAGATAAGCGTAGACTATAAATTTGAACTGGAAGCAGGAAAAATCTACAATGTGGAAGTCTGCGTCGGCAATAACTGGGGCAACAGTTCAGGAGTGAATATTTATACGAATTCTGAAGACGAAAGCAGCAGGACTGTAATTGCAGAAAATGTAGAGATCGCCTCCGGCGGAACAGAAGTTGTAACAGCAGAAGGAGTCAAAACAGATGCAGAGGGATTCCTTTCTGTCAATGTGGAAAAAGCTAAGGTTCCCGGCAGTACAGTTAATGTGAATTATATTATTATTCGTGAACACAGGGAAGAGGGCGCTGCGGCTCTGGAAAAAATCGAGGTGACAGCTCCGCAGAAGACAGAATATGAAATCGGAGAGGCATTTAACGATGACGGAATGGCTGTTTACGCTGTATACAGCGACGGTACCAGAAAGATTCTGACCTATGGTACATATACAGTATCCGGCTTCGACTCATCCAAAGCAGGGGACAAGGTGATCACTGTTACCTATACAGAAGGAGATGTGGAAAAAACAGGAGAATTTGAAATTACTGTAAAAGAAGGCACAGATAAACCGGTTGTCACTCCGGTAAATAAAGACGGCCTTAAAGCAGTAATTGAGGCGGCAAAAGCAATAAAACCATCCGGATATACAGATGACAGCTACCAAGCTCTTCAGCAGGCGCTTCAGAATGCGCAGACGGTTTACGATAATCCGGATGCGACCCAGAAAGACGTGGACAATGCTGCGTCAGAACTGGGAGCAAAGCTACGTGCACTGGTTGTATCCGGCGGCAGCGGTTCGGATGAAGAAAATCCGGGCGGCAGCAATCCGGATGACGGAAAACCAGGCGGAAACAATGGAAATAACGGCCCGGCTACAGAGAATCCGGACAGCGGAAAGGACAAAGCTCCGCAGACAGGGGATGTTACAAATATTACACCCTGGGCTGCACTGGCAATTATATCCGGAACAGGATGCGCATTTGCAGCGCTCAAAAAAAAGAGAAGATAACTTTGGATTTGGAGAAATGAACTTGACATGGAAACCGTCCGAAAATGACCGGGGGCTCCGCGCGGAGCCCCCGGTCATTTTCTGCGCTTTTCAAGCCGGAAGCTCCTTTTCCAAATTCCGGTGGAAACAACAGCATAGAATATGGTTCCATGTTAACCGGTAAAGTTCTGTCTTGATTTCCCTATTTCTGAATACGTTTTCAAGATGATTTGTAACTGTCTGTTTTCGTAAGCCCTGTCAATCCAGTGCCGCAGACAAATCCAAATTCGCTTTTCTCTTTTATTTGTGCTATACTTTGTTTCGGAAAGCTATGGAGCGGTATGATACGGTATGGCCGTTTGAAAGGAGAAAAGATGCAGACATCAGCAGAATTGAAAAGTTTACTTTCCCGGATCGACCACAGAGGGTATCCGGCTTACAAAGATACAAAAGGAATGTACCAGTTTCCCGGGTACATCCTGTCTGTCGACCACGTTCAGGGCGATCCTTTCGCCTCCCCGTCGAAGCTGAGTATACACGTTAAGGGGAAGACGGCGGATTTTCCCCGGGAGCTGTACAAAGATCAGCATCAGCGGATCGCGCTTCAGGATGAACTGACGCGGCGGTTCGGCCGGGCGGCGGAGCAGTTTGCTTTTAAAGCGAAGGGGTCGGGAAAGAGCGGCCTGATCTCTGTGAGCCGATGCGGACAGGAAGTGCTGGAGCGGACGGCGTGTACGCTGGATCCGGCCGGCGGCGATATTGTAATGAGATTTGAAGTGGGATTTCCGGCCAACGGACGGACGATCAACGCCCGGGAGCTGGAGAAGATTCTGTTTGATTTTCTTCCCCGATGTGTGAAGGAGTCACTTTTTTATAAGAATCTTGATCCTAAGCGGCTGCGGCAGATCATCGATCTGGCGGAGGACCAGCAGTATATCCGGGAGATGCTTCCGAAACTGGGACTATGCGCCTTTGTGGGGGATGGGAGCGTTCTGCCGAGAGAATCCGGAATTTCTTCCAGACCGATGAAGGGCGGCGTGAAGTTTCAGTCGCCGGAGGAACTGCGGGTAACGCTGGAACTTCCGCACAGGGGCAGGATAACCGGCATGGGCATACGAAAGGGAATCACTCTTATTGTGGGCGGCGGTTATCATGGAAAATCTACGCTGCTCAAAGCGCTGGAACTGGGAGTTTATAATCATATCGCAGGGGATGGAAGAGAGTATGTGATCACAGATGACACTGCCATGAAAATACGCGCCGAGGACGGAAGAAGTATACGCAAGACAGATATTTCCATGTTTATCAACGATCTGCCGAACGGAAAGGATACGGTGGGGTTTGCGACCGAGGACGCCAGCGGAAGCACTTCCCAGGCGGCAAACGTAGTCGAAAGCATAGAGGCAGGGGCTTCGCTGCTGCTGATCGACGAAGATACCAGCGCTACAAATTTTATGATCCGGGATGAACTGATGCAGAGGGTGATCCACCGGGATATGGAACCCATTACGCCGTTTATAGACCGGATAAGGGAACTGTATGACAATTATGGTATTTCCACAGTAATCGTTGCAGGAAGTTCAGGCGCCTATTTCCATATTGCGGACAGCATTGTACAGATGGACCGGTATGTGCCGAGAGATATTACCGCATATGCGAAAAAAGAGGCGGAGAGTTTTCCTATGATCAGCGGCCCGGACGAGCCGGCGGACAGACCATGTTTTGACAGGAAGCCCGCGCCTTCCCCGACGTTTAAGGGAAATGACCGGATTAAGATGAAAACCCTTGCCAGAGAGGGAGTGATGATCAATAAGGAGACCATTGATCTCAGGTATGTGGAACAGATCACGGACAGTGAACAGGTGACAGCGCTTGGCTATTGTGTGAAATATGCCCAGAAAAATATACTCGACGGCAGAAAGACGCTGACTCAGATCGTGGACGAGCTGGAGGATGTGATCAGGAAAAAAACTCTTGCCGGGCTGTGCGGGAGCCAGTCCAGTGCGGCATGCATGGCTATGCCCAGACGTCAGGAGATATTTGCATGCTTTAATCGCTTCAGAAGCCTGAAACTGTGACGGCGTATGCCTGCCAACGGCCATTGGAGGACAAAACAGTACCCGGCAGTGGTGACAATAGAGTTGAATCATATTATAATAGAAGACGAAAGACAAAATATGGAGGACGGCAGAGAATGAAATTGGCGGACGGAAGGCCGGAAAACACGGAAGGCAGACAGGAAAAAGAAATACGGGTATATGATTTTCTGGACTCCCTGGGAGTACAGTATAAGCGGATCGACCATGAGGCGGCCATGACAATGGAAGCATGTGAAGAGATCGACCGGACGCTGGGAGAGGGAGCTGCGATCTGTAAGAATCTGTTTCTCTGCAACCGCCAGGAGACGGAGTTTTACCTTCTTCTGATACCGGGGGATAAGCCTTTTAAGACGAAATACCTGTCCGCCCAGATCGGCTCCTCACGTCTGTCTTTCGGAAAAGCGGAATATATGGAACAATATCTGGATATCACGCCGGGGTCAGTAAGCGTACTGGGGCTTATGAATGACAGTGAAAAGAAAGTGAGACTCCTTATTGATGAGGACGTAC
>ERZ1643250.453-NODE-453-length-43909-cov-8.524399_pt1 | contig 43909 bp, 44 predicted proteins | sample MGYA00579262_ERZ1643250 | MGnify/ENA primary metagenome ERZ1643250 (study PRJEB29033, sample SAMEA4952265) | chicken gut metagenome | biome: Broiler Chicken; feature: Gastrointestinal Tract; material: Caecum | place: Ireland | collected 2018 | study: Broiler...
ATTCTTTCCAGTTCTTCCTCAGAATAATATTCTATCTCTATTTTTCCTTTTCCATTCGCTTTCGGATTAACACTTACCTTTGTGCCTATAATGTTTTTCATTTGCTCTTCAAGATTATTGTATACAAACGTATGTTCTATTTTTTGCTTTTTAACTTCTTTTTTTGGATTTTTTAATGCTTTAACGATTTTTTCAGTCTCTCTTACACTGAGTTTCTCATCAAAAATCCGGTTAGCAAGCTGGTACTGTTGTTCCTCATCATCAAGAGCAAGAAGCGCCCTTGCGTGTCCGGTACTTATCATATCATCCACGATCATCTGCTGAACCCTCGCACTCAACTTCAGGAGACGCATAGAGTTTGTAACTGCGGTCCTGCTCTTCGAAACTCTTTCTGCAACCTCATCCTGTTTCAGATCAAATTCCTCCAGCAGTCTCTTATATGCCATTGCTTCTTCAATCGGATTCAGATTTTCTCTCTGTATATTTTCTATAAGAGAAATTTCCACGATTTCCTGGTCTGTATATTCTTTTACTATGATCGGGACTTCTTTTATCCCTGCAATTTTCGCCGCGCGCCATCTTCGTTCACCAGCGATAATCTCATAGTAATCTTTCCGCTTTTGCACAAGAAGAGGCTGAAGTATTCCGAACTGTTTGATAGAATCAGCAAGTTCCATCAGAGAATCCTCATCAAATTCTTTCCTGGGCTGCTCCCTGTTTGGCTCTACCTGGTTGATTTTTACAAGTATTTCTCCACTTGCGTTTTCTTTTTCTTCCACTTTATTCACATTTTTTTTCTCAACAGCGACGGCTTTATCTGTCTTATTTGGAATAAGACTGTCCAGGCCTTTGCCCAATCCATTTCTTTTCACTGCCATATTATTCCTCTCCTTTATGAATCACTTCTTCTGCTAACAACATATAACTCTCTGCGCCTGTAGATTTTGGATCATAGAGATTTATTGGCATTCCATAACTTGGCGCTTCTGCCAGTCTTATATTTCTCGGAATAATAGTTTTATAAATATTCTGATTCAGATTATCTTTTACATTTTCGACAACCTGAAGAGAAAGATTTGTCCTGGCATCGTACATAGTGAATACAACTCCTTCGATTTCCAGAGTCGGATTCAGTCTTTCCTGTACAAGTTCAATAGTATGTATAAGCTGACTTAATCCTTCAAGTGCGTAGTATTCACATTGTATCGGCACAAGAACCGAATCTGCTGTAGTCATAGCATTAATTGTAAGCATACTCAGGGCCGGGGGACAGTCAATAATAATAAAATCATACTGTTCTTTAACCTTTTCAACTTCTTCTCTGAGGATATATTCTTTATTATCCACACCGATAAGTTCAATTTCTGCTGCTGATAAATTAATATTTGACGGAAGAACATCCAGGTTTTCAAGTACATCTCTGCAAATGCACTCTTCAATTCCGGCATTACTGATAATCAAATCGTATACCGTCTTTTCAACTTCATCCTTATCCACACCTAATCCACTTGTCATATTTCCCTGTGGGTCCATATCAAGTGCAAGTACCTTTTTGTTCATACTCGCAAGAGATGCTGATAAATTAATTGCTGTTGTAGTCTTTCCCACTCCGCCCTTTTGATTGGCGATTGCTATTATTCTCCCCATTTCAACCTCCTGACAAGCTTCTTTATCAATTTTTATCGTGTACCGTTTCATTATATCACCTTTCTCGATATTTATCCATAATATAATGTTTCACGTGAAACATTTTTACAAATTTATATTTACATAGAGGATTTAAAGGCACAATCAGGGATTGTGCAATGTGGAATCTACGTTTACGCTCAGAACATTGACACTATCCTGACAAAAGGAAAGAAAAAGAATGAACGCTTTTTTATGTTCTCTATCTTTCATATTCATCCATATTTCTTACTTTTTTATATACACACTTTAAGATTTTACGAGTACATAATTTTATTGACTATCTTTCGGTTTATTATTTATACTTAGATAATTTACTGAATCTGGATTATTTTGAAGTAAATCAATTTTAAATGTTTCACGTGAAACATTTAAAGAATTTAGTCTTTATTTAGGTATATCAATGTAGTATAATAATAGAAAATAAGGAAAGCAGGTGATGAGGTGTGAGTATAAAAAGAAAACTTGGCATTGCCGCAGTTTTCACAGGGGCTGCAGTTGGAACTATGCATGTTATAAATCGTATCTTCCATTATATATCAACAGCCGACAATTTACTGGATAGCGACGCTTACAAATACTATGACTGGAGATTCGGTAAGATCGCCTATAAAAGATCCGGCTCTGGCAATCCAATTCTGCTTATTCATGACTTAAATGTTTGTTCATCTTTATACGAATGGAATAAGGTTGAAAAGGAACTTTCAAAAACTTATACTGTATATAGTATAGATTTACTGGGCTGTGGATGCTCAGATCGTCCTATTCTTACATATACAAATTATTTGTATGTTCAGATGATTACCGATTTTATAAAACATATTATAGGCAGAAAGACAGATGTTATAGTTTCCGGGGAATCGTCCTCTTTTGTATTGATGGCCTGTTCAAATGATGACTCAGTAATTGACCGTGTTGTGATGATAAATCCGCCTGATATGATAAATCTTGCAAAAATACCGACTAAGCGTTTTAAATTGGTTAAATACCTCCTTTATACACCTGTTATAGGAACATTTATATACAATATGAAAATAAACAGGCGTACAATATCACAGGAATTTTCATCCTCCTACTATTATGATCAAAATGAGATAGACGAAAAAGATATTTTAGCATTTAGGGAGGCTTCACAAAAAAAGAAAACCCATTCTAAATTTTTATATGCAAGTAAGGTATCAAGATTTACCAATACAAATGTGATATGCTGCATGGATAAATTAACTAACAGTATATTTATTATTACTGGGAACGCAAATCCCGAAAATATCCTTTCAGCAAATCAATATCAGAATCATCTTCCATCAATTGAAATTATGGGGATGGATAAAGCGAAAAAAATGCCTCATATGGAAAAACCGGATGAGTTTGTAGATCAAGTAAAAATTCTCCTGTCAGAAGAATCATAAAAAAAGAAACCGGCATTCTCTGGTACTAAGAATGCCGGTTTCTATATTATAACGGTTCCTTTGACGGTATTCCTGCTTTCCGCGGATATCTGTTCGGTGTGCTCTTTCTCTTTCTGATTTTAATAAGAGTTCTTCCCATATCTGTATCAGGCAGGAAGAACCTGTCCGTATTTTCAATTTCTCCGCCAAGAAGTGTGATTGCATTTTCAGATCTTATGACTTCTTCATCTGAATCTCCGCCTTTATACGAAACAAAATATCCTCCTGTTTTTACAAAGGGTATACAATACTCGCTTAAAGTAGACAGATTAGCCACAGCTCTTGATACACATACATCAAACTTCTCTCTGTACTGCCTGTCTTTTGCAAAATCTTCAGCTCTTCCATGGAACGCATATATATTTTTTAATCCAAGTTTTTTTATCACTTCATTTAAAAATTTGATTCTCTTATTAAGCGAATCAAGCAGGTAAACTTTTATATGCGGAAAAGCAATCTTAATCGGTATTCCCGGAAAACCTGCACCTGTTCCCACATCTATAAGAGTGTTTATCTGTGCCATATCAATTATTCTGCTGATTGTCAGACTATCTGTAAAATGCTTGAGGTTAACCTCATCGTAATCTGTAATACCGGTAAGATTCATAATACGATTCCACTCTATAAGCAATTCATAATACAGATCAAATTGGCTCTTCTGATCATCGGTCAGCCTGATATTCATTTTTTCTAATTCGTTGTCAAATTTATTTTCCATTATATATATTCCTGTAATTCTAGTAGTTATACATTATGTAAAAGTGATAAATATATCACTTTTACATAAAATACAATAAATTAATATTTGCGTTAAAAAATATTTAAGACTTATGTCCCGAAGAACCGGAACTGCCGCCTGTCAGATAAACAAGAAGTACCGAAATATCTGCAGGGGAGACTCCAGATATCCTTGAAGCCTGCCCCACCGACAGGGGCTTTATTTCACTGAGTTTCTGTTTAGCTTCTATCCTGAGACTATTTATATTATTATAGTCAATATCATCAGGAATCCTCTTATTCTCCAGCTTTTTAAACTGTTCTACCTGTCTGAGCTGGCGCCTGATATACCCCTCATATTTTATATTAATATCCACCTGCTCCTTTACATCATCGGGCAGTTCCGGGCGGTTTTCATCAATCAGAGCAAGTTTCTCGTAAGACAGCTCGGGACGCCGTATCAGCTCTGCAAGAGTTGTTCCAGAATTAAGTTCTGTGCTTCCGCAGGAGCGGAGGATTTCCTGAACTTTTGGGGTTGTGCCGATATTCACATGATTTACACGATAAATTTCCTGATCGATCATCTCCTCTTTTTTAAGAAGTTTTTTATATCTATCCTCGTCGATCAGTCCTGCTTCATATCCTATCTTCGTAAGTCTGAGATCTGCATTATCCTGTCTGAGGAGCAGTCTGTACTCAGCTCTTGAGGTCATCATACGGTAGGGCTCGTGACTTTCTTTTGTAACAAGATCGTCGATCAGAACACCGATATACCCCTGGGACCGGTCGATCACAATCCCCTCCTTGCCCTGAAGCTTCCTCGCAGCGTTGATACCGGCCATCAGTCCCTGGGCCGCTGCTTCCTCATACCCGGAACTTCCGTTAAACTGCCCGCCGCTGAAAAGCCCGTCTATATTTTTAAACTCCAGCGTACTCTTAAGCTGTCTGGCGTCAATACAGTCGTATTCTATGGCATAGGCATTCCGCACGATTTTTGCATGTTCCAGTCCGGGAACACTTCTGTACATGGCATACTGCACATCTTCCGGAAGCGAACTGGACATTCCTCCCACATACATTTCCGTTGTATGGAGTCCCTCAGGCTCAATAAAAACCTGATGCCTGTTTTTGTCAGGAAATTTTACGACCTTATCTTCAATAGAAGGACAATATCTGGGGCCTGTTCCCTCTATAGCGCCGGAAAACAGGGGAGATCTGTCGAGGTTTTCTCTTATAATTTCATGGGTTTTTTCATTTGTGTAAGTAAGCCAGCAGGAAACCTGATCGATCTGAACCGTCTCAGGATCTGTCGTAAAGGAAAAAGGAACAATCCTTTCATCTCCTTTCTGCTCTTCCATCCTGCTGAAATCAACTGAGTTTCTGTCAATCCTGGCCGGTGTACCTGTCTTAAACCGATACATCTTAATTCCCAAAGCTTTCAGACTATCCGTAAGATAATTAGCGCTCTGCAGTCCGTTTGGCCCCGTATATGTGCTCACATCTCCATAAATGCATCTGGCCTTCAGATAAGTCCCTGTACAGAGAATAACGGCCCGGCACCGGTAAAGGGCGCCAGAATAAGTTTTTACTCCCGTAACTTTTCCATCCTCTGCCAGGATCTCTGTAACTTCCATCTGCCTGATATCCAGATTATCCTGGTCTTCCAGTACCTGCCGCATAGCCCGGCTGTACTCCGCCTTGTCAGCCTGGGCGCGAAGCGAATGTACCGCCGGACCCTTTGAGCGATTCAGCATTTTAGACTGGATAAATGTTCTGTCTATTACCTTCCCCATTTCTCCGCCCAGCGCATCCACTTCCCTTACCAGATGTCCTTTGGAACTTCCCCCTATATTTGGATTACACGGCATAAGAGCAATGCTGTCCACACTGACGGTAAAAATCACAGTATGAAAACCAAGCCTGGCGCAGGCAAGTGCAGCTTCACATCCCGCATGGCCCGCTCCTACGACGACAATATCATAATAATCTTTATTTTCCCATACAAAATTTGCTGAATATTTCATTGATCAAATCTTCTCCTGCTGATTCTCCTGTTATACTTCCTAAAGCATCATAAGCGTCCATCAGATCGATAGAATAAAAATCCTCGGGCATACCGCTGTCTATACTTTCAATAACCTTTTCCATGCTTTTCATACTGTCCATAAGAGCATTTTTCTGTCTGGCGCTGGTAATATATACTTCCTCATTAAACGAAACGTCACCCCTGAGAAACATATCTTTTATCGCGTTTCCCAGTTCTCTTATTCCCGTCTCTTCTCTCGCTGAAATCTGGATCACAGGGGCTCCCCCCGACCTTTTCTCCATCTTTTCCTTTGTAATAACTGTGTTCAGATCTGACTTATTCAGAAGTATGATCTTCCTTTTATCATAAATCATATCCAGAATTTTTTCATCATTTTCATCCAACTCTCTTGAACTGTCAGCCACATAAATTACAAGATCAGCCTTTTTCACATAGTCTACCGCACGGTCCACTCCTATTTTTTCCACCCGGTCCTCAGTCTGTCTGATTCCCGCAGTATCTACTACATTCAGAGTAATACCCTGAAGGCTGATCTGCTCCTCCAGTACATCCCTTGTCGTACCTTCTATATCTGTGACGATTGCTCTCTCATACCCTGAAAGAACATTTAAAAGAGAAGACTTTCCTGCATTCGGCTTTCCTACGATTACAGTCTGGATACCTTCTTTAAAGATTTTTCCATCATCATAAGAATCTATGAGTTGTTTTAGTTCTTTTATAATATCTAAAGAAACTTTTTTAAGTTCTTCTCCATAACCATCAACACTTATATGCTCCGGGTCATCAAGAGCCGACTCAATAAAAGCTGTGTTGTATATTATTTTGTTTCTTATATTATTTATTTTATTTTTTACATTTCCTTTTAATTGACTGACAGAACTTTTTAGAGCATAATCACTGCTGGATGAAATAAGATCGGACACCGCCTCCGCCTGCGACAGATCAAGCTTTCCATTCAAAAAGGCTCTTTTTGTAAATTCTCCGGGCTGAGCCGGCCGCACTCCGCATTTCAGAACTGCATCCAGGACTTTTTTCACTACATAAGTGCCCCCGTGGCAGTTGATTTCCACCGTATCCTCCCCGGTAAATGTCCGGGGACCTTTCATTACCATGACAAGAACTTCATCCAGGACATCATCCCCGTCTACGATATTTCCATAATGGATCGTATGGCTTCTGCAGTCTGATATTTTTACTTTTCCCCTGAATATCTTATCCGCTGCTGCAAATGCATCCTCTCCGCTTATTCTTACGATCCCGATTCCCGCATTGGTCATTCCTGTGGAAATTGCGGCGATTGTTTCATTCTCCATAATCATACCCTTTCATTTCTGCCCATAGGGCATTTTATTCCCTCAAGCAACGAACTGGACAGCCCGGCGGACTTTCCTATAGAATAAAAAAGAACGTTTTAAGCTTCACGAAAGAATCCGTGAAGCGTTAACGTTCTTTCGCTTCCGTCGTTTTAATTTTCCACTATTTCTTTAATGTAACGACAACCTTTCTGTAAGGATCCTCTCCTTCACTGTGGGTCGTCACATAAGGATCTGACTGCAGTGCAGAGTGGATGATCCTTCTCTCATATGGATTCATAGGTTCGAGAGAAACAGGTCTTCTTGTTCTCTTTACCTTATGTGCAATATTCTTGGCAAGATGTCTCAGAGTCTCTTCTCTTCTCGCACGGTAATTCTCAGTATCAAGCTTCACTCTCACATAGCCTTCCTGATGCTTATTTGCAACACGGTTTGCAAGGTACTGGAGAGAGTCGAGAGTCTGTCCTCTTTTTCCTATGAGGATTCCCATGTGCTCTCCCTTCATATTTACACAGAGAGCTCCGTCTCCGTCAATTTCTGAAGAAATCTCAACCTCCATATTCATAGCACCGAGTGTATCCTGTATAAATTTTTCAACAGCGCTGACAGTCTGAGGCTCAACTTCTACAGGCTTATTTTTTTCTTCCTTTACAGGAGCCGCCTCTTCTGTTATTTCTTCTGCCCTGGCTTCTTCCTTTATTTCTTCCTTCTTAACTTCTTTCTTTTTATCTTCTTTCTTCTGGTCTCTCTGACGTTTTTCTTTCTTTTCTCTTTTTTCATTTACAGGGCGTTCATTTTTCAGTTCGCCGAAAATCTCACTCTCAGAAAAGATTTCTTTTATATCCTGCTTTTCTTCTTCCGGCTCTTCTTTTCTCCAGGCTTCGATCACAGCCTGTTTCATTCCGATTCCGAGAAATCCTGCGCTTCCTTTTTCAATTACGTCATATTCCAGCCTGTCACTTGTAACTCCCAGCTGAACAGATGCCTCAGTGATCGCATCGTCCAGTGTCTTTGCCGATACCCTGATACTACCTTTCATTTTATTTCTTTCCTTTCTTTTCAGAAGCCTTATCCTGTGAAGGCTGCTCTGATTTCTGACCGCTGTTATATCTTGAGACAAGATTTGCTTTCGCTGTAAGGCTTCCCGGCTTTGCATTTTTTGCAAACTCCTGCGCCTGTCTTATCTTCTCATCCTTCTCAGCCTGATTTTTCTTTGTGTTTGTATTATTTCCTACATTTCTTGTACTGGTTGTCGCCATTCTGTTGATTTCTTTTGCAGGAGCTCCTTTTTTCTCGATCTTCTTTTTCATTTTCTTCTGGTTCTCTGCAATAATATCCTCAACTGATTTCTTGCTCAGATATTTATTGATCGCGAGCTGCTGCACACATCTCACCGCCGCGCTGGCGATCCAGTAAAGTCCAAGACCTGCCGGAAGCGTAAAACCAAATACGACTGAAATGAGCGGCATAGTATATATCATGGTCTTCATGGAACCTGCCATCGGGTTGTCCTTATCATCCATCAGGGACGCTGAACCGGCCTGTGAGAGCTTCACGCTCAAAAACTGTGTAAGACCCGCCAGAACAGGAATGAGAACAGCCAGGATGATAGCAACGACAGAAAAGTCCTTAAGTGCATCCATGAGAAGATTCCACGGATGGGCTCCGATATTAATACCAAGAAATTCATTCAGATTTCCAATCTGATCTTTCGTGCTGTTTGCAATATTCTCAACCTGAGGCATCTTGTCTGTCAGCGCTGTCCATGTAGCATCCTGAAATTTATAAAGAACCTCTACAAGTGTACTGGCCTTTGAATAATCATAAGAATCCGGATTCATCAGCACCGGGCTGGCCTCTCCGATTTTCTCCATAATAGCCTGGGAACCGGATATAGACTGAATCTTATCTACAAGAGGCATGTACACTTCACTGACCTTATCTACATATCTCGGTATGTTCTGAACAACCGGATACAGACCGAACAGGAAGAGCATCTGGATCAGAGAGGGAAGACATCCGCTGGACATCTTTGTCCCGTATTTGTCATATACGGCGTTCATCTCCTCCTGCTGCTTCAGCATGGAAGCCTGGTCTCTTTTCCCCTCATACTTTTTCTGGATCTTTCTGATCTCAGGCGTCATAACGCTCTGCATCTTTGAAAATTTCTGCTGTTTGATCGTGAGCGGAATCAGAAGCGTATACACGATAACCGTGAAAATGATAATGCTCACACCGATGTTCTGGATCCCGATGGCATCAAGCACATTGTAGATCCCGTTCATAACCTGTCCCAGCAGCCAGGATATCTGCTTTATGACCGGCCAGTCATAAATCCCGGCAGCTAAAAGTCCGTTTAATTCCATTACTCATCCTCCTTAAGGTACTGGATCATATCCGCCTTTTGAAAATGGATTGCAGCGCAGGATCCTCCACACAGCCAGAAGCCCTCCCTTGAGAGCTCCATATTTTTCAATAGCCTCCATGCCGTACTGTGAACATGTGGGATAATATTTACAGGTGCTGTACCGTTTCAGCCCGGACAGATATTTCCTGTAAAATTTTATCATCCCGATCAGAATCCGCTTCATTCGCGCCACTTCCTTTTTAATCTATAAAACATTTATGAAGTTTTCCGAGGTGGAGCAGTGCACGTTCAATCTCATGGTAACTTTTTCCTTTTGCACTTGTTCTTGCAATCACTATAATATCAAATCCACGACGGAAATGCTCTTCTGACATTCGATAGCTCTCTCTTATCAGACGTGTAAGACGATGCCTTACCACGCTGTTTCCCACTTTTTTGCTTACGGAAATCCCAAGTCTGTTTTTGTTGAGTTCATTTGGAAGCAGATACATTACAAGATAATGATTTGCCAGAGATTTCCCATTTTTATAAACGATCTGGAAATCTTTATTTTTCTTTAAAGATTCAGAATACTTCATCGTGACCTCTTTGCTGTTATAACTGATTAAAGATGATGTTGGGGTCAAAAGCCCCAACTATGATGCCTGCAGATTGTTCCGTGCTGCGCGCTCCCACAATCCTGGCATCTTATAGATAAAAGTATAGAAGAAAAGGCCACATATCTGCGGCCTAAGCTGATAACTGTTTTCTTCCTTTTGCTCTCCTGGCAGCCAGAACTTTTCTTCCGCCCGGTGTGCTCATTCTTGCTCTGAAGCCGTGTACTTTGGATCTTGATCTCTTCTTCGGCTGAAATGTCATCTTCATACCCTTACACCTCCCTTTAACTGATATACTTTATAATAAAGTATTCACATGTTTAACATTTTCTTTACCGCATCTTTTCTTTCAAAAGACACTGCTCTTAATTATAGTTAAAAAACCCCGATAAGTCAAGCAAAAACCCGTTTTTCTTTCTTAGTAACCGACTTATCTTTATTGTTTACACTTATCCACAAGTTATCAACAAATGTGGATAACTTGTGGATAACTCACTGATAACTATGAAATAACATGTTGATAACAATATTTTTCTTTCATTTAACCTTCATAAACTCTGCATTCTGTATGTTCATAACTTTATAAACATTGATTTTCCGTTGCTTATGGCTCCTTTTTGATGTAAAATGTAATGGAGAGATTTTGCCTTAATATCTCTCTATTATATTGATTAGGAGTTACTTTTGATGAACATTGTAGAACAAAACTGGGATCAGATACTTAATAAGATGAAGCTTGAATACTGCTCGTCCAATATTTCTTATAATACATGGATTGCTCCTCTTACTGTCTATGAGATCAGGGATAATACTGTCTATATTCTTGTAAAGCTGAGAGCAAGTCTGGAACATATCGAGGAAAAATATCTGCTTCCCTTCAAGGTCTGCATTGCAGAAGTAACAGGTATTGAATATGAGGTGGCTTTTGTCACAGACAACCAGACTACCATACAGGAAAAAAGAGAAAATACTGTAAAAAGAAGCCGGGTAAATGCAATTTATGAAAAGGCAAATCTCAACCCCAAGTATACGTTTGATACTTTCGTAGTTGGAGGCAATAACAGCTTTGCGCACGCAGCTTCGCTGGCTGTCGCGGAATCTCCGGGTGAGATATACAATCCTCTTTTCATCTATGGAGGTGTAGGGCTTGGAAAAACTCACCTGATGCACTCGATCGCACATTTTATTTTGGAAAACGATCCTTCTAAAAAGGTGTTGTATGTGACCAGCGAGGCGTTTACAAATGAACTGATCGACGCTCTCAAAGTCGGAAAAAACGGCAATGAGCTTGCAATGACGACATTCCGTGAAAAATACAGAAACAATGATGTTCTTCTGATAGACGATATCCAGTTCATTATAGGAAAAGAAAGTACCCAGGAAGAATTTTTCCACACTTTCAATCACCTGCATGTATCTGGAAAACAGATCATTATATCCAGTGATAAGCCTCCTAAAGATATCGAAACTCTGGAGGCAAGACTGCGGACAAGGTTCGAATGGGGACTGATCGCAGATATTTCTTCACCTGATTATGAGACCAGGATGGCGATCCTGAGAAAAAAAGAAGAGCTGGACGGACTGGAGCGCTATCATATACCGGATGAAGTCATGCAGTATATTGCAAACAATATCAAGTCCAATATCCGTGAGCTGGAAGGATCGCTTAACAAACTGATTGCTCTGTCAAACCTGGAAAATAAACCGATCGATATCCCTTTGGCCGCCGAGGCGCTGAAAGATATGATATCCCCTGATAATAACCGGGTTATTACGCCGGAACTTATTATTGATGTAGTATCAGAGCACTTCAATATTTCTGTTGCTGATATTAAAGGAAAGAAGAGAAATGCAGAAATCGTGCTTCCAAGACAGATCGTCATGTATCTGTGCCGGACAATGACCGATACGGCTCTGAAGACGATCGGGGTTCTGCTCGGTGGAAAGGACCATGCTTCGATCAGCCACGGAGTTAAAAAAATAGAGAATGATCTTAAGACAGACGAGGCTCTTAATAATACGGTTAATATTATTAAGAAAAAAATCAATCCTCTTTAAGACATTCCTGTTATGCTATTGTTGACAGAACGTGGATAAGTATGTAAATAATCCATGGATACAGTGATTAAAACTACCATAAAAAATCATGACTGTTTATGATGCCATAAGTTTTACACACATGACTCACAGCGTTTCCCGTTCACATCAACAGAGTTATCAATATGGACAAACCGTTATGGTACAAGGCTTTGAAGGTGTTTTCAACATATTCACAGCCCCTAATAAGAAGAATACGGAATCTATATTAAAAAAATATATATAAGCAGCTGAGGGTAAAATTTTTACACACTGTGAAAGGAGTTATCACCAAATGAAAATTATATGTACAAAATCTAATCTTTCAAAAGGAGTAAGCATTGTTTCCAAAGCAGTTCCTTCCAAAACTACAATGCCTATCCTTGAATGTATTCTGATCGACGCTTCTACAGATGTAATAAAGCTGACTGCAAATGATATGGAACTCGGCATAGAGACATCCATTGAAGGAGAGATTTCAGAGAGAGGAATCCTCGCGATCAATGCAAGAATCTTTTCGGAAATTGTAAGAAAGCTTCCAGACAGCGAGATTGTAATTGAATCTGAAAATGACAGCCAGGCTATCATTACATGTGAAAAGGCAAAATTTAATATCGCGGCACAGTCAGGCGAGGACTTCTCCTATCTTCCTGCTGTTGAAAAAAATGATTTTATTACCGTGTCTGAATTTACCCTGAAGGAAGTGATAAGGCAGACGATTTTTTCTATCGCGGACAGCGATACAAATAAAATGATGACCGGAGAACTTTTTGAGATAGATGACAATATCCTGAAAGTCGTCTCACTGGACGGACACAGAATTTCAATCCGAAAGATTGAGCTTAAAGACTCATATTCTCCGAAAAAGGTGATCGTTCCGGGAAAAACTCTTCAGGAGATCAGCAAGATTATCGGAGGAGAGGCTGAGTCGGACGTCGATATTTCATTTACAAGAAATCATATCGTCTTTGAATTTGACAGGACAGTTGTTGTGTCAAGGCTGATCGAGGGAGAGTATTTTAAGATCGACCAGATGCTTTCCAGCGATTATGAGACAAAGGTAAAGATTAATAAGAGAGAGCTCCTCGACTGTATTGACCGCGCGACCCTGCTCATTAAAGAAGGAGATAAAAAGCCGATCATCATTGATATACGGGATGATTCTATGGAACTTAAGATCAAATCTCAGGCAGGCTCCATGGATGAAGTGATCCTCTGCTCAAAGGAAGGAAGGGATCTTCTTATCGGATTCAATCCGAAATTTTTGATAGATGCCCTCAGAGTTATTGATGATGAAGAGGTTGATCTGTATTTTATGAACGCAAAAGCGCCCTGCTTTATCAAGGATGAAGTTCAGAGCTATATTTATCTGATCCTTCCTGTCAATTTTAATGCAGCGGTATAGAAAAGAGGGATAATATGCAGAAATTCACACTGAGAGACGGAGATGAATTTATCCGTCTTGGACAGGTTCTGAAAGCGGCGGGAGTTGCCGGAAGCGGAGTTGAAGCAAAAGATATGATCCAGGCGGGAGAAGTAAGCGTCAACGGCCTGGAGGAGACGAGAAGAGGGAGAAAGCTGTATCCCGGAGACATGGTCTCGGTAAGCGGGGAGGAGATTGCGATACAGTCCGGAGGTCTTCCGAATGGGGAGGTATGAACTGTTACGTTTGAGAACGGTGGATCCCTTACGTCCGCTTTACAAAAAAATGGGAAAAGTGTAAAATAATTGAAATGATAATCAAATCTTTAAAGCTGAAAAATTACAGAAATTATGATTTATTAGATTTGAATTTTGATCCAAAGACAAATATTCTGTACGGGGACAATGCACAGGGAAAAACGAATATACTCGAGGCTCTTTATCTGTCCGGGACGACCAAGTCTCATCGTGGCACAAAGGACCGGGATATTATACGTTTCGGGTGTGATGAGTCGCATCTGGAGACAGTGGTTGAAAAAAAGGGAAGCTGTTTCCAGATCGATATGCATCTGAAAAAGAACAGCCCTAAGGGAATCGCGATTGATAAAATACCGATACGAAAGGCAAGCGAGCTTTTTGGCATTGTCCATTTTGTATTTTTTTCTCCTGAAGATCTCAACATCATAAAAGAAGGACCGGCGGGCCGTCGGAGATTTATTGATCTGGAACTGTCTCAGCTTGACAGGATATATCTTAACAATCTTTCAAACTATAACCGGGTCATTAATCAGAGAAATTCCCTGTTAAAAGAAATATATGACAAGGATAATCTTATGGACACTCTGGATATATGGGATATGCAGCTTGTGGAATATGGGAAAAAGGTTCTGGAGAGAAGAAAAGAATTTATAGAACAAGTTAATGAAATAATTTCTGATATACATTATAAGTTGACTGGTGGGAAAGAGAGGATCTCTCTCATATATGAAGAAAGCACAGGAAATATACCTCTGGAGAAGGCTCTGGCAAGAAACAGGGACAGAGATATCAGGATGAAGAGCACTTCGGCGGGTCCTCACAGAGACGACGTATGTTTTGTGACAGATAAAGGACTGGATATCAGAAAGTTCGGTTCCCAGGGACAGCAGAGAACTGCTGCGCTGTCTTTGAAGCTTTCAGAAATTGAACTGGTAAAACAGGTGATACACGATACACCGATCCTGCTGCTTGACGATGTATTGTCTGAACTGGACAAACACAGGCAAAACTATTTACTGGACAGTATACACGATATACAGACCATAATTACATGCACAGGATTGGATGAATTTGTAAATCACAGATTTTCTATTAATAAAATTTTTCATATAAAAAATGGAAAGGCAGCAAAAGCAAATTAGGAGGTTAGCAAATGGGTGCATCAGGTACAGAATTTGACGCTGAATATGGAGCAGATCAAATCCAGATACTGGAGGGGCTGGAAGCGGTAAGAAAAAGACCGGGAATGTACATCGGCAGTACTTCCGTGAGAGGACTCCATCATCTGGTATATGAGATCGTGGATAATTCCGTCGACGAGGCTTTGGCCGGATACTGCGATGAAATACAGGTGGATATCAATAAGGACAACTCCATTACCGTAAGCGATAATGGGCGTGGAATCCCTGTGGGTATCAACCATAAGGCAGGACTCCCTGCGGTGGAAGTTGTATTTACTGTCCTCCATGCAGGTGGAAAATTCGGCGGGGGAGGATATAAGGTATCAGGAGGACTCCATGGAGTTGGAGCTTCTGTGGTAAACGCTCTTTCTGAATGGCTTGAAGTTGAAATCTACCATGAGGGACAAATATATAAGCAGAGATATGAAAGGGGAAATGTTACCTATAAGCTGAAAGTAGTCGGAGAATGTGAGTCTGACCGGACAGGAACAAAAGTATCATTTCTTCCTGATAAAGAAATCTTTGAGGAAACTGTCTTTGACTATGATACATTAAAACAACGTTTCCGGGAGATGGCATTTCTGACAAAAGGTCTTAAGATCGCATTGAGAGACTGGAGGGGAGAAGAGCTCCACGAGCACATCTTCCACTATGAGGGCGGCATCAAAGAGTTTGTCACATATCTGAATAAAAGTAAAACACCTCTTTACGACAAGATTATTTACTGCGAAGGGTATAAAGACGGAGTTCAGGTTGAAGTCGCCATGCAGCACAATGATTCCTACAGCGACAATACTTACGGGTTTGTAAATAATATTACAACCCCGGAGGGAGGAACCCACATTGTAGGATTTCGAAATGCGCTGACCAAGACATTTAACGATTATGCAAGAAAAAACAAACTGCTGAAAGATAATGAGCCGAATCTTTCCGGTGAGGATATCAGGGAAGGACTAACGGCGATCATCAGTGTAAAAATAGAGGATCCTCAGTTTGAAGGACAGACAAAGCAGAAGCTTGGAAACAGCGAGGCAAGAGGAGCTGTAGATAATATTGTAAGTACTCAGCTTGAGATATTCCTGGAGCAGAATCCGAACGTGGCAAAGATAACAGTAGAAAAATCGGTAATGGCACAGCGTGCGAGGGAAGCTGCCAGAAAGGCAAGAGATCTGACAAGAAGAAAATCTGCGCTGGAAGGAGCATCACTCCCGGGAAAACTTGCGGACTGCTCAGACAAGGATCCGGCAAACTGTGAAATTTATATCGTTGAGGGAGATTCCGCCGGCGGTTCTGCTAAGACGGCAAGAGACAGGGCAACACAGGCAATCCTTCCCCTGAGAGGAAAGATACTTAATGTGGAAAAAGCCCGGCTGGATAAAATCTATGCAAATGCGGAAATAAAGGCAATGATCACTGCATTTGGAACAGGGATCCATGATGATTTTGATATCTCAAAACTCAGATATCACAAAATCATCATCATGACAGATGCCGATGTGGACGGAGCTCACATCAGTACATTATTATTGACCTTCATGTACCGGTTTATGCCTGACCTGATCAAAGAAGGATATGTATACCTGGCTCAGCCTCCTCTGTATAAGCTGGAGAAAAACAAAAAGGTATGGTATGCGTACAGTGATGAAGAATTGAATCAGATTCTTGTAGAAGTAGGGCGCGACAGCAATAACAAGATCCAGCGGTACAAAGGTCTGGGAGAAATGGATGCGGAACAGCTATGGGAGACGACAATGGATCCCGAGCACAGGATCCTTCTCCGTGTGACAATGGACGAAGAAACATCTTCCGAACTCGATCTGACATTTACGACCCTCATGGGAGACAAAGTCGAACCGAGAAAAGAATTTATCGAAGAAAACGCAAAATACGTTAAAAATTTGGATATATAGCCATTTGCAGCGACCGGCTCCGTGGACGATGAGTGCCAGAAAACAAGCTCGCTTGTTTGCATGGCACACGGCGGCCATGGAGGTTGGCATTGGAAATGCCAACTCCAGTTCAAAAACCGAAGGTTTTGAACTGGGAGAGCCGGGAGCGGAAGCAGGCGTATCAGAGAAAAAACCGAAGGTTTTTGAACTGAGGCCGCCGGGAGCGGAAGCAGGCGTATCAGAGAAAAAAATTTAAAGGAGATAAACGATGGAAGATAATATTTTTGATAAAGTCCATGAGGTCGATCTGAAGAAGACGATGGAAACGTCCTATATTAATTATGCCATGAGTGTCATCGCCTCCCGTGCTCTTCCTGATGTGCGGGATGGATTGAAACCGGTGCAGAGGAGAATCCTTTACTCCATGATCGAGCTTAATAACGGCCCGGATAAGCCGCACCGTAAATGTGCCCGTATCGTCGGAGATACAATGGGTAAATATCACCCCCATGGAGACAGTTCCATTTATGGAGCGCTGGTAAATCTGGCTCAGGAATGGTCTACCAGATATCCTCTGGTAGACGGACATGGAAACTTTGGTTCTGTGGATGGAGACGGGGCTGCGGCCATGCGTTATACGGAGGCCCGCCTCAGTAAGATTTCCATGGAGATGACTGCGGATATTAATAAAAATACTGTGGACTTTGCCCCGAACTTCGATGAGACAGAGAAAGAGCCTACTGTCCTGCCGTCCAGATTTCCAAATCTTCTTGTAAACGGAACATCCGGCATTGCGGTGGGAATGGCTACAAATATCCCGCCTCACAACTTAAGAGAAGTGATCGGCGCGGTAGTTAAGATTATTGACGATCAGATCGACGAGAATGGCGAAACGACTATGGAGGATATCCTCCAAATCGTTAAAGGTCCAGACTTTCCCACTGGCGCCGAGATTCTGGGCACACGCGGGATTGAAGAGGCGTACCGCACCGGAAGAGGAAAGATAAGGGTACGCGCGGTCACAAATATCGAACCGATGCAGAATGGGAAAAACCGGATCATTGTGACAGAGCTGCCGTTTATGGTAAATAAAGCGAGGCTGATCGAAAAAATCGCAGAGCTTGTTAGAGATAAGAAAATTGATGGTATCACAGACCTCAGCGACCAGTCCAGCCGTGAGGGAATGCGCATTTGTATTGAACTGCGCCGGGATGTAAATCCTAACGTGATCCTGAATCAGCTTTATAAGCACACCCAGCTTCAGGACACGTTTGGAGTCATCATGCTGGCTCTTGTAAATAACGAGCCAAAGGTGATGAATCTTCTGGATATGCTGAAATATTACCTTCAGCATCAGGAAGACGTGGTTACCCGAAGGACAAAATATGATCTCAATAAGGCGGAGGAGAGGGCTCATATCCTGGAAGGTCTGCTCATCGCGCTGGATAATATTGACGAAGTAATAAAGATCATCCGCGGATCCAGAAGCGTTCAGATCGCAAAAGAAGAATTGATGAGGCGCTTCGATCTGTCTGACGTACAGTCCCAGGCCATTGTAGATATGCGTCTGAGAGCTCTGACAGGCCTGGAAAGAGAAAAACTGGAAGCAGAATATGCCGAACTGGAGAAAAAAATCGAGGAGTACAGGGCAATCCTGGCAGACAGAAAGCTCCTTCTCGGTGTTATCCGCAAAGAGATTCTTGTTATTTCAGAAAAATACGGAGATGACAGAAGAACACGTATCGGTTATGATGAGTTTGATATCTCTATGGAGGATTTGATTCCGAGAGAAAATGTAGTGATCACGGTCACAAATATGGGATATATCAAGAGGATGAGCATGGACACGTTCAAGAGCCAGAACAGAGGAGGCAAGGGTATCAAAGGCATGCAGACTCTGGAAGATGACTTTATCCGTGAACTGTTCATTACGACCAGCCATCACTATATTATGTTCTTTACAAATAAGGGAAGGGTTTATCGCCTGAAAGCATACGAAATTCCTGAGGCGGGGCGTACGGCCCGCGGAACTGCGGTCATTAATCTCCTTCAGTTGATGCCGGATGAAAAGATTACGGCTACGATTCCTATTTATGAGTATGAGGACGGGAAATATCTCTTCATGGCAACTCAGAAAGGTCTTGTGAAAAAGACTCCGATCAAAGAATACATGAATGTGAGAAAGACCGGCCTTGCAGCCATTGTTCTCAGAGAGGATGATCTGCTGATCGAAGTAAAAGTCACAGATAATGAACAGGATGTTCTGCTCGTCACAAAATATGGTCAGTGTATCCGATTCAGTGAACAGGATGTTCGTTCAACCGGCAGAGTATCCATGGGTGTTCGCGGTATGAACCTGAGCGACAATGATGTGATCGTAGGAATGCAGATCAGCAGTCAGGGCAAGGATATGCTTATCGTGTCGGAAAAAGGAATGGGTAAACGCACTGACATGGATGAATTTACCAGACAGAACCGCGGCGGAAAAGGCGTGAAATGCTATAAGATAACAGAGAAGACCGGAAATGTGGTAGGTATGAAAGCTGTAGATGAAGACAGTGAGATCATGATTATCAACACCGAAGGTATTGTTATCCGCATGAAGTGCTCAGATATATCTGTATACGGACGAATCACTTCAGGCGTAAAACTTATTAATTTACCTGAAAACGAAAAAGTTGCAAGCGTTGCGAAAGTAAGGAAAGCTTCTGCAGAAATTGATGGGGAAAAAGTGGAAATTTCTGAAGAAGAAAAGCAATAATAATATCAACCAAAGAAATGAAAAGATTTCTGAATAATGAATTCTTTTCATTTCTTTTTTATCGAGTAAATTATTAAATTTACAAAATTTATTTAATGAAATATATCCTGCAAAAAGAATAGCGAAACATGTATTGAAAGAAAAAATCTGAAAGAATTCTTGCATATTAAGACGATTGGCTTTTTACAGGTTATAAATATGTTTCGGGAAGAATAATATATATTAGAATTCCAAAAAAGAGGAGACAGCTTTGGGAAATAAGGCTTTATCGGCTGTAGTTAAATTTTTTGTCAGGGCAGTGGTAGGAATGGCGTTGATTTTTTTTATAAACCAGTATGTGCTTCCACCTGATTCTTCAATTAATGTGGGTATGAACGCAGTATCCTTTTTGACATCGGGAAGTCTTGGCATTCCTGGAGTTGGACTTCTTTATGGGATTATGTGGTACCAGATTTTGTGAGTATTTTACAAAAAGAGGCGGATTTCATTTTTGCTATGGACAAAATGAAATCCGCCTTTTATAATGCATTCTACACAGCAGACATTCAGATGCTGTATCACCTGTCTATGATCGGGATAACAGGTGAATCAAAAGTACCGGAAAGGGATAACCGGTATCGTTTTTATTCGTGCTGCACTGATCGCAGCAAAAATTCAGAAAATGACAGAGGAAAAAAGAAAAACTGAAGACATACACGGCCATTTTGTCTTATGCGATGTCCAGAAAGAGTATTCTGAAAATCTGTTAAAGATTTTGATGGATAGATTTCAGGGAAAATTTCAGTTTCACATTTTTCATGATCTGGAAAAACTGAAACTATTTTCTGGGACATCGGAAATAGAGATTCTTCTGATTACTGAAGAATATGGGGAGGAGCAGATAAAAAGCGCCGGTTCAGGCAGGATATTTATAATCTCCGAAAAAAGAAAAGGACGGGAAAATGATGGTATGAATTACATTTTCCGGTATCAGTCCGCAGAGAAGATCATAGAGGAAATATTTCCTTCCAACAAATCCTGCGTAAAAAAACAAAGACCGCGTATAAGAGACGAGCCTGTGGGAAATGGGATCATTGGCATATACTCCCCTGTTCATCGGATCGGGAAGACGAGGCTGGCTCTCAGATACGGCAGACAGCTTGCCGTGAGAGCTCCGGCGCTTTATCTCAATTTAGAGGGGTGTTCGGGAGGAAATTATTATTTTTCTGACGCCTGTGGGTATGATATGGGCGATCTTCTCTATTATGTCAGACAGGATGGAGCCAGCCAGGGGATCAGGATCAGTATTATGACTGATCAGACGCAGGGACTTGATTACATTTTTCCTATGAAAAATGAAGTTGATTTTCGCGCTGTTAAAGGAGAAGAGTGGATTGCGCTCCTGGAAACGATAAAGAAAAAATGTATTTATGACAGCATTATCCTTGATCTTGGAGACAGCATCAACGGTCTGTACGACATTTTGAGAAAGTGCGACCGCATTTATACCCCGTATACAGAAGACGGCGTATCGGCTGCAAAGATAGAACAGTATGAGAAAAATCTGGATCAGGCGGGGTATGGAGATATTCTGAACCGTACAGTAAAGAAAAAAATGAAAAAAGGAAAGCTGTCTGATGAAAAAAACGGAGGTATCAATGGGGCGGACAGAATATCTCTATGAACAGGTAATGCTTTGCATAGATATGACAAAAGAGACCGGAGAGGAAGAACTTCAGCAGATCATAAGAGAAGTTCTGGATAAGGCGTCTGCTGAAGAGTACATTCCTCTTCGGGAAAAAATAAAAATAAGCAGGGAACTGTTCAATGCGTTTCGGAGGCTGGATATTCTTCAGGAGCTGATCGAAGATGATGAGATTACCGAAATAATGGTAAATGGAACAGAAAATATTTTTTATGAAAAATCCGGCAGGCTGTACCGGTCAGACAGGAGATTTTTATCAGAAGAAAGACTGTCTGACGTAATACAGCAGATTGTAGGAGAAACAAACCGGTATGTCAACGAATCTTCTCCAATAGTGGATGCGCGGCTGAAAGACGGTTCCAGGGTAAATGTAGTGCTCAAACCGGTTGCGGTAAACGGGCCGATCATGACGATAAGGAAGTTCCCGTCCGAGGCTGTGACGATGAAACAACTGATACACATGGAAAGTGTGACAGAAGAGGCGGCAGAGTTTCTGAAAAAGCTGGTCAGGGCAAAGTACAATATTTTTGTTAGCGGAGGGACAGGCGCAGGAAAAACCACATTTTTAAATGCTATGTCAGATTTTATACCAAAAGATGAAAGGATCATTACCATTGAAGATAATGCGGAACTGCAGATCCAGGGAGTGGAAAATCTGGTAAGCCTGGAGGCGAGAAACGCAAATCTGGAGGGAGAGGGGGAGGTTACGATACGCGATCTGATAAAATCCGCACTTCGAATGCGCCCTGACAGGATTATCGTAGGAGAAGTAAGAGGAGAAGAGACTGTAGATATGATCGCGTCCGCCATGCTGAACGGGCACAGTGGATCTATGTCCACAGGACATGCAAACAGCCCTTCGGATATGCTGAACCGGCTGGAAACAATGATGATGATGGGAATAGATCTTCCTCTTCAGGCAATACAGAGGCAGATCGCATCCGCTCTTGATATTATCATCCATCTTGGCAGGCTCAGAGACAAAACGAGAAAAGTCCTGCAGATCGAGGAAGTTTTAAATTATGAGAACGGAAAAATAGAGACAAATACCCTGTATGAATTTCAGGAGAAAGGGGTGGAGGATGAAAAAATTAAAGGATGCCTTGTGAAGGTCGGCGATATCGAAAATAAAGGGAAGCTTCTGGCTGCAGGATATGAAAAAGCGTGAATATGCGGCTGGCATTTTAAAATCGTCAGTTATTTTCGGACTTATTTTATATCTGTTTTATGAATCATTTCTGCCTGCGCCTTTTCTGATTCCCGTATGGCTTCTGTATATGAAGGACTGGGCTGAGGACAAGGCTTTACAGAAGGAACAACAGTTCAGAAGCCAGTTCAGAGACAGCATACAGGCTATGTCTGCAGCTCTGAAAGCAGGATATTCAGTGGAGAATGCAATCCGGGAAACAAAAAAGGATATCCTTCCTATGCATGGAAAAGATACACGCATCAGTAAAGAGTACGAAAGAATGACAGTAAGATTGAATATGAACGGTACTGCCGCTCAGGCTCTGGAAGAATTTTCAGAGAGAGTGAGGCAGGAGGATGTGGAAAACTTTGTAAATGTCTTTGCGGCGGCGAAAATAAGCGGAGGGGACAGCATTTCTATTATACGAAATGCTGTGTGTACGATCAGCGAGAAAATAGAAACAGAAAAGGAGATAGAAACGCTTCTCGCATCAAAAAAAATGGAGTTTAAAATCATGTGCGCAGTTCCATTCCTCATCATTCTTTATATGAAAATGACTTTTGGAGAGTTTTTGAATGTTCTTTATGGAAATACAGCAGGTGTTGTGACGATGAGCATATGTCTTGCAGTTTATGTGGGAGCATATCGTTTTGGAAGGAGACTCATTCATATAGATGTGTGAGAGACAAGGGGTTACATTATGGATCTGAAAAGTAAATTTATAAAAATAGTAAAAAATCCGGTCTATTTTAAAGCGGGTTTAATTCTTACCTTATCCGCCTCACTGTTCTTTGTCATTTATATATGGGATAACAGCAGAAAGATCGCAGTAAATGAAAAGGGGGAAGAGATATTAGAGAGGAAAGGTCATGCGGGTGAGGAAGAGAATCTGGAACTCAGGATAAAAGCAGGAGATATTGAAAAATCCGTAAATGTTACAGTGTCCGGCCAGGCATACGACAGTGAAAAAATCCAGGAAAAACTGAAGGAGGCAGCGGAAAATTTAGAAGGACTGATCCTGGGAGAAAATAAGGATCCCAACGATGTGAGGAATGATCTGAATCTGGTCAATGAGATACCGGATACCGGGATATCTGTCTCCTGGGAATTAGACAACTATGATGTAATGGATATCAGCGGCCAGCTGAGACAGGAAAATCTGAAAGATGAAGGCACTCTTGTAAAACTTAAAGCAATTCTTGGATACGAAGATGAAAAAACGGTGCATGAATTTTATGTCAGAGTTTATCCTCCCAGACTGGATCAGTCAGAAAAGCTGATCAGGGAAATAAACGATCAGGTCAGAAAAAATGACGAAGAGACAAAGACTCAGAGTTATCTTACTCTTCCCGGAAATGTAAACGGAGTGGATATACAGTGGGAATATGCGAAAAATACAAGAGCATTTGCGATTCTGATACTGGGCGCTGGAGGAGCCTGTATGATCTGTGTGTCGGATAAACAGAGGCGCAGGGAAAAAGAAAAAACAAGGATAAGGGAACTGAAGAGGGATTATCCTCAGATTATTAATAAATTCAACCTTTATATCGGAGCGGGTATGACAGTCAGGCGGGCATGGTTCCGTATTGCCGGAGATTATGAAAAAGAAAAACAAAGAACGGGAAAGAAAGAGGCATATGAAGAAATGATATATACCATGCATCAGATTCAGGGAGGGGCGGCCGAAGGTGAATGTTATGAAAATTATGGAGTCCGATGTAAAGTTCCGGTTTACCGGAAGTTTGGGACAATGCTCTCCCAAAATCTCAGAAAAGGATCAAAAGGTCTTTCCGTACTGTTGAAAAGAGAGGCGGAAGAAGCGTTTGAAGAAAGGAAAAATACAGCGAAAAAGCTGGGGGAGGAGGCCGGAACAAAGCTGATGATACCTATGTTTATGATGCTTATTGTTGTATTTGTAATAGTTATCGTACCAGCATTTTTTACAATACAGATTTAAAAGGAAGAATCTTTAAATAGAAGAGGAGGAGAAGCATGAAAAATTTTTCAGAAAAAGCAAAGAAGAAGATCATAACATGGAGAAAAAGGGCAGGAGAACTTTTTTCCTGCAATAAAGAACTGTCCGGTATTACAGTGATCGAGCTGGTTCTGATTCTTGTAATTATTATAGCGCTTCTGCTGATCTTTAAAAATCAGCTTGTCAGTCTGATAAACAGTATATTTGACAGGATCACATCTGAGAGCGCGGGAATCTGATATGAAAAAAGGAGAGATCACGATTTTTCTCAGTCTGCTTTTTGTAATTCTTATGGCGTTTACTACAGGCATTCTAGAGGCTGCCGTGATGCAGACAGAAAAAAATCTGTACCGTCTCGAAGCTGACAGAGCAATATTTTCCATATTTGGAGAATATCAGCAGCAGCTTCTGGAAGAATATCATGTGTTTGGTCTGGACGGCAGTTATGGAACGGGGCAGTACTCTGAAAAAAATATCATCAGGCGCATGCACTATTATGGAACAGAGGGTCTGGAGCATGAGATAACAGGGATACAGTATCTTACGGACAGCAGAGGCCAGCCGTTCAGAGAACAGGTTACAGAGTATATGGAGCAGAAATACGGGATCGGACTTGTAAAGGATATTGTTGATATGACAGGAGAGTGGGAGGATCAGAGTATACAGGGAGAGAATATGAGAGAAAAGGAGGAAAGCATACTGGATGAATACAGGGAATTGTCTCAGACAACGGAAGAGGAGGAAACCCCCTTTTCCTGCCTGGAGACAATAGAAAATTCGGGCATTCTCTCCCTGGTTTTGCCCAAAGATATGGATCTGTCCGGGAAAAAGATCAATCTGGAGGGGCAGGCGTCGTACAGAGCTTTGATAACAGGATACGGTTCTTTTCCGGCAAGAAAGAATCTGAATGGAGCGGAGGAAAAACTTTTGTTTAACGAATATATCATGGATAATTTTGGAAATGCCGCAGATTCCGGGAGAAACGATGAACTTTCAGAAGAGGAGAACGGACAAGATGGAAAAAAGAAAAATAAATCTCTTCTTTATGAGGTGGAGTATATTCTTGCAGGAAAAGGCTCAGATAAAGAAAACCTTGAGTCAGTGCTTTTTAAGATTTTTCTTATACGCATGTCGCTTAATTATGTGTATCTTATGGGGGACAGCTCCCGTAAATCTCAGGCTGAGACTCTTGCTGTCGTACTCTCTGTTTTGATGTTCATGCCCGAAATAGCCCAGCCGTTAAAACATCTGATCTTGCTTGCATGGGCTGCGGGGGAGAGCATAGTGGACTTGAGGTCGCTTCTATCCGGCAACAGAGTACCATTGATCAAAAAATCGGAGAACTGGCAGCTGCCACTACATGCTCTGTTTCTGCTGGGTACTGGAACTGATATTGTAGATGGAACAGACACACAAGACGGGATTTCTTATGAAGATTATCTGAGGGCATTTCTGTTTCTTGAGAATACAGAAGATGTAACCATGCGTACACTGGACCGGACAGAAGAGAATCTTAAATCCATATATGGATTAAATAATTTCCGTATAGATTACTGTATTACCAAACTTGAGCTGAACACAAAAGCGGCAGTCACAGGAGGATTATCCTACCGTTTTCCGGTTTATTTTGGCTATGAATAATATGATCCTGTCTCCGGTACAGGTGCCCTTTCATCAAAACCGCATTCTCTCATGCGGAAGTTAACTCATTCACACCCGACATTTAAGAAAGGAAAATCAGCTGCGATGCAACAAATACATACGAATAAAAAACAATCCCGATTCAAAAAAGAAAGGGCATCTGCACCGGGGACAGGATATGAAAAAAATGCAAGTGTCACTGTTGAGGCTTCCTTTGGAATACCGATTTTCTTATTTGCAGTATTGTGCCTGATCTGGATGATCGAGATACACAGTATCAGGATCAGTATCATAAACGCGGCACAGAGCGCGGCAAAGCGGGCGGCAGAGGAGACAGCCATAGTCCCTGTGCTCAATATATCAGCGCTTAAGGCAGATATTATAAATGGAATAGGAATCGAACGTGTGGAAAGAAGTATTCTGGATGGAGGAAGCGAAGGCATTCAGTGTAAAGATTCCTGGTTTTCTTCAGATACCGGTGAAATGTATATCAAGATAAAATATAAGATCAGTCTGCCGCTGCCGGTGTTTGGAAATCCGTCAGCAGAATTTACAGAAGACTTCAGGATTAACGGCTGGCGAGGATATGAAGACAGGGGATTGGGAAACGGGGATGCTGATATTGTATATATTACTGAGAACGGTCTGGTCTATCATGAAGATCCGCAGTGTACATATCTTCAGCTTTCTATTAATTTCGTACCCTATGCAGGGCTGTCGGAACTGAGAAACAGCGGAGGAGCGATATATCATAGATGTGAAAAGTGCGTGTACGGACCGGCAATGGCGGGAGTATATATAACAGAGACAGGAGGAAAATATCATAATTCGCTCAGATGCAGCGGCCTAAAACGCACTGTGAGGGCAGTAAAGAAATCAGAGGTCATAGGAAAAGGAGGATGTTATCGGTGTACAAAATAAAAGAACTGATACAGATTCTGACGGAAAACAGATGGCTTGTATGCCGGATATTATTCGCTGTATATCTGATCGGGCTTTCGGTCATGGATTTGAGGGTCCGCAGACTGAAGTTTTCATTTTTAATGGCAGGCTTTCTATTTGCTGTGGCAGGAGAACTGTGTGGAAGGGATATTCCTGTGCTGCTGCTGGCGGCAGGAGCGGCAGTGGGAGGAATATTTCTGGTTGTCAGCAGACTGACGGGGGAAGCTTTCGGGTATGGGGACAGTATTCTGATAACAGTCATGGGAAGCTTTATTGGTTTTTGGAATATACTTTCTCTCCTTATTGCAGCATTTCTGATGGCTGCGGCATTCTCTGTATTTCTCCTTGCCGGAAAGAGATTCGGAAGAAAAGACTCCTTTCCGTTTGTTCCTTTTCTGACAGCAGCATATATTGTTGGAATGGCCGCGGGTATATATTGAAGGCAGAGCAGCGAAGCAGATCGCGAGTGTACGATTTCCGAAAAAGAGGAGGATAAAGGTGAAGAAAAAAGAGAGATTCAAAAAAGACATGAAAGCAAGTACAGTGATCGAGATGTCATATATCATGCCGGTGTTTTTATTTCTTTTCCTTCTAATTATGTATACGGTATTTTATTATCACGATAAAGCTGTTTTAAACGGCGCGGCAGCAGAGACGGCAGTGCTGGGAGCACAGGCAGAACGGAGAAAGGAAACAAAGGAGTATGATCTGGAAAAAATATTTCATGAGAGAACAGAAGGAAAATTAATCTTTCTGACGGGAGCAAACGTTACCGTGCAGAAAGACGAAAAAGAAATTACGGTTTCCGTATCTGCTCAGAAAAATTTAATGAGACTGAGTATATGCCAGAAAGCTGCCATAGTAAATCCAGAGGAGAAAATCAGATGGCTGAGTTGAAGATATCATATGAAAAAGGGTGGGAAAATAGCTGCGTTCATATTGATATACCCATAATCTACAGGGAAGATTATCGGATGCACATGATCAGAAATAATTCTTTCCCGCATCTGCTGAAGGTCACAGGAAGCGGAAGAGACGGCACGACCAGATATACGTTCCAATCAGACAGGGGAATACAGATGGAGGAAAAATACAGAACACGGGACATCAGTGCAGATGAGATTTTATCTTTTACCGGGCAGCTGCTTGAAACTGCCGACAGCCTCAAGCAACATATGCTGGATCCGGACGGTCTGCTCCTTGCGCCGAATCTGGTATTTGCGGATGAATGTACATATCAGTTCTGCTATCTTCCTGTGGCGGCAGTCAGAGAAATTTATAAAAAAACACTGAGAGAATCCTTTCATGAAATGACAGAGTATTTCTTAAGCAAAATGGATTACAGGGAAACAGAGGCAATCCTGCTCGTATACAGACTCCACAGAGAAACAATGCAGGAAAATTACGATATCAGAAAAATTCTCAGTGAATATAAAAAGGAATGTGAAGATTACAAAAAAGAAAAAGAAGTCGTAGATCAATCGGAACTATCGGAGGGAACCATTTTCTTTTCAGACAGTGAGGGTGAAAGAGAAGGTATATATCCAGAAAATCAGGACACTTCCTGTTTGAAAGAAAAAAAGCCTGTATACGGGCCTGTGAAAAAGATGATAAACCGGATTAAGACAGGACGCTGGGGACAATGGGAGGATATGATTACGGAAATAGATGGACAGGACAGGTACAGACATTTATAATGTTGCATAGATATGGAAAGAATACAGAGTCAGAGTGAAAAAGGAGATGCAGCATGAGAAGAAAACCGGAAGCAATCTGTACTGTTATTATAATCGTGATAAATGTGGCAGTATTTTTAGTGCTGTCTGCACTGGGAAATACGGAAGACGCTGTTTTTATGCTGAGACACGGGGCAATGTATGAGCCTGCTGTTACACAGGGACACGAATATTACAGGCTGTTTACGTGTTTATTCCTTCATTTCGGAATTTCACACCTTGCCAATAATATGCTTCTTCTGGGAGCATTGGGATGGAACCTGGAGATTGAGACAGGAAAGGTAAAGTTTGTCATAATATATCTGGTCAGCGGACTCGCAGGAAATCTTTTCTCACTGTACCACAGTCTGTCTGTAAATGAGCAGACGGTTTCAGCGGGAGCTTCCGGCGCTATATTCGGTCTGATGGGAGCCCTGCTCTATGTTGTGATCGCAAACAAAGGAAGGCTTGGGCGGCTGTCCAGCAGAGGCTTGCTGTTTATGATAGCGCTCAGTCTGTACTTCGGACTGACCAGTACAGGTGTAGACAACTATGCCCATATAGGAGGTCTGGTATGCGGCTTCATTTTGTCGGCAGTATTGTACCGGCCGAAAAGATCATACTGGCAGGGTTACGGTGAAAACAGTTCCGGTTTTATGGGAAGATAAAACAGAAATTGTTCCGCCGTGGGATTCTACGATCCTTTTTGACAGAGACAGTCCAAGACCTGTTCCTCCTTCTTTGTGAGAGAAAAAGGGATCAAAGATTTTGTCAATTTCATCGTCAGGAATTCCGCAGCCATTGTCACTGCATCGAATAATGATATGGGAGTTCTCCCTGTCTGCAGAAAGGGATATTACCCCATCCTCTTTTACCGCTTCTTTTGCGTTTCGCAGAAGATTTAATATCACCTGTTCCAGTTTTACCTTGTCTCCTGTAAAATCCCCTATTTCAGGAGATATACGGGAAGAAAAGTTGATGCGGGATTCCTCGGAATCCAGTGATATGGCAAACGAGACGGCAATATTTTTGAGTAGTTTGTCGATACGAAAAAAAGAGTGATGCAGTGTGCTGCCGTTATTAAAAGTAGAGAGTTCATTGAGCAGACTGCACATAAACTGTATGTCTTCCATTGTCTGTTTCCAGTTGTAATATTCTTTTACTTCAGGATGCTGAGCTTCGATAACCTGAAGTGAAGAAGATACCAGAGTCAGAGGATTGCGTATTTCATGCGCGATCATTGATACGGCAGTATGATGATTTTCCAGTAATTGAGATATTATAATTCTTGCGTCTTTGTTTTCCTCCATTAACCGGTTCATTTTGTTTATATCTATATTTGTAAGCATAAAATTCCTCTCACTTTCTTTCAAAGAATTCTTCTATATCGGGAAGGGATTATATTATTTAGTCTAGCACGGAGAAAGGGACTGTTCAATAAAATAAAGGTGACAGGTTTCGACGGCAGAATTCGATAAAATGTCGGCTGTAAATCGGAGACGGAAAGATAAAGTATCTTCTCTTTTTCCAGAAAATGGTCTATACTACTTACAAAAGAATTTTAGGAAAGAGGAATGATTATGAGAGATAACGATTGTATATTCTGCAAAATTGCAGCCGGGGAGATACCGTCTGCTACACTTTATGAGGATGAGGATTTCCGGGTGATCCTGGATCTCGGACCGGCTACAAAGGGACATGCACTGATCCTGCCAAAGGAGCATTATAGAAATCTGTATGATATTGATGACGAAACGGCGGCAAAAGCAATGATACTCGCCAAGAAGATGGTAAAAAAGATGACAGATGTTCTCGGATGCGACGGATATAACATTGTACAGAATAACGAGGAGCCGGCAGGACAGACGGTATTTCATTTTCATATGCATCTGATTCCGCGTTATAAAGAAGACAACGCAGGAATCGGTTGGAATGTAGGTGAACTTACGGATGAAGTCAGGGATGAAATATTAAAGAAAATGAAATAGACCGGAGAAATTATGTTTACAGGTAATCGTGAATTTAACGAGATTTATGAGGAATATAAGAATCTCGTCCTGAAAGCAGCTTATATGTATTCGGGAGATAATTGCGATGTGGCGGAAGACATAACTCAGGATACTTTTCTAAAACTGTACGTTGACTTTGAGGAACTGAAGAAAGGAAATATACCGTCGTGGCTGTTTACAACTGCGAAGAATGCGGCAATCAATTTTGAGAAGAAGTCCAAAAGGGAAATCCTGGTCGGAGATCGTGAAGCATTTGAGGAAAATCTGCCTGCCAGCGAAAGTTCGGAAGAAGAATATCTGGATAACGAGCTGGAAGAGGAGAGAAGAAGGCTGCATGAGCGTATCTTTTCTGATCTGTTTGCTAAAAACAAGAGATGGTATGACGCAATTATTCTTGCATATTACATGGATATTCCTCAGGCTAAGGCAGCTGAAATAATGGGAATGCGTATACAGGCATTTCATACAATGCTGCACAGGGTAAAGAGATGGATCAAGAAAAAGTATGGCGTAGAGTATGAGGAGATGGGATAAAAAAACAGGTGCAAATAGCACCTGTTAAACTGTAAAATACGATTTGAATGCAGAAGCTGCGATAAAAACCTGAGGGTCTGTTTCAACAGACAGCAGTGTATCATTCAGGAGAAGCAGCTTCTTCTATGAGCCCGATAATGGTATCAATAGAATCCTGCTGACCGGAACTGCGCATAGCGTCCATAAATGTGCTGCGGTTATCATAAAGATTCTGTACTGCCTGAAGAAGGGAATCCTTCGACAATTCCTCCTCCTCAATAACAAGGCTGAAGCCCTGACGTTCAAAGGAACGTGCATTTAATATCTGATCTCCCCGGCTCGCCTTGGCAGAAAGCGGGATCAGAAGGTTAGGTTTCCTGAGAGCGAGAAGTTCACAGATCGCATTTGCTCCAGCTCTGGAGATTACTATATCTGCAAGGGCGAAAATATCGCGGAGTTCATTCTTAATATATTCAAACTGGCAGTAGCCTTTTGTATTTTTAAGTGATTCGTCTGTCTTTCCCTTTCCGCACAGATGAATGATCTGAAAATGATTAAGAAGTTCAGGGAGAGCCTCTCTAACCGCGTTGTTTACAATAACAGAGCCAAGACTTCCTCCGATTACGAGGATGACAGGCTTATCGGCGGTAAATCCGCACATATCCATGGCGGCGATCTTGTTTCCTGACAGAAGCTCCTGGCGAATGGGAGATCCCGTTAGGACAGCTTTTCCTTTCGGAAGATTTTCCAGTGTTTCAGGAAAGTTACAGCATACTTTTGAGGCTGAAGGAATCGCAATTTTGTTTGCAAGACCGGGAGTCATGTCAGACTCATGGATGATCACCGGTACTTTGCATTTTTTGCCCGCCAGTACGACAGGGACAGAGACAAAACCGCCTTTGGAAAATATTACGTCAGGTTTTAAGTCTTTGATCAGTTTGCGGGCTTCGCCGAAGCCCTTAATTACACGGAACGGATCGGTAAAATTTTGTACACTGAAATAACGGCGCAGTTTTCCGGAAGAAATACCGTGATATGGAATACCGAAGGGTTCGATCAACTCTTTTTCAATCCCTTCATAGGAACCTATATACTGGATGTCATAACCAAGTTCTTTAAGTTTGGGGATAAGGGCAATATTTGGTGTGACATGTCCGGCAGTTCCGCCGCCGGTCAAAATAATACGCTTCATAAATATAACCTCCGAAATTTTTGTGATTTCAAGAATGCCGAGGACATCCTTGACGCCGCGTTCTAAAACTAATATCATCTTACCGTTATTTGGAGAAATGTCAAGGAAATTCAGGACAGAAAAAAGGTGCAAAAATGAAAGAACTCAAAAAATTATCGCTGAAAAAAGAAATAGATAAAGAAGCAGAGAAAATAGAGGAGGAAGTCCGTAATAACAAAGAGATTGAAGATATGAAAGTATCTGACGATATGGAAACTTCTCTGTTTAACCGCATTCAGGAATATGAGTACGATAAACGTATAAAGACCGTATATCGCCGCAAAAAGAAGCGTTTTGTTTTGGTGACACTTGCAGCTGTCCTTGTTCTTGTATTTGGAAGCATGACCACAGGAATCGGCAGCAAACCATATTGGAGAGTACTATGGGATGAACTGAATGGAGAGGAGACGGCAAGTGGGATAGATATAGATGATATGGATTCTCATCAGACCCAAGATATCAATGAAATGGAGGTTTATAAAACAGTAAATCAGATATTTGGAATTTCACCAGTAAGATTGAGTGAAAGACCTCAAAATATGTATTTGGAAAAATATGAAATTGATGAAGAGCAACGTTATGCTGTGCTTTTTTATAATTATGATGATGAAGTAATCAAGTATTCCATATATCTGAATGATTCGGATTCATCCTTTGGTCAGAAGGAACCAGATGAATTAACAGATCAATATGAAATAGATAATAATGGTGTTAATATTATTATAAATGAGTACTCTATTGAGAATAAAGACAGAAAAAGATATATTGCCGAATTCAGCTATAGGGATGTCAATTTTCAACTAAAAGGAGTTATGGAGAAAGCAGAATTTGATAAAATTATAAAAAATTTAGATTTTTTATAAAAAAAGCGTAAGTTTTTGTCGAGAAAATTGTTTACTTAATAGAGGGGGAAATAAACATCTTATTTTTAGGAGGATATTTACGAAATGAAAAAACGGATTTTATCAATTTTGGCAGCCCTGTCCTTTCTTATTTGTTTGACAATTACACCGGAGATTAACGCAGCGGCGGAAAATGAAAATTTGAAAAAGGTTGACGGTTCTTATCTCACTATGGATGAGTCCTCTACTGGGACAACAAATAGTATGACAAGAGGAATCCATCTAATGGATGGAGAGTGTTCTATTACAAGCGCTGGCTTTGGAAAGATATATGCTTATGCCGCCACCACTGCGAACCATGAGGTTGATCGTTTAGTAGTATTTATTTATGTAGAGCGATATTTGGAAGATGTGGACGCATGGGGACATGTAGCGGCTTGGTCAGAAAAAGCCACCAATGACTATTATGTTTCTACGTCCAAGTCGATGGAGGTAGAGCCGGGGTATTACTACAGAGTAAGAGCCGAACATATAGTATTTGAGGGGGACGATACGCCGGAAGAGACATTTTCATATACAAACGGCATCTTCGTCCGTGGCTATAATACTCCCGATCCTACAGCTGAATAACCTAAAAAAATCCCTATTGAGTTCTGGGAGCAGCCGCCGATATGGCGCAACAGGAGTAACTATTAAAATCAGATTTTGATTTGAGATACCTGTCCGAGAAAACACCACAATAATTGCTCCACCCGGCGGCTGCTCCCAGAACTCAATAGGGATTTTTTAGTTTTATGATACAGTTCTTGCCTCTTTCAGTGCCTGAGCAAGCTGGTCGGGACAGGAGGTGGATTTGAATCCGCAGCGGATTCCCTCAATACGAGAGATCGCTTCATCTACGTCCATACCGTCAATAAGACGGGAGATGCCCTGCAAATTGCCGTTGCAGCCTCCTTTAAAAGAAACATTTCTAACCTTATTATCAACAATATCAAAATGAATCTGTTGTGAACAGACTCCCTTTGGTCTATAGTCCATTTATGATTCCTCCTTTTTCCCTGCATTATACCAAATCTTCAAATTAAATACAAATCGGAGAAAATACTGTTAAGAAAATAATGCGATTCATTTTGTGGCGTCTGCTTGGCTCGGTCAAAGCCTGCCGCTTTTTCAGAAAAAGGGGTTGAGCAAAATAGAGAGAAAATATCCCTATATTTCGTGCGATTTATCTATAAAATGACATTTCATCCGCAGACTCAGCCTGATCTTCACAGGTAACTTCATGTTTTTATAAATAAAGATTTCCAGAGTTCATATAGAAATTGCAGAGCTTTAAGAACAGAAATATTTTCCGCGCAGGCATCCCCCGGCATGTAGAAATATGTAGAACGGTTTTTGCGGACAGAGCTGCAAAGATGGTCTATAATGTGCACAAACACAATTCACACCGTCAGCAGGCAGGGGAATATTGTGGGAGATAAATCAGACAGGAGGGTTTGCAATGTTTGCTATGTTAAAAGAATTAGCGTCAGATACCAGCGTTATCATTTACCTGATGGCCGCGATCGGTATTCTGGGAGTGCTGGCAAAAATCATTAACCAGCTTACGCTGTACAGACTGGTAAAAGCGGCAGGAAATATGCCCAAAAGTACGCACAGACTGATAAAACTCGTCAGAGCAAAATATGAGCACGCATGTATGATACACGATTCTGTGGAAAATATTAATGCGTTTGTGGAAAAATACATATATGAATATAGAGGCTTTCTGTTCCGGATCCATACGTGGAGGCAGATTGAACTGCTTTCGGTATGGTTTGCCGGCATACTTGCGGCGATGGGAGCATCGCTTAATTACCTTTCTTCCGGATTCACTGAGTCCGTTTATCAATATATTGCAGGAGGACTGGCTGAGATCGTGCTTTTGTCCGTTGTAATCAGGCTGTCAGACGAGCCGTACAAAATTAATGCGGTAAAAATGTACATGGTAGACTATCTGGACAATATCTGTGCATTCCGTCTGAAAAAACAGAAATCGTCAGAGAGAGAATCCATAGATGTGATCGCTGCGGAGAATTCTGCAAAGCCTGTTTTCCAGACAGGAGGTCAGGAAAAAGAAACAGGAGAAATCCAGGCAGTACCGGTGTCAAAAGCCGCTGCGGGAAAGGCAAGGGCGAAAGGAATTTTAAGAGGCGACCTGAAGGAAGAGCAGCAGGCTGCCGAAGATCAGGCAGAGGTGAAGAAAGAGCCGAAACTGTCTATTAATATAGAAGGAGAGCCCAGAGAGGCGGAAAAAGGAGAGGCGGCGCGGCAGGCAGTCCGCAGAACTGTAAATGAAAAAAGCGCAGACGATGACAGACCTGTGCTCAGAGAGGAGACGATAAGGCAGATTCTGGAAGAATTTCTGGCATGACAGTGCAAAAACTGAGGTCCGGGCCGGAAACAAAGGGATGTATAACTGTCTGCCGGCGTGACGGCAGGCGGCAATACGGATTATAAAGGGGTTGTATGTAATATACGTGTTTTAACTTGAATAAGAAACACGGATTTGGTAAAATGTGCATAGAGTATCGGCGCGGAAACCGGTTTTTGAACGCGAAAAAGCCAGTCTGCTGTTGCAGGCAGAAAGAACCAGGCGGTGAGACAGGCTGATGCACCGGCACTGCAAAAGAAAAGATCGAATATCAGGGAGGAAGGATAACGATGAGTAATGTAACATTTGATTATTCAAAAGCATGCGGTTTTGTGCAGGAGCATGAGATGGAATATATGAGCGAGCTGGCTGCACAGGCAAAGGACAAGCTGCTTGCAAGAACAGGAGCCGGGAATGATTTTCTTGGATGGATTGATCTTCCGGTAGATTATGATAAAGAAGAGTTTGACCGCATTCTTAAAGCGGCGGAAAAGATTAAAAATGATTCAGAGGTACTTATTGTCATCGGAATCGGCGGTTCCTACCTGGGAGCAAGGGCGGCAATCGAATTTCTGGGACATTCCTTCGCAAATGTAGTGTCCAGGGAGATCAGAAAAGCGCCGGAGATTTATTTTGCAGGCAACAGCATCAGCAGTACATACCTGAAAGATCTGATCGACGTGATCGGGGACAGGGATTTCTCTGTGAATGTGATCTCAAAATCAGGAACAACCACAGAGCCGGCCATCGCCTTCCGTGTATTTAAAGAACTTCTGGAAAAGAAGTATGGAAAAGAAGGGGCAGCAGGAAGAATCTATGCGACCACAGATAAGGAAAGAGGAGCGCTTAAGAATCTGGCTACAGAAGAAGGATATGAAACATTTGTAGTACCGGACGACGTGGGAGGACGTTTCTCTGTTCTTACCGCAGTGGGCCTGCTTCCTATCGCTGCAAGCGGAGCTGACATCACAAAACTGATGGAAGGCGCTGCAGCTGCGAGAAAAGCTGCCATTGAAAATGATTTTGCAGACAATGACGCAATGAAATATGCTGCAGTCCGCAACATTCTTCTCCGCAAAGGAAAAGTTGTTGAGGTGCTGGCAAATTATGAGCCGGGGCTCCACTATGTATCTGAGTGGTGGAAACAGCTCTACGGCGAGAGCGAGGGAAAAGATCAGAAAGGTATTTTCCCTGCTTCAGTAGATCTTACAACAGACCTGCATTCTATGGGACAGTTCATCCAGGACGGAAACAGAATCATGTTTGAGACAGTGATGAATGTGGAGCAGTCCAGAGGCGAGATCACGATCAATGAAGAGCCGGTTGACCTGGACGGACTGAACTATCTGGCAGGAAAGAATATGGACTTTGTCAACAAGAGCGCCATGAACGGCACGATCCTTGCACATACAGACGGAAATGTGCCGAATCTCAGAGTCAACATCCCGGCGCAGGACGAATATTCTCTTGGACAGCTGTTTTATTTCTTTGAGTTTGCATGCGGCGTGAGCGGATATTTACTCGGCGTTAATCCGTTCAATCAGCCGGGCGTTGAAAGCTACAAGAAAAATATGTTTGCTCTGCTTGGAAAACCGGGATATGAGGCGGAGAGAGAAGAACTGCTGAAAAGGCTGTAAAACCCGGATTTGTTCAGAATAACATAATAAGTTTGAAGTGCCCGTAAAAATGGGGTATAATAAAAGGCAGTCGGAGAAAACCGGCTGCCTTTTAGCGTAAAAGCACAGAGGCAGGAAGAGCGGACATCTGCGGGAAAATGCAGGCGCAGCACAAAGGAGCCGGAAATGTAAAGGAGGAAGTTATTATGTTAAGAATCGGAATGCTGACAAGCGGCGGAGACTGCCAGGCGCTCAACGCGGCCATGCGCGGTGTCGTAAAAGGAATCTGTTCCAAGAGGGACGATGTTGAGATCTACGGATTTAAAGACGGCTATAAGGGCCTGATCTACGCGGATTTCAGTATGCTCACATCAAAAGATTTTTCCGGTATCCTGACAAGAGGCGGCACTATTCTCGGAACATCCAGACAGCCCTTTAAGCTGATGCGCGTTCCAGATAAGGACGGACTGGATAAGGTCGAGGCAATGAAACATACATATCACAAGCTGAATCTCAACTGCCTTGTGATACTGGGGGGAAACGGAACGCACAAAACAGCCAATATGCTCCGCGAGGAAGGGCTTAATGTGATCACGCTTCCGAAGACTATTGATAACGATCTGTGGGGAACGGATATGACATTTGGATTCCAGAGCGCGGTGGATATTGCCACAGATACGATCGATCGGATCCATACGACGGCTACTTCCCACAGCCGTGTGTTTATCATAGAAGTTATGGGACATAAAGTTGGATATGTTACGCTTCACGCGGGAATCGCAGGGGGCGCGGATATTATCCTGCTCCCGGAAATCCCATATGATATCAAGGCGATCAAGAAGGTGATCGAGGGGCGCTCCAAGGCGGGCAAGCCTTTTACTATCCTTGCAGTGGCAGAGGGCGCGATCTCCAAGAAAGACGCAAAACTGTCCAAGAAAGAGTACAAGGAAAAACTGGCAAAGAGGAAATATCCGTCTATCGCATATGAACTGGCAGAGCAGATCCAGCAGGAGACAGACAAAGAGGTCCGCATTACAGTTCCGGGACATACTCAGAGAGGCGGCTCTCCGTGTGCATACGACAGAGTGTTTGCCACAAGAGTGGGCGCTAAGGCGGCGGAACTGATCCTCAAGGAAGAATACGGATATATGGTTGCCATGAAGAACGGCGAGACGACAAAGGTTCCGCTGGCAGATGTGGCAGGAAAGCTGAAAACGGTTGACCCGAAATGCAGCCTGATCAAGGAAGCAAGAATGGTCGGCATCAGCTTTGGAGACGAGTAAAAGCGGGAAAAGCGGATTCTGAGAGTCCGCTTTCTCTCATGAGCAAAAATTTTATGCATCGGTTTTTTTATATTGAGTAAAACAGGAACAGGAGTGTATTTCATGTCATATACGGCACTTTACAGAAAATTCCGCCCGGCGGTGTTTGACGACGTCAAGGGACAGGATCATATCATTACTACATTACAGAACCAGATCAGGGCGAACCGTATCGGACATGCGTATCTGTTCTGCGGAACCAGAGGAACCGGAAAGACTACGGTAGCGAAAATATTTGCCAAGGCGGTCAACTGTGAACACCCGGTTGAAGGAAGTCCCTGCGGGGAGTGTGCCATGTGCAGGTCCATCGCGGCCGGGACGTCCATGAATGTGATCGAGATCGACGCAGCGTCCAACAACGGCGTGGACAGCATCCGTGAGATTCGGGAGGAAGTGACTTACCGGCCCACAGAGGGGCGGTATAAGGTCTACATTATTGATGAGGTGCATATGCTCTCCATAGGAGCGTTTAATGCGCTTTTGAAAACTCTGGAAGAACCGCCAGAGTACGTGATTTTTATTCTGGCTACCACTGAGATCCACAAGATTCCGGTTACGATTCTCTCCAGATGTCAGCACTATGATTTTAAAAGGATCAGCATCGAGACAATTACGGGCCGGATGAAAGAACTGATGGATACGGAGAAGGTGGAAGTGGAAGACCGGGCGCTGACTTATATTGCCAAGGCGGCGGACGGTTCCATGAGGGACGCGCTGAGCCTTCTGGATCAGTGCATTGCATTTTACCTGGGACAGCGTCTGACCTATGATAATGTGCTGGAAGTACTGGGCGCTGTGGACACGGATGTGTTCAGCCGGCTTCTGAGAAAGATTCTGGAAAGAGATGTGGCGGGTGTGCTGGATATTGTGGAAGATCTGGTGATGATGGGCAGAGAGCTGACTCAGCTTGCATCGGATTTTACGTGGTATCTGCGAAACTTGCTTCTGCTCAAAACATCTGATAATATAGAGGATGTGCTGGATGTATCCACAGAAAATATGGCGCAGCTCAAAGAAGAAGCACAGATGATCGAGACGGATATGCTGTTCCGCTACATCCGCATTTTCTCCGAACTCTCCGGGCAGCTCAAATACAGCACCCAGAAGAGGGTGATGCTGGAAGTAGCTCTGATCAAGATGTGCGTACCTGCGATGGAGACAGATCAGGACTCTGTACTTGACCGGATCCGCGCAGTGGAAGAGAAACAGGAAGAATTGGCGCGTGGACTGGAAAACGGGACGGCGCAGAAGGTCGTATATGTAAACGGCAGCCAGGTGTGGGATGGAGAATCTGGAACTTACGGGAGCAGTGCTGACGGAGCCAGAGGATATGGAACTGCAAAAAAAGAACTTCCCACGGCTATACCTGAGGATATCCAGGAAGTAGTGAAAAACTTCCGGTCCATTGCAGATGAGGCATCAGGGATGATACGGGGATATCTGAAAAAGGCGCGGCTGAGCCTGGGCGGAGATAACCGCCTGCTGATCGTACTGCCGGACAGCCTGGGAGCGAGCGTAGTAGGAAGAGAAGATCATATACAGGAACTGACAGGACTGATCGAACAGCGAATCGGAAAAAAAGTGGAGATCGACGTGCGCTGTGTGGAAGAAGGCAGGCACTTTGAAGATACCTTTGTGGATATCGAGCAGAAAATAAATATGGAAATCACAGTGGAGGATTAGATATGGCGAAAAGAGGAGGTTTCCCTGGCGGCGGAATGCCGGGAAATATGGCAAATCTTATGAAACAGGCGCAGCGTATGCAGCGCCAGATGGAAGAACAGCAGAAAGAGCTGGAGTCCAAGGAATTTACCGCCACGGCAGGCGGCGGAGCGGTTGAAGTAACCGTATCAGGAAAAAGAGAAGTACTGAAAGTGAAACTGGCCGAAGAAGTAGTAGACCCGGACGATATCGAGATGCTGGAGGACCTGATCGTGGCGGCAGCCAACGAAGCACTCAGAAAAGTTGAAGAAGAATCCGGTGCTGCAATGTCAAAACTCACAGGCGGACTCGGCGGCGGAATGCCCGGGATGTTTTAAAAGGGGTCAGTCCCCTTTTGAAGGAGCGTTCTGAATATTCTGAATTCTTAAATAAAAAGGGGCTGGCGCTTAAACGGAAGCCGCTCCTTTTAAATTTGCGACAGGGGTGTAAGAAATGGATTATTACAGTAATCAGATCAGCCGTTTGATCGAGGCATTTTCCCGTCTGCCCGGTATTGGAAGCAAATCTGCCCAGCGTCTGGCATTCCATGTAGTCCATATGCCGGTGGATCAGGTGGAAGCGCTGGCCGCCGCTATTGTGGATGCAAGGAAGAATGTCCGGTACTGCAAAGTGTGCTGTACTCTGACTGATCAGGAAATCTGTCCGATCTGCAGCAACAGTGAGCGGGATCATAAAACGATCATGGTGGTTGAGACGCCGAGGGATCTGGCGGCTTATGAGAAGACAGGAAAATATAACGGCGTCTATCATGTGCTCCACGGAGCAATTTCTCCCATGCTGGGAATAGGTCCCGGGGATATCCGTCTGAAAGAATTGATGGAGCGGCTTCAGGACGATGTGGATGAGGTGATCATTGCTACAAATTCCAGCCTGGAGGGCGAGACGACGGCAATGTATATCAGCAAGCTGATCAAGCCTGTGGGAATCAAGGTGAGCCGGATCGCCAGCGGGGTTCCGGTGGGAGGAGATCTTGAGTATATTGATGAAGTGACGCTTCTGCGGGCTCTGGAGGGTAGGACGGAACTTTAATATGAGGAATATTTTATGAGCAGAAAAAAAGTAACGTCATCTGACGTGGCAAAGCGGGCGGGAGTATCCCAGGCCACGGTGTCGATGGTCCTGAACAAAAAATATAATGTATCGTTTTCCAGAGAAGTGATCCGAAACGTGGAGCAGGCTGCTGAGGAACTTGGATATGTGCTGCCAAAGAGAAAGATCCAAAAGGAAGAACGCAGGGAAAAGCTCCTGGTGGTGATCAGCCCGAACCTGACAAACCCATACTATGTGATGCTCCTTCAGGGAATCGAGTCCAGAGCCACAGAACAGGGTTACGGGATTTTTGTCTGCAATACGCAGAGGGATTTAAAGCTGGAGGAGAGATATTTGAAAATGATGTCCTTCCTCAATCCTCAGGGAATCATTTATATCTGTAATCCAAGTAAATGTTTTATGGGTCGGCTGGAGGAACTGTCGGGAAAAATTCCTGTGGTCGTCATCAACAACCAGGATGAGAAGCTGAATGTAGACGCGGTGGAACTGGATAATTCCAAACTGGGCCGTCTTATGGCCAGACATTTGATCGAACTTGGACACCGCCACGTAGCCTATATCGCCCCGCCGCTCACAGTGCGCCAGAAACAGAGATCCCGGCGTGTGGAGGGATTTATGGCAGAGTTTCGCAGCGTGGGATTGGGTGAAAATGTAATCATCAAAGCCGCGGACGAGCAAATGGATGCGGACGTGCCGGGAATTGATTCTGAGTACCGGATCGGATATGATCTGACAAAAGAACTTCTCAAAGAGCACCGGGAGCTGACAGCAATTGTGGGTCTTAATGATATGATCGCCTTCGGTATCCTGGACGCACTTCAGGATGAAAAGTACAAAGTGCCGGGGGATATGTCGGTGATGGGCTGCGATAATACGCTGTTTGCAAAGGTGAAAAAAGTATCGCTTACCACGATTGAGCACTTTGTGATTTATAAGGGCATGGATGCTTTTGATATCATAACAAAAAAGATCAGTTCCCGCAGAAAAAAATATACAGATATTGAGCCTGTGAGCATCTATCATGTGGAATATGAGCCCAAGATCGTAGTGCGCGGAACGACCTCGTATCCACCCAGTGAAAAAAGAAAAATTAACAAAAAACAGAAGTAATATTAATAATTTTATTTTTGGTATTTAAGCTAAAAAGCCTATAAAATAAAGGATTATTAAATATTACTTCTTTTTTATATTATCAAATATAAACAAAAAGTAATTAATAAAACAAATTATCAGTTTAAAATCCGTGTTAATATTTTTTTCTCCTGTTGACCGGTGATTTTGAAACATTTATAATCAGATTATAGAGCAATGCGAACCAGAAAAAAGGAGGAACAAAAATGAGATTTTTTATTGACACAGCCAATGTTGATGACATCAGAAAAGCCAATGATATGGGCGTTATCTGCGGAGTGACGACAAACCCGTCCCTGATCGCAAAAGAAGGGCGTGTATTTGAGGAAGTTATCGCAGAAATCGCATCAATCGTAGACGGTCCCATCAGCGGCGAGGTTAAGGCAACGACAACGGATGCAGAAGGGATGATAAAAGAAGGCCGCGAGATTGCAAAAATACATCCGAATATGGTTGTAAAGATTCCTATGACAGTGGAAGGACTTAAAGCATGTAAAGTGCTTTCTTCTGAAGGAATAAAGACAAACGTTACTCTTATCTTTACTTCAAACCAGGCGCTTCTTGCAGCAAGAGCAGGCGCTACATATGTATCCCCGTTCCTGGGCCGACTGGACGACATCTCTGTAAGAGGCGTTGATCTCATCGCAGAGATCGCAGAGATTTTCAGAGTAGCCGGAATCGAGACGGAGATCATTGCGGCAAGTGTGCGCAACACCATGCATATTACAGACTGCGCGCTGGCAGGCGCCGACATTGCAACCGTACCGTACAAAGTAATCGAGCAGATGACACATCATCCGCTGACAGATGCCGGAATCAAAAAATTCCAGGACGATTACAGAGCGGTGTTCGGAGAATAAAAAGGGGACAGACCCCTTTGGGCAAAGAAGTCAGACAATTTAAGTAAAAGGGGACTGACCCCTTTTAAAGAAAAATTCAGATAATATAATGATTAGAGGAGAATTTCATGGACAAGTTAAATTTAATGAAAACTGCCAATGAAGTCCGCAAGGGTATTGTAACGGCTGTCCACAGTGCAAAAGCGGGACATCCGGGCGGCTCATTGTCAGCAGCAGACATTTATACCTATCTTTATTTTGAAGAGATGAATATCGATCCTGCAGATCCGAAGAAAGCAGACCGCGACAGATT
>ERZ1643250.455-NODE-455-length-43892-cov-4.638935_pt1 | contig 43892 bp, 46 predicted proteins | sample MGYA00579262_ERZ1643250 | MGnify/ENA primary metagenome ERZ1643250 (study PRJEB29033, sample SAMEA4952265) | chicken gut metagenome | biome: Broiler Chicken; feature: Gastrointestinal Tract; material: Caecum | place: Ireland | collected 2018 | study: Broiler...
CTGGCAAGAGCCGCCGTAGAAGATCCAGATCAGGATTACAGCGAATAAAATGATGATCCACCAAGAATCGGTGCCCCAACAAGAATTGCGATACATAATGTTTTCCTCCTTTTGTGGATTACAACTCATCCTATGAGGTACAGAGGAAATGGGTTACGCATCATCGGTATCTTTTTCAAAAAGATATTGGGTTACATCAGAGCACGATGTTTCCGCATAGGCCATTCGCGGATAGCCCGGTAATAGACACCGGGAGCAGTATATTTTTTGAGATTGCGGTATGCGAAGCCTGTACAGGGAAACAGTAGGCGCTGTGGCCGCTCCAGACGCCTTGGCCGATCGGATGCTCGAATAAGACCTCGAGGGTGCGGCCGATAAACTGCGCACGATAGGCTTGGCTCAGCTCTGCGGCGCAAGCTTTTGCCTGCGTGGCCCGCATGGCCTTGACCGTCTCGGGAATCTGCTCCGGCATATTGGCCGCCGGTGTGCCCGGCCGAGGAGAATACGGAAAAACATGCACATCAGAGAAAGCACACCGTGAGAGGAAATCGAGTGTTTGCATAAAATCAGCTTCGCTTTCCCCAGGGAATCCAACGATCAGATCAGTTGTAATAGAGCAGTCCGGAAAAGCGGCTCGCAGACGGTGGCACTGCTGCAAAAAGAAGTCTGTTGTATACCGGCGCTTCATGCGGGCAAGTGTCCGGTCGCAGCCGCTTTGTAGCGATAAGTGGAAATGCGGTCGCAGATTTGGGTGCTGCGATAAGCGCTGACAGAACACTTGGTCAACAGTGCGCGGCTCTAGCGAGCCCAGACGCAGATAGGTCTGCGGGACGGCTTTGCATAGGGCGTCGATCAGATCGACCAGCGACGGCTGCTCCGGGAGATCCCGGCCATAAGAAGAAATTTCAATGCCTGTGAGCACGATTTCATGCACGCCCGATTGCGCTAAGCGCTGCGCTTCCTGTACAGCCTCTCGCAATGGAATAGAGCGCACATGGCCCCGTGCATAAGGGATAATGCAGTAAGTACAATAGTTGTCGCAGCCATCCTCTACTTTCAGCAATGCGCGTGTCCTGCCGGCAGGTACGCCTGCTGGCAAGGTCTCATAGGTTCTGGATGGCTGGCGGAATTTTTGAAGATCCTGAGGTCGCTTCCCCTGCACAGCAGCCTCGCATAGCGCGATAATCTCAGAGCGTGCGGAAGTTCCGCAGATGAGGTCTACCTCCCCACTTGCAGCAAGCTTGTCCGGCTCGGTCTGTGCAAAACAGCCGCATGCGGCAATAATTGCATGCGGGTTTTCCCGCCGGATCTTGTGCAGAGCGCGAAGGTTCTTATGGTCGCTGATAGCAGTTACACTGCAAGTGTTCAGGATAAAGGCATCGGCGTCATGTGTACAAATTTCATGCCCGCGCAGGCGCGCCTGCTGCATGAGCGCCTGTGTTTCAAATAGATTGACCTTGCATCCTAATGTATAAAATCCAAATTTCATGACAGAACTCATTTCTTGTAAGATTGCATTTATTATACGCGAAAAATGCCTGTAAAACAACAAGAATCCATGGAATTTCGCAGATTTATAAATTTTAGTTTGACAATGATGCTATATTGTGCTATTATATATGCGTATTGTAATTAAGGATTGTAACCGAATTGTAATTTACAATACGGTTCTGTAATATTTATGAAGGAGATTTTCTTATGGCTTCGAGCGTGAAAGACGGCGAGCTTCTGATGTATAAGGGCCATCCGCTGATGCGCAAGGAAAACATCATCTACTATGGCAGCATGGAAGACCGCTATATTATTATGATGCAGATTCTCGAGACCAAAAAGGAAGGCGATTTGGAGGTCGCGACCAAAGTTGCAGTTCAGCTCCAGCAGACCAGCCAGACCGTCCGCATGAAGGATCGCATTGTGAAGAAAAGCGAAAAGAACAGCCTGTGGAGCGCGATGGATATTGGTTCCATCTGGCTCAGCCGGGCACTGTCGGCGAAATAAGAGATGAGTCGCCGGCTGTTGGGTTCCGGCGTACTACAGGAGGGAATACCATATGAAAACAAAGCACGTAAAGGTGGTGCTGACCACCGCACTTTCGGCTGCGATGGTCATAGGCAATGCTTCTGCGCTCTATGCGGGCGTCAACACTGCTTCGACGAATTTGAACTTCCGCGATTCGGCGGGTGGCAATGTCATTGGCGCAATTCCGAGCGGCGCAAGAGTAGCAGTCATCGACAATACCAGTGAATGGTATCGTGTTGCATATAACGGTGCAATCGGCTATGTCAGCGCGGACTACATTGAGTCCAGCGAGGACGGAGATGTCGATCTCGGTACCGGAATCATCAATGAGGATTCGGTCAATATCCGTACCGAGCCGAATACCGATTCCGAGGTCATGCTTCAGCTTAATACAGACGATTGTGTCGATGTCAATGGCATTGTGGATGGCTGGTACCGTATTGCGATCGATGATACCGCAGGCTATATTTATGCGGATTATCTGACCTTCGAGCATACGATGACCGATACCCCAGAACAGCACCATGCGCAGTCTTCCGATCCGGAGCAGGTAAGCGCAGAGGCGGACGAACTGCTGAGCTATGCGGAGCAGTTCCTGGGCACACCTTATGTTTATGGCGGCAGCACGCCGAGCGGATTTGACTGTTCCGGCTTTACTACATATGTGTTCCGCAATGCATTGGGGATCTCTCTGCCCCGTACTTCTTCTGAGCAGAGCCAGACCTATACCAGAATTGACTCTATCTCGGATTTGGAGCCCGGTGACTTAGTATTCTTCGGAAATGGTTCGCGTGTCAATCACGTAGGCATCTACGCTGGTCAGGGTGAGTTTATCCACTCCCCGCATACTGGCTCTTACGTAAAGTATGACACCCTCTCGTCGGGCAACTACTACAAAAACTTTATGTGGGGCGGTCGCGTCCTGTAAGAGACCGAAAAACAGAAATTTGAAGAGGCATGGAAATCCATGCCTCTTTTTTCTGTTATGGCTGAAGCTGGATGGTTAGGAGTCCTTCCCCTGTCGATATCGACTGCAGAGAAATTCCCTGTGACCGCAGCCCTGCGGTCAATGCCTGAGCCAACTGCTCCATTGCTGGCTGAAGCAAACGACACGGCAGTTTAAGGCCATTGATTTTTAAGCTGAGTGGCTGTAGTATAACGGTTTCTTCTGCATAGCCGATTGAGACGGCTGCGGATAAAGGGCAGCTATCTGGCAAAAGCATGTATGCCGCTTGAGGCAATTCCAACGTCTCCGGGGAGATCTCCGCCGTGCATAGGAGATTACCTTGTTCACCAATTTGGATCTCGAGATTGCGGAGAATAAAATCAGATGGGAGTTGGCGGGCCAGCAAGGTGGTGAGTGCACCGCTGTCCAATGTAATACATCGTCCGCCGGATTCGGAATGAGACTCGGCGCGCTGGACGACAGTATGCGGCGTATGGAACGGGATGCCAGTATGCATTACGATTCGACCAATCAGAAAAATAGAGCATAGGATGCAGGCTGCAAGGCCGATGATATGGATAGACTTCCGTATCATACGCTTCCCTCCTCCCCTTCCCTGCGGGTATATTGAATACTATGCAGAGACAAGCCGAGAAAGAATTCTGAGATATAAAAAAGCACCCCAAAACGGGGTGCTTTCTATATCCCAGGGAAAGAATTACTGATGCTCTTCGATATACTTGCAGATATCGCCGATCGTGGACATCTTCATTGCTTCCTCATCAGAGATCGAGATGCCAAAGTTCTCCTCCAGATCCATCATCAGCTCAACGACGTCGAGGGAGTCTGCATTCAGATCTTCCTTGATCTTGGTGTCCATGGTCATGGACGATGCGTCCGCGTCGAACTTCTCCGCTAACAGCTCGCAAATCTTCTCAAACATAATAGTTCTCCTTTGTGATAAATATTTTTATTCTTCGAAAATTCCGATTTTACGGAATTTTTCATAACGTTTTTCTAATAGCTGATCGATCTGAGGCTCCGAAAGCAGCGACCGGAGTTGCTCGCTAATCGCCTTCTTTACATTCCGCAGAATCGAACCGCTTTCTGGAATGATCCCTTCGATCATACCAAAAGAAAACAAATCATCCGCTGTGATCTTCAAGCGTTCAGCAGCTTCGAATTCACGGCTAGCATCCTTCCACAGGATAGAGGCACAGCCGCGCGGCGAAATCACCGAATAGATGGCGTTCTCTAGCATCAGGACACGGTCGGCTACCGCAAACGCAAGCGCACCACCAGAGCCACCTTCTCCGGTTACAATACTGATAATCGGCGTGCGCAGTACCATAAATTCACTCAGACAGCGCGCGATAGCTTCGCCCTGGCCACGTTCCTCGGCGCCGACGCCGGGAAAAGCGCCAGAAGTATCGACAAAGAAAATAACGGGGCGATGGAACTTCTCTGCCTGTTTCGCCAGACGGAGTGCCTTGCGATAGCCTTCCGGCTGCGCCATGGCAAAGTTAGCCTTAATATTTTCTTCCGTCGTCTTTCCTTTGCGATGCCCGATTACGGTCACCGGGATACCTTGGAAGGTTGCGATGCCCGCGCAAACAGCATAATCGTCCGCATAAGCGCGGTCGCCATGCAGTTCGATAAAATCGTCGAAAATCGTTTTGACATAGTCGTCAATTGTAGGACGCTTGCTGTCATGAATAATGCGCATTTTATCGCGCACGGGGAGTTTTTCTCTTGTGCTCATACAGGATCCCCCTCACTTTGCGGTTCATGCAGCCGAAGCAGCGCTTCCAGCGTGTGCTTCATTTGATTACGCGGTACAATTTTATCACAAAATCCGTGTGCAAGCAAGAACTCTGCGGACTGAAAATCGTCCGGCAATTTTTCGCCGATCGTGCCCTCAATGACACGGCGGCCTGCAAAGCCAACCGTTGCGCGCGGTTCTGCCAAAATAATATCGCCAAGCGAGGCAAAACTTGCGTCTACGCCGCCGGTGGTCGGGTCTGTTAGGACAGTGATATAGAACAAGCCTGCATCGGAATGCCGCCGCACAGCGCCGGATACCTTAGCCATCTGCAGCAGAGAGAACATTCCTTCCTGCATGCGTGCACCGCCAGATGCTGTAAAGAGGATGACAGGAAGCTGATGACGTGTGGCATACTCGAACAGCCGGGTCAACTTCTCGCCAACAACGCTTCCCATGGATGCCATGAGGAAATGGCTGTCCATGACACCCAGGCAGGTTTCTATCCCGCCAATGGTGCATACGCCAGTAATCACCGCATCCTGCATGCCAGTCTTTTCCTGAAGCGTCGCCAACTTTTCGCTGTATCCCTCAAAGTCGAGCGGATTGCAGGGACGGACCGAGCCGAACAATTCGGAGAAAGAATCCTTATCGGCTGTGATTCGGATTCGAGTCCGGGCAAGAAGGCGTGCATAATGGCCGCAAGAAGGGCATACATAGAGATTACGTCCATAGTTGCGTGCTTGCAGATGGGCCCCACAGGCCTTGCAGACGATCTGAGGCTTTTCCTCAGGCGGATTGGCGGCGGCTTTCATTTGCATGGAGGTCGCTCTTGTTTTCTGAAAAAGATCAATCAGCATATAGAACCTCCTTCTCAGCGATCAAAATCGCCGTTTGCAATCGAGTTGGTATGAAAATCTCCAGAGACAAAGGCATCGGAGGACAGCAGGTGCAGATGGAAATCTGTACTCGTCGTCACGCCGTCAAAGAGCGTCTCGGCCAACGCCCGGCGCATCCGTGCAATAGCCTGCGCGCGGTCGCAGCCGCTGACGATCAGCTTTCCAATCATGCTGTCATAGAACGGCGGGATCATATATCCCTGATAGGCTGCAGTATCGATTCGGACACCGGGCCCGCCAGGGAGATGTATACCGTTGATACGCCCCGGGCAAGGTGCAAAATCGCGATTGGGGTCTTCTGCATTGATGCGGCATTCAATCGCATGACCGCGCAGGATCAGATCGTCCTGGGTAAAAGAGAGTGGCTCTCCGGAGGCGACGCGGATCTGTTCGCATACAAGATCAACCCCTGTCACCTGTTCCGTAACCGGATGCTCGACCTGGATACGGGTATTCATCTCACAGAAGAAGAAATTCTTATCGCGATCTACCAGGAATTCTACGGTACCGGCATTGATGTAGCCGACTTTCTGCGCCAGATTCTGTGCAGCTGTGCACATTTTCTGCCGGGTCTCGGGATCAAGGAAACAGGAAGGCGCTTCCTCCAATAATTTCTGGTGGCGACGCTGGATAGAGCATTCTCGCTCAAATAAATGCACGACATGCCCCTGGGTATCGCCCATGATCTGTACTTCAATATGGCGGGGGTTTTCAACATAGCGCTCGATATAAAGTCGCCCATCGCCGAAGTTTGCCTGCGCCTCACTCGACGCAGTATCATAAGCACTTTTGAGTTCCTCAGGGGAATATGCAACACGGATGCCCTTTCCGCCGCCGCCGGCAGCCGCTTTGAGCATAACCGGATATCCGATGCGCGTTGCCCACGACTCCGCTTCGGCATAGTCCTTCACTGCGCCGTCCGAACCCAAGGCAACCGGAACGCCGGCGGCAATAGCGGTACGCTTGGCTTCTGCCTTGTCGCCGAGGAGATGGATGGTTTGAGGCTTGGGGCCAATAAAGGCGATCCCATTATCGATTGCCATCTGGGCAAACTCCGCATTTTCGGACAAAAAGCCAAAGCCGGGATGAATCGCCTGCGCGCCGGAAGCCAGAGCGGCAGAAATCAGATTCTGCATGTTCAGATAACTATCGCGCGGATTTGCAGGGCCGATGCAGACCGATTCATCTGCAATCTGCGCATGCAGCGCTTCACGATCCGCCTCCGAATAGACTGCGACCGAAATAATGCCAAGGTCACGACAAGCGCGGATAATACGGACCGCGATTTCGCCGCGATTGGCGATCAAAATTTTTTGAAACATAGCTCAATCACCTGATTACTTGCCGATAAAGCATTTAATCTCGGCTTCAGATGCCAATTCCCCGTTCACAAAGGTCTTACCTTGTGCGACCGCAAGCGGGCCGCGCTGTTTGACAAGCTCGATCTCCATGCACAGCGTATCACCCGGATGAACCATACGGCGGAATTTGGCCTTATCGATGCTGGTATAGAATGCAGTCTTACCGCGGTTCTGCTCTTGGGACAGCAATGCGACTGCGCCGACCTGTGCCAGCGCTTCCAACTGGAATACGGCAGGCATGACCGGTGCTCCAGGAAAATGCCCCTGGAAGAAGAATTCATCTCCTGTCAGGTGCAGTTCACCCTTAGCGCCCTGCGCAGACTGCTCTGTGATCGTGTCCACAAGCAGCATTGGCGGACGGTGCGGGATGATCTCCATGATCTGTTCTTTGTTTAACATTGGGCCCCTCCTCAGTCGATCACGACCAGCACCTGCTTATATTCGACCATATCACCATTTTGTGCAAGGATACGGCTGACAGTACCATCACAGGGCGCTGTAATTTCGTTCATAGTCTTCATCGCTTCAATGATAAAGAGCGTGTCTCCTTTTTTGACTGTCTGGCCGACCTCGATAAAGGGGGGCTCCTCCGGAGAAGGTGCGCTGTAAAAGATACCGACCAGCGGGGCTTCCACTGGTGTGCCGGTAAACGTCTCCTCCACGGGAGAAGCGGCGGTATCCGGCGCAGTTGCCGCTGGAGCTGCCGCGGGTACTGCGGCAGGGGCGACGCTGGCCTGTGCCTCGATCCGGATCTCAAAATCGCCGGACTTTAGCGAAAAAGCGGACAATCCGCGCTGCCGTACAGCATCCATCAAATCAATTGATAAAGATTTTAATTCTTTTGCGTCCATTTAATCCTCCATTTTCCGGAACAGCAGAGCTGCATTGTGGCCGCCAAAACCGAGCGAATTGCTCAGCGCAATGCGGACCGGCGCTTCCACTGCATGGTTTGGGGTGATGTCCAGATCACAATCAGGATCAGGAACTTCATAACCAATTGTCGGGGGGATGATGCCGTTTTGAATGGCTAATACACAAGCAATGGCCTCGACTGCGCCTGCAGCGCCGAGAAGATGGCCAGTCATGGATTTGGTAGACGAGATATGGACATGATACGCTGCCTCTCCCATTGCCTTTTTGATAGCCATCGTTTCGATTTTTTCATTGATTGGCGTTGAGGTGCCATGTGCATTGATATAGTCGACCTGATCGGGCGAAACTCCAGCATCCTGCATTGCAATTTCAAGCGCCCGGGCACCGCCCTCTCCTTCCGGATCGGGAGCGGTGATGTGATAGGCGTCTGAAGTCGCGCCATAACCGGCCACTTCCGCCAAGATTGTTGCACCGCGTGCCTGGGCATGCGATAGGCTTTCCAGGACGACCGCACCGGCGCCTTCCCCCATGACAAAGCCGCTTCTGCGGGCATCAAACGGAATCGAGGCAGTACGAATATCATCACCCGTATACAGCGCCTTCATATTAGAAAAACCAGCGTTGGCAATTCGGATGATGCAGGCCTCTGCGCCGCCTGCGACGACAATGTCCTGATAGCCATGTTTAATGGCGCGATAAGCCTCGCCAATTGCGTGATTGCCCGTAGCACATGCCGTGACAGGGCAAATCGATTCACCCTTCAGCCCAAGCGCCATAGAGATCTGTGCCGCGCCCATATTCGCGATCAGCTCAGGAATGCACAGCGGCGACACACGGCCGGGCCCCTTTTCAATCATTTTGGGGAATTCGACTTCAAAAGCCTCCAAGCCACCTACGCCGGAACCAAAGAATACGCCAGCACGATAGGGATCGAAGTTCCCATCCGACAGACCAGCCTGCAAAAAGGCCTGTTTGGCTGCCACGACGGCGAATTGGCAGAAGCGCTCCATACGCTTGCAATCGCGCTTATCAATATATTGGGTGGGATCAAAGCCCTTGACCTCAGCCGCAAATTTTGCCTTAAAATTGGTAGCATCAAAAAGAGTAATGGGGCCAATGCCACTCTTCCCGGCCTTTAGGTTTTCCCAAAACGTAGGTACGTCATTGCCGATCGGCGTGACAGCCCCCATACCTGTGATGACGACTCTTTCCATGCGTAAGTTCTCCCCCTTAAATCCCCATGCCGCCGTCTGCAACAATCACTTGTCCGGTTACATAGGAAGCGGAATCGGATGCGAGAAAGGCAACAATATTGGCAATTTCCTCCGGCCGGCCAAAACGACCGAGGGCGATTTGTTTTTTGGCACCCTCTTTAATTTCATCCGGAAGATTTTGTGTCATATCTGTATCAACAAAACCAGGAGCTACCGCATTGACTGTAATGCCACGCGCGCCAAGCTCCTTGGCAGCAGACTTCGTCATGCCGATCAGACCTGCCTTGGCAGCAGAATAGTTAACTTGTCCGGCGTTTCCGGCAATGCCGGAAACCGAACTGATATTGATAATGCGGCCAGTACGAGCGCGAAGCATCATCGCACCGCACAGACGCAGCATATTAAATGCACCCTTTAGATTGGTGCGAATAACGTCGTCAAACTGTGCTTCGGTCATGCGAACCAGCAAGCCGTCACGTGTGATGCCGGCATTGTTGACAAGGATGCCCGGAACGCCATATTCTGCCTTAATTTCCTTCAGCGCAGCATCACAAGCCGCAAAATCAGAAACATCCCATGCCTTAGCAACAGCCTTTACGCCGTGCGCCCGGCATTTTTCTGCCACAGCTTCCGCTTTTTCCAGCGAGGAAGAACAATTGATGATTACATCGTGGCCCTGTTCTGCGAGCTTTTCTGCAATTGCCGCGCCAATACCGCGGGAACCGCCTGTAATGATTGCCAATGCCATGCGTTAGCCTTCCTTTCCGCCAAAACGGGCTGCTCGATCGGCCAGGACCTGCTCTGCGCCAGAGATCAACTTGTCTAGAATCGCCTTACATGTCGTACGCTCGTGGAACATACCTGCGATCTGGCCGGACATAAAAGTGCCCTCCTCAAAATTGCCGTCCTGAACGGCTTTGCGCAGCGAACCAGAGGTCATCATTTCGATCTCTTCCAGCGAGCGGTCATCGCCCTGCTTTTCCAGCTGGAGGCACTTACGTGCCAGCGGGGACTTCAGAGAGCGGACCGGATGACCGTTTGCGCGTCCGGTAACGACCGTTGAAATATCCGTCGCTTTCAGGACAAGTTCCTTGTATTTCTCAGAGATCTGGCATTCATCGGCGGTCAGGAAGATCGTACCGCACTGTACGCCTTCTGCGCCGAGCGCCAGCATCGCGGCAACACCGCGGCCGTCACCTACGCCGCCTGCGCCGATTACAGGAATGCTGACCGCGTCGACGACCTGTGGCAACAGCGCCATGCTCGAAGTCTCGCCGATATGGCCGCCCGACTCCATACCCTCTGCAATAACGGCATCTGCGCCGGCGCGCTCCATGCGCTTGGCCAGCGCAACCGAAGCAACGACCGGAATGACCTTAATGCCGGCAGCCTTCCAGTCTGCCAGGTACTTGCCCGGGTTGCCCGCGCCAGTAGTAATGACTTCGATTTTTTCTTCTACTGCCAGCTTTGCCAAATCGTCTGCATTGGGGCTGAGCAGCATAATATTCAGGCCAAGCGGCTTTTTGGTCATTGCGCGCGCAGTACGGATTTCTTCGCGGATCACCTCTGCGGGTGCTCCGCCGCCGGCAATGATACCAAGGCCGCCAGCCTCACTGACAGACGCGGCCAGATGCCCATTGGCGACCCATGCCATCGCGCCCTGAAAAACTGGGTATTCAATCCCGAGAAGCTCTGTAATTCTGGTTTTCATGATATCCTCCTCAAATCCGGATCAGCGCGGCGCCATACGTCAGGCCGCCGCCGAATCCACAAATCACAATATGTTGTCCTGCTTTCAGTTTTCCGCTCTTTCGCATTTCGTCCAGGCAAAGCGCAACACTCACGCCCGACGTATTGCCGTAGCGGTCAATATTCACATATACCTTTTCCGGGTCTAGGCCATACCGGCTGGTGATCATCTGCAGGATACGGACATTGGCCTGATGCAGCACGAACCAATCAATCTGTTCGGCAGTCATCTGCCCCTGATGCAGCACTGCGTCGATCGCTTCCGGCACCGCGGCTGCGGTGAAGCGGAAGACCTCATTGCCCGCCATGTGGAGGAAACGCTGTTCGCATACCGCCCGCGGGCTGCCGTCCAGCGGGTCCTCATCCGGGAGGCATTGTGCTTTGAGGCATTCGCCCAACGTACCGTTCGCCCGCATATATGTGGTCAATACGCCTTCTTCGCTTTCCGAGGCCTGAAATACGGCGGCAGCAGCACCGTCGCCAAACAGGACACAGGTTGCGCGATCTGTGTAGTCGATGATGCGGCTCAGCGTTTCAGCGCAGATTACAAGTACGTTTTTGGCTTTTCCAGCGCGGATAAAGCTGTCAGCCACATCAACGCAGTATACAAATCCAGAGCAAGCGGCGGACAAATCAAAGGCCATCGCTCTGGAGGCACCGAGCTTCCCCTGTACCATGCAGGAAACTGAGGGCGTAAAAAAATCTGGTGTTGCGGTGCCAACGAGAATTAGATCGAGTTCAGCGGCCGACAGGCCAGCGTCTGCCAGCGCTCGTTCCCCGGCGCCAAGTGCCAGCTCCCAGGTCGCTGTATTTTGAGCGACCCTGCGCTCACGGATTCCTGTGCGCTTGACGATCCATTCATCGTTTGTATCCACCATGCCTTCCAGCATCTCGTTTGTCAGTTTCATATCCGGCATATAGCTGCCGGTACCGATGAGTCTCGTACCGATATTACTCACGCTCCTCGCGTTAAAAACAATTTAGGCAGTGTCAAAATTTGATTCATGTGACAGTGGAAAAAAATTTACTTCATCAATCCCCAAAAACCACCAAAACAGCAAAAGATTTGAGAATTTGGCGATAGTTTGATTGACAAAGTAATCTTATAATATTATAATAAGACGCAATTGGGATGTCAACCTTTTCTTGATAGAAAAAACGGAAAAGATAGAAAAATACGTGGTTAACAAAACCACAAGAACTGGAGGAAATAGTATCATGGAATACGGATTTGCATTTTTCCCGGGCCAGGGCGCGCAGCATCCGCAAATGGGCCAGGCACTGTATCAGAGCAGCACCGTCGCCAAAGAGATCTTTGACCGCGCGTCTTCGGTTGCGGGCCTGGATGTTGCCAAGCTGTGCTTTGAGAGCAGCCAGGAAGAGCTGAACCGTACGGTCAATTCGCAGATTGCCATCTTTACGCATTCACTCGCCTGCTATGCGGCGCTGCAGGATGCCGGTGTTTCGTTCAAGGCGTGCGCTGGTTTTTCTCTGGGTGAGTACACCGCGCTGGTAGCAGCTGGTATTCTGTCGGTCGAAGATGGCATCCGCCTGGTGCGCCGTCGCGGCCAGCTTATGCAGCAGGCCGCAGACGCAATGGATGGATGCATGGCAGCAATCCTAGGCCTGGAAGACGTACAGGTAGAACAGGCATGCGCATCGGTAGACGGGCTGGTCTTCCCGGTCAACTATAACTGCCCGGGACAGCTTGTCATTGCAGGTGAACGCTCGGCTGTTGAAAAGGCAATTGCAGCTTGTAAAGAAGCCGGCGCCCGGCGTGCTTTGCCGCTGGCAGTCAGCGGTGCGTTCCATACCAACCTGATGGCAGACGCAGCCAAAGAATTGCGCGCATTTGCACAGGATTTGACCGTCCATGCACCAACGATGCCGGTCTATACCAATGTAACCGGCCAGAAACTGGAAGTGACCGATCTGCCGGCTCACCTGGAAAAGCACATGTGCTCCCCGGTCCGCTGGAAGACGCTCGTCTCCAACGGTATGAAAGATGGCCTGATGACCGGCGTAGAGATTGGCCCTGGCAAGACCTTGGCTGGTTTCGCGCGTAAGATTAGCAAGGAACTGACCGTGCGTACAGCGGAAACGCCGGAGGATGTTGCGGCTATTGCAGGCGCATAATCAGGGGAAACATAAGATTTCAAAGGCCTGGCACTGGATTGTGCCGGGCCTTTTTCTTATAGCAGAGAAGCACGCTTGTAGTCGGTCAGCCCCATTGGGAGCTGTGCGAGAAGAGCTGCGACCGTCGTACGTCCTTCGTTGAGCGCACATAGTTCGGCGTCGGTCGCGCCTACGAGCTGGACAAACTGTACCTGGCCGTTGGGCGTGTCGATGATACCAAGCGGGTCCTGCATTGTCAAAAAACCGGTAAGCGGAGAGGTACCATCTGCGTCAAGACCGGTGGTCTGTCCAGTATAAATATACTCCTCGGGCGCAAAGATATCGCCGTTTTCATAGGACATGTGGGCCAGCGTCTGCAAAATACCACAGATATTTTTTTGCTCTTTTTCCCGCTTTCGGATACAGGATTTGCGCAGCTTGAGCGTAAGTTCAAACCCGAATCCACTGTATTGTTCGTTTTCGGATTCTTTTTCGTAGAGTTCGGAAAATCCATATGTCACGAAATGGTAAAATTCCCCGCCGTCATAAATGCTAATGCCGTCAAGCGGATCGCTGCCGCCTAGGCGATAGCTGACGGGCGGCGCATAGTGGATGGGGTCGGTCTGTGATGGGTACTGTGCCAGCAGCGTATGCGTGATTGCATCCCAGCCGGCCGTGGATAGCGTATCCATAATGTCTAGTCTCCTTAAAGCAAAAAACGGCCGGGATGAGGCCGCTTTTTTGATTATTTTTTATTCTGCAGCAATGAATTGAGTTCTTCCAAGAAGGTATTGATATCTTTGAACTGGCGATAAACCGAAGCAAAACGGACGTAGGCAACTTCGTCGACATTTTTGAGTTCCTGCATCACCATTTCTCCGATTTTTTGCGAAGAGACTTCGGTTTCCAGGGTGCCAAACAGGCGCTGTTCTACGGTATCGACCAACTGCTCCAACCGGGCCTGCGGGACAGGACGCTTCTCGCAGGCTTTCATTACGCCGCTGAGGAGTTTGTTCCGGTCATAAGGTTCCCGTGTGCCATCGCGCTTGATCAGCATAAGTGGCAGGCGCTCTACCGTCTCATAGGTAGTAAAGCGTTTGAAGCAGCGCAGGCATTCCCGCCGCCGACGGATACTGGTCCCCTCGTCCGTGGGACGGGAGTCTACAACTTTGCTGTCAGGGTAGTTACAAAATGGGCATTTCATGACGATCACTCACTTATCTTCAAACCAGTGCTGTTGGAAATTGCTATATATTTTTATTTTATCATATAACTGACCGATGGCAAAGCTATTTTTATCAAAAGATAAAATTTCTTTCCTGTTTAGCCAAAAGCATGCCGCAGGAAATCGCTGGCATGGCAGACCTGGATATCCTGTGAAAAGTTGGACGAATATACTTCAATAAGCAGCTGTCGATCATAATGGCACCGCTGCAATGCGTCGCACAATTTTGCATAGTCCATTTCGCCCTCTCCGGGCAGCAGGCAGCTATGTGTACGGTCATAGTCATTGATATGTACGTTGCGTAGTCGTCCTCCGAAAATATCCAAATAGGCAGACCAGTGCTGCCCTGCCCGGTTGGCCTGCTTGATGTCCAGGGTATAGCAGAGTTCCGGGACATGCTCTGCAAGCAGCTTCAAATATGCCGGGTCACGTGATTTGCACCAGGCCACGTTTTCTTGCGTGAGAGTGATTCCCTCCTCATGCGCCATCTGACATAGTGCATGATAGACGGCGTAGGTGCGCTCCATGTGATCGAGCAGCGTGTCCTGGGACAGAAAACGTTCACCGTGGAATGTCAGATATTTGGCGCCTAGATACGCCGCAGCACGCATATATTTGCGGTATTGCAGCATTCCATCCTGTGTGCGCCGGTCATAGTTCGAGAAGAGCAGCATACCCTCCATTAGTGACGTATAGGGATGGATGGATACAATCTGGATGCCATTCTGGTCGGCCAGCGATTTGAGGCGCGAGAGAAAAGAGGGATCATACTCCCGTTCGGTGTTGAAGAAGATTTCGATCAGATGAAATCCGAGGGATGCAATCCGAGGAATGGTATCTTCCAGGGGCTGCGGGTAAAAACAGGCAGTAGAAATGCCAAGACGCATGCGCAACCTTCCTTTCGTGTCGTAAAGAAAAGAAGGACACCCAAAGGTATCCTTCTCTATGATAATTAAGTACGGCGCTTTTTGATGTGCTTCCGGAAGAAAGCCCACAGTGCGCTGGATAAGAAAATAGACGAGTATGCACCCGAAACAATGCCGACCAGCAGAGGCAGCGTAAAATCACGCAGGGAGGGGACACCCAGAATGAAGACCATACCAATGGTAAACAGGGTCGTCAGCGTCGTGTTGATCGTACGACCCATGGTCTGCCAAATCGAGCGGTCTGCAATCGATTCAAAGCTTTCCTTACGGGCAATGCGCAGGTTTTCGCGGATGCGGTCGAAAATAATGATCGAGGCATTGATGGAATAGCCGAGGATGGTCAAGGCACACGCAATGAAGTTCTGGTTAAACGGCAGTTGGAAGATGACATACACCGACAGCATCACCAAAAGATCGTGAACCAGACAGATGATTGCCGCCAGACCAGAGGTAAACTCAAATCGGAAAGAGATGTAGATCAGCATAAGTACAACGGCCACAATAGCGGACAGGAATGCTGCTTTTTTGAGGTCATCGCCTACTGTTTTGCCGACATCTTCGTTTGAAATCAGATCGTCATCGGTCAACCCATACTTTTCCTGCATCGCAGAGATTACCGAGGCGCGTTGTTCGCTGGTTAGGCTGGTCGAACGGATGATAACCTCATCATTGGCATCGCCCGTAATCTGAGGCGCATTGGGCTCGACACCAGTAGCTTCCTTCACGAGTGCTTGGATATCATTGAGTACATCGGCGTTGAGCTCAGTGTCTTCCATACGGAATTCCATCTGCGTTCCGCCGGCAAAGTCCAAATCAAAGTTATACAGATTGACGCCGAATGGCAACGCCAGCAGGCTGACCAGTCCAGTGATGCAAAGCAGGATGGAGATTGCAGCGAAAATCTTGAAATGCTTAATAATAGAAAAATGACTTTTCATTTCGGCTCCTCCTTTCTTATGCACCGTAAACCTTAGGATTACGGATCTTGAAGTCAACCATGCGGTTGAGCAGGAAGTGGGTCAAGGTCAGAGCCGTAAACATTGAGATAATTACGCCAAGGCCCAGCGTTGTGGCAAAGCCGACAATCGTACCGGTACCCAGGAAATACAGCACGCCAGCTGCGATGAGCGTCGTGATATTGGAGTCAAAAATCGCAGTAAATGCACGCTTAAACCCAGAGTCGATTGCAGATTTCACGGTCTTCCCTGCCCGAAGCTCTTCTTTCACGCGTTCAAAAATAATAACATTCGCGTCGACCGCCATGCCGATAGACAGGATAATGCCGGCGATACCAGGCAGAGAGAGATTGACATGCAGCCAACCCAGGATGATGAGTTCCAAGGTACAGTAGAACGACAGCGCAATGCAGGCGACCAAGCCTGGCAGACGGTATACTGCGATCATAAAGATGCAGACCAATGCAATGCCAATAATTGCAGCGTAGACGCTCGTCTGAAGGGCATCCGCACCGAGCTGGGGACCGACCGACCGCAACTCTACCTGTTGTAACGAGAACGGTAGCTGGCCGACGTTAATCAGGTTGGCCAGCTCTCGTGCCGAATCTTCGGTGAAGTTGCCGTTGATCGAGCAAGTCGAGCTATTGATCGGTTCGCTGACCGCAGGAGCCGAGACGACCTGGTCATCCAGGACGATGGCCAGCAGGTTCTGCCCGTCGTCCATCTGCGAGATGGCGGTTGTCGCCTCATAGAATTTTTGGACGGCGTCCGAGTTAAACTCCAAGGCGACGTACCATTCGTCTACCACCGAACTGGCGGATGGCTTGCCGTAAATTGCAGTTGCCTGACGGATGTCAGAACCCGTAAGCCATTCCTTGCCTGTCATGTCCATGAAGCTTAGCTTTGCAGTTGCGCCAAGCATTTGAACGGCGTCCTCCGGATTTTTGATATTCGGAATTTCAACGACCAAACGGTTGTCGCCCTGGATTGAGACATTTGCTTCGGTGTAGCCCTCTGCAGTCAGGCGGCTGCGCAGCAGGCTCTGTGCGGTGTTCATGTCGCTGGACAGATGGCTGCTATCGTAGTCATCCGGCAAAACCGCTTCAAATGTGATAGACGAACCGCCGACCAGGTCCAGTCCACGACGAATGCCGTTGGTTGCGTCATGGATGCTCGGGATAATGACCGTAGCATTTTCTGCGTCCTCAGCAGACATATTGACGGGCGTGACAAAACCGCCTGGGATTGTAAATCCCTTGATTGCCGCGACAGCCATCACACCGATGACCAGAATAACGGCAATGAAAGAGATAATACTCTTCTTCACGTTGATTCCCTCCTAAACGAAATACACATTGCAGTGTAGGATAGCCCCCTATTGGGGACTATCAAAAAATATCTGTGCCTTTATAGATTGATCTCTACCTGGATATTTGCGTCAGCGAGATAAGGCTTGATGCGGGGCTGTACCTCGTTCTGAAGGAAGTCGTCTACCTGCGCTGGGCTGCGGCCGATATAGTGGGACGGCTCCAGTTCCGCCATGATTTCTTCACGGGTCAGGCCGAACATGGGGTCTGCAGCAATCCGATCGATCAGGTCATTTTCTAGACCCTCTTCTTTGATGCGCTTACCAGCCGCCATGGAATGCATGCGGATCTGCTCATGCAGTTCCTGACGATTGCCGCCGCGCTTTACGGCACTCATCATGATATTCTCGGTTGCCATGAAAGGCAGCTCGTTCATAACATGCTGTTCAATCACCTTGGGATAGACCACAAGGCCAGACACAACATTGATCATGATATTCAGGATGGAGTCCACTGCCAGGAATGCTTCGGGGATTGAGATACGCTTGTTGGCAGAGTCATCCAGCGTACGCTCGAACCACTGATTGTAGGCAGTAAAGGCAGGGTTCAGGCTGTCGCAGATCACATAGCGCGCCAGTGCACAGATACGCTCCGAGCGCATGGGGTTGCGTTTGTAAGGCATAGCGGAAGAACCGATCTGATGCGCCTCAAAGGGCTCTTCAATTTCCTTGAGATGCTGGAGCAAACGCAGGTCGGTGGCGAATTTGCCTGCCGATTGTGCAATGCCAGACAGCGTTGCGAGGACCTGCGCATCAATCTTGCGCGAATAGGTCTGGCCGGAAACCGGAACAACTCCGGCAAAGCCGAAATCATCTGCGATCATCTGCTCCATCTGCTTGATCTTGTTGTCATCACCGTCAAACAGCTCCATGAAGGACGCTTGTGTACCGGTGGTGCCCTTGGAACCAAGCATGCGCAAACTTTCAATACGGTAATTGATTTCGTCAAAGTCCATGACCAGCTCATTCATCCAAAGGGTCGCACGCTTGCCGACCGTGGTCAGCTGCGCGGGCTGGAAATGGGTAAAGCCCAGGGTCGGCTGTGCCTTATGGGCTTCGGCAAATTCAGATAGCTTTTCCAGCACGGCCACAAGCTTTTTGCGCACCAGCAATAGGCCTTCACGCATCTGGATGAGATCTGTGTTATCACCAACGTAAGCGCTGGTCGCCCCCAGATGGATGATACCTGCGGCTTTGGGCGCAACCTTGCCAAAGGCATAGACATGGCTCATTACGTCATGGCGCACTTCTTTCTCCCGCGCACGAGCCACTTCATAGTCGATGTTGTCCTTATTGGCCTCCATCTCATCGATTTGTTCCTGGGTAATATTCAGGCCGAGCGCTTTCTCGGCCTTAGCCAGGGAGATCCACAGCCTGCGCCAGGTAGAAAACTTCATGTCTGGAGAAAAGACATACAGCATTTCCTTGGAGGCGTAGCGGGTCGAAAATGGACTTTCATAAACAGCGCTCAATGTTAGACATCCTTTCGCTTTCCAAATTTATTGCATGAACAAAAAGACGGACGAAAAACGTCCGTCTTTATTCTAGCAGTTTTCCCGTGTGTCTGCAAGAAAAATCACAGGTGACAGGCGATTTTAGGCGTTTTTAATAAACGCTTCCAGCCGGTCAAGGCCCTTATCGATTTCTTGCATAGAAGTTGCATAGCTCCAACGGATAAAACCAGGGGCAGCAAAAGCAGAACAGGGTACTGTTGCCACAAGGCCCTTCTCCAAAAACAGCTTTGCAAAGTCGTTGTCGTCGTGGATAACCTGCCCATACATGGTCTTACCGATGAAAGATTTCATATTCATCATGACGTAGAAAGCACCCTGCGGCTTCATGCAGGAGACACCGTCGATCTCGTTCATACGGGCCACCAGATGATCGCGCCGTGCCTGGAAGGCCTCGCGCATTGCCGCAATCTCATCTTGCGGGCCGTTCAGCGCCTCGATCGCGGCATATTGCGAGATGGTGCTGGGAGCCGAGGTGGAATGGCTGACATAGTTGCTCATTGCGCGTGCGATTTCAGGTTCTGCCGCTGAATACCCGATGCGCCATCCGGTCATGGCATAGGATTTAGATACGCCATTAATCACGATGCAATGACGCTTGACATCCTCACCCAACGATGCAATCGAGCAATACGGCAGTCCATCATAGACCAGATTGCTATAAATATCGTCGGCGATGATATAGATATTATGCCGCAGACAAACCGCCGCACTCGCTTCCAGCTCCTCACGGCTGTATACCATACCAGTGGGATTAGAAGGAGAATTGAGCATAAAGACCTTGGTCTTGGGGGTGATTGCCGCTTCTAGCTGCTCGGCAGTGATCTTAAAAGCCTGCTCCTCCCCTGCTGTGACAATGACAGGGATTGCGCCAGCTTGCTGCACCATTTCACTGTATGAAACCCAGTACGGCGCAGCGATGACCACTTCATCGCCCGGATCGCACAGGACCATTAGAGTCAGATATACTGCGTGTTTGGCGCCAGAAGCGACAACGATCTGCTCCGGACGATAGTCCAGTTGATAATCTTCCAACAAGCGATGGCAGACAGCCTTTTTCAGATCGAGCAGACCAGAGGCTGGAGTATATTTGGTTTTATTGGTTTCAATTGCTCGGATGCCAGCCTGCTTGATATGTTCTGGTGTTGGGAAATCTGGCTCACCTGCGCCAAATCCGACGACGTCGACGCCGTTTGCTTTCATATCTTTAAACATAGAATCGATTACAAGCGTAGTGGACGCCTGAATTCGGGATGCAATCTTGGAAATTGGTTTGAGAACCTGCTGCATTTTTTATGACCCCCTTGAATTAGTACTTCTATTATACGGCAAGCCATGCCTGTTTGCAAGATAATGCATATAAATGATGCAGAGAAATAAGAAAAAATCGCATAAATCCCAGAATAGAGATTTATGCGATTTGAAAAATTATCACTGCAAGCGATCCTTGGAGCGCACGAGAAAAGCACGGCCCTGTGCAATCGTAATCAGTGCGGCGTCGGCAGTCACCTCGTTCGATATCGTGTAGATATTGCTGCGCGTTACCGAAGCATTGCATAAGGGATATTTTGCACCTGTAATCGTCACACCGGTCAACATGCGGTCGAGCGGGATAATGGAGAAATATCGAAAGCGAGAATCTCCCGGTACCGAAACGCTGCCAGGCGCCAAAAAAGAGAGCTCATTTTGGGCGTCAAAAATTCGGCAGATACAGCCGCGCTCCCAAGCGTATTCGCACAGGGAGAGATTGGCAAGCAGATGATCTAGACGGCCACCGGTCGCACAGGCAATCCAGACGGAGGAGCATCCGCGGTCGATTACGACCTGCAGCGCATGCATCGTATCGGTATCGTCCTTTTCAGGTACAAGCTGGATCAGCTCGCAATCGATATCAGGTTTCCGGCTGGAATCAAAGTCTCCGACAATCAGGTCGGCCTGCACTTGCAGGCAATGCAGATGGCGGCTGCCAGAATCTGCGCACACAATCTTAACCGATGGATGCGCATGCAAGAAGCGTTCGACATATGCGATATGGGTTTCGGGCGCCCCGGAGAGGATTAATGCTTCTGTTCCTTGCCAATTTTCCATTCTTTCAGATCCTTTACGCTTTCATAAAGTTTCACATAGCTGTCATAACGGGATTGTGGGATCTCCCCTGCTGCAACAGCCGCCCGGATCGCACAGCCCTTTTCTTTGACATGGGCGCATCCGGTAAATTGACATTGCATAAGATAGGGCTCAAATTCGCGGAATGCATATTGTAGGTCTTCTCGCAAGACAAGATCCATCTGCTCTGTATCGAAAGAAGAAAAACCCGGTGTATCAGCAATATAGCCGCCCTGATAGGGTACGAGCTCTACATGGCGGGTCGTATGCTTGCCGCGCCCAATTCGATCAGAAATCGCACCGGTTTCGGCGCCAAAGTCCGGAATCAGGCAGTTTAATAGGCTGGATTTTCCCACGCCGGAGTTCCCTGCAAAAGCTGCCGCTTTTCCCTGGAGATACGCGCGCAACGCTGCAAGCCCTTCTCCGGTTTGGGCGCTCACTCGAAATACAGGGATTCCAACTTTCTGATAGGTCCGATATAGTGTGTCGCTTGGATCAAGATCGCACTTATTGAGCACAACACAAGGCTCGATTCCCTTATTTTCAGCGATTGCAATCACTTTATCGATCAGAAAGGGGTCTGTTTTTGGGGAAGCTTCCGTTGCAACAATCACGATAAGATCGAGATTGGCAACCGCCGGACGAATCAGGCTATTTTTACGGGAGCGGATCTCCAAAAGATATCCCGTACCGTCCGGCTGCACTTCCAATTCCACCAAGTCCCCGACAATTGGCTTCCCGATCGTTTTGCGGAATTTACCACGGGCCTTGCACTCAACAAGGCCCTGTGTGGTATCAACATAGTAGAATCCGCCGATTCCTTTTAGAATTCGTCCATCCATGTACATACGATTACCTGTACATGAACGTGAACGAGTTCGCGTTTTCGTTGATATAATACTTTACGGTCTCAGACTTACCAACCGGACCATGGACGGTCTGCGTAAAGGCACCGTTGGACGGATCATACGGTCCGGAATGCAGGATCGTACCGTCCCCCAGCTCCACGGTCAGCGAAACAGAGTTCTGTGCATTGATCGGAATATTGATCTCATAAGAGCCGTCGCCCTGTCCGACATCCCCGCCGGACGCAGAGCCGCTCTGCTCCGGATCTTCGCTGCTGTTTTGTTCCGGATCTCTGCTCGGAGGCGTCTCATCCTCTGTGGGCTGCTCATCGGGCCGTTCAGATTCCGAGGTATCTTCCTCCTCCGGCCCCTTAGAGATATACAACGTAATGGAGGTATCTGGCATGATTTCTTCACCCGCATCAGGAGACTGGCGGAATACCTGGCCTTCTGGAGCATCGTTATATTCTTCGCTGGTGTTGATGGAGGTAAAGTTCAGCGCCGCAAGTTCTTCACGGGCGGCAGAGATATCTTTGCCAACTACATTAGGCAGAGCGACCGCTTCCGGGCCGTCGCTTACATAAAGATAGACCGAGTCGCCCTTTCGGACCTCGCTGCCAAGCGAAGGGCTGATACTAATGACGTGATCTTTTTCAATTGTCTGGTCATTTTGATGTTCGATATGCACCTCAAGTCCCAGACCGGTCAGCTTATTTTCAACCGACTGGTAGTCTTCCCCAACGATGCCGCCGATAATACTTTCATCCAGAATGACGACATCTCCGGAGTCCGAAGTTTTATCTTCGTCGTTATCACAGACAACGACCGTAATGACACTATTCTTTTCGGCATTCGTCTGGGCATCTGGTGTTTGGTCAAGGATCTCGCCGTCTTCGGCATCTTCGTCTGTACGGCGCTGACCCTCTTCGATGATGAAATCACTGCCGTATTGACGAATCGCATCTTCATACTGCATACCCACGAGATTGGGTACCTGAAGATTGGACGAACTGAATAGATTGCCTGCCTGCATCATGAAGAAAGCAACGGCAGCAGCGATCAAGACAAAGACAGCGACCGCGATACCGGCCATTGCTGCCGGGGAATCGGATAAAGAACGCTTCTTCTTCTTTTTGCGTCGAGAAGAAACGCGGCGGTCATCCTCATCTTCTGGATACCGGCCACGGTCTGCCGGGACAGAACGTGCCTGCTGCGGCTTTTGATTGGGCCGATAAACCTGATCCTGCGGCTGTGGGTCGTCAAAAGAACGGCTCTGGGGTGCCGGAGAAACACGCTGCTGTCGGTTCATGCGAGGTAGCGCAATGGTTTCGTCTGTCGCGGCCCGACCACCGCCTGGAGCCCGCGCATCGGTACCGGCCGAAGAGAAGCGAAGGTTAGGATTATTTTTTAGGCGTTCGAGGTCGTTATAGATATCATCTGCCGAGGCATAGCGCTGGGACAGCGTCGGGCACATTGCCCGCATCACGATGTCATCCATACCCCGCGGAATACCGGGAACTAATTCACTTGGCAGCGGTGCCTGCGCATTGATATGCTGCATGACGATGGCAATAGGGGTATCCCCATCAAACGGGACACGGCCTGTCAGCATCTCGTACATGACAACGCCCAGGGAATACAGGTCGGCACGGTGATCGATGCGGGAACCCTTAGCCTGTTCCGGGGAGATATAGTGGACCGAACCAATGGCTTCCTGAATGACCCGGGTTTCCTGATTCTTTTCAAAGCGAGCGATGCCAAAGTCTGTGACCTTCACCGTGCCATCCCGCAGCAGGATGATGTTATGCGGTTTGATATCCTGATGGATAATACCGCGGCTATGTGCATGGGAAAGCGCCTTAGAAATCTGCTGTGCGAAGAATAGGGTCTCCTGCCAGGACAGGCTGCCCTTGCGCTGCAAATAATTTTTGAGCGTGATGCCCTCAATTAACTCCATGACGATATACTGGACCGGGCTGTTGGGGGATGAGACATCAAAGATTGAGACAATATTATTGTGGGATAGCTTTGCAACTGCCTGCGATTCATTGCGGAAACGCTTGCGGAATTCCTCATCGTTGGAAAACTCATCCTTCATGATTTTAATCGCTACAAAGCGATCCAAGACACGGTCACGCGCTTTGTATACCACCGCCATGCCGCCGACGCCCAGAATTTCTAGCATTTCATAGCGGTTATCGAGCAGCTTGCCTATGTATTTATCCATTTTCAGCTTCTCCTTGTTTTGTAATACCTGCGCCTGTAAACAGGACTGCGGTGATATTATCAGAACCGCCGTTATCGCAGGCTGCAGCAATGAGATGTTCAACCGCTTCATCGAGCGAGCGGGAAGCGTTGACCAGAGAGACGATCTCACCGTCTTCCAACATGCAGGTCAGTCCATCGGAACATAGTAGCAGCAAATCAGTCGGCGCAAGTTCGCCTTCAAAGATATCAGCTTCTACAAATTCATCGACACCGACTGCCCGTGTAATCAGGTTGCGATTGGGGTGATGGCGGGCTTCCTCGGCGGTCAATTTCCCCTTCCGATAGAGCTCCTGCACATATGAATGGTCCAACGTCAGCTGCGTGATGTCATCACCGCGGATGCGGTATGCGCGACTGTCACCGATGTTGATTAAAACGGCATGCCTGCCATGGATGAGCGCGGCAACTAGGGTTGTCCCCATGCCCTCCAACTCGGGATTGCTGATAGATTCCTGGAACACAGCCTCATTGGCGCAGTCGACGGCGTTGCGTATTGCGCGGATAGATGGTTTTGGCGTGGCATGTAGCAGGGTCTCGATCTTGTCAGCAAAGGTATGCGCTGCAATGGTTGACGCGATATTTCCGGCCTTGGCACCGCCCATACCGTCACAGACAACCAACAGCGCGCTATCCTGTTCTTCGTGCAGGAGCGTGAGGAATGTGTCCTGATTGTTCCTTCGGACCATACCCTGGTGGGTCTTTCCTGAGACGATCATATTTTTTCACCTTCTTCAAGGGTTCTGCGACGAAGCTGTCCGCAGGCGGCGTCGATATCCGGCCCCAACTTGCGCCGCACCGTTGCGGTTATGCCGTGCTTTTCCAGTATGAGTTGGAACTTCCGCACGGTTTCCCGGGAGCTGGGCTGCAGGGGGCTTTCCTTCACAGGATTGAGTGGGATAAGATTGACGTGGGCAGGGCGTCCGCGCAAAAGCGCGGCCAATTTTTCAGCCTGCCAAGAACGGTCGGTCTTGCCACGCGCCATCATGTATTCGTAGGAAATCCGGCGGCCAGTGATATCAAAGTATCGGTTGCATGCCTGCATAAGCCGTGCGACCGGATACCGTTTATCGACTGGCATAATGCTGCTGCGGCTTTCGTCGTCTGGCGCATGAAGAGAGATCGAAAGCGTGATTTGTAACTTTTCATCCGCCAGTAACTCTATTTTATCAGCTAGACCGCTTGTTGACAAGGAAATATGGCGCTGACCGATCTGAATTCCTCCGGGCGATGAGACAAGATGCAGAAATTTTAGTACATTTCCATAATTATCCAGAGGTTCTCCCGTCCCCATTAGGACAATATTGCTGATCGACTCGCCTGACTCCTTTTGGATAAACAGTACTTCATCCAAGATTTCTCCTGCACTTAGATTGCGTTTCAGTCCAAACAAACCAGAAGCGCAAAATTTACAGCCCATCCGACAGCCGACCTGTGTCGAGACGCATACGGTATTCCCGTGCTCATATTTCATTAGTACGCTTTCTACACAGTCCCCGCCGCGCATGCGCCAGAGATATTTTCGCGTGCCGTCGACTTGAGAAATTTGTTTTCGCTCACAAGTCGGCACAGTCAGTACGTAACGGGCTGCCAGCTTTGCGCGGAGTGCTTTGGACAAGTTGGTCATTTCATCAAATGATTCGACCGCCTGATGAAGCCATTGGAAAATTTGTCCAGCGCGAAATGGCTTTTCGCCCATCTCAAGCAGCTCTTCCTTAAGTTCTTCTATCGAAAGGCATTTAATTTCTTTTTTTTGGATGACTTCACTCATGGCAGTCTCCTCAATTTCGCAATAAAAAATCCATCGGTGCTATGTATGGAGGGCAACAGTGTGATCATGCCGTCTTCGCGCGCACCAAATACCGGATGTGCGATGGGTACGGACATAAATTCAGGATGGGCCTGTAAAAAGCGCCGTACGACAGCTTGGTTTTCTCGCTCTAAAATTGTACAGGTAGAGTACACAAGGGTCCCACCAGGCCGGACATAGCCCGAACAATTCTCTAGGATCTGATACTGGATTTCCGGTAGCTTTGTGAGATCATCAGGTTCCTTATAGCGGATCTCCGGCTTCTTGCGGATGATTCCGATGCCAGAACAAGGAACATCACACAGCACCGCGTCTGCTTTCTGTTGCCACTCAGGTCGGAATAATGCGGCATCTTGCAGTACAGGCTGTACGATTGACAGCCCCATGCGTTCCGCACCAGCCCGTATTTTATCTAGCTTATGCGCATAGATATCACAGGAAAACAGCGTCCCTCGATTCTGCATGCGCTCTGCGATATAGAACGTTTTTCCGCCAGGAGCGGCACAACAATCCAGCACAAAAGTATTAGGAGTTGGATCTAAGACCTCGACACAGACTGCACTGGCAGTATCCTGAATGGTGACAAAACCTGCCTGGAATAGTGGATGCGCGGCAATGTCGCCATTGTCAACCAAAAGCATGCTATCGGCGTTTGGATGGGGAGAAACAGATAGCCCATCCTTGGTGAGCCGCTTTAGAACAGATTCCCTGTCACAGCGCAATCGGTTGACACGGACAGAGACCGGTGCGATCTCATTGTTCGCCTGCAAAATCGCAGCGGTCTCCTGAAGTCCATATTGAGCGGCAAGCAAGCGCACCAGCCATTCGGGATGGCTATAACGTAAGCTATAAAAACTTTCTTTATCGGGACAGTTTAGTCTTGGCAGACGATTTTCCTGAACCGCAGCGGCGACAGCCCGCAGGATTCCGTTTGCGAACCCAATGGTACGTTCATTGGCATGACAATAGGCGCGAACAAGCGCAACGGTTTCGTCGACTGCTGCATGCGGCGGGATACGGCTGGTCAGCGTCAGCTGATAGATACCGAGCTGCAAGCAGATACGTACGCGCGGTGCAATTTTGGCCAGACGTATTTTGGAAAATTGGCGTAAATACCAATCGCATAACAGGCGGTTTTGAATGACACCATAGGTCATTCGGGTCGCCAATGCCCGATCGCGTGATGACAGGTTTGCGCGGTCAAGATAATGGTGCAGCGCGCCATCCGACCAGGCCCCCTCCTCTTCCATCGAGAACAGCGCGAATGCCGCGACTTCCCGCGCGGTATGCGGTCTTTTTTTAATCATTTCGGCGACCTCCGCCAAAGAGTAAGATAAGTCGGAGCAGCTGAGCCAAGGAAACGGCCAAAGCAGCGACATAGGTCAGCGCGGCGGCTGTGAGCGTTTTGCGCGCCATCGGATACTCGTCCTCATAGAGCAGGGAACCCGCCTGGATTGCGGCAAGTGCTCGACGGGAAGCGTTGATTTCTACAGGAAGCGTCACAAGCTGGAATAGCGTGGATAGGCCAAACAACAGGATACCCAGCAGGGCGAGCCGCTGGGAGTTTAAAATAATACCTGCCAGCAGCAGAGGCAGCGATAAAGCAGAGCCTGCATTGGTCAGCGGGATAATAGCCGCACGCACGCGGATTGGCGTATACCCCTTGGCATATTGGACCGCATGGCCGGCTTCATGGCAAGCGACCCCGATTGACGCGACAGAAGTTGAATGATATACACTGTTGGACAGCCGAATCACATTTGCGCGTGGCTCATAGTGGTCGGTTAATTTGCCAGAAATTTCTTCGATGCGCACATTCGTGATGTCATTTTGCAGCAAAACCATCTGAGCTGCCTGTGCGCCGGTGATGCCCCTGCGGGAATAGACAGAAGAATATTTGGTGAATGTTGCATTTACATTATGCTGTGCCCATAAGGCCAGAATAACACAGGGCACGACCAAGACGAGATAGGTCCAATCAAAGCCGTAATAGTATCCCAACATTTGAGAACCTCCGTGATTCGCGTTGGATTTTAGTTACCAAAACAGGTACCTACGGGAATGGTATGTCCACGCAGATAATCACAAGCAGACATACGCTTACCGCCGACCATCTGCAGCTCTAGAATACGCAGTGCACCAGTACCACAGGCAATCAAAAGTCCATGTTTTGCGTCCGATTCTAAGACAGCGCCGGGAAGCCCATTCCCTAGCTCCGGCACTGCTGTAAAGATTTTAACACGTGCGCCATCCAGCGTGGTCAGCGCAACGGGCCAGGGATTCAGTCCGCGAATCAGACAGTTAATCTCTTGTGCAGACTTCCTCCAATCAATATAGGCCATTTGCTTATCTAGCATAGAAGCATAGCAAGCTTGCGATTCATCTTGCGGAATGCCCGGCATATCATGCTGTTCGAGCTCGGCGATGGTATCTAGCAGCAGGGATGCGCCCATGTCAGCCAACCGGTCAAAAAGCGCGCCAGCAGTTTCCTGTGCGCCGATTTCGGTCTTTTTGGAGAGCAGAATATTGCCTGTATCCAGTCCTTCTGACATGCGCATTGTGGTGACGCCGGCATCGCGGTCGCCTGCGATGATCGACCACTGGATTGGTGCCGCACCACGCCAACGCGGCAGCAGCGAACCATGCACATTGATACAGCCCTTGGGTGGAAAGTCGAGCACATACCGCGGCAGGATTTTGCCATAAGCCACGACTACGATAAGATCAGGTTTGGTCTGTTTTAATAGATCGGAGATCGCACCATTCTTGAGCGTGTCGGGCTGGTATACAGGAATATTATGTGCGCTGGCGAGCATTTTAACCGGCGGCGGCGTTAGGACTTGTTTCCTGCCCTGGGGTTTATCCGGCTGGGTGAGGACACCTACGACCTGATGTTTGCTGTCAAGCAGTGCCTGCAAAGAAGGGACAGCAAAATCCGGCGTGCCCATGAATAGAATCTTCATTCCTGCTCCACCTCGACGTATTCCAACACCTTTTCCGTAAATAGATGGCCATCCAGATGTTCGGTTTCATGGCAGAAGCATTGGGCGACAATCCCCTCACCTTCGCGTTCAAACCAATTTCCATTCCGGTCCTGCGCACGAATTTTGGCCCAGGTCGGACGCATGACATAGCCATATTTGCCAGGGACGGACAGACAACCCTCAACGGTTTTTTCCAGTTCGTTTTTATCGATCACCTCAGGGTTGATGAGCTCCACGACCTCCTCGGGATCTTTATTGACATCCAGGAGTACGACGACGCGGCGCAGCACACCGACCTGCGGCGCAGCAAGGCCAACGCCTCCGGACTCAATCAGAGTCTGGGTCATGTCATCTAGCAACGTGTGCAGATGCTCGTTGAATTCAGTAACTGGACGGCACTTTTTCTTTAATGTCGCATCACCGATCGTTAAAATTGTTCTGATTGCCATAATGATTCCACTCCTATAATGAGTCAGGGTTCAAATCTGCGAAGATCGAAACGCCCCGATTTTGTTTATCTTTTGAAAATTCAATCATGACGCCAGAAATCAGTTGTCGGCGTCGTTTGTTATCTGGACAGCGTAGGATCAAGTGATAACGGTATCGTCCCATCATGCGAACAATAGCTGCAGGAGATGGGCCCAAAACAGGATACTTAAAATCTGCAAATTGGCCTTCCATCAGGCTAAGGAGGCGCTTTTTTAAGCGCAGGAGTGCGGCGAGCACATCGCTCTCATTCTCACCGATAGCTGTCAGCATGAGCATCTGCTCTACGGGCGGCAGCAATAACGCTTCCCGGCTTTCAATTTCAGTTTGATAAAACTGTTCATAATCTTGCCGTGCAGCGCACAGGATGACAGGATGATCGGGATGATAGGTTTGAATAATTGCCTGTCCCTGCCGCTCACGGCGGCCTGCCCGACCAACGACCTGGGTAATCAGCGAAAATGTTCGTTCGCGCGCGCGATAATCCTGTGCAAATAGCGATTGGTCGGCATCCAACACGCCGACAAGAGTAACCTGATCGAAGTCCAAGCCCTTTGCAACCATCTGCGTTCCAATCAGGATATCAGCCTGTCCTTTGGCAAAGCGATCCAGTAGATACTGATGAGAATCCTTTTTGACGGTTGTGTCCGCATCCATACGCAATACCCGCGCTTGCGGGAACAGTGTATGGAGTTCTTCTTCCACTTTTTGCGTGCCTGCACATTCCGTGAAGAGATGTGGAGAATGACATATAGGGCATTGCCCCGTAATCTTGATAGAAGCGCCGCAAAAATGGCACATAGCACGGCCGCTGACCGAATGATACGTCAAGGTAGTGGAACAGGACGGACACTCTGGAATCCAGCCGCACATGGTACAGCCGATTACCCTACTGTTACCGCGCCGATTGAGGAATAGGATAGACTGCTCTCCATGGGATAAGTTCTCTGCAATCGCTTGATAAAGGGTACGGCCGATGACACTCGTCCATCCAGCACGAACTTCACCGCGCAGATCGGCGATTGTGACTTTCGGAAGCGCTACGCCATGGTAACGCTCAGGCAGACGAAACAGGGGATATTTCCCCTGCTCTCAACCGACGGCGTTGCAGATCCCAAGACAAGTACAGCATTGTCCTGCTGCACACGGCGCTTGGCTACGTCGCGCGCATGATACCGGGGGGCCTGCTCGGACTGGTAGGCATTGTCTTGTTCTTCGTCCAAGATGATGAGCCCAAGTGCGTGTACGGGCGCAAAGACTGCCGAACGCGTGCCAATCACGACCCGTGCACGGCCGGAGCGAATCTTTTTCCAGCTGTCATATCGCTCACCCGCCGAAAGTGCGGAGTGCAGTACGGCGACCAGATCGCCAAACCGTCCCACAAACAGGCGGATAAACTGCGGCGTCAACCCAATCTCTGGAACCAGCATAATCGCGGAACGCCCACGCTCCAGCGCATCATCAATGAGCCGGAGATAGACCTGCGTTTTCCCACTCCCAGTCACACCAAATAGTAACGCAGCTTCCGGTTTTCCAGAATCCATCAAGGCTCGGATTCCTTCGTAGGCAAGCGTCTGTTGTCCATTTAATGTTGGTGGTAAGACCTCATCAATCTCGGAATAGTCAGGCACACGCAAGGTTTCTGCATAGTGCAGCTCCAAAATTCCGCGGCGAATCATACCGCGCAGACTGGAATCCGAGATACCAGTCATATATAAAAGCTCCTTCTGGCTCATGGAGCAACCATCCGACAGCAGAGATATGACATCGAGCTGTGCCGCCGTTCGTCCGCGGGAAGCTTTTTCCATCGCCTCAGTGGGAGATACGGCCAAAGAGAGCATCCGCTCTGTTCGATCTTGGGTGCGCTGACGGATGTTGCTGTGATAATCCAAATACCCATCGGCTTCCAACTGACTGAGCATGGTACCAGTACAGCGTCCGTGCGTCAGAGCTTTGATTTCATCTACCGTGCGCTCAGGATTGCTATCGGAGAACAGCGCCATGATTTCCCGAAGATTGGGATCGGCCAATGCCTCATCGGGTTTTCGAAGCAGAGAATATACTTCCCTGCGCTTAAACCAAAGTCCACTGGGAAGCATAAGGCGCAGGCAATCAAAAAACGTACAGTATAGATGCTGGCGCATCCAGATACCCAGCCGGATTTGCCCGGGATCAAGCACCGGCGTTTCGTCCAAAACTTCGATAACAGCCTTGAGACGTACGCCAGTATATTCCGGTGGGCGCAGCTGTAGAACCATGCCCTCTACTTTTTTATTGCCACGGCCAAAAGGAACTAGAACCCGGCACCCTACTTGGACAGCGCCAACCAATGCAGCCGGGATGCTATAGTCATAGAGCTTATCGATGGCATAGGTCGCCGCACTCACGGCAACGGCACAGATCGGCATAAATGTCAGCAGCCTTTCTTGGTGTGCAGGGCGAGCATGCGGTCAAGAACGATGTCAGCAAGTGTGTCTTTTTGCATAAGATCCAGCGATTCTACCGTTCCGTCCCGATATAAGAGCGTTGCGACATTGGTATCATGTGCAAAGCCAGCGCCTGCTGTCTTGAGATTGTTTGCTACCAGCATATCGCAGTTTTTTTCTTCCAGTTTTGCCTTGGAATTTTCCAGAAGGTTTTGCGTCTCCATAGAAAATCCGCATACAGTCTGTGTTGCTTGCTTTCGCTGACCGACTTCATGCAAGATATCAGGATTTTTTACCAGCGCAACGGACATCTCGTCGGCCTTCTTTTTGAGCTTATTTTCCGCTTGGGTCTCCGGCCGATAGTCCCCGACCGCTGCAGCTTTGATAACCCAGTCCTGTTCCGGTAACCGGGATAAAACGGCATCGCGCATTTGAAGCGCTGAGACAACAGGGACCATCGTAACGCCCGCAGGCGCGTCCAGGGAAACCGGACCGGATACCAATGTGACCTGCGCGCCGCGCATCTGTGCGCGATGTGCGATGGCATATCCCATTTTTCCGGTAGAATGATTGCTGATAAAGCGCACGGGATCCATGGACTCGCGGGTAGGCCCGGCTGTGACTAAAATCGAGAGGCCGGCAAGATCCTGCGGCGTAGCAGCGGCTTCAATAGCCTGCACAATATCTGCAGGATCCGCAAGCTTCCCTTTCCCAGTATCCCCGCAAGCGAGTCTGCCCGCAGCCGGCTCTACAAATCGTACACCTTTTTGCTTAAGCGCCGTAATATTCGCTTGCACAACAGGGTTTTCGTACATATTAGTATTCATTGCTGGCGCAATGACCATAGGGGCCTTGGTCGCCATCAAAGTGGTGGAGACCATATCATCGGCAATGCCGTGTGCCGCTTTGCCGATGATATTAGCCGTGGCCGGTGCAATAACAAAGATATCGGCGCGTTTCGCCAGGGAGATATGTTCAACCTCCCAGGTGAACGTGCGGTCGAACATATCGGTGACGACCCGGTGTTCAGACAATACCTCTAGGGTCAATGGGGTGATAAAATGTGTCGCAGATTCGGTCATGATAATATAGACCTGTGCCCCTAATTTGCGCAAGCGGGAGGTCAGATCGGCGGCTTTGTACGCCGCAATACCGCCGGTGACGCATAAGACAATATTTTTTCCCTCAAGTGTGCCACTCATTTAGGCATCCTCATCCGTGTCTTCAGAGGTGTGGTTATCTTCCTCGTCATCTGAGAGGTGCTCATCCTCTACCTCCAGATGGTCTTCCAAGTCCAGCATGCCTGGGACAAGATCACTGTTTAAGTGGATCTCAGGATCTACCTTAGGACCAGGGCAATATACAATGGTGCCGGCTGCAATTTCATCCAACGCCAACTGAACGGCCTTCTGGGGAAGTTGCTCCCCCTTTTCCTCGGCTTCCTGGGCAATATCGCGTGCACGCTGCGCGGCCAAATTGACCAGAAGATAGCGATTACCAACTTTGCTCAGCAGTTCTTTCATAGACGGTTTTAACATAGCACTTTACCTCTTTTTATGTTGATATTTTCAATAAGACAATGTGAGATTAAAAATTTTAAGGTGTTGTTGTATGGGAGACGCGGCAATGCTCAGCCCGCAGGATAGACCGCAGATCTGCGACCGCTTCATCCAGGACGTCATTGACGATGACATAGTCAAACTGATTTTGATATGTGAGCTCCTTCTGCGCCTGGGCCAAGCGTGCAGCGACCTTAGCTGCGTCTTCGGTGCCACGGCCTTGCAAGCGATTTTCCAGCTCCGCAATAGACGGAGGAGCGACAAAGACCATGACCGCGTCCGGACGCTTCTGGTGGATCTGCATCGCACCCTGCACTTCGATTTCCAGCACGACGTCGTATCCAGCGGCAAGCTGATCATTGACCGGCTGCTCAGGGGTTCCATAATAATTCCCGACATAGCAGGCATATTCCAAAAAGGCATTCTGTTCAATTTTCTCTTCAAATGTGGACTGATCCATAAACCAGTAGTGTACGCCATCCTGCTCTCCTGCACGCGGTGAGCGTGTTGTCGCTGAGACCGAAAGACGCAGGCGGGGCTCTGCCTGTAAAACCTTGCCTAAGATCGTTCCCTTACCGGTTCCGGATGGGCCGGTAAAGACAAAGAGTTTTCCTGATGTCATTCATTGTCCTCCCCTTCATTTTCATCTTCCCGCGCTTCAGCACGGCTTGCAATCGTCTCTGGCTGGATGGCAGATAAAATCACGTGGTCGCTGTCAGTGATTAGGACAGCCCGCGTCCGTCGCCCATACGTTGCATCGATCACAATGCCACGGTCTCGGGCCTCCTGTACGATACGCTTAATCGGGGCGGAATCTGGACTAACGATGGCCACCAAACGGCTCGCGGCGACCATATTGCCAAAGCCGATGTTAATCAGTTTCATAAGAACTCTCCCCTTCTGCTCGATACCATGTGCCCACTTGAACAAAGGCCGGCAACATCATTCAATATTCTGAATTTGTTCACGAATCTTTTCAATTTCGGACTTTAACTCTACGACTAACTTCGATAACGTGATATCATTTGCCTTAGAGCCAATGGTGTTGGATTCACGGTTCATTTCCTGCACCAAAAAATCAAGCTTGCGGCCAATCGGCTTGTGCTCATTCAGCATGTGTTCCAACTGATTCAAATGGCTGCGCAGACGTACGGTTTCCTCGTCGATCGCGGTACGATCCGCAAAGACGGCCGCTTCGGTTAAGATGCGCTGCGTATCTACTGTGGCATCGGTGAGCAGCTCATTCATGCGCTTTTCAAGTTTTTCGCGATATTCGGCCGTGCGCTCTGGTGCTCGCGATTCGACTTGAGTCAACAATTCGATGATCGTGTTTCCTCTGGCATGCACGTCATCTGCCAGCTTCTCACCTTCCCGTGTGCGCATGATCTCAAACTCGTCGACAGCCAACTGGAAAACTTCCAGCACATCCTGCGTTAACTTTTCTGTGTCCGGCTCTGCCTGCTCCTCAGTCAAGACCTCGGGCATTTTCGCCAGGGTTAAAAGCGAAATATCATTGGGCAGACCAGTGGCCTCGCTCAACTCCCGCAGAGCGGACAAATATCGCTGTGCAAGCGGTACGTTGACCTTTACGGTCACATCGTCAGCGGATGCACTGGCAAGCTGGACAAAAATGTCAACTTTACCGCGTGCGATCTGATTTCCAGCAGCCTTTTTCAAGGCTTCCTCTAAAAAACTGTACGCCCGCGGGCACTTGACATTGACATCGAGATAACGATGGTTTACTGAACGGATTTCAACCGAAATTTCCCGTCCGTCAATTGCCATACGTGCACGGCCATAGCCGGTCATACTTTTCATGTTTTAACACCCTTACTTGAAAGAATTATTTTGCAGTTGCTGTGCCAGCCTGCGCATGGCAGGAAAAATACGGGATAGGCACAGATCGTAATAAACCAGGATTAAGTTGCCTGCGGCAAATACAATCGCAGTGAGATATCCAGAAAGTGCCGGGAACTCCGGAATCAGCCCCGCACGAATGCACCAGAGTACAATGATTACCCAGATGTTTCCGAATACCAATTTACACAGCCAACGGATGATACGGCTTGGAATGCGCTCAAAGAAAAAGCGGAGTACGGTATATAGACCAAACAACCCCGCATATAAAATTGCAATCACTTTATCCGGCAGAAGGAAAAGCGAGAGCGCGGCAGTCGCGGCATAGACAAGACAGCCGGTTTTCTTTTCTCCAACAAGGAAAAACAATTCCGGAAGGAAGCCAACGACCATACATGCAGCCCAGCTCGCAATCGATAAAAATGTGGCAATATACAAAAGCGCCACAGATACGCCGGTCATTAATCCGCCGCGCGCGATTTGTCTTGCATGCATCAGCAGCCACCGCCTCCGCAACAGCAGTTAATGAGGCAATTAAAGCAGATGAGCTGCCCGCAGCAATCACAGGCATCTGTTGAATTCATGGGGCGATAGCCGCCATAATTTGCGCCCATATTTAAATTATTGAGCGCATTACGGTACTCTAAGTTGTTGGGATCCAGCGTACAAGCCTGCGTGTAACAGCGCTGCGCTTCATCATACCATCCCTTACGGAAATAGACCGTCCCCATTAAAAAATACCACTCAGCATCCCGCGTAGGACAGCGTCCCAAAAGATCTTCTGCCAGGCCGAGGTTGCCGGTATTGATCGCATTTCGAATCTGCGCATAGATTCCCGTGCCGCTTTGCCGCGTCTGTTGGTTTTGATAATATCGTTGGCCTTGCTGCGATTGTGAAGCGCCGCCATTTTTGGCTGCGTTTCGCTCATTCATGATCATGTCATAAGCTTCGTTGATTTCTTTCATGCGTGCTTCAGCAAGATCGGCCAAGGGATTGTTCACGTAGTTGTCCGGGTGATACTTGCGGGCAAGCTCGCGATAAGCACGTTTGATGTCGTCATCGCTTGTCTGCGGCGTGACGCCGAGTACTTTATAGGGATCCATGCGTTTCATGTCCTCCGTTTGCATGATAAGTTCCATCCAAGACCTGCCGTGTGACCAACGGAAGCCCTAGATCAATGATATTTCCGATGAGCCCTTGATCGCGCTGTATGGGCAGAAGCTGGAATGCAGAATGGATGTCTAATAGGGAACGCTCCAGCGTACGCTCTAACTGTTCTTTCACAGGCTCCAGAGAAGGCGACTGCAGGCCATACCGTAAGATCACCGGGTTGTATGAACCCGATATAAAATCCTCCGGCAAATCAGCACAGGCATCTAACAGATAAATCCACCGTCCTGTGTGATAAAACATTTGTGAGAGGATGCGGTGAACTGGTTGCGGGCATGTCTGCGGGACAGCCGCAGCAAGCAGACGGGCAAACGTATCTGCTGGACGATCCAGAGATGGCGTATGCGCTTGCTCTAGTGCAGAAAGCTCGTCCAGGCACGTCAGCATCACGCGGTCCAGCTCAGGCAGTGCCTGCCTCGCCTTTTCATAATCTTTTTGCATCAACTTGCGCAAAAAGTGTGCCGCGATACGCTTCCAGCCGGATTCATCACGGATACTGTCTTGGATTTTATAATAGACCAAAAGTACGCTGACATCTGCGGCATAAGTCAACGCCGTAGAGGAACAGGCAACCGCTTTTTTACGAAATGGGCTGGCATCGCAACGGCAATATCGCGTTTTCGGTTCTTCCTCTGCGATGGAACCAATGACCAAAGCAAAAAAAGTCATGTCATAACTCAAAAAATAGGTCTGAAGCCGACCATATCGATCCTTAATCTCGTGACATAGCCCGCAATAGACCGCTTGAAACCGGTTGACTTCACGCACGCGAAGTTCTGGTTTGTATGGGCGGATAAATCCAAACATGGCCTATCTCCTTTGAACCCGTAAAATAGGCATACCATATTCATTATATTTTACAGGATATTTAGAAAAAAAACAAGACTGCCCAACGTAGGGCAGCCCATGTTTTTCAAATTTTTAACCTTTTTTAACAATTGTAAAGAGCACCTTGTTGGCAACGCGAACACGGCGGTTATGAATGATCGCGGCAAAAATCCCCAAGATAAAACCGATAATGCCTGCCAAAACAGAAAATCCTTCAGAGATTTGCAAGGCCGCACACACTCCATAGAAGACGAAAAATAGGATCAGCGGAATGGCGTAGACAATGGCGGCCATGCCTAAAATTTGCTTGCTAGAGCCTTCCACTGTTACAATATCGCCCACCTTAGCGGCAACTGAATTAATCGCTGTAGCCTGTACTCGTTCGGTTGGGGCTCCGCAGCCGCCACACTTTTCGCAGTCGTGTCCGCAAGCGGATTGGCGCTGAACTTCGATTTGGGCGTGGTTCTCATCTAAAATTTTCTTTACAACAGCCTTTTGGATCATATTATTTTTCACTCCTCAATCTTTCGGCGGCTGATAGGTTTTAATAATTTGGCTGGCGGCCCGCAGGCCATCTACTGCCGCCGACATAATTCCACCAGCATAGCCCGCGCCTTCTCCGCAAGGGATAAGCCCTTCCAGAGAAATACTGGATAAATTTTCACCGCGGGTCATGCGTACAGGGGACGAAGTATGGGTTTCCGGCGCGGTTAAAACAGCATCCAGCGCGCCAAATGCCCGTAGTTTTTTTGCAAACACACCCAGCCCATCATGAAGATATTCTCGGACAAACGGCGGGAATAGGACATTCAAGTCCATGAATCGAGTCCCGAGCGGATAGGTCGGCTGCACTGCACCAAAGCGATGAGAGACAGTTTGGGACAAGAAATCTCCGACAAGTTGACAGGGAGCCTGATAGCCTGCTGTCATCTCGTATGCTTGCCGCTCAATCTGACGCTGGAATGCGATTCCGCCAAATGGTGTGCCATCCGCATAATCGCTTGGGTCAATCGAAACCGCGATAGCGGCATTGGCGTTTCGCCCATCTCGGGCATGATAGCTCATACCGTTTGTCACAATTGTGTTTTCTTCGCTCTGCGCAGCGACCACTTGACCGCCAGGGCACATACAAAAAGAATAACAAGCGCGTCCATTTTTACGATAGGATAGATTGTATTCCCCGGGTGGTAAGGCGGGATGACCGGCGTACTTCCCGTAAAGCGACCGGTCGATTTCGCTTTGCAGATGTTCAATCCGTGCACCGACAGAAAATGGCTTTGGCTCAAAGTAGATTCCCTGAGAATGCAGGGCAAAAAACGTGTCACGTGCACTGTGGCCCAGGGCTAAGATCGCTTGCTCACAGGATATGGGCTGACCATCCGCAGTGACCGCACATAACACGCCGTTTTTTTGTTTGATTCCAGTCAAAGGCGTACGGAAATGTACATCTGCCCCCCATTGCAACATTTGTATGCGCATATTGCGCACAACATGCTTTAAAATATCCGTACCAATATGAGGTTTCGCCAATCGGCCGATTTCCGCAGGGGCCCCGTGCTGCACAAGGATATACAGCACTTCATCGCATAATGCATCGTGAATACGCGTCGTCAGCTTGCCATCCGAATATGCACCAGCCCCACCCTCGCCAAATTGGATATTGCTGGTGGGATTAAAAATATTCTGCTGCCAAAAGCGCTGGACGGATTGATCGCGCTGTTCGATGGATTCGCCGCGCTCTAGCACGATAGGGCGATATCCACAGCGCGCCAATAGATATGCGGCAAATAGGCCAGCGGGGCCTAGGCCGACGACAACCGGACGATGCTGCATAGGTTGCGAGCCGGGATGCGGCGAAAAGCGCGTAAAAGGTTTGTAACGGACAGAGGGCATTTGCAGCCTCGCTGCAAATGCCTCCTCTCCCTCAATTCCATCCAGCAGGATAGAATATACACGATGAATTTTTCCATGACGGGCATCAAGAGATACCCGATAAATGGATGCCTGAACATCTGCTTCCGTTACGTTACATAGGGATAATGCTTTTGCAATGGCATCTCCCTCGTTTTCATCAAATGGCAGGCGGATACCAGAAACGATAATACTCACGTAGATTTATTTTCCTCCGTAGGGATAGTTGGTGTCTGTTCAGGTGGATTAGTTTCCTCGATCTCAATCGTGACCTTTTCATCGGGATTGAGTAAGGTGAAGCTGGAGCCGGAATTTTCGAGCTGTTCACAGCGAACCTCAATAGGAACCTCGTGAATGCCCGGCCCCAATTCATCAGCATTGAATACGGCATTGATATTGAATGCCTCAGCAGTCAAGTTAGCTAAAAGAGCAGTCTCAGCCTGGATCCGGATCGTCACCGAAGTCGTTTCCAACGTTGCGGTCAGGTTGGGATCGGTACCACTATTCTGTAAGGAAATATTGGTAACCGGGATCTCACGCGTACTCATACCAACTGCCTGAATGGTAACTTTGGCAGAAGCGGGTTCGCCCTGCATGCGGGAAACGCCATTGGGGAGTTGGATTGGCATAGTGACCGGAGAATCAGCATTCAACATAACGGTGCCGAGCTGTAGCTCTCCTAGATTGATTTCTGTGAGCTGGCTAATGATTTCCTCCTCGCCGTAGACCGAAATCTCCTCAGGATCAATGGTTGCCTGCACGGAATTCTTGTCTACAGTATCCGAGCTGATCAGATTGACTGTCAACGGCAGACGTGCAACCGTATAGACCGGAATCGTGACCGAATAATCGTTGGGTTCACATGTTAGATACGTCTGGTCCAAGGCATTGTTATTTTCATCCAGGAACGAGAAAGAAGCCAGCACACTGGTGGTTCGCGTCAGTCCGTTGGAATCCGCAGCCGGGACAACCGCAACTGCCTTGCGGATCTGATCAACAATGGTCTTGGGGCCGGTAACCATGACCGAATCCTGCTCGGCCTCTGGATCGTCATACATATAGCCTTCCGTGGGTTGGCCGTCGACGCGAATTGTGATTGGAACTTCCTTGGTCGAAATTTCATCGATAACAATCTGAAAAGAGCTAGGCGATACGATTTCTGACGCACGAACACTGGTGGAGGTAATCAACACAGTGCAGTTGGTCGAACGATTGGACGTACTAATGGTATATGTGCCAGGTTGTTCAAAATTCGCCAAATTAACACGCACCTGGATATCGCTGGCTTCCAGAGAATTCAGCGTGGTATACGGTGCGGTCAGCTTAACGGTCACCGTCTGATCCTGCCCTTCTACCAAGCTCAGCCCATAGTCATTTTCGAGAACATCTTCATTGAGATAGGTAATCGGGATGTTGGAAATTGTATGGGCGCGCGTCAGGTCGTCATTATTTGCGACCACGATAAACCATAGGGCAATTGCCATTAAAATAGCAAGTAATTTGCGGGCAATATCATGCGCTGTCAAAAATTGTTTAAACTTTTTCATTTCGACTTGCCCTCCTTTTCCGCATTCTTTTTCTGTCTGCGCGGCAGGAGGCCTTTGCGCTTCTGGGGATGCTCTTCTTTTTCTTCAGGCATAAGTTCTGCAACTAAGATCTTGCGCAGAGTCTCTGGAGATAGATGCCGTTTGAGCATACCGCCAATCGCGACGGAAATCGCACCAGTCTCTTCAGAGACAACGACAAGAACGGCATCAGATGCCTCACTCATGCCGACCGCGGCGCGATGGCGGGTACCTAGATCGCGAGATAGATTTTGATTGCTGGAGAGCGGCAGAACACAGCCGGCAGAAAATAGGCGACCGTCCCGCACGACCAGCGCACCGTCATGCAAGGGAGAGTTATGAAAGAAAATATTTTTAATCAGCGGTTCAGATGGTTCGGCGTCGATACGAGTTCCGGTGTTAATGATTTCACTCAGACGCTCTTGCCGCTCAAAAACCATAAGTGCGCCGGTACGGGTCCAGCTCATGGATTCGCACGCAGCTACGGTTTGATTGATGCACTGCTCAATGGCGACGACGTCGACCTCGGTTCCTGTGAGAAATTTACGCAGCTGGCCCTGCCCTTTGCCGAGCTGTTCCAGCATACGGCGCAATTCCGGCTGGAAGACAATGGCCAGGAAGATAGCGCCGAAGGAGAAGACCTGCTGTAAGATCCAGGACACGGTGTTGAGACTGAGATATTCTGCCACGATGCGGGCGGCAAAGATAATCAGAATGCCCTTTGCCAGACGCATGGCGCTGGTATCCTTCAGCAATTTCATACCACGATAGATGACATAGGCAATGATACCCATATCGATGATATCCTGGATTGAGATCAGCTCAATACTGCGTTGCAGCGTATTGAACGCCCCTAATAATATTTCTTGCATCTTATGTAAACACCTAAATTCTGTATTCCGTTAGTCTAATGGCATACGATAGTTATATTTTATCATACTCCTGGAAGCCTGTGAATACAATTCAAAATTTTTTCACATTTCGCATAGAATTTCACGCAAAACTTGGACGGTTTGGGTCAATTCGTCTGCTGTGGTATAAGGGTTGAGGGAAAATCGGACAGTTCCAGTTGTGTCAGTCTGCGCGCTTCGATGCGCGAGCGGAGCGCAATGCAGTCCGCCGCGCACGCAGATATCCCGGGCAGCGAGAGCCTGTGCTAATAGTTCAGAGGACTCGCCTGGAATGCGCACAGAAACGAGCCCCGATTGACAGGCTGGATTTTCTGCGGCAAAGACTTCAAGGCTGGGTACCGTGCGAAGCATGGCTGAAAATTCGCTTATCAGGTGCTGTTCCCTGAGATAGATTTTAGCGACGTCAGCCTCTAAAAGAAAGCGGATACCCGCTGCAAGGCCGGAAATTCCAGGTACATTTGGGGTACCACTTTCTAGTCGATCTGGAAGAAAAGCAGGTTGTTCCAAGCTAAATGATGCGCTGCCAGTTCCTCCTTGTAAAAGCGGTATGGGCATATCGCCGCGAGGCAAAATGAGCAGCCCGGTTCCTTGCGGCCCTAAGAGGCCCTTATGCCCCGGCATGCACACTGCACAAAGTGATCCCAGCACATGCAAATCTAGCGGGACTGCTCCTGCGGATTGGGATGCATCTAGGATGAGCGGAATCCCATAGGCTTGCAGCATGGCATCTAATTGTTCAAGGGGGATGATCGAACCGAACACATTCGACACGTGATTGATGATGAAAAATTCAGCGCCAGCTTCAATTGCACGTTCGGCTTCCCGGAGAAAATCGGTTTTATCAAATAACTGACTGCGCAAAATACGCAGAGGACACCCAATTGCATGCAGGGGACGCATGACAGAATTGTGTTCGTAGCCGCTCACAGCGACAGTCATGTCCGGCCTGCAAAAACCATGGATGGCCAAATTCAGCGCATGAGTCGCATTCATGGTAAAAATAATCTTAGCGGGGTCGTCAACCGCAAAGAGTGCCGCAGCCGCCTCCCGGCACTGATAGACAACCTCTCCCGCATGAAGCGCAGGCGCGTGCCCGCTGCGTGCATATCCGGCACAGGTCTTGAGCGCTGACATCATACATTGCGCTACTTCAGGCGGCTTTTGCAGAGAAGTAGCAGCCTGATCGAGATAAATCATAGGCTGCTCCCCATCCCGTCCAGCCAGGCGCATGGGCGAATCCCGCGATCTCTGCAAGCCTGCTGGGATTTGGTTTGTTCCTCCCAGCGGATACCAACTGCCCAGGTGCAGGCATGCGGTCTTTCGCCCGCCTGCGGCGGTTTCCCAATATGCCCGATGATTCCATTTTGTGCCAATACGTTCCGGCACTGTATCGCCTGTGTTTGGCTGGGGAATACGATCCAAACCATGATTTGTCCTCCTCGTTCTGTTCTTAGATAGATCATATTATGCAGCATGATTGAGGATTGCCAACTCATGCATGCACGTGCTATACTGATAAAGTACAAAAATATGCAAAGGAGATTGTCTCAGATATGGATTTGCAAATGCTGGCGCTTGACCTGGATTTTCTTTCCGTCTTGCGCAGCCTACAGGAAAATGCCCTTGTAAAGCGGTATAAAAATGCCTTGTGCGCGCTCTCGGGAACCCCAAGCGAGTTCGCATCCGCCTATGGCGCGCTGTGTGCCCAAGTCTACGAAACGGGAGACCCGAGCCGTGTTCTGCTGCACAGCATTCATCGTGACAGCAATGCCTTGACCGATACAATCGATCGCCCTTCCGAGCAAGTCATGGGGGCAGTTAATCACGACGTCCGCACACTTTGTGCGATGCTATCGGTCAGTGGGAGCGAGCTGTTAGATACTGCAAAGTCGATCTTTGGACAGGCATTGCCCAATCTATATACGTTGCCCACCTTCCGCGCAGGCACAGCCCTGCCTTTTTCCGACGCGGCGGGCCTGCGCAGTTTCTATCAGGAAAACGGTTTTGGATTTTTTGCTGGTGCGACATTTTATGCGGTCGATAAGGAAGCGATTGTGCCGGTTATTCATCCGGATCCGGTCCGCCTGACGGATTTAAAGGGATATGCCCGTCAAAAGGCGCAAATCATTACGAATACCCGGGCATTTTTGGCAGGCAGAGCAGCCAATAATATTTTGCTCTATGGGGATAAGGGTACGGGAAAATCTTCCACAGTCAAGGCTGTTGTCAATGAGTATGCCAAGGATG
>ERZ1643250.458-NODE-458-length-43767-cov-5.801496_pt1 | contig 43767 bp, 43 predicted proteins | sample MGYA00579262_ERZ1643250 | MGnify/ENA primary metagenome ERZ1643250 (study PRJEB29033, sample SAMEA4952265) | chicken gut metagenome | biome: Broiler Chicken; feature: Gastrointestinal Tract; material: Caecum | place: Ireland | collected 2018 | study: Broiler...
CAAGCAAAAAACCTGCTCTGGCTTAATTGCCGGAGCAGGTTTTTCTACAGGCTGATATTTTGTTTCATTTGAAACAAAATATATCTGTTTTTGGATAAAATTTCCTCGTGTGATGTTTTTTCACTTCCGGCTTCTTCGCACTTTTACCTTGACGGCCTTTTTTCGCTTCGCTAAAATGATTAACGTTTTGTGAACGGCCGAAACAAAACGCAACTGCGAACGTTTGAAAACAGGGCGGCTGCCGCCTCACTTAACAGACGCGGCGCCGCCGATCAGCCTCCTTGATTGAGAAGGAAAAAGAGAAAGGTAAGGTGTGTGATTGTTTATGACGGCGATAGCTGCAGGGCAGGCCAAATGGCAAAACCTGACGATGGACTATCTTGTGCGGCAGGATGAGAGCGGTTACGGAGTGGAAATCCGGGAAACGGCTGTGCGGAGCGTGTTCGAGCATCTGCTGCCGCCCGGCCCGGGAAACCTGGAGAAAACGACCGACTTCGCCGCCCGCCTGGCACGCGGCAGCGTGTTTGCCGACAATCTCCGCGAGCTGGCTGAAGACTTCCGCACAGAACAGACGCTTCAGGCGATGTGAGCGGCTTTCACGCCCGGTGCGCGCGCCGCTCCCGGCGCTGCTCCGGCGCAAAGCCGGCCTTTTGAATCGAACGGCGCATCCAGCCGCCGTGCAGGTAATACACAATGAACAGGATGCTCGTGAGCGCCCAGGAAAGGGGATAGCCGAGCACAAGCGTTTCGAGCGTGTGGATCTGCGGCACGACCGCCAGAATCCACAGGATGCGGCCCACGCACACACCCAGGCAGGTGATGAGCATGGGCCACAGGGAATCGCCTGTGCCGCGCACCGTTCCGGAGATGACCTCCACGCACACGTAGGTGAAATAGAGCGGGCCGAGCGTGCGCACAATGCGCATCCCGTCTGCAATCACCTCGTCATCCGGTGTGAAAATGCGGTAGATATACGGCCCAAACAGCAGCACAACGGCGCTGAAGAGAACCGCGGCCCCCATGGCCATGGCGGTGCACACGCGCACACAGCGGCGGATACGGTCATATTTCTGCGCGCCGAAATTCTGGCCGGAAAAGGTCGTGGCGGCCGTGCCGAACGCGCCCATGATCATCCAGAAGATGCCGTCCACCTTGCCGTTGGCCGTCCAGGCCGCAATGATGTTGGTGCCGAAGCCGTTGATCGTGGCCTGCACGATGATGTTGGAAATGTTATACATAACCGACTGCAGCCCCGCCGGAAGCCCGATGCGGATGATGTCGCGCATCATGCGCATGGAGAGGCGGATGTCGCGCAGGCGGACGCGGTACACGTCGTCTGCCCGCATGAGCGTGAAGAGCACAAGCACGGCGCTGATTGCCTGGCACAGAATGGTTGCCACGGCCGCCCCGTTGACGCCCATGTGGAACGCCACGACGAAGAGCAGATCGAGCACGATGTTGAGCAGTGTGCTGAAGATGAGGAAATACAGCGGGTGGCGCGCGTCTCCGACAGCGCGCAGGATGCCCGCGCCCATGTTGTACACGAGGTTGAACACCATGCCGAGGAAATAGATACGGATATAGGAAAGTGCCGGCTCAAAAATCTCGTCCGGCGTCGCCATGAGCCGCAGCGCCGCAGGCGCGAGCAGCAGGCCCACCGCCATGAAAACGACGCCTCCCGCGATGCCCAGGCCCATGGCCGTGTGCACGGCCTCGCTTGTCTCGGCCGGCCGGCGCGCGCCGTAGTACTGTGAAATGATAACCGTTGCGCCCGAGGAAAGGCCCACAAAGAAGCCCACGAGCAGGTTGATGAGCGTGCCGGTGGTGCCGCCCACAGCCGCCAGCGCTTCCTTGCTGACGAACTGGCCCACCACCACGGCGTCCACCGTGTTGTAAAGCTGCTGGAAGAAGGTGCCCAGCATGATGGGGAAGAAGAAGATCAGGAGCTGCTTCCAGATCACGCCCTCCGTGATGCCGTTCATCCTCTCCTGCGCCGACTGTTTCGCCGCCATGAAAAATACCCTCCCTTTCCGGGGCAAAGCCCCGGGTCTGCGGGCAGGCGCTGCGCGCCCGCCTCATTCGCACAAGTTAGGATAGCATGACGGCGTGCGTTTGTCCAGCCCCCGGAAAAAGAAAATTTCGGCTCCGCCCACAGGGCGGGCAGAAGAAGAGCGCCGGCCTTTCGGGAAAGGCCGGCGCTCTCTGTTATCTCGGTTCGACTATCAGCCTCATGGCCGTGCGCTCCTCCCCGTCAATCTCCACGCTGACGAAGGCCGGGACACACACCAGATCGATCCCGGACGGGGCCAGATAGCCCCGGGCGATCGCAACCGCCTTGATGGCCTGATTGGCAGCCCCCGCTCCGACTGCCTGGAGCTCGGCGGACCCGGATTCTCGGATAACTCCCGCGATGGCGCCTGCAACAGAGTTGGGCGCAGATTTTGAAGAAACTTTCAGAATTTCCATAAAGCCGCCTCCAACCTTACCCCCCTGCCGGAAGTGCCGGAAGGTAGATAATTAAGTATACCATAAATATACAGGATTGAAGGGAAAAATGCAAGTTTTTGGCGGCAATTTTCTGAAATTTTGTTTATTTTATCTGAATTCGTTCCACGGATCGCGTCTTTCCGGTCTTCTCGTCCACATCGAAGAGCGCGCAGTCCATCTCGCAGGGATCCTCTCCCGTTTCGAAGCGCACGGGAAGCTGGCGGCGCATTTTGCGGATGGTAAGTTCCGGCTTCACGCCGAGCACCGAATGGACAGGCCCCGTCATGCCGAGGTCGGAAAGGTAGCCGGTGCCCTGCGGGAGCACCTGCTCGTCCGCCGTCTGCACATGGGTGTGCGTGCCGAACACGGCGGAGACGCGGCCGTCCAGATAATAAGCAAGGCTCTTCTTTTCGCCGGTGGCCTCCGCGTGGAAATCGACGACGGTGATCTTCGGCAGGCCGGCGCCGAGGATGCGGTCCGCCGTGTCAAAGGGATTATCGAGCGGGTCAAGGTAGACGACGCCCATGAGGTTCACGATCCCCACCTGCACGCGGCCCATGTCATACACGAGGAAGCCGCGGCCGGGCGCATCGTCCCCCGGATAATTGGCGGGGCGCAGCACCGTCTCACAAGAATCGAACACAGCATACATTTCGCGGCGGCGGAAGGCGTGGTTGCCGGTGGTGATGACGTCCACCCCGCTCTGGAACAGGTATTCTGCGCTGGCGGGGGTGATGCCGTTGCCGTCGGCGGAATTTTCACCGTTGCAGACCACGAGATCGACGCCCTTGACCTTCTTGAGCGCCGGCAGGCGGCTGCGCAGGAACCGGCAGCCCACGCTGCCCACCACGTCCCCAATGGCAAGAATATTCATGTGCGAACCTCTTTTCTCCAAAAAAAGGCCGCCGCAGGAGCGGCGGCCCAAACCTGTCGAGACAGGAATGCGTTGGGCCCTTTGGAAAGGGCAGGCTTATTTTGCGTACTCGATGGCGCGGCTCTCGCGGATGATGTTGACCTTGATCTGGCCGGGATATTCGAGATCGCTCTCGATCTTGTTGCAGATCTCACGGGCCAGCAGCACCATGCGGTCATCGCTGATGACCTCGGGCTTGACCATGATGCGGACCTCGCGGCCGGCCTGAATGGCGTAGCAGCGGTCCACACCCTCGAAGGAGGAAGCGACCTCCTCGAGCTTTTCGAGGCGCTTGACATAATTTTCAAGGTTTTCACGGCGCGCACCCGGCCTTGCGGCGGAGATGGCGTCGGCCGCCTGCACGAGGCAGGCGATGACCGTCTTGGCCTCCACGTCGCCGTGGTGGGCCTGGATGGCATGGATGACGGCCTCGCTCTCCTTGTACTTGCGGGCTACATCCACACCGATGTCGACATGCGAACCCTCGATCTCGTGATCGAGCGCCTTGCCGATGTCATGGAGCAGGCCGGCGCGGCGGGCCACGGTGGGATCAAGCCCCAGCTCGGAGGCCATGATGCCGGCCAGGAAGGACACTTCCAGCGAATGGTTGAGCACGTTCTGGCCGTAGCTGGTGCGGTAACGCAGACGCCCCAGCAGCTTGACCAGCTCGGGATGGATGCCGTTCACGCCGGCCTCGATGACGGCGCGCTCGCCTTCCTGCTTGATGGTGGCGTCCACCTCGCGGCGCGCCTTCTCGATCGTCTCCTCGATGCGCGCAGGGTGGATGCGGCCGTCCGCAATCAGGCGCTCCAGCGCAATGCGCGCCACCTCGCGGCGCACAGGCTCGAAGCAGGAGAGCGTGATGGCCTCCGGTGTATCGTCGATGATGAGATCGACGCCGGTGAGCGTTTCGATGGCGCGGATGTTGCGGCCCTCGCGGCCGATGATGCGCCCTTTCATCTCGTCGTTCGGCAGCGGCACCACGCTGATGGTGGCCTCCGCCACATGATCCGCGGCGCAGCGCTGGATCGCCATGGAGATGATCTCCCTGGCCGATTTTTCGGCCTCGTCACGCGTCTGCTGCTCAAATTCCATGAGCTTCACAGCCTTGTCGTGGGCCAGCTCGTTTTCGAGGTTCTTGAGCAGGTATTCCTTGGCCTGGTCCGCCGTGTAGCCGGAAATGCGCTCGAGCATTTCAAACTGGCTCCTCTTCACGGCCTCGGCCTCGGCCAGCCTCTCCTCCGCCTGCTTGAGCTTCCCATTCAGGGAATCCTCCTTGCGGTCCAGGCTTTCGAGCTTCTTGTCGAGGTTTTCCTCTTTCTGCTGCACGCGGCGCTCCTGGCGCTGGATCTCCTTGCGGCGGTCGTTGATCTCTTTCTCGTTCTCGCTGCGCAGGCGGTGGAGCTCATCCTTGCCCTCCAGCACAACTTCCTTCTTCTTCGCTTCCGCCGTTTTGATGGCGTCGCTCACAATGCGCTTGGCCTCCTGCTCTGCGGAGCCAATGGTAAATTCGGCCGTCTTTTTCCGGTGAATGCCGCCGAGCACGAAGCACACGGCTCCGGCAACGGCCGCGCACACAACGGCAATCACAACGGCTACTGTAATCGGCATCAAACCGTTTGGACACCTCCCTGCGTCCTCAGGCGGCGCCGTACGTTCCCCTCACGGGATGTTTCGCAAACAGGTTGCAAAATTTTTTGCTGTAGTTTACAAAAAAGGGTAATTCTTCCTCGGATAACGGGCCCGGCGGAACGTCGCTCCCTTCCGCGCTGCGCCCTGTCTTTTTCTTCGTCTACCAAAAAAATTCCTGCACCCTTCCCGCACGCAAAACGGCACGGCATGGCCTGGATTGAAAATGTGAATGGAATCGTTGTGAAAAATCAGTTCCGGCCGGGGGCGTCACGCCCGGCGCGCAGAGACGCCCGCCGGCGCCCCTTTTCCTTTTTATTTTAGCCCTGCGGCGCCCTCACTGTCAAGGTGAATTCCCTGTTCTACACAAATTCTGCGCCCTGTGCAGCGGCAAAACGGGCAAAAAGCGCGGAAGCGCGCGGCGCACGCCGCTTTCTGCCGCCGCGCGGCCACAGGACGTTTTTGTGCAATTTCCATAACGGAAAAAGCGGCTCAGTCCCACGAAAGGCGGCTGAGCTCGCCCGCCGTCTGCATGCCGGGGAACCCCCACTGGCGCAGCGCCTCATACGCACCCACGGCCACACTGTTCGAGAGATTCAGGCAGCGCGCGCGGGAATCGGGGATCATGGGGATGCGCACGCACGACTCCGGGTAGGCCGCCAGCAGCTCCTCCGGAAGGCCGGCCGTCTCCTTTCCAAACACGAGGTAGCAGCTGCGCGGATACGATACGCTCGCGTGCGGGCGGCGCGCCTTCGACGTGAAATAGAAAAAATTCCCGCTGTTTTTTGCAAAAAAATCGGAAAGGCTTTCATAGAGAACGATGTCGAGCAGGCGCCAGTAATCGAGGCCGGCGCGTTTGAGCTTTTTGTCGTCGATGCGAAAGCCCATGGGGCCCACCAGGTGCAGCCGCGCGCCGGTGGCGGCGCAGGTGCGCACCACGTTGCCGGTGTTCTGCGGGATTTCCGGCTCCACGAGGACGATATTCAGAAGAGGCATAAAACGGCACCTCATTTCAAAAAATAGGCAGGGCGCCGGCAAAACGCCGGGGCTGGATTTTCATTATAGCAAACAGGCGGGTATCTTTCAACTGACAAAAACTGCCCGCCATAAACCGGAAAACGGGGGGAAAGCTAATGGAAGGACTGCAGGCTGCAATCCGAATTTACAAAATGTGGAGGTTTTCGCAGATGGTACGGGAAACAATGGGGATCGTGAAGGGCATCGGCATCGGCATGGCGGCCGCTGCGGCCGTGACGGCCGTGGGCGCGAAGATGATGAAGGACAACCGCCGCCTGCGCCGCAGCGTGCACCGCGCCGTGCACGCCGCCGAAAAGGCTGCCGGCGACATGCTGGGCAACATGAGCAGCGCCCTGAAATAAAAGGGTTCCTGCGCCCGCGCAGCGCACGGTGAACAAGGGGGGCCGGGGCAGCCATTGCCCCGGCCCCCTTGCCGCGCCCCGGTTTTTCGGGAAAGAGCACAAGGAACGGGGCGAAAGACGCACCGCTTTTTTCTTGATTTTTCACGGCGGGCGTGATACAATAACATGGAATGATATGTTGGAGGATGAAAGAGTGGGGCGACCCGCTCTTTTGTTTGTATAGAACACTTCTGCAGGGAAAGGAGACGGAGAAATGGCGGGAAGAAAGAAAGGCGGAAACACCGCCGCCCTGGTGCGCGAGCTGGCGGAGCCCATCGCCGCGCGCTTCGGCTGCCAGCTCTGGGACGTGCGCTTCGTGAAGGAAGGCGCAGAGTGGTTCCTGCGCGTTTTCATCGACAAGCCTGGCGGCGTGAGCATCGACGACTGCGTGGACGTGACGCGCGCGCTCAACGATCCGCTCGACGCGCTGGATCCCATCGACAGGGAATATTGCCTGGAGGTCTGCTCCCCAGGCCTGGGGCGCGAGCTCACGCGGCCGGAGCACTTTGACGCCTTCACCGGCGCGCCCGTGCTGGCGCGGCTTATCCGCCCGCTTCCCGACGGCCGCCGCGAGCTGCGCGGCACGCTGCTGGGCCTTGAGGACGGCGTGGTGACGGTGCAGCCGGAAGGGGGCGGCGACCCCGTGGCGCTCGACCGCGCCGCCGCTTCGAAGATCCGCCTGCTTGACGACGAGGATTTGGATGGAGGGAACGAATAATGCCTGCGAGATCGAGAAAGAAAACCGAAAAACCGGAGAACAATAAAAACGAAATCTTTGAGGCGCTGGCGCTTTTGGAGAAGGAGCGCGGCATTCCCGTGGATTTCATGCTGGAAAAAATCAAGAAGGCCATTCTCACGGCGTGCAAAAACAGCTATGACAACGAGGACGCCGTGATCGACCTGAACCCCGACACCGGCCTGTTTGAGGTGCGTCTGAAGATGGTGGCCGTGGACGACGTCTATGAGCCGGGCAAGGAAGTGCTGATCGAGAAGGCGCGCAAGATCGACCCCACCGTGGAGGTTGGCGACGACGTGTATGTGACGATGAACACGAAGGAATTCGGGCGCATCGCCGCGCAGACGGCGCGCAACATCATCCGCCAGGGCATCCGCGACGGCGAGCGCGGCCAGCTCATGCAGGAATTCCAGAGCAAGAACCAGGAGCTCGTGAGCGCCCTGGTGGAGCGCATCGATCCGCGCACCGGCGCGGCCACGCTGCGCATCGGCAAGGCCGAGGCCGTGCTGCCCCGCAGCGAGCAGGTGGCCGGCGAAACGCTCGAGGAGGGCCGCCACATCCGCGTCTACGTCGTGGACGTGCGCGAAACCGACCGCGGGCCGCGCGCCATCATCTCGCGCACGCACCCGGATCTCGTCAAGCGCCTGTTTGAAGCCGAGGTGCCGGAGATCTATGACGGCACGGTGGAGATCAAGGCCGTCTCCCGAGAGGCCGGCTCCCGCACGAAACTGGCCGTCATCAGCCACAACCCGGATGTGGACGCCATCGGCGCGTGCATCGGCGCGCGCGGCAGCCGCGTCTCCGCCATCGTGGAGGAGCTCGGCGGCGAGAAGATCGACATCGTGGAATACAGCGACGACCCCGAAAAGTTCATCGCCTCCGCCCTCTCCCCGGCCGACGTCCTCTCCGTGAAGATCGCGGAGGACGGCTCGCGCACGTGCCGCGTGACCGTGCCGGACAACCAGCTCAGCCTGGCGATCGGCAACAAGGGCCAGAACGCCCGCCTGGCCGCCAAGCTGACGGGCTGGAAGATTGACATCAAGCCGGAAAGCGGTTTCTATGGCGAGGAAGAAGCCGATCAGCCCGCGCAGGAAGCGGCGGCCGCACCCGAAAGCGAAAACGCACAGGCGTAACCGGGGGGGTTCCGGGCCGGAACAGCCGGAAAACCGGAACCGCCCTTACATATAAATAAAAGGACAGAAAACGTTCTCACGGCCCGGAAGACAGGGCCGGCGTGGGAGACAGACAACGAGGCGCCGCCCCGCGGGGCGGCCAGAACCGATAGGGAGCGAGGTGGCCCGCAATGCGCCAGAAAAAAATACCGATGCGGATGTGCGCCGGCTGCGGCGAACACAAGCCGAAGAAGGAACTTGTCCGGGTGGTGAAATCCCCGGAGGGGGAAATTTCCCTTGACACAACCGGCCGCAAGCCGGGGCGCGGGGCGTATGTGTGCCGCAGCGCGGACTGCCTGCGCCTGGCGCGCAAGGCCCGCCGGCTGGAGAGAGCCTTCTCCTGCCAGATTCCAGACGAGGTATACGAACGCATGGAGGAGGAATTGAGCCGGAATGAATGAGAGGGAACGGTTTCTCTCCTTCCTGGGCATCGCCCGGAAGGCCGGGAAGCTTTCCATGGGGGCGGACGAAGCCTGCAAGGCCATGGAAACGGGCCGGGTGCGGCTGCTCCTGCTCGCGCAGGATCTCTCCCCCCGTTCGGAGCGGCGGATGCGCGCCGCAGCCGAAACGAGTGGGGTACCGGCGTTCTGCGCCGGCGTGCAGATGGACGAAATCGCCCTTGCGGTGGGGAAGCGGACCGGTATCCTCGCCGTGACGGACGGCGGTTTCGCCGAAAAGCTGACGACGATGCTCGCCACGGCCGATCCGGCCGCGCGCGCTTGAGGAGGTTTGATTCGATTGATGATTAAATACAGGGTCCACGAGGTGGCAAAGGATCTGAACGTTCCGAATAAGGATGTGCTCGACGCGCTGCAGAAGTACTGCGGAGAGACGAAGAAACATATGACGGCGCTCACCGAGCAGGAGCTCGACGTGGTGTTTGAATCCTTCACCCAGTCCCATGAAGTGAAGAGCTTTGACGACTATTTCGCCGCGGCCAACGAGCCGAAGGTGACGGTGACGCAGGAGGCAGAGCCGGCTGCACAGCCGGTACAGCAGCCCGCGCCGCAGCCCGCCGCGCAGCAGCAGCCGGCGGCCCAGCAGAAGACGGCCGCGGCGGCCGTTTCCGATCGCCGCCCGAGCAACACGGCCCGCCCGCAGAACGGCGACGGCCGCCAGCGCGGCAACCGCCAGAACGATCGCCAGAACGGCCGTGACAGAAACCGCGGCGACCGCCAGAACGACCGCCGCCAGAATGGCGCGGCCCGCCCGCAGAACGGCGACCGCCCGCAGAACGGCCAGCGCGGCAACCGCCAGAATGACCGCCGCCAGCAGCCGGCCGCCCAGCAGAGCCGCGCGCCGCAGCAGCGCCCGGCCGCCCAGCAGCAGCCGAAGGCCGTGCCGCAGGGCCAGCCCGGCCAGGAGACGACGGTGCGCCACCGCGAGGGCCGCATTGTGGACACGCGCGCCTCGCATGTGGAGCTGGAAAAATACAATGAAAAGTATGACCGCCTGGCTTCCGAGAAGATGAACCGCGTGGACAGCACGGTGCAGAAGCAGAAGCTCACGCAGCGCAGCAGCCAGTACCGCGGCAAGCCGAAGGGATCCCGCAAGGAGACGGAGGCCGAGCGCATGCGCCGCATCGCGCTTGAGCGCAAGCAGAAGCACATGACCATCCAGGTGCCGGACGAGATCACCGTGGGCGAGCTCGCGCTGCGTCTGAAGGCAACGGCGGCCGAGGTCATCAAGAAGCTGATGGCGCTCGGCGTGTTCGCCTCCATCAACGACACGATCGATTTCGACACGGCCTCCCTCGTGGCGATGGAATTCCACGCGAAGGTGGAGAAGGAAGTCGTGGTGACGATCGAGGAGCAGATCATCGACGACAGCGAAGACGACGACGCGAACCTCGTGCCGCGCGCCCCCGTCGTGGTCGTGATGGGCCACGTTGACCACGGCAAGACCTCCCTGCTCGACCGCATCCGCCACACGCACGTGACGGACACCGAGGCCGGCGGCATCACACAGCACATCGGCGCTTACCGCGTGCAGATCGACGACCGCATGATCACCTTCCTCGACACGCCCGGCCACGCCGCGTTCACCACGATGCGCGCCCGCGGCGCCCAGGTGACGGACATCGCGATCCTCGTCGTGGCGGCGGACGACGGCATCATGCCGCAGACGGTGGAGGCCATCAACCACGCGAAGGCCGCGAACGTGAGCATCATCGTGGCGATCAACAAGATGGATAAGCCGGGCGCAAACCCGGACCACGTGCTGCAGCAGCTCACCGAATATGAGCTCGTGCCGGAGGAATGGGGCGGCGACACGCCGTGCATCCGCGTGTCCGCGCTCACCGGCGAGGGCATCGACGAGCTGCTCGAGATGGTTGTGCTCGTGGCCGACCTCAAGGAGCTCAAGGCCAACCCGGATCGCCCGGCCAAGGGCACCGTGGTGGAGGCAAGGCTCGACAAAGGCCGCGGCCCGGTGGCCACCGTCCTCGTGCAGAACGGCACGCTGCGCCCCGGCGACATCGTGGTGGCCGGCACGACCGTGGGCCGTGTGCGCGCCATGACGGACGAGCGCGGCCGCCGCATCCAGGAGGCCGGGCCGAGCGTGCCGGTTGAGATCACCGGCCTGGACGACGTGCCCGTGGGCGGCGATATCCTGAACGCCGTCTCCGACGAGCGCCTCGCCCGCGAGCTCGTGGAGCAGCGCCGCACCGAGCAGAAGGAAGAGCAGTTCAACGCACGCACGAAGGTGACGCTCGACAACCTGTTCGACCAGATGCAGCAGGGCGAGATGAAGGAACTCAAGATCATCGTGAAGGCGGACGTGCAGGGCTCCGTGGAGGCCGTGCGCCAGTCGCTCGAGAAGCTCTCGAACGACGAGGTGCGCGTGGCGGTCATCCACGGCGGCGTGGGTGCGATCAACGAGTCCGACGTGATGCTCGCGAACGCTTCGAACGCCATCATCGTCGGCTTCAACGTGCGCCCCGACCCGGTGGCCGAGGAGAACGCGAAGCGCGACAACGTGGACGTGCGCCTTTACCGCATCATCTATGACTGCATCGACGAGATCGAGTCTGCCATGAAGGGCATGCTCGCGCCGAAGTACCGCGAGGTGGAGCTGGGCCGCGCCGAGGTGCGCGAGGTCTACAAGATCAGCAGCGTGGGCACCATCGCCGGTTCGCACGTGACGACGGGCAAGATCACGCGCACCGCGCAGATCCGCGTCGTGCGCGACGGTATCGTCGTGGCCGAGGACAAAATCGCCTCGCTGCGCCGCTTCAAGGACGATGTGAAGGAAGTGGCCGGCGGCTACGACTGCGGCATCGGCCTGGAGCGCTTCAACGACGTGAAGGTGGGCGACATGCTGGAAGCCTTCACGATAGAGGAATACCGCGAAGCCTGAGAAAAAGGGAGGTGCGCTTATGCCGAGCCATAAGCTGGGAAGGACGACGGAGGATATCCGCCGCGAGCTTTCCGCCCTGCTGCGCGAGCTGAAGGACCCGCGCACGCAGAACATGCTGCTGAGCATCGTGCGCGTGGAGGTGACGAACGATCTCTCCTACTGCACGGTGTATGTGAGCGCCATGGAGGGCCTCGACCGCGCCAAAACGGCCGTGCAGGGCCTGAAATCCGCCTCCGGCTTCCTGCGGCGGGAGCTGGGCCGGCGGCTGCAGCTGCGCCATGTGCCGGAGCTGATCTTCAAGGCCACCGATTCCATCGCCTACGGCGCGAACATCAGCCGCATCCTGCACGATCTGGGGATGGAGCCGGAACAGCAGCCAAAAGACGGACAAGAGGAAGAAGAGGGGACCTGAGCGCACTGGGGACACAGGCCAGGGCTTGAAGCAAAGGAGGCGGCGAGATGGCAGGGCTGCGGGCGGCAGCGCAATTCCTGAAACAGACGGACAACATCCTGGTGCTCTGCCACCAGTTCCCGGACGGCGACACGCTCGGCTCTGCGTTCGCGCTCTGCCGCGCGCTGCAGCAAATCGGCAAACACGCCGCCGTGGCCTGCTCCCACGAACCGGGGCGGCAGTACCGCTTTCTGGAGGACGCCGTGAAGCGCGAGAGCTTTTCGCCGCGCGCCGTCGTGACGGTGGACGTGGCGGCCCCCTCGCTGCTGGGCGAGCCGATCCTCTCGCGCTACGGCGCCAGGGTGGATCTCTGCCTCGATCACCACGCCTCGCGCCAGCCGTATGCGCGCCTGACGTATGTGGACACCTCCGCGGCCGCCGCGGCGGAGGTGATCTATGAGCTGATCCCGCTGCTGGGCGCCGTGGTGGACGAGCCGGCGGCCGCATGCCTTTACACGGCCCTCATCACCGACACAAACGGCTTCCGCCTGCCGAACACGACGCCGCGCACGATGCGGATCGCGGCCGATCTCATGGAGCGGGGCGTGGACGCGGCGCGGCTCAACCGGCTTCTGCTGGATCTGAAGAGCCGCGGCTTCCTGGAGCTGGAGCGCCGGGCGCTCGGCTCGCTGCGCTATTTCTTCGGCGGGCTGTGCGCCGCCGTGTGCCTGACGCGCGAGATGATCGACGCGTGCGGCGTGCGCGACGAGGAGACGGATCCGCTGCCGGCGCTGCCGCGCCAGGTGGAGGGCGTGCTCGTGGGCGTGACGCTGCGCGAAAAGCAGAACGGCGATTACCGCGTCTCGCTGCGCACGCAGTCCGGCCTGAACGCCGCGCAGATCTGCGAGCGATTCGGCGGGGGCGGCCACCCGAGCGCCGCCGGGTGCACAATCCGCCGCCCGGAGGGCGCGGATCCCTGCGGGACGGCGCTGCGCCGCATTGTGGAGGCCGTGGGGGATTCGCTGCGCGGCCATGGCATCCACGCAAAGGAGGGAGAGACGCAATGACGGGCGTTTTCGTGCTCGACAAACCGGCCGGCATGACCTCCTTCGGTGCGGTGGCGGCGGCGCGCCGCCTGTTCGGGGAAAAGCGGATCGGCCACACCGGCACGCTGGACCCGATGGCCACGGGCGTGCTGCCGCTGCTGTTGGGCAGGGCGGCGCGCGCCGCAGCCCTTCTGCCGGAGACGGAAAAGGAATACGACGCCGCCTTCGCGCTGGGCGCCGCCACAGACACGGAGGACAGCACCGGCCGCGTGACGGAGCGGACGGGCGCGCGCGTTTCGGAACCGGAGCTGCGGGCCGCCCTGCCCGCTTTTTGCGGCGGCATTCTGCAGATTCCGCCGATGTATTCGGCCGTCCACCGCGACGGCCGCCGGCTTTATGAGCTCGCGCGGGAGGGCCTCGTGGTGGAGCGCGAGCCGCGCCCCGTGCGCGTGGACCGGCTGGAGCTGACGTCCTTCGACGCGGAAAGCCAGACGGGCACGCTCTCGATCCGCTGCTCCAAGGGCACGTACGTGCGCACGCTGATCTGCGATCTGGCGCGCGCGTGCGGCACGCTGGGCATGATGACATCGCTGCGGCGCACGGCCGCCTGCGGCTTTTCGCTCGAGGACGCCGTGCCGCTCGAGACGGCGCGCGGACTCGCTGAATCGGGGGCGCTCGCCGCGCTTGTGCGCCCGGTGGACAGCCTCTTCCCCGCCCTGCGGCGGGTGGCGGTGAGTGGTGCGCAGGCTGTGCGGTTTGCCAACGGCGGCGCGCTCGATCCGCAGCGCACCGCGCTGCGCACGGCGCCGGCCGCGCCTGGGGAACGGCTCCGGCTCTACGGCCCGGGCGGCGTGTTCCTGGGCCTGGCGGAGGAAAGAGGCGGCGCGCTCGCCGTGCTGCGGCTGTTCTGCCTGCCGGAGGAAGCGGCCGCGGAAAAAGGGGGACCAGAAGGATGAAGCTCTATCACGACCTGCACCCGGCCGGCCGCGAGACGGCCGTGGCCATCGGTGTGTTCGACGGCCTGCATCTCGGCCACCGGCGCGTCATCGGCGCGGCGATCGGCCGCGGGGCGTCGCCGGCCGTGTTCACATTTGAAACGGACATCCTGCGCGACGGCAAGCGCGCGCCTGTCCTGCTCACACAGGAACGGAAGGTCGGCCTGCTCGCGGAGATGGGTGTGGAGCTGTGCTGGGCCGTGCCGTTTGCCGCCATCCACGAGATGGAGGCGCGCGACTTCGCCCGCGACGTGCTGGCCGGCGTGTGCCGCGCCACCACGGTGTGCTGCGGCTACAATTTCCGCTTCGGCAGAGGCGGCCTCGGCACGGCCGAAGCGCTCGCGTCGTTCGGGCGGGAGTTCGGCTTCCGCGTGTGTGTAACCCCGCCTGTGGAGGCGGGCGGGCGGCCGGTGAGCAGCACGCGCATCCGCGCGCTGATCGCCGAGGGCGAAATCGAGAAAGCAAACGGCCTGCTGGGCCGCCCCTTTTCCTACGCCTTCCCCGTGGTGCACGGGCGGCAGCTCGGCCGGCAGCTCGGCTTCCCCACCATCAACCAGAACATCCCGGCGGGCTTCGTGCTGCCGCGTTTTGGCGTCTACGCCTCGCTCGTGCACGTGGACGGCGAAAAATACTACGGCGTGACGAACGTGGGCGTGAAGCCTACGGTGGGCTCGCCGGGGCCGGTGTGCGAGACGTGGATGCCGGAGTACCGCGGGCGCGAGCTCTACGGCGACACGCTGCTCACGGAGCTGCACGGCTTCGTGCGCGACGAGCGCCGGTTTCCCGGCCTGGCGGAGCTGCGCGAGCAGATTTTCCGCGACCGCGAAACGGCGAAAAAAATGATTTACAAGCTTTGAGATCTGTGTTATACTAAGGCAGCGCCGCACAAGCCGCACCGGCCCCGGGCCGGGCGCGCGTTTTGAGCGAAGCAGCAACATCCTCCGCTCCGCGGATCAGGGGGCAAGCCCCGGACGGGGAATTTCACCGGCCCTGTTCTGCGCGGTGGGAGATAAGAATTTGGAAAGGTGGAATACCAATGCTGAAGGAAGAAAAGACTGCGATCATCAAGGAGTACGCCACGCATGAGGGCGACACCGGTTCTCCGGAGGTTCAGGTTGCCGTGCTGACGAAGCGCATCAGCGACCTCACGAACCACCTGAAGACGCACCAGAAGGATCACCACAGCCGCCGCGGCCTGCTGAAGATGGTCGGGCAGAGAAGGAACCTGCTCAACTACCTGATGCGCGTCGACATCACGCGTTACCGTTCGCTGATCGAGCGTCTGGGCATCCGCAAGTAAAACAAAACGCAACAGCCGGGCAGGCGGGGCACAGACCCCGCCTGCCTTTGTGGCATTAAGGCGGCGCGCGGCCGCTTGGCACGGGCCGCCGCGCGGGGCGGAAACGGCCTGCCCTGCGCGATTCTGCCCCGCTGCGAACAGGCGGGAGATGGACCTGCTTTAGCAGTGAAATGCACGCCCCTGCGCGGGGCGCGGATTTTATTGCTAAACAGGGCGAATCTCCCGCTATCTGAGAAAGAAAAGGAGGATCCCCCAGTGTTTGAAAATTTCCGCACGTTCGAAACAGACTTCGCCGGCCGGCCGCTCGTGATTGAAACCGGCAAGATGGCCGGCCTGGCCAACGGCGCCTGCCTCGTCCGCTACGGCGAGACAGTCGTGCACGTGGCGGTTACGGCTTCCGCCAAACCGCGCGAGGGCATCGACTTCTTCCCCCTCTCCGTCGATTTCGAGGAGAAACTCTACTCCGTGGGCAAAATCCCCGGCTCCTTCCTCAAGCGTGAGGGCCGCCCGACGGACAAGGCGATCCTCGCCAGCCGCATGATCGACCGCCCGATCCGCCCGCTGTTCCCGAAGGACATGCGCAACGACGTTTCGGTGGTGTGCACCGTGATGAGCGTGGACCACGACTGCTCGCCCGAGATCGCCGGCATGGTGGGCGTGAGCGTGGCGCTCTCGATCTCCGACATTCCGTGGCACGGCCCGATCTCCGGCGTCTCCGTCGGCCTGGTGGACGGCGCCTATGTGATCAACCCCACCTCCGCCCAGCGCGCCGTGAGCCGCATGGCCGTGACGGTGGCCTCCACGGACGCGCGCATCGCCATGATCGAGGCCGGAGCCGACATCGTCTCCGACGAGGAGATGTATGAGGGCATCATGGCCGGCCACGAGGCGAACCAGAAGATCATCTCCTTCATCAAGGAGATCCAGGCGCAGATCGGCAAGCCGAAGTTCACGTATCCGGCCGTGCACGCCAGCGACGAAATGCAGGACGCCGTGCGCGCCTACGCGCTCGAGGACATCCAGGCCGCGCTCGACACGGACGACAAGAACGTGCGCGACGAGCGTCTCAAGCCCGTCTATGAAAAAGTGCACGAGCACTTTGCCGAGCTTTACCCCGACCAGGAGGCCGAGATCGACGAGTGCCTCTACAAAACGCAGAAATACGTCGTGCGCCGCTGGCTGCTCGACTACCAGAAGCGCGTGGACGGCCGCGGCATGGACGAGATGCGCCCGCTGGCCGCGGAAGTCGGCCTGCTGCCGCGCGCCCACGGCTCCGGCCTCTTCACCCGCGGGCAGACGCAGGTGCTCACCATCGCCACGCTCGGCCCGGTGAGCGACCAGCAGATGCTCGACGGCATCGACGAGGAGGAGTTCAAGCGCTACATGCACCAGTACAACTTCCCCTCCTATTCCGTGGGCGAGACGAAGCCGAGCCGCGGCCCCGGCCGCCGCGAAATCGGCCACGGCGCGCTGGCAGAGCGCGCCCTGCTGCCGGTCATCCCCTCCGTGGAGGAGTTCCCCTATGCCTACCGCCTCGTCTCCGAGGTGCTCAGCTCGAACGGCTCCACCTCGCAGGCCTCCGTGTGCGGCTCCACACTCGCCCTCATGGACGCGGGCGTGCCGATCAAGGCGCCGGTGGCCGGCATCTCCTGCGGCCTCATCACCGAGGGCACGCGCTGGATGACGATGGTGGACATCCAGGGCCTCGAGGACTTCTTCGGCGACATGGACTTCAAGGTGGCCGGCACGAAGGAAGGCATCACGGCCATCCAGATGGACCTGAAGATCAGCGGCCTGCTGCCGGAAATGGTGAAGGAAGCGCTCGAAAAGACGCACAAGGCCCGCAACTACATCATCGACGAGGTGCTGCTCAAGGCCATCCCCGCGCCGCGCAAGGAGCTCTCGCCCTATGCGCCGAAGATGATGAGCACCGTCATCCCCGTGGAGAAGATCCGCGAGGTCATCGGCACCGGCGGCAAGGTGATCCAGAAGATCTGCGCCGAATGCGGCGTGAAGATGGACGTGGAGGAGGACGGACACGTGTTCATCTCCGGCCTGGACGCCGAGAACTGCCGCCGCGCGCTCTCGATCGTCGACACCATCGTGAACGATCCGGAGCCGGGCGCCATCTACAAGGGCAAGGTCACGCGCCTGATGGACTTCGGCGCGTTCGTGGAGATCGCCCCCGGCAAGGAGGGCCTCGTGCACATCTCGCGTCTTGACGTGAAGCGCACCGAGAAGGTGACGGACGCCGTGAACGTGGGCGACGAGGTGATGGTGAAGGTGCTCGAGATCGACGACAAGGGCCGCCTGAACCTTTCCCGCCGCGACGCGCTGATTGAGGTGGAGGGCCTTGTGCCGGAGAACGAGATCTCCGACGCGCCGCGCCGCCCCCGCCGCGACCACGGCCCGCGCCGCGACGACAGGCCGCGCCGTGAGGATCGCCCGCGCGCGAGCAACGGATTCTATGCCAACACGAACAAGCCGCGCAGTCACAGCCAGGAAGGCGGCGAAAACGGCGGCGAGGAATAAACCAGCCAGGGAAAGGAGCTGCCGGAGCGTTTGGCTTGCGGCGGCTCTTTCCTCATTTTGGGAGGAATCGGATCATGTCTGAAATCACACAGGCCAGGCGCGTGGTGGTGAAGGTGGGCACCTCCACGCTGACCTATGAAAACGGAAAGCTCAACCTGCGGCGCGTGGAATCGCTGTGCCGCGTGCTCAGCGACCTGCAGAACGGCGGGCGCGAGATCATCCTCGTCACCTCGGGGGCGATCGGCGTGGGCATGGGCAAGCTCGGCCTGCATGAGCGCCCCTCCGAAACGGAAAAGAAACAGGCGCTCGCGGCGGTGGGCCAGTGCGAGCTCATGTTCATTTACGACAAGTTCTTCAGCGAATACAGCCGCACGGTGGCGCAGGTGCTGCTCACGGGCGGCGATGTGGACGATGAGCGCAGCCGCCGCAACGTGGTGAACACGTTCGAACAGCTCCTTCAAATGGGCGTGATTCCGATTGTGAACGAGAACGACACCGTGGGCACCGACGAACTCGTGGGCAGCCACATCGGCGATAACGACACGCTCTCCGCCATCGTGGCGCAGCTCACGCAGGCCGACCTGCTCATCCTGCTCACAGACATCGACGGCCTCTACTCCGCCAACCCGCGCACCGATCCGGACGCCAGGCGCATCCCCTATGTGGCGGGCGTCACGGAGGACGTGATTGCGCTGGCCGGCGGGGCGGGCACGAACCGCGGCACCGGCGGCATGGCCACGAAGGTGCGCGCCGCCGCCCGCGTGAACCGCGGGGGCATCCCCTGCTGCGTGATGAGCGGGGCCAACCCGGAGAATCTTTACCGCCTGTTTGACGGCGAGCAGATCGGCACGGTGTTCGGCACGAAGCGTCCTTCGACACAGAAGGCGTGACGGGCGGCCCGCGTGTGCTATAATAAGGACGAGGCGGTCACTGCCTCGATTGTGGACAGGGAGGGTGTATCATGACGGAACTGCAGCGAATGGGAGAGAAGGCGAAGGAGGCCGCGCGCTTCCTTGCCTGCGCGGGCGCGCGCAAGGACAAGGCGCTGCGCGCGATGGCAGACGCGCTCGTGGCGCACACGGAGCAGATCCTCGAAGCGAACCGCGAGGATCTGGAGGCTGCCCGCGCAAACGGCATGCGCGAGACGATGCTGGACCGGCTGGCATTGACGGAGCCGCGCATCGCCTCCATGGCAGAGGGCGTGCGGCAGGTGGCTGCACAGGCCGACCCGATCGGCGAGGTGGTGAGCGGCGGCGTGCGGCCGAACGGGATGCGCATCCGCCGCGTGCGCGTGCCGCTGGGCGTAGTGGGCATGATCTATGAATCGCGCCCGAACGTGACGGCGGACGCCGCGGCGCTGTGCCTGAAGGCTGGCAACGCCGTGATTCTGCGCGGCGGCAAGGAGGCCATCCGCAGCAACTGCGCCATTCTGGACTGCATGGACGGGGCCGCCCGCGCGGCCGGCCTGCCGGAGGGCAGTCTGCAGCTCGTGCGCGACACCTCGCGCGCTTCCTCTGTGGAGATGATGGGCCTCACCGGCTATCTGGACGTGTTGATCCCGCGCGGCGGGGCCGGGCTGATCCGCTCCGTGGTGGAGAACTCCCGCGTGCCCGTGATCGAGACGGGCGTGGGCAACTGCCACCTCTACCTCGACGAGACGGCCGACGGCGACATGGCCGAGGCCATCGCCGTGAACGGCAAAACGCAGCGGCCCTCCGTGTGCAACGCGCTGGAGAAGCTGCTTGTCCACGAGAAGGCCGCGCCGGAGCTGCTGCCGCGCGTCGCCCGGGCGCTCACCGCGCGCGGCGTGGAGCTGCGCGCCGACCCGCGCGCCCTCGCCATCCTGCAGGAGGCGGGTATCCCCGCCGTGCCGGCCTGCGACGAGGACTGGGACACCGAATACCTCGACCTCATCATGGGCGTGCGCGTCGTGCGCGGCCTCGACGAAGCGATCAACCACATCTCCGCGCACACGAGCGGCCACAGCGAGTGCATCGTGACGAACGACTACCGCAGCGCCAACCGCTTCACATCGGAGATCGACGCCGCGGCCGTGTATGTGAACTGCTCCACCCGCTTCACGGACGGCGGCGAGTTCGGGCTGGGCGCGGAGATCGGCATCTCCACGCAGAAGCTGCACGCCCGCGGCCCGATGGGCGTGAACGAGCTGACTTCCACCAAATTCATCATTGAGGGCGACGGGCAGATCCGCTGACGCGCCCTGATTCGGAAGGGGACCACGCGAACATGGCAACACAGAAGAAACGCAACAAGGGAAAACCCGCCGCGTTTTCGGCGGATTACCGCCGCGGCACGGAGAACCCCGTGCAGGACCGCGACGACACGGAGCTGGACGACTTCCTGCCGGAAGGGGAAACGCTGCCCGCCGGGGACGAAGCGCTTGAAAAACACGGCGCGCCCCGGCCGGAGCCGGAGGAACCGGAAGCCCCGGCGCCCCTGCCGCGCACGGCCCGGCGCCGCGGCCGCCGCCGCTACGGCATTGCCCTGGGCGCGGCGGTGCTGCTGCTGGCGCTCGTGGGCGTGGTCTCGCTGGCGGGGCTGCTCGGCTCGCAGATCTACCGCCGCGCCACGGACGACTCCGCCCTGCGCGCCTACGACACGCAGCTGTCCTGCATCGTCATGCTCGATCCCGAGCCGTTCGAGTCGATCGAATCGGCCGACCCGCTCTTCGTGCAGAACGCCGCGCTGTGGAAATCGATCCTCGAAAAGCGCGCCGAGTGGACCGGCTACGACGACAACGGCCTGGCCGTCATCCCGCTGGGCGTGGTGGCCGCCTCCGCGCAGGAGCTTTTCGGGCCGGACTGCGCGCTGAGCCCCTCCAACCCCTCGGAGGAGACGTTCTACACGTATGACACGGTGGGAAACGCCTACCACGTCTCCGTGTTCAGCGCGGACAGCACGCTCACCCCCTACACGCTCTCGAGCCGGAAGGAAAACGGCGACACCGTGCTCACCGTGGGCTATGTGCTGCCCACCGACCCGTGGCGCACGGAGGAGGGCTCCTCCGGCACGCCGGATGAGCCCTCCCCGCAGAAAGTGATGGAATACGTGATGAAAACCAACCCGGAAACGGGCGCGGAATACGTGAGCGCCATCCGCGAGCCCGCCTCGTGACGCCTCACGGCGTGAGCGCCAGATAGAGCAGCGCCATGAGCAGCGAAGGGTCCTGATTTTCCTCGAGCATGAGGAGCAGAAGCAGCAGAATCAGCGTGCGGTCCTCCTGTTCAAAGAGCAGGCGGGCCACATCCGGCGGCAGGCTCTGCGCGGCGGGCTGCCCGGAGGCGGGCGGTCCGCCGTTCTGCTCCGGCCGGCGCTCCTGCGCAGGCTCCTCCTGCCGGGGACGCCCCTCCTGGCGGCCCTGCGCGGGCGGCTGGTTCTGCGTCTGATTCTGGCCTCCGTTCCCGGCGGCGCCGTTTGCCGCCATCTGCGCGCGCGACTGCATTTCCCGCACGCGGCGCACGGCCTCCTGCTGCAGCCGGTGCAATTCCTGTTCCTGCGGCATACGCTTTCCCCCCTTTTTTTTACAACAGGCCGCTGCCCCGCAGCAGCGGCAGCACGCGCATAAACTGGATCAGCCGCACGGCCGCGTCGAGCCGCTGCCGCCGCGCGGGCGAGAGCAGCGGCCGCAGCGCGTGCAGCAGGCGCGTGGCGTCCGTCTCCTGGTGCAGGCCGGAGAGCAGCGGCGCCATGCGCAGCAGCGGCTCCCCCTCCTGCCTGTTTCCGAGCAGGCCGGAAAGCGCCGAGAGCAGGCCCTCGCCCTCCGGCTGCGGGGCGGGCTGCTGCTGCGCGGGCTGCTGCGCCTGCCCGCCGCCCAGCGAGGCCGCCAAACTTTGCAGCTGGGCAAGCGCCTCCGGGTTCTGCAGCAGACTGTTGAGCCGTTCGCTCAGGTTTTCCATGGGCATGGCGCGCGCCCCCTCACTTGCCGAACAGCCGCTTCATCAGTTCGCGGGCCTGCGGTGTGCTCAGCAGCTTCTGCTGGGCTTCCTTGTCAGCCAGGATGCGGCGCAGGGACACCTCGTCCTCTGCGCTGAGCTGGCTGCGGAGCTGCTCGAGCAAAGCGCGGCGGTCCGCGTCGGAGCGGATTTCTTTCATATGCTTCACGCCTTTCCCGTTTTCATTCGGGGCGCGGCCCCGTGTGGAAACGCCGCCTGCTCCGGCCGGGCCGGGGCGGCGCTGGTTTAACTGTATGCGGGATGTCCCCGCTCTATGCGATTGGAGGAATCTTTCATGAGGATTCTCGTAGTCTCTGACACGCACCACGATGCGTTCGCGCTGCGCGCCGCCATCCGCCGCCAGCCGAAAGCCGAGGTCGTCATCCATCTGGGAGACGGCGAGGAGGAGGCCGCCCTGGCACGGGCGGAATTCCCCGAAAAAATGTTTCTGCAGGTGCGCGGCAACTGCGACTGGGGCTCCATGCTGCCGAGCGTGGGCGAAATCACGCTTGAGGGCAAGCGTATTTTCTATACGCATGGTCATGTTTATAATGTAAAATACGGATTGTATCAGATTGTGTGCGCGGCCCGGGAGCGGAAGGCGGACATCCTGCTGTTCGGCCACACGCACAACGCCCTGCAGGAATACGACGATGGGCTCTACATTCTGAACCCCGGCACGCTGCACGGCAGCGAGGGCACGTTCGGAATTGTGGACATCACGCCGGCCGGCATCGTGACGAACGTACTGCAGGCCTTCTGAGCGGAATACTTTTCCAAAAACTTTGGGCGGCAAATTGACATCTCCTGCTGCCGGTGGTAAGCTAGAAGGGAAAGGATCTCCCCCGGCCGCTGCGCCGCGGGGCGGTTCGATTTCGGAAAAGGAGTGTGGATTGGATGACGGAATATGAGAGATGGCTTGCCCAGCCCCTGGAGGACAAGGAGCTGACGGCCGAGCTGGAATCCATCCGTGGGGATGAGGAAGCCATCAACGACCGGTTTTATCAGGATCTGGCTTTCGGCACGGCAGGCCTGCGCGGCGTGCTCGGCGCCGGAACAAACCGCATGAACATCTATACCGTGCGCAAGGCGACGCAGGGCATCGCCAACTACCTGAACAAGCACGGCTCCGGCGCGAGCGTGGCCATTGCGTACGACAGCCGCATCAACTCGGAGCTTTTCGCGAAGGAGACGGCCGCCGTGTTCGCGGCAAACGGGATTCACGCCCACCTTTACCCCCGCCTGAGCCCGACCCCCACGCTTTCGTTCGCCGTGCGCTACCTCAAGTGCGACGCCGGCGTGTGCATCACGGCCAGCCACAACCCGGCCAAGTACAACGGCTACAAGGCATACGGCAGCGACGGCTGCCAGATCACCTCCGAGATGGCGAACGACGTTTCCGCCGAGATTGCCGCCACCGACATTTTCGACGGCGTGAAGGTGATGCCGTTTGACGCCGGCATGAAGGAGGGCCTGATCTCCTACATTCCCGACCGCGTGATGGACGCCTTCCTGCAGGCCGTGAAAGCGCAGAGCATGATCGACGAGCCCTGCAAGGGGCTGAAGGTTGTGTATACGCCGCTCAACGGCACGGGCCTCATCCCCGTGACGCGCATTCTCGACATGATCGGCGTGGACGACGTGACGGTGGTGCCGGAGCAGGCCCAGCCGGACGGCAACTTCACCACCTGCCCCTTCCCGAACCCGGAGATCCGCGAGGCGCTGCAGAAGGGCCTCGACCTGTGCGAGCAGGTGCACCCGGATCTGCTGCTGGCCACCGACCCGGACGCCGACCGCTGCGGCATCGCCGTGAAGCAGAACGGCGCTTACCGCCTGATGACAGGCAACGAGGTGGGCGTGCTGCTGCTGGACTTCATCGCGCGCCGCCGCACGGAGCGCGGCGACATGCCGAAGGACCCGATCGCCGTGACGACGATCGTGAGCACCGACATGGCCACCCCCGTGGCGGAGCATTACGGCGCCACATGCGTGCGCATCCTGACGGGCTTCAAGTACATCGGCGACCAGATCGCCCTGCTCGAGGAGAAGGGCGAGGAGGACCGCTTCCTGCTCGGCTTTGAGGAGAGCTACGGCTATCTTTCCGGCGGCTATGTGCGCGACAAGGACGCCGTGGACGCGAGCATGCTGATCTGCCAGATGGCGTGGTACTACAAGCAGAAGGGCATGACACTGGCCGACGCGATGGACGCGCTCTATGAGCAGTACGGCTATTACAAGAATGAGGTCGAGAACTTCGGCTTCGAGGGCGAGGACGGCATGAAGGCCATGGCGAACATCATGGACTCCCTGCGCGCGCAGGCCCCGGCCGAGATCGCCGGCTGGAAGGTGACGGGCTGGAGCGACTACGAGCAGTCCGTGCGCTGCGAGGGCGGAGAGAAATCGGCCATCGCGCTGCCGAAGTCGAACGTGCTCGAATACCGGCTGGAAAACGGCGCGAAGATCATTGTGCGCCCCTCCGGCACGGAGCCGAAGATCAAGGTGTATCTCTCCGGCAAGGGCGCGACGCCGCAGGAGAGCGCCGGCGTCATCGACGCGCTGCGCCGCGAAGCGAAGCCGCTGCTGGGCATCGCCTGAGCATCCGTTCCCTCTGACATCCGACCGGCGCGGCCGGGGCCTTCACAGCCCGGCCGCGCCGGTTTTTGCGTCCTCCTGCGCGCGCAAACCGGCCCTGCAAAGGCTGTTTTGACTGAGAACCGCGCGAAAAAGGTCATTTTTTTCACAGCTTTTTAGAATTTGCGCGGGAGGATTGCAAGCGAAGGGAAAGATCGTGTAAAATGAGGATACGACTTTGAAAGGAGTGGTATCGGTGGAGCATATGGACGCTCAGGCGGTATTCCATATGGGCAGGCGCACGGCAGCGTTGGGCCTCATCGTATCGGAGGGCGCGCGCGAGCTGGGAGAAAAGGTTGACGGCCACCTGGTGCGCATGGCAGCCAACAGCCCGGAGGAAAAGGACACATTCGTGATTGAGAGCGAGTGCCCGCGCTTCTCCTCCGGCGACGGCAAGGGCCTGATCCGTGACACGGTGCGCGGCATGGACCTCTACCTGCTTGTGGACGTGGGCAACTACCACTGCACCTACAACATGTTCGGCCACCAGAACCTCATGAGCCCGGACGATCATTTCCAGGATCTCAAGCGGCTCATTCAGGCGGTGGGCGGCAAGGCACACCGGCTCACGGTGATCATGCCCATTCTGTTCGGCGGGCGGCAGCACCGCCGCAATTACCGCGAAAGCCTGGACTGCGCCGTGGCCCTGCAGGAGCTGCAGTCCATGGGCGTTTCCAATGTGATCAGCTTCGACGCGCATGACCCGCGTGTGCAGAACGCCACTCCCCTGATGGGCTTCGACAACGTGATGCCCACCTACCAGGTGCTCAAGGCGCTCATCAACCAGGTGCCGGAGCTCAAGCTGGACTGGGACAACTTCATGGTGGTGAGCCCGGACGAGGGCGCCATGAGCCGCAACATGTATTATGCCTCCGTGCTGGGTGTGAACCTGGGCATGTTCTACAAGCGGCGCGATTACTCCCGCGTGGTGAACGGCCGCAACCCCATTGTGGCGCATGAATACCTGGGCGATTCCGTGGAGGGTAAGGATGTGTTCATCGCGGACGACATCATCTCCTCCGGCGAGTCGATGCTCGACATCGGCTATGAGCTGAAAAAGCGCAAGGCGCGCCGCATCTTCTGCTACGCGACCTATCCCATTTTCACCAACGGCCTCGACCGCTTCGACGAGGCGTATGAGCGCGGCGTGATCACCGGCGTGCTGGGCTCCAACCTGACCTACCGCACCGAGGATCTGCGCAGCCGCGAATGGTTCTATGAGGTGGACTGCAGCAAGTACATCGCCTACCTCATCGCGGCGCTGAACCACGACATGTCGATGAGCTCCCTCATCGATCCGCACGAGAAAATCGAAAACCTGCTCATCCAGCACGGCTTCAAGCAGTCGCGCGCCTGAGCGTGAAACGGAAACGGCAGGCTTTACAAGCCCGCCGTTTTGTGTTATGCTAATCGACGACAAAACAGAACGACAACGCCGGGCGTATTCGGGGAAGTCAGGTGAAATGCCTGCGCGGTCCCGCCACCGTGATGGGCCTTCGGGCCATAAGCCGGGTCGCCGAGCCCGGCGGGCGCAGCCTTCACGATGTATGAAGCCCTGCCGCTTTTTCAATCCGTTCCCGCGCGTGCACGCGGGGGCTTTGAAGCTGCGCCGCGTTTTCCTGCCGGAAAACGCGGTTTTTGTTTTGAATTCTTGAAAAAGGATGATTTGCCCATGAAAAAATGGATCGCTCTCCTCACCGCCGGCGCCCTCGCGCTGAGCCTGGCCGCCTGCGGCACACCCGCCGGTTCGGGCACTTCCTCCGCCGCGGCTTCCTCCGAAACCGCGTCCGAGGTTCCCTCGGAGGCCGCGTCCGAAACGGCCTCCGAGGCCGCGCCGGCCGAAAAGCCCACGGAGGATCGCTCCGGCGCGCCGATCACCCTGCCGGACGAGATCGACTCCATCGCCGTGATGGCCCCCTCCATCGCCGAGACGGTGGTGGACCTCGGCTGCGGCGACCTGATCACCGCCATTGACACGCAGACGGAAGCCTATGCGCTCGAGGGCGTGCCGGCCGGCCTGCCCGCCTTCGACATGCAGGCCCCCGACACCGAGGCCCTGGCCGCCCTGGAGCCGGACGTGGTGTTCGTCTCCGGCGTGAGCGTCATTGAGGGCGAAAACATGTTCCAGCCGCTCGTGGACATGGGCGTGTGCATCGTCTCCATCCCCACAAGCAGCAGCATCGCGGCGGTTGAGGAGGACATCACCTTCCTGGCCGCCTGCCTGGGCCGCGCCGAGGAAGGCCGGCAGATCGTCTCCGGCATGCAGGCCGAGATCGACGCGATTGCCGCCATCGGCGAGACCGTGACGGACAGGAAGACCGTGTACTTTGAGATCTCCGCCGCGCCGTACTGCTACAGCTTCGGCGAGGGCGTGTTCCTCAACGAGATGATCGATCTCATCGGCGCCGAGAACGTGCTGGCCGGCCAGGAAGGCTGGCTGAGCGTGGAGGAGGAGTCCGTCGTCTCCGCGAACCCGGACGTCATCCTCACGAACGTGAACTACATCGAGGATCCGGTGGGTGAGATCCTGGCCCGCCCCGGCTGGGAGGGCGTAACGGCCGTGCAGAACGGCGGCGTCTACACGATTGACAACAAGAATTCCTCCCTGCCGAACGAGAACATCGTACAGGCGCTCAAGGAGATGGCGAAGGCCGTTTACCCGGACCTGTACGAAGGCGTGTGAGGACGCGCACGAAGGCGGGGATCGTCATCCTCGCCGCCGTGCTGTCCCTCCTTGCGGGCGCGGGGATCGGCAGCGTGTCCGTCAGCCCGGCGGACATCTGCCGCGTGCTCGCGAGCCGGCTCTTCGGCTTGCCGCTGCCTGAAAACTTTTCCAGCGTGACGCCCGGCCTCGTGCTGAACATCCGCCTGCCGCGCGTGACGCTCTCGTTCGCGGCCGGGGCCGCCGCCGCGATGGGCGGCGTCGTGATGCAGTCCGTGCTCAAGAATCCGCTCGCCAGCCCATACGGCCTGGGCGTGTCCTCCGGCGCGGGGCTCGGCGCGGCGCTCGTGATTGTATCCGGCCTGGGGGCCGGGGCGCTGGGCACATTGGCGCTGCCGGCCGTGAGCCTCGCCTTCGGCCTGGCCACGTTGGGAGCGGCCATCTTCCTCTCCTCCCGGCTGGACCGCTCGCTCTCGAACAACACGATCATCCTCACAGGCATGGTGCTCAGCCTGTTCACAAACGCGCTCATGAGCACCGTCTCGGCCGCCAACCCGGAATACAGCCAGCGCATCCTGCTGTGGCAGCTCGGCAGCTTTTCCGGCCGCGGGTGGGAAGCCTCGGCCATGGTGGCCGCCGTGGCCGCCGTGTGCCTGGCGGGCTTCCTGCGCCTTTCACCGGAGCTGGACGCCATGACCTTCGGGGAGGAACAGGCGCGGGCGCTCGGCGTGGAGCTGCGCCGTGTGAAGTGGGTGCTGATCGTGCTGGTGGCCGCGCTCACGGGTACGTCCGTGGCGTTCGCCGGCGTGATCGGCTTCGTGGACCTGATTGCGCCTCACGTGGTGCGCCGTTTTTTTGGCGCGCGCCATCGTTTGGTGCTGCCCATGGCGGCGCTGCTGGGCGGCGCGTTCATGACGGTGTGCGATCTTGCCGCGCGCACGCTGGCCTCGCCCTCGGAGATCCCGGTGGGCAGCATCACCGCCCTGATCGGCGCCCCGTTCTTCCTCTATGTCTATTTTTCACATCGCCGGAGGTGAGGAAAACATGCTGCATGTGGAACATCTCACCTGCGGTTACGGGCCGAAGCCGCTGCAGAACCCCGTGGTGAAGGACGTGAGCTTCTCCGTCTCGCCGGGCGAGCGGCTGTGCATCCTGGGGCCGAACGGCTGCGGGAAGACGACGCTGCTGCGCGCCGTGTGCGGCCTGCTCCCCTTTGAGGGGAAGGCGGAGGCCTGCGGGCTGGACGTGCGCACGGCGAAGCGGCGCGAACTCGCGCAGAAAATGGCGCTCATGAGCCAGTCGGGCCAGGTTTATTTTTCCTACACCGTGTATGAGACGGTGCTCATGGGGCGCTATGCGCACAGCCGCCGCGCCGTGTTTGCGCAGGACGATGCGCGCGGCGCGGCCGTGGCCGAGGAATGCCTGCGGCGCACCGGTTTGTGGGAGGCGCGCGACCGCCCGATCACGGAGCTCTCCGGCGGGCAGCTGCAGCGCGTCTTTCTGGCGCGCACCTTCGCGCAGGAGCCGCAGATCATTTTGCTCGACGAGCCGACGAACCACCTTGATCTGAAATACCAGCTCGCGCTGGCGGACGATCTGCGCGCCTGGGCGGCGGACGGCAGCCGCTGCGTCGTCGGCGTGCTGCACGACGTGAACCTGGCGCTCGACTTTGCCGACACGCTCCTGCTCATGAAGGAGGGGCGCGTGGTGAGCCGCTGCCCCGCGGACGGGTTTTCCACCCGGATGCTCGACGAGATCTACGACGTGGACGTGGCCGCGTACATGCGCCGCGTGCTCGCCCGCTGGCAGGGCTGATCTGCGGCGAAAAGAAAGGGGGATCGAAATGGCTGTTTACAGAAGCCCGTATGAGGCGTATCCGTTTCTGTGCGACGCGGGCGCGGACCTGCGCTGCGACTTTGAGCTGCTCACCGACAAAATCGCGAGCGGCGCCGGCCTGCTCCGCGCCCGGACGGAGCAGGAGGACCTGCGTGCGGAACTGCTGTGGGTGTGCGAGATCGTATATCACCTGAACCCGACACTGCGCACGCGGCTGACCGTGACGCAGGCGGAATGCGGCCGGCTGCGCGGCGCGGTGGACCGCCTGCAGCGCCAGGCCGGGAGCCGCTGCCACCGCTTTGTGCTGCCGGCCGGCTGTGAGGCCGCCTGCACGGCCCACGTGCTGCGCGTGCAGGCAAAGGAGCTCGTGCGCCTGCTGTACCGCTATGTGCAGCAGGGCCACGAGGTGGAGCCGCTCACGCTCGACGTGGCGAACCTGCTCTCAGGCTACTTCTTCTCGCTCGCCCTCTATCTGAACGAGCTGGCCGGCGTGGACGAAACCGACTTCGTGAGCCGCAATTATTAAAGGAAAAGAGAAAACGCCCGGAGGGCGCCTGTGCATGGCGCGCTCCGGGCGTTTTTGCGCAAAGGCCGCCATGGGGCGGCGCTCCAGCGCTTTCACGGAGGCCTTGTTGGCGGCAAGGCAAATCCCTTTGATTTCCCGTATCCCAAGCCGCTTCATGATGACGGGCAAAAAAGCAGAAACCGCTTCGGTTGCATCGCCTTGTTTTGGTTAAGCGCGGCCAATATGGTATCCTATTTCATATGTGCCGCCGTCAAAAGGAACGGCCTGTACATAGCCGATGTATGTGCCGTCCTTCAGCAGAACAGGATACACCAGCGGTCCTTCACGCGAGGTGTAGCATCCGATCAGAAATTCCAGTGTTTCCGCGGCTTCCTCTTCGGTTTCAAACACTTCATCCGGAACAAAACGTCGGGTATCCTCATCCAAAGACTGCAGATGAACCGCCTGCGCCATATCTGGTGTAAATCCTATAATGGTCAGCCCCTGTTTATTTCAAGTTTCATTGTCTCCCCTGAAATCCCCTTCTCTGTGAAAATACATTCTTGTCATACCGGATTCACCATGAACCATACAAAGAAAGCTCCAGCCGTATCTCTCATAAAACGAGGTATGGTCCGTGACAAGATAGAGCGTATCTATCCCGTTTTCTTTCATATCCGCGCACACATGATGAAGCAGCGCACCTGCAACACCATACCCGCGGCAGTCTTCTTCCGTATAAACGGCGCAGACGTTGGGCGTCAAATCCTTTCGATCGTGAAAATCATTTTCAATGACTCCCAACCCTCCGATGATTCTGTCGCCCGCCATGGCCAGATACCACTGCGGCACAACACCATCCCCGGAAAGGCAGTCCTCCATACTTTGCAAATACGCATCCAGAGGAATCCCCCATTTTTCGTGAAACCATTGCGCCGCTTTTTCTTTATCTGCCGGTTTGTCTTTTAGTCTGATAATGCTGTAATCCATTTTTCTCATTTCCAATTTTCCAAAATAATATTTTCTATAGACAAACGGACCGGCGGACGCCTGTGCGACCCGCCGGTCCGTTTGTCTGGGGAAAATGCGGGGAACCCCTTCGCCGTCCGGGTGCGGTTTGCAGGCGGCAGGCCTGCGCCACATCGGGAGAGGAAGCGGTTTCCTGTGAAAAAAGGGAGCTGCACCCTTTCCATTACCCCGCAATCACGGCCTGCTGGGCCTCCTGGGCGAACTGCTTCTGATACAGCTCGCGGTAATAGCCCTTGCGGCGCAGCAGCTCCTCGTGCGTGCCCTGCTCCACGATGCGGCCGTCGCGCACCACGAGGATGAGATCGGCCTTGCGGATCGTGGAAAGGCGGTGCGCGATGAGGAACGAGGTGCGGCCGTGCAGCAGCTTCTCCGTGGCCTGCTGGATGAGCTGTTCCGTCTGCGTGTCGATCGAGGAGGTCGCCTCGTCGAGCACGAAGATGCGCGGATCGGCCAGCACGGCGCGCGCAAAGCTGATGAGCTGCTTTTCACCCGTGGAGAGGCGGTCGCCGCCCTCGCCCACGTCGCTCTCGTAGCCGTGCTCGAGCTTCGCGGCCACCTGGTCCGCCGAGACGGCCTTCGCCGCGGCGATCACCTCCTCATCCGTCGCGTCCAGGCGGCCGTAGCGGATGTTCTCCATCACCGTGCCGGAGAAGAGGTGCGGGCTCTGCAGCACGTAGCCGATGCTGCTGTGCAGCCAGAGCTGGCTGCGCTCGCGGTAATCGCGGCCGTCGATGAGCACCTGGCCCTCGGTAGGCTCAAAGAAGCGGCAGGCCAGGTTCACGAGCGTGCTCTTGCCCGCGCCCGTCTCGCCCACGATGGCGATGGTGGATCCGGCCGGGATCTTCAGGTTGAAGTGGTGCAGCACGTCCTCGTTGCCGTCCGGATAGCGAAAGCTCACGTCGCGGAACTCCACGCTGCCGCGGATCGGCTCCCAGTTCTCGCGCTTCGGCTCAAAGGCCGTGCCGTAGCGCTCGATCACCTCCGGCGTGTCTCGGATGAGCGGCTCCTCCTCGAGCAGCCCCATGACACGCTCGATGTTCGCCTGCAGCGAGAGCAGGTCCGCAATGTTGCGGGCAATCTGCTGGATCGGCTCGAAGATGCCCACGGCGTAGGACGTGAAGGCGGAGAGCGTGCCGATCAGGAGCAGATCCGAGAGCACGAGCGAGCCGCCGCGCGCAAGCACGATGGCCGTGGTGAGCGAGCTGAAAAACATGACGAGCGGGATATAGACGGCCGAGAGGCGCGCGGCGCGCACCGAGGCCGTTTTCATCTCGCCGGAGACGGTCTCAAACTCGCGGCTGTTCTGCTCCTCGATGACGAGCGTCTTCGACGTGCGCGCGCCCATGATGCCCTCGTTGTAGGCGCTTGTGATGCGCGAGTTCATCTTGCGCACGCGGCGGTTCCAGTGCAGGATGCGGTTCTGGAAATACGCCGTGAGCAGCGAGAGGATCGGCACAATGAGCACCACCGCCGCCGCCAGGCCCGGGTTGAGGAAGAACATGGCCACGAACACGCCCAGCACATAGAACAGCGCCCAGAGGATGTCGAACAGGTTCCAGGCGATCATGGCGGCGATGCGGTTCGTGTCGCTCATGATGCGCGAGAGCAGATAGCCCACGGGCGTCACGTTGTAGAACGAGAGCGAGAGCTCCTGCAGATGCACGAAGCAGGCGCGCTTCATGTCGCGGCCGAGCTTCATCTCGATGCGCATGGAGCCGCGCGTGAACAGAATGACGGCCAGCGCCTGCGCCGCGATGACGGCCGCATAGACGAGGCCGAAGGGCACAAGGCCCTCCACCGTGCCGGCCTCAATGAAATTGTCGATGGCATACCGCTGGAACAGCGGCAGCGCGATGTCCACCATGGCGCAGACAAGATTGAGGATCAGCACCATGAGGATCGTTTTGCGGAACGGACGCACGAAGGGAAGCAGCTTCTTCCAGGACGCCCATTCGAACGATTTTGTATATTCCTGTTCGTCGTGCCCCATTACACACGCCCCCTTTCTTCCGTCTGCGCGCCGCCGGGATCTTCCCCGCCCTCCGCGAGGAGATCGCGGTCTGCGCTGCTCATCTGGATGTCGTAAATGCGGCGGTAGATCCCGTTTTTCGCGAGCAGCTCGCTGTGGGTGCCCATCTCGGCCACGCGGCCGCCGTCGAGCACGAGGATGCAGTCGGCTTGCATGAGCGTCGTCACGCGGTGGGAGATGAGGATCACCGTGGCGCTGCCCTTCGCCTTGTGCAGGGAGGCACGGATCTCGGCGTCCGTCTCCGCGTCCACGGCGGAGAGCGAATCGTCGAAGATCAGGATGGGCGCGTCCTGCATGAGCGTGCGGGCGATGGCAACGCGCTGCTTCTGCCCGCCGGAGAGCGTGACGCCGCGCTCGCCCACGATGGTGTCATAGCCCTCGCTGAACTCGAGGATGGCCTCGTCCACGTGGGCCGTGCCGGCCTGGGCGCGGATCTCCTCGAGCGAAGCGCCGGGCCGCACGGCCGCGATGTTCTCGCGGATGGTGCGCGAAAACAGGAACGGCTCCTGCAGCACCATGCCGATGTTGCGCCGCAGATAGGGCCGGCTGATGCGCGCGATGTCCACGCCGCCGATCGTGATGGTGCCGCAGTCGTGCGGGAGATCGTAGAGCCGGTCGATGAGATGCATCATCGTGGACTTGCCGCTGCCCGTGCCGCCCAGGATGGCGAACGTCTTCCCGGCGGGGATGGTGAAGCTGATGTCGCGCAGGACGGGCTGGCCCTCATAGGCGAACGACACGTGATGGAACGCGATGTCGCGGTCCATCGGCGGGGTGAGGGCGCCGGGGAGATCCTCCTCCGGCTCGGAGCGCAGGATGTAGGACACGCGCTCGATCGACACGCCGGCCTTGCTCATCTCCGAGAGGATGCGGCCCAGGCCGCGCACCGGCCACACGAGCGACTGGTTGTAGGACACAAAGGCCAGGAACTCGCCCAGCGTGATGGAGCCGTTCACGGCCTCGGCCACACCGCAGCAGATCACGGTGAGGATCTGCAAGCCGGTGATGAGATCGCCCACGCCCCAGTAGGCGCTGAGCATCTGCCCCAGGCGGATCCACAGCGAGGCGAACCGCTCGTTTTTCTTGTCGAACCGCTCCACCTCATACGCCTCGCGGCCGAAGGCGCGCACCACGCGCACGCCGGTGAGGTTTTCCTGCACGGCCGCGGAGAGATCGCCCTCGGCCTCGTCCGCCGTGCGGAAGCGCGCCGCGATCTTCGAATAGAAGAAGCCGGAATAGAGCAGGATCACCGGCAAAAAGCAGCACGCGATGAGCGTAATCCGCCAGTTCATGGAAAACATAATGAAGAGCGAAAACGCCACCAGGAACACGGTGCGGAACACCTCGAGCAGCTGGTTCGCCACAAAGTTGCGCACCACCTCCACATCCGAGGTGCAGCGCTGGATGATCTCGCCCGTGCTGTGCTGCACGTGCCACGCGTAGGGCAGCCGCTGGATGTGGCGGTAGAGCGCGTCGCGCAGCGATTTCACAAAGCTTTCGGACCCCTTCGCCGTCTGCATGCGGCTCATGTAGGTGCTCACGCCGGAACAGGCCGACACCACGAGCAGCGCGCCCGCCGCAAACAGCAGCAGCGTGATCGGGCTGCCCGCCGCCTGCGGGAAGGCCGCGAGCGCCGCCTGCACCGGCGCGGGAAACGGCTCCCCGCCCAGGATGCAGTCCACGGCCGTGCGCACCACCTGCGGCGTGAGCGAGCTGAACACCGTGTTCAGCATGGAAAACAGGAGCGCCAGCGCGAAAATCCACACGTGCGGCTTCAGGAAGCGCCACACAAGCGCAAAGTGCTCCTTTCTGGTCTGCTGCAAAAGAACCCCTCCTTTTTTCCTCCTTGCCCGCGGGCGGCGCTGCCGCCCGGTTTCACACACAAAAAAGCGCCTCCGGCCCGGCCGGAGGCGCTGAAGCAGGCAAAACAGAGCCTTTGTCACATCAGACAAAAGCGGTTTGCAGGCAGGCGAATCCCCACAGCCGGAACCCAAAAGAGCAGATCTCTCTCCTTGCACGCATACACCAGATTGATCATTTCGCCCGCCTCCTTTCTGTCTCAGTTTTTTTGTGATGGGCCGCCGGGGGCAAAACCGGCAGCGAACAAAGACAGTATACCGTTCCCGGCCCGCGATGTCAAGCAATTGTTGCAAATTTTCCCGCATGCCGCTATAATGGAGAAAACAACGACGGATGCGCGCCGCGCGAGGCGCGCGCCCCTGACTGCGGCGCGGGGGATCTGCACCGTCCTGCCAAGATTCGAAAGGAGTTGTCCCCCATGACCTGGATCGACCGCCTGGAGCGCAGAGCAAGGCGGCTGGCTGTGCCGAACCTGATGTTTTTCATCTCCGGCGGCATGCTGCTTGTGTATCTTCTCTCGCTTCTTTTCCCGCACCTGACGGGGCTCCTCAGCCTCGACCGCGCCGCGCTCTTCCGCGGGCAGGTGTGGCGGCTGCTCACCTTCCTGTTCGTGCCGCCCACCACCTCCCCCCTGTGGATCCTCTTCCAGCTCTATTTCAACTGTTTGCTCGGCCGCGGGCTGGAGCAGCAGTGGGGCGTGTTCCGCTTCAACCTCTACTACCTGTGCGGCATGGCGGGCGCCATCCTGGCCGCGCTGCTCACCGGCTACGGCACGAACAACTACCTGAACCTCTCGCTGTTCTTCGCGTTCGCCGCCTTCTACCCGGACTACAAGCTGCTGATCTTTTTCATCCTTCCCGTGAAGATCAAGTACCTCGCCATCCTCGACGGCGTGCTCTATCTGCTGGGCTTCGTGTTCGGCACGTGGGCCGCGCGGGCGGCCATCCTGCTCTCGCTCGTGAACGTCGTGATCTTCTTCGGCGGCAGCGGCCTTGCCCGCCTGAAAACGCAGATGGGCTACTGGAAAACAAGGCGCAATTTCCGCAAATACATGAAATAGGCCGCCCATGCGGCATCCCCTCCGGCCCCGCCGCCCCTCTGCGGACGGCGGGGCTTTCCTGCGCTTTTCAAAAAATTTTTTTGGAAAAAGTTTCCTCTCCCCAATGCCGGAAGGCCCTTTGTGGAAAACCTTTGCAGGTGGGGCGCGGCCTTTTCCCGCTTTTCCACCGGTTTTCAACATCTAGTTGTTCCGGCGGGGTCTAATTGACACAGACAACTAGATGTAGTACAATCAAGTACAGTTCGCGAATGAGGACCACAAGGGCGCGAAGCGAATTTCCGGCCGCGCGGCGGCGAAAGGGAGAACAGAATGACAGGAATGCCAACAAAAATCCGCAAGCGGAACGGCGCGGTCGTCCCGTTTGATCCGGAAAAGATAGAGAACGCGATCCGCAAGGCCAACGAGGCCGTGTGCGCCGCTCCCGGCGGCAGCACGGAGCGGATGGAGGCCGGGAGGCTCCGCTCGCTCACCGCGCAGATCGCGGCTTCCGTGAACGGGAAGGAGATCCCCACCGTGGAGCAGGTGCAGGACCGCGTGGAGGAGCAGCTCATCGCGGCGGGCTACGCCAAGACGGCGAAGGCCTACATCCTGTACCGCGCAGAGCACGCGAAGATCCGCCAGGCACAGTCCGACCTCATGGACATCTACAAGGAGCTGACCTTCCGCGACGCGAAGGACGCCGACATCAAGCGTGAGAACGCGAACATCGACGCCGACACCGCCATGGGCACGATGCTCAAATACGGCTCGGAGGGCAGCAAATACTTCATCAACAACTACGTCCTGCCGAAGGACGTGGCGGCCGCCCACATCAACGGCGACATCCACATCCACGACGAGGACTTCTACATGCTCACGGAGACGTGCTGCCAGATCGACCTGCTGCGCCTCTTCCACGGCGGCTTCTGCACGGGCCACGGCTTCCTGCGCGAGCCGAAGGACATCCGCAGCTATGCGGCGCTCGCGTGCATCGCGATCCAGGCCAACCAGAACGAGATGCACGGCGGCCAGAGCGTGCCGAACTTCGACTACGCCATGGCGGAGGGCGTGCGCAAGACGTTCCGCAAGTCGTATTACAAGGCCCTGGCGCAGTATTTTGAGGCCACGCACGGCATGGCCCGCGAGGACGCCCGCCTGCTGGCGGAGGCCGTGAAGCGGAGCGTGCCGGAGGAGCCGGTGATGGAGCGCGGCGAATCGCTGGGCGAGGCGCTCGCCCGCTGGCTGCCGGCCCACCAGGCGGAGAACGGCTTTGAGCCGATCCCGGAGCAGGACGCGCGCCGCGCCCACGACTACGCGATGCGCACCGCCTGGTCCGACACGAACGACGCGACGTACCAGGCCATGGAGGCCCTCATCCACAACCTGAACACGATGAACTCGCGCGCGGGCGCGCAGGTGCCGTTCTCCTCGATCAACTACGGCACGGACACCTCCCCCGAGGCGCGCATGGCCATCCGCAACCTGCTGCTGGCCACGGACGCCGGCCTGGGCGACGGCGAGACGCCGATCTTCCCGGTGCAGAGCTTCAAGGTCAAGGAGGGCGTGAACTTCAACCCCGGCGACCCGAACTACGATCTGTTCCGCCTCGCGATCAAGACGTCCGCCAAGCGGCTGTTCCCGAACTTCAGCTTCCTGGACGCGCCGTTCAACCTGCAGTACTATAAGCCGGGCGACTACAACACCGAGGTGGCCTACATGGGCTGCCGCACGCGCGTGATGGGCAACGTCTATGACCCGGATCGCGAGGTGACGTGCGGCCGCGGCAACCTGAGCTTCACGAGCATCAACCTGCCGCGCATCGCCATCGAGGCGAAGGGCGATCTGAACGCATTCTTCCGCATGCTGGACGACCGCATGGACCTGGTGGTGCGCCAGCTGCTGCACCGCTTCCAGATCCAGTGCAGCAAGAAGGTTTACAACTACCCCTTCCTGATGGGCCAGGGCGTGTGGATCGACTCCGACAAGCTCGGCCCGGACGAGAGCGTCGAGGAGGTGCTGCGCCACGGCACGCTGAGCGTGGGCTTCATCGGCCTGGCGGAGACGCTCAAGGCCCTCACGGGCAAGCACCACGGCGAGAGCGAGGAGAGCCAGAAGCTGGGGCTGAAGATCATCGGCCACATGCGCGACCGCATGGACGAGGAGAGCCGCAAACGCCGCCTGAACTTCACGCTGCTGGCCACGCCGGCGGAGGGCCTTTCCGGCCGCTTCCTGCGCATGGACCAGAAGAAATACGGCAAGCTGCCCGGCATCACGGACCGCGACTACTACACGAACTCGTTCCACGTGCCGGTGTATTACCCGATCAGCGCGTTCAAAAAGATCGAGCTGGAGGCGCCCTATCACGCGCTGACGAACGCCGGGCACATCAGCTATGTGGAGCTCGACGGCGACGTGTGCCGCAACCTGGACGCGTTTGAGAGCGTGGTGCGCTGGATGAAGCAGTGCGGCGTGGGCTACGGCAGCGTGAACCATCCCGTGGACCGCGACCCCGTGTGCGGCTACACCGGCGTGATCGACGACGTGTGCCCGCGCTGCGGCCGCCGCGAGGGCGAGGGCGTGAGCGTGGAAAAGCTGCGCGAGCTGCGCAAGAAATTCCCCTCCATGCCGCAGTTTACCGGCCTGGAATGACGCATATCCCGGGGCGCGCCGGCGCGGCGCTCCCCGTTCAGGCCTGGCCTGATTGTTTCCAACCAAATCTTAAAACTATCACTCAAACCAAACACAAAACACGAGAGGAGAACGGAAGTATGACACAGAAGACACAGGCGGTCAGCAGCACGAACATGGTGGGCGAGGGCGTGGGATTCGAGAGAATCCGCCGCATCACCGGGTATCTTGTGGGCACGCTGGACCGCTTCAACAACGCGAAGCGCGCGGAAGAGCATGACCGCGTGAAGCACGGCCTCTGAGCCGGAGGCACGCGATGCAGAACGCAGAGACCGCGCGGGAACAGCTTCCCGCGCACACGCTGCGCGTTGCCGGGGTTGTGGACGACTCGATCGTCGACGGCCCCGGCCTTCGCTTCTCCGTGTTTGTGCAGGGCTGCCCGCACCACTGCCCGGGCTGCCACAACCCGCAGACGCATCCGTTTGAGGGCGGCACAATCATGACGGTGGAGGAGCTGCTCGGCCGGTTCACGGGAAACCCGCTGCTGCGCGGCGTAACGTTTTCCGGCGGGGAGCCCTTCTGCCAGCCGGGTCCGCTGGCGGAGCTGGGCCGCCTCGTGCATGAGGCGGGCGGCGACGTCTACTGCTACACGGGCTACACGTATGAGCAGCTTCTGCAGAACCCGGACCCGGATGTGCAGGCGCTGCTCGGCGAGACGGACGTGCTCGTGGACGGCCCGTTCCTGCTCGAGCAGCGGGATCTGACGCTCACCTTCCGCGGCAGCGCCAACCAGCGGCTGATCGATGTGAAGGAATCGCAGCGGCAGGGCCGCGTGGTGGATCTCCGGCTTGACGATTAAGCCGGTCTGCCCTGCGCGGCCGGGCGGGCATCCGGGCTGTTCCCGTTCAGACAGTCATGACCCCCGGCAAAGCCGGGGGCTTGGGAAAGCCCTAGAAGGGCATCGTACCGGCAAGCCTCTCAAGAGGCACTGAAAAATCCGTCTCTTGCATCACTTGCCCCACAGCCCGTAAACGGGCACTGTTCATCTAAGATCAACTTCCTGATAATAGTAATGTTGTTGATTTTTTCTCGCTTCGCTCGATGCTTGAATCTAAAGCTTTTTTACTCTCCCCGGCACAGCCGGGGGTTTTCGTGGGACAACAAACAGGGGCCGCTCCCTCGCGGGAGCGGCCCCTGTTTTATGCCCGGCAGCCGGGCTTTCGTTCTGTGAAACCGTTACTGGATGGCGATGGCCGTCTTTTCAGGCAGGCGCTTCGGCGCTTCCTTCGGCACGGTGAGCTTCAGGATGCCGTCCTCAAACGCGGCGGTAACGTCGTTCGGCTGGAGCTTGTCGCCCACATAGAAGCTGCGGCTGCACTCGCCGGTGAAGCGTTCGCGGCGGAGGTAATTGCCCTCCTCCTTCTTCTCGCCGTCCTTCTCCGCGCTCTTGGCGGCGGAGACGGTCAGATAGCCATTTTCCAGCGTGATGTTGACTTCGTCCTTCTTGAAGCCGGGCAGGTCGATGTCCAGCTCATAGCGGTCGCCCTTTTCGCGGATATCCGTCTTCATCACACGGGCCGCACGCTTGCCGTACAGAGCACGGGAAGCCGGCAGAACCGGGGCAAAGAACGCATCATCAAAGAAGTCATCAAACAAATTTTCATCAAAAATACGAGGCAGCATAAGTCATTCCTCCATTCACTTGCAACTGGATCTCGTGAGGGTGGTAAGCTCCGCGAGCGTTGCTGCCTGCCCGGCTTGGCCGGGCATTTTTGTTATTGTCTTTCTTTCATACCCCTCTTTCAAGGTACATCTATAGTATAGCACGTTTTTTAGCACTGTCAATAGGTGAGTGCTAATTTTTTTGAAATTTTTTAAAAAAATTTTTTTGCGCGGTTCGCTGCATGAAAAAACGGCGGCGATCCCGGCCCGGAACGGGCGCGGAACCGCCGCCGCAGCATGCGGAAAGCGAAGATCAGGCGGAAGGCTCGGCGGACGCGCCGTCCTGTGCCGACTGCGAACCGTCCGCCTGGGAATCGGCGGGCTGGGACTCCGCAGGCTGGGACTGCGCCGCCTGCGAGGAAGCGGCGGCCTGCTGCACAGGTGTGGCCGTCATGCCGCCCGGCTGACGCATGAAAAAACGGCGGCGATCCCGGCCCGGAACGGGCGCGGAACCGCCGCCGCGGAATGCGGAAAGCGGGGATCAGGCGGAGGGCTCGGCAGACGCGCCGTCCTGCGCGGGCTGCGAACCGTCCGCCTGAGAATCGGCGGCCTGAGACTCCGCAGGCTGGGACTCCGCCGCCTGCGAGGAAGCGGCGGCCTGCTGCGCGGGCGTGGCCGTCATGCCGCCCGGCTGCTCGGAGACGGCCGCCCCCTGCTGCACGAGCGCCGTCACGGCCGCCTGCACCTGCGCGTCGTCCTGCGGCTCGAGCTGGCGGCGCAGGAGCAAAGCCGCCTGGTCCTCGTCGAGCGATTTCTCCACGTCCGGCGTCACGCCGGAACCGGTGATCTCCCCGCCGCCGATGCGCAGGTATTCCGCGATCGGCAGCATCATGGCGGAGCCGTCGGAAAGCGGGATGATCTCGAGCTTTTCGCCGCTGCCGGCCGTCTGCTCGCCCACGACGAGGCCCTTGCCGTAATCCTGCACGTCCGCCGCAAAGAGCTCGGCCGCGCCGTAGGTGGAGCCGTTCACGAGCACGCTCACCGGCACGCCAATCTCGTTGGCGGAGCTCGTGTACTCCACCGTCTCCGTGCCGGAGCTGTCGCGGCTCGTGACGGTGCTGCCCGCCGGGACAAGCATGTCGAGCGACTCGGCCATGGCCTGCATATCGCCGCCGGAATTGTTGCGCAGGTCAATCACGAGTCCCACGACGCCCTGCCTGAGCAGGGAGGAGAGCGCTTCGCTGAACGCGCTGCTGCCGTCCTCGCGGAACTGCGACACTGCCAGATAGCCCACGTTGCCGTTGATGACGGCGGAGGTCACGCTGCGCTGCACATACTCCGCGCGCGTCACGGTGAACGAGAGCGTCTCCGCCTGGCCGCCCTCCCCGGCCGCGGGCCGCAGCACGGAGAGCTCCACCGTGGTGCCGGCCGTGCCGTCGAGCTTGTTCACAGCCTCGCCGTACGTGAGGCGGATAACCTCCCGGCCGTCGATGGCCAGCACGACATCGCCGGCCTGCAGGCCGGCCTTCTCCGCCGCGGAGCCGGGCAGCACGTCCACGATCTCCATGTTGCCGTCCTCGTCCTGCACGGTGCTCACGCCCACGCCCACGTTCCGGCCCGTGAGGCCGGCGCGGTATTCCTGATAGCGCGCGGCGGAGTAATACTTCGCGCCGGAATCGCCGAGGCCCGCCACGTAGCCGGCGCAGATGGCGTCGGTGAGCGCCTGCTCATCGATCTCGCCCACGTATTCCTGGCGCGCCTTCTGGTCAATTTCGCTGAGCTTGGCATACATGGCCTGGCGCTCGTTCACGTCCGCCACTTTGCTGTTGAAGCTGTTCATGGCGTACACATACGTGAGGGACACCGTGACGGCCGCCGCAGCCGCCGCCATGGCCAGCCCCGCGCCGAGTGATATTTTCTTGCTCAAACCGTCTTCATCTCCTTGGACCGCGCCGCGCGGGCATGGTTACGAGAAATAATTCATCGGATTCTGGCGCACGCCGTTCAGAATCACCTCAAAGTGCAGGTGCGCGCCGAAGGAATCGCCCGTGTTGCCCACATAGGCGATTGTCTGGCCCTTCGTGACCGTCTGGCCGTAGCTCACGGCCAGGCTGCTGGCGTGGGCGTAGCGCGTCACGTAGCCGCCGCCGTGGTCGATATAGACGCAGTTGCCGTAGGAATTGTCCCACCCGGCGCGGATCACGCGGCCGGAATCGGCGGCCACGATGGGCGCGCCGTAGATGCTGCGCCCGCCCGTGCTGGCGATGTCCGTGCCGTGGTGGTAGCCGCCGTACGTCCACTCGTTGAACTGCGTCGTGATGCGCGTGAAGCCGGGGCACGGCCACGTGAAGTTGCCGGTGCTCACATAGCCGCCGCTGCCCGTGCTGCTGCCGCCGCCGGAGGAACCGCCGTTCTGCTGCGCCTGCTGGGCCTTCTGCTGGGCGTAATAATCGGCCAGCCAGTCATCCACGGCTTTGTCGGCGGCCGCCTTGCGGGCGGCAATCTCCTCCTGCTCCTGCTGCACGCTGGCCACGCTCGCGGTGAGCTCGCGCAGGACGCGGTCGGCCTCCGCCTGCACGGCGGCCAGATCCGTGCGGCGGCTGTCCAGCTCGGTGCGCGCCGCGGAGACCTGCTCCTTCTCGCTCTCGATCTCCGCCTTCTCCGCGGCGATCGATTCCATGTCGGCGGCAAGCTGCTGGATCATCTTCGTGTCGTGCTCCGTGATCATGTTGAGCAGCTCCACCTTCTGGGCCATGTCGATCACGCTCTCGGACTGCAGGATGATCTCGAGCGTGCTCGCGTCGCCCAGCATATAGATGGCGCACAGCCGCTCCTTGAGCGTCTCGACGTCGCTGTCGATGTTGCGCTGTTTTTCGGCGATGGCGTCGTCCTTTTCCGAGATGGAAGCGTCCAGCTCGCCGATCTGCGCGTTGAGCGCGTCGATCTGGCTCTGCAGGTTCTGCACCTGCGCGTCGAGCGCATCCTTGTATTCCTGCTGTTTCGACTGGTCCGCCTTGAGATCGTCCAGCTTCTGCTGGTTTTCCTTCTGCTCCTGCTCGAGCTGTGACTGCTGCTGCCTGAGCTCGTCCAGCGTGGCCGCGAACGTCTGCGGCGCGCACGCGAGCACGGCCGCCAGCGCGAGCGCAAGCACGCGCATCCTCCGGTGTTTCATGGACTTTTCCCCCTTGTCAGAAGGGCGGCGGCGCGATGCCCGCCGGGGGACCGCGCCGCCGCCGTTTTCTCAATCAGCCAAACCAGTTCCAGGGATTCTGGCGCGTGCCGTTCACGCGCACTTCAAAGTGCAGGTGCGGGCCGGTGGAATTGCCGGTGCTGCCCACATAGGCGATGACCTGCCCCTTTGTGACGGTCTGCCCCGCGCTTACGGCCAGGCTGCTGGCGTGGGCGTACAGCGTGGAGTACCCGCCGCCGTGGTCGATCATCACATAGTTGCCGTAGCTGTAATGGTAAGTGGCGGTGACCACGCGGCCGGAATCGGCGGCCACGATGCGCTGGCCGTAAATGTTGCGGCCGCCGCCGGAAACGTCGATGGCGCGGTGGCCGCTGCTGTAGTTGCAGCTGATGTTCGTGAAGCCGGGGATCGGCCAGGTGAAGTTGCCGGTGCTCACATAGCCGCCGCTGCCGGCATTGCTGCTGCCGCTGCTGCCGGAGGAACCGGAGGAGCCGCTGTTTTGCTGGGCCGCCTGCTGCGCATAGTAATCCTTCCACCACTGGTCAATCTCGGCGGAGGCTTCCTCCTTCTCGCGGGCAATGCGGTCCTGCTCCTCCTGCACGCTGGCCACGCTCGCGGTGAGCTCGCTCAGCACGCGTTCCGCCTCCGCCTGCACCTCGGCCAGCTCGCTGCCCTTCTGCTCGAGCTCTGTGCGCGCCGCGGAGACCTGCTGCTTCTCGCTCTCGATCTCCGCCTTCTCCGCGGCGATCGATTCCATGTCGGCGGCA
>ERZ1643250.459-NODE-459-length-43761-cov-5.559237_pt1 | contig 43761 bp, 34 predicted proteins | sample MGYA00579262_ERZ1643250 | MGnify/ENA primary metagenome ERZ1643250 (study PRJEB29033, sample SAMEA4952265) | chicken gut metagenome | biome: Broiler Chicken; feature: Gastrointestinal Tract; material: Caecum | place: Ireland | collected 2018 | study: Broiler...
AGTCCAGATAATTCAGCTGAATCTGGCAGAATTCCATGTGCTCGCCGTAGGCTTCCAGAAAACGTTTCATCACGTCGTAACTTCCGTGGGCGGAAAAACCGAGATGGCGGATTTGGCCCTCTTTTTTCCGCTGGGAAAGATATTCAAAAATACCGTACTTTTTATCCAGGTATGCGTCGATATTCATTTCACAGACATTGTGAAACAGGTAGAAATCGAAATATGTAACCTGGCATTTCTTTAACTGTTCCGGAAAAATCGTTTCTATTTTATCCATATTGGAAAGATCATAGCCGGGAAATTTATCTGCCAGATAGAAACTCTCCCGGGGATAACCGGATAAGATTCTGCCCATTGCCAGTTCGGAATTACCGCCGTGGTATCCCCAGGCGGTATCGTAATAATTCACGCCGGACTCCATGGCATACGCCACCATTTTTGCAGCAGCTTCTTCGTCGATGGAAGAGTCATCCTGATTGAGAACCGGAAGACGCATGGCGCCCATACCAAGAGCAGAAAGTTTTAGATCCTGAAAGTTTTTGTAAATCATAGTGATACTCCTTTCTTCGATACTTCTTCTCCTCTTAGTATAAACGCCGGAAAGAAATTTTACAAATGCTTATCTTATATGGATTAAGATACGCAAAGGGCATGACTGCCGTCTTTGTCTCAGCCTGCAGAAGATTCCCTTTCTTCTTCCTTTTTCAGATTTTTCCAGGCGGTGGATAACATCAGTTTGATTCGGTTCAGCTGATTGACTTCGCTGGCTCCCGGATCGTAGTCAACCGCTACAATATTTGCTTCCGGATGGCGGCGTCGGATTTCTTTAATAACACCTTTTCCTACAATGTGGTTCGGCAGGCAGGCAAAGGGCTGGATGCAGACAATGTTAGGGACATTGTCATGGATAAGTTCCAGCATTTCTCCGGTTAAGAACCAGCCTTCTCCTGTCTGGTTTCCGGTGGAGACAATGGGAGAAGCCATTTGGGAAAGCTCTCTGATGTCTGCAGTAGGATGGAAATGACGGCTGGCCTCCAGGGCCTCATTGGCCGCTTTCCGCACCCATTCAATTCCTTTGATTCCCCAGTTGGCAATGGTTGCCTTGGATTTTTTAAATCCCAGGAACTGAGCTTTAAAGTTCTGGTTATAGAAACAGTAATTAATAAAGTCGATCAAATCAGGAACCACCGGTTCAGCGCCCTCGGCTTCCAGCAAATCTGCCAGATGGTTGTTGGCTGCCGGAAGGAATTTCACCAGGATTTCGCCCACAATACCTACCCGTGGTTTCCGCTCCTCGGTAATGGGAATATTATCAAAGTCATGAACCATTTCCCGGCACATCTTTTTAAAACGGCTGTGGCTGACGTTTTTTCCTGTCACAAACTGGATGGAGCGTTCTTCCCATTTCTTATGCATGGCATTTACGGAACCCTTTGTGACCTCATAGGGACGCATACGGTAAATACATTTCATTAAAATATCTCCGAATACGGCTCCATAGACCACACGCTTTATCAGAGGAAGAGTCATCTTAAATCCGGGATTGCTCTCCAGTCCGCTTAAGTTTACGGAAATAACCGGAATCTGTTCCATGCCGGCTTTTTTCAGAGCGCGGCGGATAAAGGCAATATAGTTGGAAGCACGGCAGCCGCCTCCGGTCTGAGACATGACAACCGCTACTTTATTCAAATCATATTTGCCGGACAGAAGGGCCTGCATAATCTGTCCCACAACCATCAGAGAAGGATAGCAGGCGTCATTGTTTACGTATTTTAATCCCACATCCACCGCGGCTTTGTTATCGTTTGGCAATACTTCCAGATGGTATCCGGAAGCGTTAAAAGCCGCCTGCAGAATGGTGAAGTGAATGGGAGACATCTGCGGGCAGAGAATGGTATAATCTTTGCGCATTTCCCTGGTGAAGGATACTTTTTCAATGGAAGAAGGCAGGATCTGTCTTTTGGTTTCCTGTTTTTCCTTTGCCTTTAAGGCTGCCAGAAGAGAACGTACCCGGATTCTGGCGGCTCCCAGATTATTCACTTCGTCGATCTTCAGACAGGTGTAAATCTTTCCGCTCTTTTCCAGGATTTCGTAAACTTCATCGGTGGTTACGGCATCCAGACCGCAGCCGAAGGAATTTAACTGAATCAGATCCAGATTCTCCTGTGTCTTAACGAAATTTGCAGCGGCGTAAAGACGGGAATGATACATCCACTGATCGTTGACGCGGATGGGGCGTTCAATCTGCGCCAGATGGGAAATGGAATCTTCCGTAAGCACAGCGACGCCGTAATTGTTAATCAGATCCGGGATTCCGTGATGAATTTCCGGATCAATATGGTAGGGGCGGCCGGCCAGGACGATTCCCCTGCGTCCGGTCTCTTTCATATATTTCAGGGTTTCTTCCCCTTTCTTCTGCACGTCTTTTCTGGCGGCTTCCAGTTCTTCCCAGGCAGCGTGAGCGGCTTCCCTTACTTCCTGTGAAGGAAGATCCGCAAATTCTTCCACCAGCCGGTCGGTAAGAATCTGTTCAGAAGTAAAGGCCAGGAACGGGTTGCGGAAATCAATGGAGGGATCATTTAACTCATCCACATTGTTCTTAATGTTTTCCGGATAAGAAGTTACGATGGGGCAGTTATAATGGTTGACGGCATCCGGAAATTCCACCCGTTCGTAAGGAATACAGGGATAGAAAATAAATTTTACGTCATTTCGCAGAAGCCAGGTTACATGGCCGTGGGCCAGCTTGGCCGGATAACATTCGGATTCGCTGGGGATGGATTCAATGCCAAGCTCATAAATCTTTCTGGTAGAGGTTGGGGAGAGAATCACCTGGTATTTCAGTCTGGTAAAGAAGGTGTACCAGAACGGATAGTTCTCAAACATATTCAGAACTCTGGGAATTCCCACTTTTCCCCGGACAGCGGATACAGGATCCAGAGGCTTGTAGGAAAAAAGTCGTTTGTATTTGTAATCAAACAAATTGGGGACTTTATCCTTGTTCTTTTCCTTTCCGATTCCCTTTTCACAGCGGTTGCCGCTGACAAACTGACGTCCTCCGCTGAATTTGCTGATAGTCAGACGACAGTTATTGGTACAGCCTTTGCAGTTTGCCATGGTGGTTTTGTACTGAAGACTGTTAATTTTTTCAATGGGCAGCATGGTGGTTTCTTTTCCCTGGGTGTACCGTTCCCGGGCAATCAGAGCCGCTCCGAAGGCTCCCATGATTCCGGCAATGTCCGGACGGATGGCTTCGCATCCGGCGATTTTTTCAAAACTGCGTAAAACAGCGTCATTATAGAAGGTTCCGCCCTGAACAACAATGTGTTTTCCCAGTTCAGAAGCGTCGGATACCTTAATGACCTTATAAAGGGCGTTCTTAATGACTGAGTAGGCAAGCCCGGCAGAAATGTCGGCTACGGAAGCCCCCTCTTTTTGAGCCTGTTTTACCTTGGAATTCATAAATACGGTGCAGCGGGTTCCCAGATCAATGGGATGCTGAGCGAAAAGAGCCTCTTTGGCAAAATCCTGAACACTGTAGTTTAAGGACTTGGCAAAGGTTTCAATAAAGGAACCGCATCCGGAAGAACAGGCTTCATTTAACTGGACACTGTCAACCGTCTGGTTTTTAATTTTGATGCATTTCATGTCCTGGCCGCCGATGTCTAAAATACAGTCCACTTCCGGATCAAAGTAGGCGGCTGCATAGTAATGAGAAACCGTTTCCACCTCACCCTCATCCAAAAGGAGTGCGGCTTTAATTAAAGCTTCTCCGTATCCGGTGGAGCAGGAATAAGCAATTTCGGCAGAGTCCGGAAGTTTCCGGTAAATATCCTGGATGGCCCGGATACTTGTTTTTAACGGGCTGCCGTCGTTGTTGCTGTAAAAGGAATAGAGCAGGGTTCCGTCTTCTCCTACAAGGGCGGCCTTAGTGGTGGTGGAACCGGCGTCAATTCCCAGATAACAGCGGCCCTGGTATTCAGCCAGCTCCTTGGTTGGGACATGATAGAGCGCCTGTCTCTCATTGAAATCATTATAGTCTTTTTCGGAAGAGAACAGAGGTTCCATACGTTCCACTTCAAAATCCATGGGGATGGAGGCCGCCAGACGGTCCCGCATGGCAGTCAGAGAAACGGTTACTTCCGGTTTATAATTCAGAGCAGAACCTATAGCGGCAAACAGATGAGAATTTTCCGGCACAATGGTATGCTCTTCGTCTAACTTTAAGGTACGGATAAAGGCTTCCTTTAATTCGGAGAGGAAGTGAAGAGGCCCCCCCAGGAAAGCCACATGTCCGCGGATAGGTTTTCCGCAGGCCAGACCGCTGATGGTCTGATTTACAACTGCCTGGAAAATGGAGGCTGACAAATCTTCTTTTGTGGCGCCCTCATTGATTAAAGGCTGAATATCCGTTTTGGCGAAAACGCCGCAGCGGGCGGCAATGGGATAGAGCGCCTGATAGTTTTTCGCATATTCATTCAGTCCCGGCGCGTCTGTCTGAAGAAGGGAAGCCATCTGATCAATAAAAGAACCGGTTCCTCCCGCACAGATTCCGTTCATACGCTGTTCCACATTTCCGCCTTCAAAATATATGATTTTCGCATCTTCCCCGCCAAGTTCAATGGCCACGTCTGTCTTCGGCGCAAACTTTTCCAGAGAAGTGGAAACGGCAATGACCTCCTGAACAAAGGGAACTTCCAGATGGTTGGCCAGGGTGAGGCCGCCGGAACCGGTGATTACGGGGTGTACCGTCAGTTCCCCCAGCTGTTTACGGGCTTTTCCCAGAAGGGAAGCCAGAGTTTCCTGGATGTTGGCAAAGTGACGTTCGTAATCTGCAAAGAGAAGATGAGCCTCTTCATCCAGAACAGCAATTTTTACAGTTGTGGAACCGATGTCGATTCCCAGAGTATAAGTATGTATTGATGTATTCAAGGTTAAAAACTGCCTCCTCTTATTCTCTAAAATATAATAAATAAGTAGTAAAATTTTAATTCCGTAACATTATACGACAAGAAATTTAAAAAGACAATGTTAAAACTTAACAATAATAGTACTGGATTAAATTGAAATACTTTACATTTTCTTCTATTCCATATATACTACCTTCAGTTGAAAAAATAGAAGAGAAAACAAAGAGGAGCATTATGTATCAGATAATTAAAACGGAAGGAAGAGCAAAGCGGGCGCAGCTGGAGACGGTGCACGGCACCATTCAGACGCCGGTCTTTATGAATGTGGGAACAGCGGCTGCCATTAAGGGGGCTGTCTCCACGATGGATTTACAGGAAATTAAAACCCAGGTGGAACTGTCCAACACGTATCACCTCCATGTAAGACCGGGAGACAAGGTGGTAAAACAGCTTGGAGGCCTGCATAAATTTATGAACTGGGATAAACCGATCCTGACAGATTCCGGCGGATTTCAGGTTTTCTCCCTGTCGAAATTAAGAAGAATTAAGGAAGAGGGCGTCTATTTTAATTCGCATGTGGACGGAAGGAAGATTTTCATGGGGCCGGAGGAAAGTATGCAGATTCAGTCCAACCTGGCTTCCACAATCGCCATGGCTTTCGATGAGTGTCCTTCCAGCAGGGCGGACAGAGACTATGTACAGGCTTCTGTAAACCGGACAGCCCGCTGGCTGAAACGGTGTAAAGAGGAAATGGCAAGACTGAACAGCCTGGAAGATACCATTAATAAGAATCAGCTTCTTTTCGGTATTAATCAGGGGGCGGTTTATGAGGATATTCGTATTTCCCACGCCCAGGAAATTGCAGAAATGGATCTGGACGGTTATGCTGTGGGAGGACTGGCTGTGGGGGAAAGTCATGAAGAAATGTACCGGATTTTAGATGAGGTGGTGCCTCATCTTCCACAGAATAAACCCACGTATTTAATGGGAGTAGGGACTCCGTCCAATATTCTGGAGGCAGTCAGCAGAGGCGTGGACTTCTTTGACTGTGTTTACCCCAGCAGAAACGGCCGCCACGGTCACGTATATACCAGCCAGGGAAAACGGAATCTGTTTAACGCCAGATATGAACTGGATTCCAGACCTATTGAAGAGGGCTGTCAGTGTCCGGCCTGCCGTCATTACAGCCGGGCATACATCCGCCATCTTCTGAAGGCAAAAGAGATGCTGGGAATGCGTTTATGCGTCCTTCATAATCTGTATTTCTATAATCATATGATGGAAGAGATTCGACAGGCTCTGGAACAGGGAAGATTTGAAGCCTATAAAAAAGAAAAGCTGGAGGGCTTTGAACAGGCGAAGGCAGAAAAATAATTGGAAAAACACTTGATAAAATAAGAATTTTTCGGTATGATGTTCTATAATGTTCATACAAGAAATAGGAGGAAAGAAAATGGGTAATGTAGTGGCATCAGCCTCAACAGGGACAACGGGAATCGGATTTACAGTTATCTGGATGGTAGTTATCTTCGGTCTGCTGTACTTTATGATGATCCGCCCGCAGAAAAAAGAACAAAAAAGAGTCAGTGCAATGCTTTCCAACATGGAAGTTGGTGATAGTGTAGTAACAACAAGCGGATTCTACGGTACCATTATCAGCATGACAGAAGAAGATGTGATTGTAGAATTTGGAAATAACAGAAACTGCAGAATTCCCATGCGTAAAGCAGCGATTGCAGAAGTAGAAAAGCCAGAGAGCGCCTCTGCAGAATAAGAAAAACGGGGAGCCGTCCGGAAACTCATAGGAGATTCCGGGCGGCTTTTAAAATTGTGCAGCATGTCTTAATCTGCGTGTCGAATTTTCTTTATTTAGTTGAAATCCTGCAAAAAGTGGAGTATGATAATAACGATACGCTAAAAACAGAAAGGATATGATACGATGGAACAGAAAATTGCATTGATTCCGGGGGATGGAATCGGGCCGGAAATTGTCAGAGAAGCGAAAAAAGTACTGGATAAAGTATGTGAAAAATATGGACATTCATTTACCTACACGGAACTGCTGCTGGGCGGAGCCTCTATTGACGTACATGGAGTTCCCCTTACAGATGAAACCATTGAAGAGGCAAAAAAGGCAGACGCCGTGCTGATGGGATCCATAGGAGGAGATGCAAAAACGTCCCCATGGTATCAGCTGGAGCCGTCGAAACGTCCGGAAGCCGGACTTTTGAAGCTTCGGAAATCCTTAAACTTGTTTGCAAATTTAAGACCCGCTTATCTGTATCAGGAATTAAAAGAAGCCTGCCCTCTGAAAGAAGAAATCATCGGGGACGGCTTTGATATGGTGATTGTCCGGGAACTGACCGGAGGTCTCTATTTCGGAGAGAGAAAAACCATCGAAGAAAACGGGGTAAAGAAAGCCATTGATACCCTTACTTATAATGAAAAAGAGATTGAAAGAATTGCCCGCAAAGCCTTTGAAATTGCCGGCAAAAGAAGAAAGAAAGTAACCAGTGTGGATAAGGCCAACGTACTGGATTCCTCCAGACTCTGGAGAAGCGTGGTGGAAGAGGTTGCGAAAGAATACCCTCAGATTACCCTGGAACATATGCTGGTAGACAACTGTGCCATGCAGCTTGTAAAGAATCCGGGACAGTTCGACGTGATTTTAACAGAGAATATGTTTGGAGACATTCTTTCTGACGAGGCCAGTATGGTAACCGGATCTATCGGTATGCTTTCCTCAGCCAGCCTGAATGAGACCTCATTCGGCCTGTATGAGCCAAGCCATGGATCCGCGCCGGATATAGCGGGAGAAAATAAAGCCAATCCTATAGCTACGATTTTGTCTGCAGCTATGATGCTGCGTTATTCCCTGAATCTGGATCAGGAGGCAGACGCTGTGGAAAAGGCGGTACAGACGGTTCTTACCCAGGGTTACCGCACCCCGGATATTATGTCGGAAGGATGCACCTGTGTGGGAACCAGAGAAATGGGAGATAAGATTGCAGAAGCAATTGACTGATAAAGCAAGGAGGAAACCGATATGAAAAGTGATGCAGTAAAAAAAGGAATGCAGCAGGCCCCTCACCGTTCATTATTTAATGCTCTTGGAATGACAAAAGAAGAGATGGAACGCCCATTGGTGGGGATTGTCAGTTCCTATAATGAAATTGTACCGGGACATATGGACCTGGATAAAATTGTAAATGCAGTGAAACAGGGGGTTGCCATGGCAGGAGGAACTCCTGTGATGTTTCCGGCCATTGCCGTGTGTGATGGAATCGCCATGGGACATATTGGAATGAAATATTCTCTGGTTACCAGAGATCTGATTGCAGATTCCACAGAAGCCATGGCTCTGGCCCATCAGTTTGACGCCCTGGTTATGGTGCCGAACTGTGACAAAAACGTTCCGGGACTTTTGATGGCGGCAGCCAGAATTAATGTACCCACCGTATTTGTCAGCGGCGGTCCCATGTTGGCAGGCCATGTGAAAGGACATAAAACCAGCCTTTCCAGCATGTTTGAAGCAGTTGGCTCCTACAGTGCAGGAACCATGACGGAGGAAGATGTAAAAGAATATGAAAATAAAGCCTGCCCAACCTGCGGCTCCTGTTCCGGTATGTATACGGCCAACAGTATGAACTGTCTGACAGAAGTTCTGGGTATGGGATTAAAAGGAAACGGAACCATTCCGGCGGTCTATTCGGAGCGTATTGCCCTTGCAAAACATGCAGGAATGCAGGTTATGGAGATGTACAGAAAGAATATCCGCCCGAGAGACATTATGACTGAAAAAGCGATTTTAAATGCTTTAACCGTAGATATGGCCCTTGGATGTTCCACCAACAGTATGCTGCATATTCCGGCAATCGCCCATGAGATTGGAATGGATTTCGATATCAGCTTTGCCAATGAAATCAGCAGCAGGACACCAAACCTCTGTCATCTTGCGCCGGCAGGCCCTACTTATATGGAAGATTTAAATGAAGCAGGCGGCGTGTATGCGGTGATGAACGAGCTGAATAAGAAGAATCTCCTTCACACGGACTGTATGACAGTTACCGGAAAGACACTGGGTGAAAATATTGAAGGATGTATCAATAAAGATCCGAGCGTGATTCGTCCGATAGAAAATCCGTACAGTGAAACCGGCGGTTTAGCTGTCTTAAAAGGAAACCTGGCTCCTGACGGAGGCGTTGTAAAACGTTCTGCAGTCTGTGAGGAAATGATGGTTCATGAGGGTCCTGCAAGAGTCTTTGACTGCGAGGAAGATGCCATTGAAGCCATTAAAGGCGGAAAGATTGTGGCCGGAGACGTGGTGGTTATCCGTTATGAAGGACCTAAAGGCGGTCCGGGCATGAGAGAAATGCTGAATCCTACTTCCGCCATTGCAGGAATGGGACTGGGATCTTCTGTGGCGCTGATTACAGACGGTCGTTTCAGCGGAGCTTCCAGAGGCGCATCCATCGGACACGTTTCTCCGGAAGCGGCAGTGGGCGGCCCCATTGCGCTGATTGAAGAAGGAGACAGGATACGTATTAATATTCCGGAAATGAAACTGGAAGCAGATATTACTCCGGAAGAAATGGAAAGAAGGAGAAAGAACTGGACACCGAGAGAGCCGAAAGTCACCACCGGTTATCTGGCCAGATATGCCGCTATGGTGACATCCGGAAACCGGGGAGCCATCTTGGAAGTACCGAAACACTAGGGAGGAATTGAGATATGCAGCTTACAGGAGCACAGATCATCATAGAATGTCTGAAAGAGCAGGGAGTGGATACCGTCTTCGGTTACCCCGGCGGAGCCATTTTAAATATTTACGATGCTCTGTATGAATATCGGGATGAAATCCGTCATGTCCTGACTTCCCACGAACAGGGAGCAGCTCATGCAGCGGACGGATATGCCAGAGCCACAGGCAAAGTAGGCGTCTGTATGGCAACCAGCGGTCCGGGAGCCACGAATCTGGTGACCGGAATTGCCACCGCATCCATGGATTCCGTACCGATGGTAGCCATTACAGCTAATGTGGGGAAACCTCTTCTGGGAAGAGACTCTTTCCAGGAGGTGGATATTGCCGGAATTGTAATGCCGGTGACCAAACACAGCTTTATTGTAAAAGATATTTCCAAACTGGCCGACAGTATCCGGAAAGCCTTTTATATTGCAAAAAGCGGCCGTCCGGGTCCGGTACTGGTGGACGTTACCAAGGACGTCACCGGAGCGAAATGGGAATACGAACGGAAACAGCCGGCCACCATTAACCGGGAGACAAAGGAAATTCGTCCGGAGGATATTAAGCAGGCAGTAGAAATGATAGAAGCCTCTGAAAAACCGTTTATTTTCGCAGGCGGAGGAGGCGTAATTTCCGGCGCTTCGGAAGAAATCCGAGAACTGGCGCACAGGATAGAATCTCCTGTCTGCGACAGTCTGATGGGAAAAGGCGCCTTTGACGGAAAGGATCCTCTGTACACGGGAATGCTGGGAATGCACGGAACGAAGGCTTCCAACCTGGGCGTTTCCCAGTGTGATTTGCTGATTGTGCTGGGAGCCAGATTCAGCGATCGTGTGACAGGAAATGTAAACAACTTTGCGAAAAACGCTAAAATTCTGCAGATTGACGTGGATGCTGCTGAAGTCAATAAAAATGTGGTAGTGGATGCAGCCGTAATCGGAGACCTGAAAGAAGTTCTCAGAAGAATTCTGGAAAAAGTCTCTCCTGCTTCACATAAAGAATGGGTTTCTCATATAGAAGAATTAAAAGAAACCTATCCGCTGAAGTACGATCCGGATCAGCTGACCGGTCCGTATATTATCGAAAAACTCTATGAGATGACAAAGGATCAGGATACCATTATTACCACAGATGTGGGTCAGCATCAGATGTGGGCGGCCCAGTATTATAAATATAAGGAACCCAGAACTTTCCTTAGTTCCGGCGGACTGGGAACCATGGGATATGGTCTGGGAGCATGTATTGGAGCTCAGATAGGATGTCCCGAGAAACAGGTCATCAATATCGCCGGAGACGGATGTTTCCGGATGAATATGAATGAAGTGATTACGGCTGTGAGAAACCGTCTTCCGATTGTGCAGATTATTCTCAATAATCACGTGCTGGGAATGGTGCGCCAGTGGCAGAATCTGTTCTATGACAGCCGGTATTCACATACAGTTTTAAACGATGTGATGGATTTTGTAAAAGTTTCTGAAGGAATGGGAGCAGAAGCCATCCGCATCACGAAAAAAGAAGAAGTTGAGCCAGCACTGGCTAAAGCTCTGGCGGCTGACCATCCGGTAGTTCTGGATTGTCTTATCAACCAGGATCTGAAAGTTTTCCCGATGGTTCCAGCGGGAGCAGACATTGAAGACGCATTTGACGAGGAGGATTTAAAAAATGGCAAGAGTGTTTAACTTTTCAGCGGGGCCTGCAGCATTGCCTGAAGAAGTATTAAAAGAAGCAGCAGAGGAAATGCTGGATTACAGAGGAACGGGAATGTCTGTAATGGAAATGAGCCACAGAAGTCCCGCTTTCCAGCAGATTATTGACGAAGCTGAGGCGGATTTAAGAGAACTGCTCCAGATCCCGGAGAATTACAGGGTCTTATTTTTACAGGGCGGAGCCAGCCAGCAGTTTGCTATGATTCCCATGAATCTGATGAAAAACCGGGTAGCAGACTACATTGTAACGGGACAGTGGGCAAAGAAAGCCTACACAGAGGCACAGAAATACGGAAAAGCCAATAAAATCGCAACTTCAGAAGACAAGACATTTTCCTATATTCCGGACTGTTCCGATTTGCCCATCAGCCCGGATGCAGATTACGTTTATATTTGTGAAAATAATACCATTTACGGAACGAAGTTTAAGGAACTTCCCAATACCAAGGGAAAACTTCTGGTTTCCGACGTATCCTCCTGTTTCCTGTCAGAGCCTATGGACATAAGCCGTTATGGAATTGTGTACGGAGGCGTGCAGAAAAACATCGGACCGGCCGGTATGGTCATCGCCATTGTGAGAGAGGATCTGATAACGGAAGATGTTCTTCCCGGAACTCCCACGATGCTTACGTATAAGACCCATGCAGATGCCGGTTCCATGTACAATACGCCAAACTGCTATTGTATTTACATGTGCGGAAAAGTCTTCAAATGGCTGAAGGCCATGGGAGGACTGGAAGTGATGAAAGCAAGAAATGAAAAGAAAGCAAAGATTCTCTACGATTTCCTGGATGAGAGCAGGATGTTTAAGGGAACCGTTGTACCGAAAGATCGTTCTTTAATGAATGTTCCCTTTGTAACGGGAGATAAAGAACTGGACGCCAGATTTGTAAAAGAAGCAAAGGCGGCCGGACTGGAAAACTTAAAAGGACACAGAACGGTGGGAGGAATGCGAGCCAGCATTTATAATGCAATGCCAATAGAAGGCGTTGAAGCATTAGTGGCATTTATGAAAAAGTTTGAGGAGGAGAATATCTGATGTTTCAGTATCATTGCCTGAATCCGATTTCTAAAACGGGACTGGATTTATTTTCAGACCAATACCGGAATACGGAGGAGATGAAAGACGCAGACGCTGTGCTGGTACGCAGCGCTAAAATGACGGAGATGGAACTTCCCGGTTCGCTGTGTGCCGTGGCAAGAGCGGGAGCCGGGGTGAATAATATTCCTCTGGCGGAGTGCTCTGAGAAAGGAATTGTAGTATTTAACACACCGGGCGCCAACGCCAACGGGGTGAAAGAGCTGGTAATCGGAGGAATGCTGCTGGCATCCAGAGATATTGTAGGCGGTATCGAGTGGGTGGAACAGCAGAAAAACCAGGAAGACATTGGAAAACTGGCAGAAAAACAGAAAAAGAAATTTGCCGGATGTGAAATTGCAGGGAAAAAACTGGGCATCATAGGATTAGGAGCGATTGGCAGTATGGTAGCCAACGCCGCTTCCGGTCTGGGAATGGAAGTGTACGGATTTGATCCCTTTATTTCCATTGACGCAGCCTGGAATCTGTCCAGAACCATCCATCACAGCAAATCCCTGGATGAAATCTATACAAAGTGTGATTACATAACCGTACATGTTCCTTTAACGGATGATACCAAGGGAATGATTAACAGAGAATCCATCGGGAAGATGAAAGACGGAGTTGTAATTCTGAATTTTGCCAGAGATTTACTGGTAGATGAAGAGGCTCTGATAGAAGGACTGAGAGAAGAAAAGATCAAAAAGTATGTAACCGATTTTGCAACTCCGGCAGTGGCAGGTCTTCCGGGAACTTTAGTGACGCCTCATCTGGGAGCGTCCACAGAGGAAGCGGAAGAAAACTGTGCCGTTATGGCAGTAAAAGAGCTGAGAGATTTTCTGGAGAACGGAAATATTAAAAACTCTGTAAACTTCCCGGCCTGCGATATGGGGACCTGTGTAGCTGTCTGCAGAATTGCCATTACCCATAAGAATATTCCAAACATGATTCATCATGTGACGAAAATTCTGGGAGCGGAAGGACTGAATATTGCGGATTTGACCAATAAAGGACGGGGAGAATACGCGTATACTCTGATTGACCTGGAAAGCGCGGCTTCCAAGGAAACCCTTACTGAGCTTCAGGGTCTGGAAGGAGTTTCCAGAGTACGGGTAATTAAATAACCGGAGGCGATAAAATGAGGAACAAGGCAAAGCCTGGACTGGTAAAAAAATGGAAGAGATGGAACCGCAGGCGGAAAACAGCACAGATGCTGTATCGAAACAGAAAAAAACTTTCAAAGTACCTCAGAGGAATCGCTCAGATCATTTCAAGAAAACTGTAGCACGAAAAGCTGTGCAGCATCTAACGGAAGATGCCGCACAGCTTTTTTTCAAAAAGTATATCTAAATTTTCTGAAAAGATCTATAATAAAAACAACAAGAAAAATCAGAAATGGGGGATTACTATGGACAATGTACTGGCACTGTTGACGTTGTTTGGTTCTGTGGTGGCGCTGTTATTTGCAGCAGGCAGAGCCAGAAAGGTTTTAAGTTTTCCGGAAGGAAATGAAACCATGAAAAAAATCTCGGCATCCATTCACAAAGGCGCCATGGCATACCTGCGCCGTCAGTATAAGATGCTGATCATTTTTTTCGTGGGAATGTTTGTAATTTTACTGGGAATGGCAGCCATGGGATTTCTTACCTGGTTTGTTCCTTTCGCATTTGTCACGGGGGGATTTTTCTCCGGACTGTCTGGATTTGTGGGGATGCAGATTGCCACAAGAGCCAATGCAAGGACGGCCAATGCCTGCCAGAAAGGGTTGAACAAAGGACTGACGGTAGCTTTTTCCGCAGGAACGGTTATGGGCTTTACGGTAGTGGGGCTGGGCCTTTTGGATATTTCCATCTGGTATCTGCTTCTTCGCCTGGTATTTGACCTTCCCATTGAAGACATTACCAGCACCATGCTTACCTTCGGAATGGGAGCCTCTTCCATGGCCCTGTTTGCCCGTGTGGGCGGAGGTATTTATACAAAGGCCGCAGATGTGGGGGCTGACCTGGTAGGAAAGGTAGAAGTGGGAATTCCTGAAGACGATCCCAGAAACCCGGCGGTGATTGCAGATAACGTAGGAGATAATGTGGGAGATGTGGCAGGAATGGGCGCCGATCTTTATGAATCTTATGTGGGCTCTATCCTTTCTGCATGTGCATTGGGAGTAATCGCTTTTAATAAAATCCCGTCAGTGGATCGGGTCAACGCCGTTATTGTTCCCATGCTTCTGGCAGCCATCGGGGTTCTTGCTTCTATTTTGGGATCTACCCTTGTAAGGACGGCGGAAGATACCAGGCAGAGTACTCTTCTTGGGGCTTTGAGACGGGGAACCAATACCAGTGCGGTGATTATTGCCGTGGCGGCCCTGCCTCTGGTATGGATTGTACTGGGAAAAGATTTTATGGGATTTTACTTTGCGATTCTGTCCGGACTTCTGGCGGGAATCCTCATCGGATTCTTTACGGAATATTTTACCTCAGATACTTATAAACCGACGAAGAACCTGGCGGATAAAGCCAAAACCGGCTCTGCTACGATCATTATCGGGGGCTTAAGTCTGGGAATGCTTTCCACAGCAGTTCCCATCATCATCATTGCCATCTGCGTACTGGCAGCGTATTCTTTCTCCGGCGGCTTTATCGAGTCCGTCAGAGGACTTTACGGAATCGCCCTTGCGGCAGTGGGAATGTTATCTACCCTGGGAATCACCCTGGCTACAGACGCTTATGGCCCCATTGCAGATAATGCAGGAGGAATTGCGGAAATGGCAGGTCTGGATCCGGAAGTGCGTAAGCGTACGGACGCCCTGGATTCTCTGGGAAATACCACGGCGGCCACAGGAAAGGGATTCGCTATTGGATCCGCCGCTTTAACGGCTCTGGCGCTGATTGCTTCTTATGTGGAGAAAGTACAGGAAGTAGGCCAGGGAAATGTGGCGCTGGATATGAGCGTTATGAATCCGGCAGTCCTGGTGGGAATTTTTATCGGTGCATGCCTGCCCTTTGTCTTTGCCGCTCTTACCATGTCTTCGGTGGGTAAGGCTGCAGAGAGTATTGTGATGGAAGTGAGAAGACAGTTCCATGAAATAAAAGGGCTGATGGAGGGAACTGCAGAGGCGGACTATGCAAAATGCGTGGATATTTGTACCAAAGCCAGTCTGCGGGAGATGGTTCTGCCCACTCTGCTGGCAATTATTACTCCTGTCCTGGTGGGAGTGATTCTGGGATATAACGGAGTTATCGGAATGCTGGCAGGTTCTACCTCCACAGGATTTCTGATGGCGATTTTCATGGCCAATGCAGGCGGCGCATGGGATAATGCCAAGAAATATATTGAAGGCGGCGTACACGGCGGAAAAGGCAGCGAGGCCCACAAAGCGGCCGTAGTAGGGGATACGGTAGGCGATCCCTTTAAAGATACCTCCGGGCCGTCCATTAATATTTTAATTAAACTGTTATCAATGGTATCCATTGTATTTGCCGCACTGGTAGTAAATTATCATATCTTCTGAAAAGAGAGGAAAAAATCTGCTGCAGGAAATCTGCAGCAGACTTTTTTTCGGGAAGACTTATTTCTTTTTTTCGGCAGCGATAAAATCCAGAACTTCCTGTCTGGAGGGCATCACACGCAGAGCGCCTTTTCGGGTTGTGATAATGGAGGCGCCGGCGTTGGCAAAGGTAAGCATTTCGGTCAGGTTTTCGTCGGTAAGATTATCCAGACCGTGATCCAGTACATAATTTAAAACAGAAGCGCAGAAAGTGTCGCCGGCGCCGGTGGTTTCAATGGTTTTTTCCTGCAGGAAAGGAGCGGCTTCCACCTTTCTTCCCTGATAATAAGCCCGGCTTCCCTCTTTTCCAAGGGTTACCAGTACCAGTGGAATAGGGTATTTCTCCAGAAGGAGATTTACGCCCCGGTCATAGTCGTCAGTGCCGGTAAGAAACTCCATTTCATTATCTGAAATTTTCAGAACATCGCACTGGGACATACCGTACAGAATTTCTGTCCTGGCGTCTTCTAAATTTTCCCAGAGAGGAGGACGCAGATTAGGATCAAAGGTAATCAGGAGCTGTTCTTTTTTTGCGACTTCCAATGCATAACGCGTAGCTTCCCGGACACCCTTATGAGTAGAGGAGAGAGTGCCGAAATGGAACAGGCGGGAAGAGCGGATGAGATCTTCGGATACTTCCTCCTTGGTCAGCATCATATCAGCGCCCGGATTCCGGTAAAATGCAAAGTCCCTGTCCCCGTCGGGAAACGTATGGACAAAGGCAAGAGTGGTGTGCACACTGTCATCCATAAGCAGTCCTTTTGTTTCGATATTTACTTCCTGAAGGGCGGCTTTTAACATGGTTCCGAACTGATCGTTTCCAACTTTGCCGATAAAGGCGGTTTTTTTGCCCAGTTGATTCAGCATAGCCAGAACGTTACAGGGAGCGCCTCCGGGATTGGCTTCCAGAAGGGGATTTCCCTGGGGAGAAATTCCATTTTCTGTAAAGTCTATTAATAATTCACCCAGAGCAACGGCATCGTAAATTTTATTCATTTTTTCAGATCCTCCTTACGCAGTATATAATATAGTTTAACTGTAGAACAGAAGGACTTGTTTGTCAAACTATTTTAGAATGACTTGTCAACAAGGGACAAGAAATGATAAAATGTAACAAAACAGGAGGTGCAGCTTATGGAAGAACAGGTTTATAACAGCATGAACTGGCCCAGAATTGAGGCCATTATTTATGGAGAAGAAGCTTCCCCGAGAGATGTAATGACACCCCAGGTAACACAGACGGGAGTATTAATACAGGGATACTTTCCAACAGCGGAAAAAGTGACCATTGTGTATGGGAAAGCTTCAAAAAAACAGGAAATGATTATGGAAGATGAGGCCGGATACTTCGCCGCGGAAATTCCGGTGAGAAAAATCCCTGCCTATCATTTTGTAATAGAGACAAAAGACGGAAAGATAAAGGAAGAATACGACCCCTACGCGTTTCCGGGACAGATTTCCGAAGAGGATGAAAAGAAGTTTCTCTCGGGAATCCACTATGATATTTACAGGAAACTGGGAGCCCATCCTGCAGTGGTAAAGGGAACAGAAGGGACAGCCTTTGCCGTCTGGGCACCCAATGCAGTTACGGTAAGCGTTGTGGGTGATTTTAATGACTGGGACGGAAGACGGGCTCTCATGCACCGCCTTCCTATGTCCGGAATTTTTGAGCTGTTTCTTCCTCAGGTAAAAGCCGGCGACATTTATAAATACCAGATTAAGACAAAGAGCGGAGAAATTCTGCTGAAGGCAGACCCCTATGCATTCCAGGCGGAGATGCCTCCGAAAGATGCTTCTGTGGTGTCCGGCGGAACAGGATATTCCTGGCAGGATGAGAGCTGGCTGGAGAAGAGAAAAGGCTTTGGAAAAAAGAACGTGCCTCTCTATATTTATGAGGTGGATTTGGAAACTGAGGCCAAAGAGGAAGAAAAAACCCTGAATTACCGGGAGCTGGCTGAGAAAATCGGAAGCTATGTGAAAGAAATGGGCTATACCCATGTGGAACTCCATCCGGTGATGGAATATCTGAATGATCAGGGAAAAGGCTACTCCACCTCTTCTTATTACGCCCCTACCAGAAGATACGGACTGGGGGAAGACTTTAAATACTTTGTGGACTGGCTGCATAAAGAGGAAATCGGAGTGATAGTAGACTGGACTCCGGCCCAGTTCCCCAAAGGAGCATCCGGACTGGAGCAGTTTGACGGTACGCTGCTTTACGAAAAGAAGAATGAAAATGAGAATGTCCACCCCTTCTGGGATACGCTGCTTTATGATTACGGAAGTCCTATGGTGAAAAATTTCCTGATTGCCAATGCTCTGTACTGGATTGAAGAATACCATCTGGACGGACTGCGGATGGACGATGTGGATGCCATGCTGTATCTGGACTACGGACGCACCAGTGGAAACTGGACACCCAATTTATACGGAACCAACGAGAATCTGGAAGCCGTGGAATTTCTGAAACATTTAAATTCTCTGGTGAAGAAACAGTATCCGGAAGTCTTACTAATTGCCCAGGAAGACGGACTCTGGCCGGACCTGACAGAGAGTGTGGAAGAGGATCATCTGGGATTTGACTACAAATGGAGCGGCGGATGGATTCACGATTTTATGGAATATCTGGTGAAGGAACCGGTTTACCGGAAAGATTATCACGATCAGCTTACCTTAAGTATGCTTTACGCCTACTCCGAGGAATATATCCTTCCCATGGGAACCAGAGATGTGGGATGTCTGAAAGAGCTGATGGAAGAGCTGCCCGGAAGCGCCAGCCAGAAAGGGGCAAATGCAAGACTTGCCTCTGGCTATCAGATGGCACATCCCGGAAAGCAAATGCAGGCGGCAGACAGACAGGCTCCGGAGCCTTTTAAGGAGTATCTGAAAGCTCTGGTACAGGTATATAAATCCTGTCCGGCCCTTTATGAAAAGGATGATGATCCGGAAGGATTCGAATGGATCCAGTTAATGAATTATGAACAGAACGTACTGGCGTTTTTAAGAAAAACAGAGAAGAAAGAAGAGACGCTCCTGGTTCTCTGCAATTTTGCAGACGTTACCTATGAGAAATACCAGGTAGGCGTACCTGAGGGCGGCCGTTATAAAGAGATATTCAACAGCGACCGCAAAGAATTCGGCGGAAACGGTGTGCTCAATCCGCGGGTAAAAGTGGCGAAAAAGGAAGAGTGCGACGAGAGAGACTATTCCATTACCGTAAAACTGCCGGCGCTGAGTCTGTCCGTTTTTCAGTATCAGCCTGCAAAAGTAAAAAAGGCTGTTTCCGGGAAAACCGCAAAAACGGGAAAGAAAGCAGTTAAATAGAAATGGATCAGAAATTTATAGAATTTATTGAAAGAAATTTACCCTCACTGGCGCAGTTCGGACTTAAAATCCTGTTATCTCTTATCGTTTTTTATGTGGGACTGAAGGTTGTCCGATGGGTGATTAAAATTTTACGGGCTTCGCTGGAGAAAGCTTCTGTAGATGCCGGCGTTATTCAGTTTCTGTGCTCTCTGGGCCGGATGTTTCTGTATGCGATTCTGGTCTTCAGCATTGCCACCAATTTCGGAGTGACAGAAAGTTCTATTGCGGCTCTGCTGGGCTCCGCGGGAATTACCCTGGGCGTGGGCCTGCAGGGCGGACTGGCCAATCTGGCCGGAGGAATTATGATATTGATTTTCAAGCCTTTTCTGGTGGGAGATTATATCATAGAGAGCGGAAGTAATCTGGAAGGAACGGTTACGAAGATAGAAATCTGTTATACCACCTTGTCTACTGTGGACAATAAAAGAATTGTAATTCCAAACGGAACTCTTTCCAATAACAGCATTACCAATGTGACGGCCAAAGATGAGCGGAGACTGGAAATTAAGGTTACCATTTCTTATCAGGCAGACATTCAGAAGGCCAAAGGAATTCTGGAGCGGCTGTTAAAAGAAGATCCGGATATTTTATCGGATCAGGAAATGGTGGTCTTTCTGGATGAGCTGGCTGCCTCCTGGGTTGTGATAGGATTTCGCGCCTGGGTGGCAACCGATAATTACTGGCCTGCCAAATGGCGTCTGAACGAAAAAATCAAAGAGTCCTTTGACAGGGAAGGGATTGAACTGGCTTATCCCCAGATGGATATTCACATTAAAAAGCAGTAAAAAAAGTATAGCGTCAAATGTCTGACCGGCATTTGGCGCTGTTTAATCCCTGAAAAAATAAAAAGAAAATAAAAAAGTTATTGCATTTTTTAGAAAATCCTGTATAATATCATTTGTGTCAACGACCAGCCGGAATAGCTCAGTCGGTAGAGCACTTCACTCGTAATGAAGGGGTCGTCAGTTCAAGTCTGATTTCCGGCTTTAGGAAACCTGCGAACAGCCGTAAAATAGGTTTACGGCTGTTTTTTATCCTGTATAAATCTGCATTTGAGGCAGAAGAAAGGAGAGTCTGATGGAACAGAGAAAAGGTCAGAGCAGTAAAAACGGACTTTTTGAAGAAAAAACCGCAGCAAAAGTTGCGGGCTTTCTCCATGCCATCGGGCTTGACGTACATGCCTACATGGCGCGTACAGGAGTAAGAGGAGACTGGATGGAGCAGGACGGGCCTGAAATTGTTTATATCAGAAAAATGGCAGCCATTGGACACGGAGGTGGTCAATGGCTGGTTCCTGTCTGGGAATGGGAAACACATGCGGGCACTATGCATAAGCTGCGACAGAGGGCTCTTCATTTACGTTGTATATGAAGAGCACAGGGCTTTTGGTATAGGTCCGTATTTTTTGTGCAAAAAGATAGGGAAATACCAGTAAAAAGAAGAAAGGATTGAAGATACTATATAATAGAAAGAGAGAGATGAAAATGCTGACAACTGCAATTAATCACGGAATTGTAATTGACAGTCAGAATAAGACAAAGAAACAGTTACATGTGGGAATACAGGGAGACAAGATTGCCGTGCTTTCTGAGACCCCTCTGGAGGCAGAGGAGGTAATTGACGCCGGAGGACTGGTAGTTTCTCCCGGATTTATCGACCCGCACGGACATGTGGACGGAGAACTGTATGCCGGGGAACTGTCTGTATGCCAGGGAATTACAACCACGGTAGGAGGAAACTGCGGTTATAGTCCGGAGGATATGGGAGAGTTTTTCAAAGAGCAGGAAAGAAAAGGATTCCCCATTCATCAGGCGATGCTGATTGGCCATGGAATTCCACTCAGAAACCGGGCGGGAGTTTATGACCGGTATAAACCTGCGTGTGACGAAGAAATAGAGATTATGAAAGAGACGGCCAGGAAGGCATTTCAGGACGGAGCCTGCGGAGTTTCCTTCGGACTGGATTACGTACCGGGATGCAGTATCCGGGAAGTGGTGGAACTGGCAAGGCTCTGCGCTGAATACGGAAAGATTTGTCCGATTCATACAAGACTTCTGACCAACGAAGATTTATATTCTTTATATGAATTGATTTTAGTCGCCAGAGAGACAAAGGCGGATATTCTGATTTCTCATTTTGTTTATCAGTATTGCGGCGGCCTTTGCGATCCGGGACTTAAAATGCTGGAAAAGGCTCAGAAAGAAGGGCTGAATATCCATATCGACAGCGGTATGTATACCAATTGGACCACATATTTTGATACAGCCACCTTTGATTTGAATAATATACAGAATAATAACTGGAAGTTTAGTCAGATGGTAGTAGCTACCGGAAAATATAAGGGACAGGTGATGGATGAAGAGCTTTATTTCCGTATGAAAGAAGAGTGTCCCCATGAAGCGGTTATCTTCTTTGAAGGGATTGAGGACGAAATCTATGAATGTCTGAAGAAACCGTATGCTATGCCGTCCACGGATATAGGAGCCTATGATAAGGGAGAAGGCCATCCCCAGATTGCGGGGACCTATCCCAGATATTTCAGAGAAATGGTGAGAGAGAGGAAACTTCTGACCCTGGAAGAAGCAGTTCACAAGGCGACGTATCTTCCTGCCAAAGTATTTAAAATGGAAGATAAAGGAGTGATCCTGCCGGGAAAAGATGCAGATATTACTGTTTTTGATCCGGCGGAGATCTGCGATACGGCTACCTATCCTCATATGGGACTGCCGGATGCAAGACCCAGGGGGATTCCGTATGTGCTGGTGGCCGGAGAAACCGCGGTGAAAGAAGGAATTTATACAGGCAGCAGAAGCGGGAGACCGATTCGCAAATAGTCCGAGAGAAAGACAGGAGGAAAGAATGGGAGAAATACTGCTGAAGTTAGAAAATGTGAAAAAAAAGTTTGATCAGGTAGACGTTCTGGAAGGAATTAATTTATCCATAGAAAAGGGAGAGTTTATTACCTTTTTAGGTTCTTCCGGGTGTGGAAAAACAACCACTCTCAGAATCATTGCCGGACTGGAAACACCGGATGAGGGACGTGTTATCCTGGAGGGAAAAGATGTAACCAATCTTCCTCCCCATTTAAGAGACGTCAATACGGTATTCCAGAGTTATGCCCTGTTTCCCTATATGAATGTGGCAGACAATATTGGTTATGGCCTGAAATTAAAAAAGGTTCCAAAAGATGAAATCAAAGTGCGGGTGGAACAGATGCTGGAACTGGTACAGCTATCCGGATTTGAAAAAAGGAAACCTGCAGAACTGTCCGGAGGACAGAGACAGAGGGTAGCCATTGCCCGGGCGCTGGTCAATAACCCGAAAGTGCTGCTGCTGGATGAACCTCTGGGCGCACTGGATCTGCAGCTTCGCAGAACTATGCAGGCAGAACTGAAACGGCTGCAGAAAAAACTGGGAATTACTTTTATCTATATTACCCATGACCAGGAAGAGGCAATCAATATGTCCGATCGGATTGTGGTTATGAATAACGGACTTTTTGAACAAATCGGAACGCCCGACGAAGTCTATAATTATCCCAGAACCAGCTATGTGGCCGGGTTTGTGGGAAATGCCAACGTATTAAACGCAGTGGTGGAAAGTGTGACCGGCAATCAGGTACTATTAAATACCTGCGGCGGCAAGGCCCTGGCCATTTTCCAGGGAGAGCCTCCAAAACCGGGAGAGAAAGTCACCTTTGCAGTAAGAAGCGAAAATGTGGCGCTGGATCCGGGCTGCGGCTGCGGTCTGGAAGCTGTGGTAGCAGAGAAAACATTTGCCGGCGGCCTGCTTCGGATGATCCTGGAGCTGGAGGACAAAAAGCAGCTGATTTCCAGCCGCTATGGAATTGATGCTGACGTACAGGTGGGACAGAAAATCTGTTTTCGGTGGAATGCCGAGAACGCAGTTTTAGTGGACAGAAAGGAGTCCTATGAAAAGTAAGAAAAATCAAGGGCTTTTTCCAATGCTGCCGCTGCTTTTGTTTATTGTTGTATTTTTAGTGGGTCCGCTGGTCTACATGGTGGCCTTAAGTTTTGCAACCAATAACGAAGGATACGGAGTTACCTGGAAATTTACCCTGGAAAATTATACAAGAATCACGGATCCCGTATATTTACAGACCTTTATACAGTCCTTTCAGCTGGCAATTACCAGTACGGTAATTATCAGTCTGCTGGGGTATCCCTTCGGCTATTTTATGGCCAAACTGTCAGCCAAATGGAAAAAGAGGGTAATGCTGTTTATCATGCTTCCCTTCTGGGTGAATTCTCTGATTCGTCTCTATGGATGGATTATCATTCTCCAGACCAAAGGCGTTTTAAATGGTCTGCTTTTAAAACTGGGAATTATCAGTGAACCTTTGAAAATTCTGTACAGTTACCCGGCCATTGTGGTGGGGATGGTTTATGCCCTGCTGCCTTTTATGATCCTCTCCGTTTATTCCAGCGCTGAGAAACTGGACTGGTCATTAATAGAAGCGTCCCGGGATCTGGGCGCCACGTCTTTTCAGGCGTTTCGTACAGTCACCCTGAAACTGACCCTGCCGGGACTACTTTCCGGAATTATATTAACCTTTATTCCTTCCATGGGTCTGTTTTTCATCGCAGATATTTTAGGAGGAAATAAGATTGTATTAGTGGGAAGTCTGATTCAGGATCAGATGAACCGGGGAAGCAACTGGACTTTTGCAGCGGCTCTGGCAGTGGTGCTGACGATTCTGACAACGATTATGATCTGGCTGTACCGTAAGATTACAAATGTAAAAGAACTGGAGGGATTATATTGAAAAGGAACTCCAAAATCGCAAATATCTATCTGGGAATCATTTTGTTTTTCATGTACTTTCCCATTGCTATGGTGGTACTTTACTCCTTTAACGATTCCCGTCTGACTGTAAGCTGGAAAGGCTTCTCTCTCCAGTGGTATGAAAAACTGTTTTCCAACCAGGCCCTGATGGAAGCTCTGGGAAACAGCCTGCTGCTGGGCGTTTTAAGCTGTTTTCTGTCAGCGGTTCTGGGAACTCTGGGAGCTGTGGGTCTGGCTAAACTGAAATGGAAGTCAAAGGGAATTATTGAATATGTTTCCATTTTGCCGTTAATGATTCCGGAAATTATTCTGGGAATGGTATTTTTAGCCTTTTTCTCTCTTTTGGGAATGCCTTTTGGAATGCTGACGCTGCTTGTGGCTCATACGGTATTCTGCGTCCCCTATATTTTAATGCAGGTAAAAGCGAGACTGGTGGGGATGGATAAGGCACTGGAAGAGGCTGCTCTGGATTTGGGGGCGACCCCTGTGAGAGCATTTTTTGATGTCACTTTGCCGATGATAACACCGGCTGTATTATCCGGTTCGCTTCTGGCGTTTGCCATGTCCATGGACGACGTGGTAATCAGCGTATTTGTAAGCGGCCCCAGAACATCGACCCTGCCGTTAAAGGTTTATACTCAGCTGAAGACAGGGGTTACACCGGAAATTAATGCTTTATGTACTTTAATGCTGGCAGTGACCATTCTGGTAATTATCTTGTGGAAGATTGCTGCCGGTCTAAGTAAAAAGAATAAGAAAGGAAGACAACAAATATGAAAAAAGTAGTAGCTGGCTTATTAACAGGAGTTTTAGCGGCGTCTGTGGTACTCTCCGGCTGTGGAGGAAGTTCAGACGAAAAGAAAGGAGAACTGGTTCTGTATACCTGGGAAGCTATGTTCCCCCAGGAAGTTCTGGACAACTTTGAAGAAGAGACAGGAATTGAAATCATTTACTCCAACTTCGATACCAATGAAACCATGCTGGAGAAACTGGCTCAGGCAGAAGGCGGAGATTATGATGTGATTATTGCAGACGACTATATTTTAGAGTCTGTCATTCAGGAAGGGCTTGCTGAAAAGTTAGACAAAGAAAAATTAAGCAACTTTGAAAATATCAATCCTCTGTATCAGGGACAGTTTTATGATGAAAACGATGAATATACCGTACCTTACGGAGCAGGTATTCCTCTGATTGTCTATGATCCTGAGCAGGTGGATATTGAGATTAAAGGCTACAATGATCTGTGGGATCCGTCTCTGAAAGACAGCATTGCCATTACTGCAAACTACCGTGTAATTAACGGAATTGTGAACCTGTCAGAAGGCAGAAGCTTAAATGATGAAAACCTGGATGATATTAAAGCCACAGGAGAGAAACTTCTGGAATTAGCGCCGAATATCCGTATGATTCAGGATGACAATACACAGAATGCTCTTTTAAACGGTGAGGCAAGCGTAGCCTTCCTGTATACTTCTCAGGTGACCATGGCTCTTCAGGAAAATCCGGATTTGAAAGTGGTTTATCCGGAAGAAGGACTGGGATTCGGAATTATGAATATGTTTATCCCATCTGACGCACCGTCCAAAGATGCAGCATATCAGTTTGTAAATTATATTCTGGAGCCGGAAGTAGCAGCAGAATGCTTTAATAATATCGGATATTACAGCACCAACCAGGCAGCGGATGAATTTGTAAACGAAGACCTGGTAGTTCCGGATTCTGTAACCAAAGGGGAAATTGTAAAAAATATTGGCGAAGAAGCAGATATGCAGTATAATAAGAACTGGACAGAATTTAAAGCTGCCTGTGATTAAGAAAAATAAAAGGACGAAGAGGTGAAAAAAATGGAAGTATTTCAGGGAATTGCTGCTTTTCCGGGTATTGCCATTGGTACCATACAGAATTACCATAAAAATGAATACCAGATTCGTCATTATACCGTATCCAGCAGCCGCAGGGAACTGGAACGTTTTGCAAGAGCAAGAAAAGAAGCTATGAAAGAACTTCAGGAACTTTATGAGAAAACCTGCAGGGATATGGGAAAGCAGCAGGCGCTGATATTTAAAAAACATATGAATCTGCTGGAACACAGCAGTTTCGCCAAAGCAATTGAAAGTCTGATTTGCACAGAAAAAGTAAATGCCACTTACGCAGTAGCGACTACCAGAGATGAGCTGGCCGCCACCTTTTCTATGCTGGAAGACGAGTATGTGAGAGAACGGATGGTAAATATCCAGGAGCTGGCGGATCGTCTGATTATTATTCTGGATGGAATTGAGAAGGAAAAGCTGTTGGGAGAAGAGCCGGTGATTCTGGCTGCGCAGCAGCTTACCCCTGTGGAGATGATGGAGCTGGGAAAAGAAAAAGTACTGGCCTTTGTGACCGAAAACGGTTCAGCCGTATCTCATACGTCTATTCTGGCGAAAACCATGAACATTCCCAGTATTGTCAACGTACAGGTGCAGGAAGAATGGAATGGGAAGACAGCCATTGTGGACGGATACAGGGGGACTCTGATTCTGGATCCGGACGAAAAAACCTGCCGGGATTATGAAAAGCAGCAGAAAGAAGACCAGGAAGAGAGAGAGCTTCTCCTAAAGCTCAGGGATGCCCGGGATATAACCAGCGATGGGAAACACATCCGGTTGTTTGCCAATATCGGACGTCTGGTAGATATGGAAAGCGTTCTCTAGTACGGGGCGGAAGGAATCGGACTCTTAAGAAGCGAATTTCAGTATATGGGGCGGGAGAATTATCCCCGGGAGGGAGAGTTGTTCCGCGCCTATAAAAAAATAGCGGAAACCATGGGAGAGAAACAGGTGGTAATCCGCACCGTGGATTTGGGCGCGGATTTGCAGGCCGACTACATGGAGATTCCCGAAGAGGCAAATCCGGTTATGGGAAACCGGGGAATCCGCCTCTGTCTGGATCGGAGAAGGATGTTTAAAGCTCAGCTTCGGGCAATCTATCGGGCCAGCGCCTATGGGAATCTGGCAGTTTTATATCCCATGATTACTTCCATGGAAGAAGTGCGGGAGATACAGAATATTGTAGAGGAAGTCAAAGAAGGACTGAAAAAGAAAGACATCCCCTATAAAGACATTCCCAACGGATATATGATTGAAACACCGGCGGCCGCTATGATCAGCCGGGAGCTGGCCAAAGAGGCAGACTTTTTAAGTCTGGGAACCAATGATCTGACCCAGTATACCCTGGCTATGGATCGCCAGAATCCCCATATAAAGAAATTTTATAACGATCGCCATCCGGCGCTGATGCGGATGATTCAGATGGCCATTGACGCGGTACACGGGGAAGGAAAGGAAATCTATATCTGCGGGGAACTGGCAGCCGATCCCACAATGACAGAAACATTTATTCAGATGGGAGTGGACGGGTTATCAGTGGTTCCCGCTTATATCCTTCCTATCCGAAAAGAAATCAGAAAGGCATGTGCGACTGGTAAATCATGAAAAGTAAAGTAGTACTGCTTTCCTGCCCCACGTACGAGCAGGAGCAGGTATATCAGAAACTGAAAACAGGAATGGAAATACTGGGGGGAATCTCCCGGTATTTTCGCAAAGATGAGAAAATTTTATTAAAGCCCAACTTATTGAAAAAATCTGAAACAGAGAAAGCCGTCATAACGCATCCGGCAGTTGTGGGGGCTTTTGCACGTTTACTGAGAGAATCCGGCTGTGAGAATTTAACGGCGGGAGATTCCAGCGGGACGGGAAATACAGAGAAAATTATGGCTGCATCGAAGATGGATGAGCAGCTAAAGCCCTATGGAGTCCGGATTGCCAATTTCCAGGAGGGAGTCCGGGTTTCCTATCCTCAGGGAAAACAGGCCCGGGAATTTATGATGGCAAAAGAAGTGACTGAGGCAGATGCGCTGGTGAGTCTTTCCAAGATGAAAACCCACGCTCTGGAGCGGATTACCGGAGCGGTAAAGAACAGCTATGGATTTATCTATGGTTTTTATAAAGCCCAGGGTCATACCCGCTATCCCAGTGCGGACAGTTTCGCCAGAATGCTGGTGGACTTAAATCAGATGGTAGAGCCCCGGCTTTACATCATGGATGGAATTACGGCCATGGAGGGAAACGGTCCCGGATCCGGCGATCCTGTTGCCATGGGAGTTTTTCTTCTCTCAGAAGATCCGGTAGCTCTGGACAGTGTATTCTGCAGACTGATACATCTGGATCCCAGACTGGTTCCCACCAATTACCATGGGGAGAAGATGAAGCTTGGAACCTGGAAAGAGGAAGAGATACAACTGTTGTCAGAAGAAGGGGAAATCTCCATGGAGACAGCGGTGAAAACCTATGGGAATCCCGGATTCCGGGTAGACAGGACGCCTGTCCGCAGCAATCTCTGGGATAAAATGGCGAAAGTTCTCAATCGGTTCCAGAAGAAACCCTATATTGTGACTGAGAAATGTATCCGGTGCGGGATCTGCGTAGAGAGCTGTCCCGTACCGGAAAAAGCGGTGGCCTTTCAAAATGGAAGAAAGAAACCGCCGGTTTATAATTATAAAAAATGTATCCGTTGTTTCTGCTGCCAGGAAATGTGTCCTGCAGAGGCGATTCAGGTCACCGGACAGAAGTCTTCTTAATTCAGAATCCGGGACAAACAGCGGATATGTTCGGGGGTTGTTCCGCAGCAGCCGCCCACAATGGAGGCGCCCTGTTCAACCAGAACCTTCATATGACCCGCGAATTCTTCGGGGGTCATTTTATAAAGGGCTTCCCCCTTATCCGTGATTTCAGGCATTCCGGCATTGGGTTTTGCAACCACTGGGATGGATACGGATTCACGGATATTTTTTACTACGGAAACAAGCTGATCCGGACCTACGGAGCAGTTAATTCCTACAGCGCTGGCTCCGGCAGCCTCCAGAGCGGCGCAGGCGTCAATTACATTTCCTCCGGTAAACAGGCTTCCGTCAGCTTCTACTGTAAGAGAACACAGGACAGGAAGCTGGCAGACCGACTGGGCGGCATCTAAAGCAGCCAGAGTTTCATCCAGGCTGATCATAGTCTCAGCAGCGAGAAAATCAACTCCGCATTCAGAAAGAACTTGAATCTGTCTGCAGTAGGAGTCAAAGGCCTCTTCATAAGACATCTCTCCAAGGGGTTCCATCAGTTTCCCTGTGGTGGTGATGTCTCCGGCGATATAGGCTTTTCCCTGTACGGCGTCTCTGGAAAGCTGAACCAGACGACGGTTTAACTCCTCCGTCTGATCTTCCAGATGATGCTGGGCGAGACTGATGGGATTGGCGCCGAAAGTAGGGGCATATACAACCTGGCTGCCGGCCTGCGCATACTCTTTTTGCAGATTGCGGAAAATATCCGGATGTTCCAGAATCCAGGTTTCCGTGCAGACGCCTTTGGGCATTCCGGCGGCCATCAGATTGGAGCCGGTGGCGCCGTCCAGAAGCAGCAGAGTCTGAGAGAGCTGTTGAAATTCCTGTTTTGTCATAATTATAAGTCTCCTTTTGTGTTCATTGATTCCATAATTACCTCTAGTATACAGGAAGGAGAAAACAGGAACAAGAAAAACTTGGATTTCATTTTCAGAAAAGAGGGAGCAGATGAGAAATTCTTCCATTGATTCTTTAAAGGCAGTGGCCGCATATTTCGTCATTTTCATTCATTTTTCCTTCCCCGAATGGTTTGGAGAAGCGGCTGATGCTGCAGCACGTACGGCAGTTCCGGTGTTTTTTTTGGTGTCCGGCTATTTCTGCTGCCCGAAAGACTCGGAACCGAACGTATCAAAAATTCCGGGAAAGGCAGCTCATATCCTGAAGCTGATGCTGGTGGCCTACAGCTTTTACTTTCTCTGGGAGAGTTTCTGGAAAATTCAGGGAGGAGGGGCAATGGATTACTGGGAAACATGTTTTTCCATGAAAGCGGTATCCAATTTCCTTCTTTATAACTTTTCCCCGGTGAAAAGCCATCTCTGGTTTCTGCCGGCGCTGCTTTACTGTTACCTTCTCTGGTATATGGCGGAGAAATGGAAAAAAGAAAGGGCGGCATATTTTCTCATTCCTCTTCTTTTGTTTTTACATCTGTATCTGGAAGAATTTTCTTCTTTTTCCGGATTTGCGCTGAAAAGGTACCAGGTCAGAAATTTTCTTCTGACCGGTCTTCCCTTTTTCGCCATGGGGCACTGGATACGCCGATACCAAATACGGCTGAAGACGATGCTGCCAGGAACCTTTTATCTGACGGCAGGGACAGCAGGAACATTGCTGGCTGTTTTTGAACGGTTCTGGTGGGGACAGAAGGAATTATTTGCAGGGAACATTCTGGCGGCTTTTGCTTTCTTTTTCCTGGCCGCTGGGGCTGAAGGCCAGACCCCATTGAAAAAGAGACTGGGCTATGTGGGATGCAGGTATTCTCTGCATCTCTACCTGTGGCATCCGGCAGTGGGGAAACTGGTACAGTTTCTGGCAGAACTTTTGAATATTTCAGAGAAAGGGGCTTATCATTGGATGAAACCCCTGCTTATCTGTATACTGACCACAGGCCTGGCAGCTCTGATGGTCCAGATATGCCAAAAGAGAAAAGCACGTACTTGAATTTTAGAGAATATATGTTATGATTAAGTATAATGCATGACAGAAACATAAGATGGAGGTAAGGATATGCTGGAGCTTAGGAATGTTTCTTTTCAGGTTTCTGATGAAAAATCAAAGGAAAATCAGGACAAAGAAATTTTAAAAGATATTAGTTTTGTATTAAATGACAATAAATTCGTAGTAATCACAGGCCCCAATGGAGGAGGAAAATCCACCCTGGCCAAGTTAATCGCAGGAATTGAGAAACCCACTGCCGGACAGATACTCTGGGATGGCAGGGACATTACGGAAATGTCAGTAACTGACAGGGCGAAGCTGGGAATCAGCTATGCGTTCCAGCAGCCGGTGCGCTTTAAAGGTGTGACGGTCTTTGACCTGATCCGCCTGGCATCGGGGGAAAATATTACGATCAAAGACGCCTGCCGTTATTTATCCGAAGTGGGACTTTGTGCGAAAGATTATATTAACCGGGAAGTAAATGCCAGTCTTTCCGGAGGAGAGATTAAACGAATTGAAATCGCCACCATCATGGCCCGGAAAACCCAGGTCTCTGTCTTTGATGAGCCGGAGGCGGGAATTGATTTGTGGAGTTTCCAGAATTTAATCCACGTATTTGAGAATATGCACGATCAGCTTCATGGTTCCATTTTAATTATTTCCCACCAGGAGAGAATTTTAAATATCGCAGATGAAATCCTGGTTATTGCTGACGGACAACTGGTACAGCAGGGAACCAAAGATGAAATCCTGCCGTCTCTTCTGGGAACGGCGAATGCGGCAGATTTTGCATGCAGACAGATGAAAGCGATTTAAAGGAGGCAAAAGAGATGGACGCAATTCAGCAGCAGTTATTAGAGGCAGTGGCAGGACTTCACGAGATCCCCACAGGAGCCTATAATATAAGAGCCAATGGCGCAAGTGTGGAGAGAAATTCCACAGATCATATTGAAATTGTAACCAGGAAAGACGAGAAAGGACTGGAAGTGCATATTAAACCGGGAACGAAACATGAAAGCGTACACATTCCGGTAGTTATGAGCCAGTCCGGACTGGAAGAAGTTGTATACAATGATTTTTATATCGGAGATGACGCGGACGTAACTATTATTGCCGGATGCGGCATCCATAACGGAGGAAGTGCGGCCAGCCGCCATGACGGTATTCACAGCTTTTTTGTGGGGAAAAATGCGAAAGTAAAATACGTGGAGAAACACTATGGCAGCGGAGACGGACTGGGAGAGAGAATCATGAATCCGGAAACCATTGTCCATATGGATGAGAACAGTTTTATGGAAATGGATACGGTCCAGATAAAAGGCGTGGACTCTACGATTCGAAAAACCAGTGCAGATTTAAAAGAAGGCGCGAAGCTGGTGGTTATGGAGCGTCTTATGACCCATGGAAAACAGAAGGCAGAGAGCCATTTTAACGTATCTTTGGACGGTGAAGATTCAGGGGCAAACGTGGTTTCCCGCTCTGTGGCAAGAGATTCTTCCTATCAGCTTTTTGTCTCCCATATTATTGGAAATACCAAGTGTAACGGTCACACGGAATGTGACGCCATTATTATGGATGAGGCAAAGATCAGCGCAGTGCCTGAGCTGACAGCCAACAGCACAGAGGCGGCTTTGATTCATGAGGCGGCAATTGGAAAAATTGCGGGAGAGCAGATTACAAAGCTGATGACGCTGGGGCTGACAGAAGAGGAAGCGGAAGAGCAGATTGTAAGCGGATTTTTGAAATAAAAGAAGAAAATAAACAAGAGCCACTGAAAGGAACCATTCTGACAGCGGCTCTTTTCTTGTTCTGCCGCTTTGCGGTATTAAAGCGGCGCGCAAAGTTTATTATAACAGAAAGGAAAAAGAGAAATGGAAGCAACAGAAAATCGTATGGGAACAAAGCCTCTGTTCCCTCTTTTAGTGTCGATGGCGCTGCCTCCCATGGTATCCATGCTGATTCAGTCTTTATATAACATTGTAGACAGTATTTTTGTGGCCAGGATCAGCGAGCAGGCGTTAGCGGCTGTTTCCCTGGTCTTTCCCCTTCAGAATCTGTCCCTGGCATTTTCTGTGGGGATGGGAGTCGGGCTGAATTCCTGTATTGCCCGCCGTCTGGGGGCAAAACAGCAGAAAAAAGCCCAGGAGGCGGTGAACCACGGATTTCTTTTAGCCGGACTGCAGGGACTGCTGTTTGTCTTTATCGGACTTTTTCTGTCCAGACCCTTTTTAAGCCTGTTTACGAAAGATTCTGCAACTCTGGATATGGCGGTTTCCTATTCCCGGATCGTCATCTGCTTTACTTTTGGCAGCCATATTCACATTGCAGCAGAGAAAATCTTTCAGTCAGTAGGGCAGATGGTGATTCCCATGATTATGCAGATGGTGGGAGCCATTGTAAATATTATTCTGGACCCGGTTTTCATCTTCGGCATGTTCGGGGTACCCAAATTTGGCGTAAGAGGAGCTGCAATTGCCACAATTATCGGTCAGATGGCAGCCTGCCTGCTGTCGATTCTGTTTTTGTATGGAAGTAAAAATGCCATAAAACCTTCCTGGAAAGGTTTTCGTTTTAATGGAAAGACCATCGGAGATATTTACCAGGTGGGGATTCCTTCCGGAATTTTAGTGGCGCTGCCCTCCGCCCTTGTGGGAATTTTAAACGGAATTCTGTCTTATTCGGAGACAGCGGTGGCCGTTCTGGGACTGTATTATAAAATGCAGAGTTTCGTATACATGCCGGCGAACGGAATGATTCAGGGACTTCGGCCTATTGCCGCATATAATTACGGGGCCGGATACGGAGCACGCCTTCGGAAAGTAGTCCGTATCTGTGTGAAAATGATTGGAGTTATCATGGCAGCAGGAACCGTTTTGTTTGTAGGATTTCCGGAACTGATTATGCAGTTGTTCGGCGCGCAGGAAGAGATGATGAAGATGGGTTCCATGTCTCTTCGGATTATCGGAACGGGATTTGTCTTCTCGGCGTTCAGCCTGACGTATTCAGGAACTTTTGAAGCTCTGGGAAAGGGAGGGTATTCTCTGATTATTTCCCTTCTTCGCCAGTTCCTTGTAATTGTACCTCTGGCAATGCTTCTTCCCGCTGTCTGGGGAATTAACGGCGTCTGGGCGGCCTTTCCCGTGGCGGAGATTCTGGCGGCTGTTGTATCCGTCTGTCTGTGGAGGAAAACCAGAAAAATGTTTCTGACTTAGACAATTCTAAAGAATCTGTGAACTGTTTTGTTTTCAGAGCATCTTATGTTACAATGAATATGCAAAAATCCGCCGGAAAAAGGAAGTGTTTTTTGGTAGGCGGAAAGAAAGGAAGGGATAATTCATGTATTGTCCAAATTGCGGAAAGAAAGTAGAGGGAAAATTCTGCTGCTACTGCGGACATCCGCTTCCGGTAATAACGGAAAGTCCTTCTGAAGAATTCAGGACGCAGGAAGAACTGGAAAAGAATCTGGAAAAAAATCTGGATGAGATGATGCAGAAAGACAGCTATCAGGATATTTATCAGGAAGAAGAGACTTTGGAAGAGTCCAGGCCTGTTCAGAGGAAAAACAGCAAAAACAGCATAAGAAAAGAGACGGTTTATGAGAAAAAGAGCCCGAAAAAAATTTCTCAGAAAAAAACAAAAAGAAGCGGGAATATTTCTCTGGATTTCCTGACGGATAAACTTTCCGGCAGCCAGATCCTGCGTTCAGGTCTTCTTCTGCGTCTGATTAGCTTTGCCTGTATGGTACTCGTTGTCTGGAGTTTATTAAAAGAGTTCTGGCAGCAGAAGAATCATCTGGGTCAGATTTCCCAGATACTTACCCAGCAGAATATGGCCCTGGCCGTCTTCCTGCTTCTGTCGGTACTGCTGATTGTCTATGGAATCGGCGCCGCAGTGGGAATATTAAGAGGAAAGAAAACGAAGAAACAGGGTGCAGGCAAAAAAGTGCAGGTTACAACCAGAGGACTGCCGTCTTTCGTATTCTATTTTCTGCTTACCTTTGCCGCCAGAAAGATTATCTGGTATCTGCCCGGAGAACCTCAGGTAATGAACGGCCTGCGTCAGGCGGCCAATGTATTGATGGTTCAGAGCAGCGGAATCCTGCTGTTTTCAGGTCTTGGGATTGTGTGCTGCATCTGTGCGAAAATTCTTAAAAAATAGCAGAATGTTATTGACATATGATAATAACAGGAGTACAGTAATAATTAGCATATGATAATAATTAAAGGAGGATCCCGATGCCGCGTCCCAGTAAGGAGAAAAGAGTACAGCGTCTTCCTGCCTGCAGTGAATTCTATTCTGATACGGAACAAAAGAAGGAATGCAGAATTGAGATGACAGTGGAAGAATTTGAAACCCTTCGTCTGATTGATTATATGGGGATGACCCAGGAGGAGTGCGCCTTTACAATGGATGTGGGAAGAGGCACCATTCAGACTCTGTATGGAGAAGCCAGGAGGAAGACAGCCCGGTTTCTGACAGAAGGGGGAAGGCTTTCCATCTGCGGCGGGAACTTCGTAGTAAAAAAAGAAGACAGAAAGGAAGAAAGAGCAATGAAGGTAGCAGTAACTTATGAAAACGGTCAGATATTCCAGCATTTCGGAAAAACAGAGCAGTTTAAAGTGTATCAGGTAGAAGACGGGAAAATTCAGAGCGCCCAGGTTATCGGCACCAATGGAAACGGCCATGGAGCTCTGGCAGGATTTTTAAAGGAGCAGGGTGTGGATGTCCTGATTTGCGGAGGAATCGGCGGAGGCGCCAGAAACGCTCTTGCTGAAGCCAGAATCCAACTGTATTCCGGGGCATGCGGCGATGCGGACGCTCAGGTAAATTCCTACCTGGCTGGAACCTTAAATTACGATCCGGATTTCGTGTGCAGCCATCACAGCCACGAAGGCGGCCATTCCTGCGGTTCCCATGAAGGTCACGGCTGCGGACACAATCACTGAGAAAACGAAAGAAAAGATTGTGTGAAAAGAAGAAAAAGTGTTATAATACTCTTAGAAAAAAGCAATCTCCGGAAAACGGAGAGGAAAAGGAGGGTTTTTTATGGCAGTTATGGACGGTTGTGAAGGCGGAAATAAGACCTGGGTATTAGAAGAGCGTGAATGTCCCCAGTGTAAAGCAGAGATGGATGTATATACATCCAGAGGAAGAGTGGTAGAAGACGCCGTGTGCAGCAAATGCGGTTATGTCATTAAAGCCCAGGAGCAGGTTATTCCCGGCATGGAGAAAAAAGAATCCTGAACAGGAAAAAGAACGGACAGAGACGGAAAGTTTCTGTCCGTTCTTTTGACATTAGCGTTAAAAATTTATCATTTTTTAAAAAATATGGCGGATTTTTATTGATTTAATTGATTAAATATGTATAATTAGGAATGAGGGAGTCACAGCAATGTATTCCCTTACATAAATAATGTAAGATCTCAGGCTCTGAGAACTTGTTTTATTTATGTATTATTAAAGAAAAGAGGTTAAAGGTGAAATGGCAGAAATGAATTTAAGCAAGTATGGCATTACGGGAACTATAGAAATCGTGCACAATCCTTCTTATGAAATGTTATTTGAAGAAGAAACAAAAGCAGATCTGGAAGGTTTTGAAAAAGGCCAGGTAAGTGAACTTGGCGCAGTAAATGTAATGACTGGTGAATATACCGGACGTTCCCCTAAAGACAAGTTCATCGTAATGGATGAAAACTCCAAAGACACTGTATGGTGGACTTCTGACGAATACAAGAACGACAACCATCCTGCAACAGAAGAAGCATGGAATACGGTAAAAGACATTGCTTTAAAAGAGCTGTCAAACAAGAAACTGTACGTAGTTGACGCATTCTGCGGCGCGAACAAAGACACCCGTATGGCTATCCGTTTTATCATGGAAGTAGCATGGCAGGCACACTTTGTAACAAACATGTTCATTCAGCCTACAGCAGAAGAGCTGGAAGAATTTGAGCCGGATTTCGTTGTTTACAACGCTTCCAAGGCAAAAGTTGAAAACTACAAAGAACTTGGCCTGAACTCTGAAACAGCCGTAATGTTCAACATCACAAGCCGCGAGCAGGTTATCGTAAATACCTGGTACGGCGGAGAAATGAAAAAAGGTATGTTCTCCATGATGAACTACTATCTGCCTCTGAAGGGCATCGCTTCCATGCACTGCTCTGCAAACACAGATATGAACGGAGAAAATACAGCAATCTTCTTCGGTCTTTCCGGAACAGGAAAAACAACTCTGTCCACAGACCCGAAACGTCTTCTGATCGGTGATGACGAGCATGGCTGGGATGACAACGGCGTATTTAACTTTGAAGGCGGATGCTATGCAAAAGTTATTAACCTGGATAAAGAGTCTGAACCGGACATCTACAATGCAATTAAACGCAACGCTCTTCTGGAAAACGTTACCTTAGACGCAGAAGGCAAAATCGACTTTGATGATAAGAGCGTAACAGAAAATACCCGTGTATCTTACCCGATCGACCACATTGAAAAAATCGTTCGTCCGGTATCTTCTGCTCCGGCAGCAAAAGAAGTTATCTTCCTGTCTGCAGATGCATTCGGCGTACTTCCTCCAGTATCTATTCTGACACCGGAACAGACACAGTATTACTTCCTGTCCGGATTTACAGCAAAACTGGCTGGTACAGAGCGTGGTATCACAGAACCTACACCTACTTTCTCTGCTTGCTTCGGACAGGCTTTCTTAGAGCTGCATCCGACCAAATATGCAGAAGAGCTGGTTAAGAGAATGGAACAGAGCGGTGCGAAAGCATACCTGGTAAATACAGGATGGAACGGAACAGGAAAACGTATCTCCATTAAAGATACCCGTGGAATCATCGATGCAATCCTGAACGGAGATATTCTGAAAGCTCCTACAAAGAAGATTCCATACTTCAACATTGAAGTTCCTACCGAACTGCCGGGCGTTGACACCAACATTCTGGATCCTCGTGATACTTATGCAGATGCTGCTGAATGGGAAGCAAAAGCAAAAGATCTGGCAGGAAGATTTGTTAAGAACTTTGCAAAATACGAAGGCAACGAAGCTGGTAAAGCTCTGGTTGCAGCAGGACCTCAGTTATAATCAATCCAACATTTCACTTTTTCCGGGCGTGAGAGTTTCTCTCACGCCCGGTTTTGTATTCCACATGGCAGGTGAAGCTATCTCCCACGCTGACAGGCTTTTTCCACAGCAGATAAGAGAAAATACAGGGCCATTGCCAGCAGGCAGAGGATGAGAATGCTCATAATCACCCAGTCCAGCTTAAATACCTGGCTGCCGTAGATAATCAGATAGCCCAGTCCCTTTCTGGCGCCGATAAATTCGCCGATAATAACCCCCACCAGACACAGTCCGATGTTGACTTTCATCACACTTAAAATCAGTCCCACGGAAGAAGGAAGCACTACCTTAATAAGCTGTTCTCTCTTTTGGCCCCCAAGGGTGGCAATCAGCTTCAGCTTATCCGGATCCACCTCCTGAAATCCGGTATAGAGATTGATAACAGAGCCGAAAATAGCTACGGAAAGTCCGGCTACGATAATCGTCCGTACATTGGCACCCAGCCATACAATCAAAAGAGGAGCCAGGGCAGACTTGGGAAGACTGTTTAAGACTACCAGATAAGGCTCCAGAATATGGGAGAGCCTGGGAGATGCCCACAAAAGTATGGAAACGCCCAGGCTTAAAACAATGACAAAGAAGAAACTGACCAGTGTCTCCAGTAAAGTCACACCGATGTGAGAAAGTAAGGACTGCTCCTTTAACATTTCTAAAAAGGTGAAAAAGACTCTTCGGGGACTGCTGAAAATAAAGGAGTCAATCCATCCGAGAGACGCGGCCAGTTCCCAAAAAGCCAGGAAGAAGATCAGCAGAAGGAATCGTATCAGTAAAACAAGGGATTTCTCACGGCGCTGAGAGCGGAGATATTTCTTTTGTTCCGGAGATGTCTGTATCATTTTTATTCAGCTCCTTCCATATCAGATTAAAATAATACTTAAATTTCGGCGCATCTCTGGAGGACAGAGGCGTACGCCCGGGAAGCTCTAAATCTATCGGGATGTTCTTCTGTATAGTGGCCGGCCGTTTCGTAAGAACAAGGATCCGATCGGCCATGCTGACAGCTTCAGAGACATCATGGGTAACTAAGATGGCAGTGCGGGATTCCTTCTTCAGGATTTTCCCGATGTCATCGGCCACTTTCAGCCGTGTCTGGTAGTCCAGGGCGGAAAATGGTTCATCCAGTAAAAGCAGTTCAGGTTCCAGGGCAAGGGTACGGATTAAAGCCGCTCTCTGACGCATACCTCCGGAGAGCTGAGAAGGGTGGGAATTCTGAAACCGTTCCAGCCCGTAAGCTTTCAGCAGATGCCGGACATAAGTCAGTTTTTCAGGTGTAACCTGATGCTGAATTTCCAGTCCCAGCAAAACGTTTCGGTAAATACTCCGCCATTCTAAAAGCTGATCCCTTTGCAGCATATAGCCCACGCGGGTGGTATTATGGAAAACACTGGTTTGATTCAGCAGAATCTCCCCCTTATCCGGACGCAGAAGGCCGCAAATCAGATTTAACAGGGTGGATTTCCCGCATCCGCTGGGGCCTACAATGGCGACGAATTCACCGGGAAAAACACAGAAAGATATATGGGAGAGGGCGTTGGTTTCCCCGGACAGACTGTGGTAAGAGAGGCTTATATCCTTTACTTCAAGAAGTGGATTCATAGAAAAACCTCCATATAGAATATAGTTTATCCTATGACTTGCAAAAGGGAATGTGCTATAATATCTTCTGGAAAATAGAAAGAGAGAATGAGAGACTATGGCAAATCAGAGAAACTATCAAAAAGAACTGGAGAAGCTGTTAGAGAACTTTCAGAGGGAAAACAGAGTTCCCACTCTGTTTCTTCACAGTTGCTGCGCTCCCTGCAGCAGCTACGTACTGGAGTATCTGTCTTCTTATTTTAAAATAACGGTTTTTTACTATAATCCGAATATCTATCCAAAAGAAGAATATGAAAAAAGGGTGCAGGAATTAAAGAAACTGGTTCAAGAGCTTCCGGCCCGGTATCCCATACAGATGCAGGAAGGGTGCTACGATCCACAGAGATTCTTTACTATGGCAAAAGGAATGGAGGAACTTCCGGAAGGGCAGGAGAGGTGTTTTGCCTGTTATCGGATGAGAATGGAAGAGAGCGCCAGACTGGCGGCGGAAGGCGGTTATGACTATTTTACCACCACGCTGTCCATCAGCCCTCTGAAAAACGCAGGGAAAATAAATGAAATCGGAGAAGAGCTGGAAGAACAGTATCAGGTTCTTCATCTCCCCTCCGATTTCAAGAAGAAAAACGGTTATAAACGCTCCATTGAACTCTCCTCCGAATACGGACTTTACAGACAGAACTACTGCGGCTGCGTCTTCTCCAGAGAAGAGGCCAGAAGAGCGGGAAGGATCTAAGAAATCTCCATAGGATAGTCGGCGTCGAAGCAGGCCTTACAGATGGGAAGGCCTCCGGCAATGGACGGCAGATCTTTTAAATCCAGATAGCCCAGAGAATCTGCGCCGATGGACCGGCAGATCTCTTCCGGAGTTTTGGAAGAGGCTATCAACTGGCGGTTGGACGGAACATCGGTGCCGAAATAACAGGGATGCAGAAAGGGCGGTGAGCTAATCCGCACATGGATTTCCTTTGCTCCTGCCTTTTTTAACATCTGAATCAGAGCCGCGATAGTGGTGCCCCGGACAATGGAGTCGTCCACCAGAACCAACCGTTTGCCTGCCACCACAGAGGCCAGGACATTCAGTTTCAGGGATACGGCTGTCTGCCGTTCTTCCTGGGTGGGTTTAATAAAAGTCCGTCCCACATAGCTGTTTTTATAGAAAGCCAGTGCGAAAGGAATCCCTGACTGGAGGGAATAACCTTTAGCGGCTGTCAGGCCGGAATCCGGAACCCCGATAACCAGATCTGCATCCACAGGATGAGATCTGGCCAGGGCTTTGCCGCTTTGAATCCGGGATTCGTAGACGGAAACACCGTCGATGGTGCTGTCCAGCCGGGCAAAATAAATATATTCAAAGATGCAGCGGGCTTCTTTTTCTGCCATTGGATGGGTAAAGCGTTTAGAAGTAATGCCATCGGGAGTGATAGTAATCAGTTCTCCCGGTTCAATGTCTCTGACAAATTCCGCGCCGATAGAGGTCAGGGCACAGCTTTCTGAAGCGAGAAGATAGGCATCCTCAAGCTTTCCCAGGCACAGAGGCTTTAATCCCCAGGGATCCCGCACTCCAATTAATTTTCTGGGACTCATAATCACCAGTCCATAAGCGCCGTTTAATCTGGAGACGGCTTTAAGAACCGCCTCTTCCACAGAGTGGGAGCAAACCCGCTCTCTGGCAATCAGGCAGGCGATAACCTCCGAATCGGTTGTTGTATGAAAAACGGTGCCGGCACGTTCCAGTTCCTCCCGAAGAGGAGAAACATTTACCAGATTTCCATTATGGGCCAGGGCGATGGTGCCCTTTGCATATTTTAAGACCAAAGGCTGTGCGTTTTCAGCAACAGAGGCTCCGGTGGTGGAGTAACGGACGTGTCCGATTCCCAGATTTCCGCAGAAATCTTCTTCCCTGGAATTTTTGAATACCTCACTGACCAGTCCGGGGCCTTTGCGGGATCGAATGTTTCCGCGTTCACCTTCTGTATCAGAAACAGCGATCCCACAGGCTTCCTGCCCGCGGTGCTGGAGGGCATAAAGTCCGGAATGGATAAGAGAAAATACGTTACCTTTGTGAAATTGATAAATGCCGAATACACCGCAGGCTTCTTTAATACCTGTTTGAGCGTTTGTCAAGTCTTCCATGTCCGAGTCTCCTTAAATGGAAAATAAAAGTCTGTCATAAGTAGGATAGGGCAGATAGTTATCTGGAATCAGCCTTTCTGCCGCATCTACAGAAGAACGGAGCTCTTCCATATCTTTTAAGATGGTTCTGCGGTAATACAGAGAGGCTTCTAAAACATCTGTGAGAGCTTCAGCCGCCTGGGTATCTGCAGTTAATTTTTCAAGCCCTCCGGTAATTGCTGCGTAAGAATCGCTGAGCTTTGTCACAAGCTTTTCTTCGCAGGATACAGATAACTGAGGAAGGAAGGCTTTTTTGGAAAGGGCTGCAGAAGATACCTTTTCAAGATAGCTTAAAAGAGCCGGAAGGAAATCTTTCTGCACCATTTCTTCCATGGTCTTTGCTTCAATATGAATGGTCTTCTCATAATTTTCCATCATGATTTCATATCTGGAATGCAGCTCCTCAGTGGTGAAAATATGATGTTTTGTAAATAAATCAATACTCTTATCAGATACAAAACGGGGCAGGGCTTCCGGAGTGGAAGCTAAATTATCCAGGCCGCGGCGTTTTGCTTCTTCTACCCATTCATCGGTATAACCGTTGCCGTTAAAGATAATCCGTTTATGATTTTTAATGGTCGTTTTTAACAGGTTATGAATTGCGCTTTCCAAATCTTCAGGAGCAGCAGAGGAAAGCTCTTTGTTAAACTGGCTGAGAACCTCGGCCACTGCTGTATTTAAGATAATGTTAGGACCTGCCACAGAAAGGGAGGAGCCCAGCATACGGAATTCAAATTTGTTTCCGGTGAAAGCAAAGGGAGAAGTACGGTTTCTGTCTGTGGTATCTTTAATAAAGTGAGGCAGTACCGTTGCGCCTGTTTCCATCTGTACGTCTCTTTGGGTATTGAAGTAGGTATCGTTTTCAATGGAATCCAGAATCTGCGTCAGTTGATCTCCCAGGAAAATGGATACAATGGCAGGGGGCGCTTCATTGGCTCCGAGACGATGGTCATTTCCGGCAGTAGCTACGGAAAGACGCATTAAGTCGGCATAGTCGTCCACAGCCTGAATGACTGCTGCCAGGAACAATAAGAACTGGGTATTTTCAGCAGGTGTTTTCCCCGGTTCCAGTAAATTTGCGCCGGTATTGGTAATCATGGACCAGTTGTTATGTTTGCCGCTTCCGTTAATCCCTTCAAAAGGTTTTTCGTGAAGGAGGCATACCAGGTTATGTTTCTGAGCCACTTTCTTCATAATTTCCATAGTAAGCTGGTTATGATCCACGGCCACATTGGCAGTATCAAAAACAGGAGCCAGTTCGTGCTGGGCAGGAGCCACTTCGTTATGTTTGGTCTTAGAAGGAATCCCCAGTTTCCAGAGGGCTTCGTCTAAATCATGCATGTAAGAAGATACGCGGGGCTTTAAAGAGCCGAAATAGTGATCTTCCATTTCCTGGCCTTTTGGTGCGGAAGAGCCGATAAGAGTCCGTCCGCAGAACTGCAGATCTTTTCTCTGCAGGTACAGATCTTTATCTACCAGGAAGTATTCCTGTTCCGGTCCCACAGTAGTAGAGACATGAGAAACGTCTTTTTTGCCAATGAGATGAAGGAGCTGTACGGCCTCTTTGCTTAATGCTTCCATGGAACGCAGAAGAGGAGTTTTCTTATCCAGGGCTTCTCCGCTGTAAGAACAGAAAGCAGTTGGAATGTAAAGAGTTCTGTCTTTAATAAAAGCGGGAGAAGTGGGATCCCAGGCAGTATAACCGCGGGCTTCAAAGGTGGCCCGAAGACCTCCGGAAGGGAAACTGGAAGCATCCGGCTCTCCCTTAATCAGTTCTTTGCCGGAGAAGTCCATAATGATTTCCCCGTCTCCAACAGGGGTAATAAAGCTGTCATGTTTCTCAGCGGTAAATCCGGTCATGGGCTGAAACCAGTGGGTAAAATGAGTAGCGCCGTGTTCTACCGCCCATTCTTTCATGGCAACGGCCACGGAATTGGCCACATCCAGTTCCAGATGAGTGCCGTTTTCAATGGTTTTTCTCAGGGCTTTATACATGTCTTTCGGAAGTTTATCCCTCATAACTTTGTCATTAAATACCAGGCTTCCGTATAATTCAGGAACATTTTTCATATTCAGGTTCTCCTTTCTGATGACAATAAAAAAGGCACTTCGGACAAAGTCCAAAGCACC
>ERZ1643250.460-NODE-460-length-43752-cov-7.722018_pt1 | contig 43752 bp, 39 predicted proteins | sample MGYA00579262_ERZ1643250 | MGnify/ENA primary metagenome ERZ1643250 (study PRJEB29033, sample SAMEA4952265) | chicken gut metagenome | biome: Broiler Chicken; feature: Gastrointestinal Tract; material: Caecum | place: Ireland | collected 2018 | study: Broiler...
GTCTTTCTCAGGGGTCAATCTGCTTATCATACAGCAGGAAATACGTTTCTCTATTCCTCGTCATCCAGACGTTTGTTTGTATGCACACCGCTTTCTTTCAACGTGGCAATACAGTTCTCAGCCAGTTCTTCCACGTTCACGTCACCGTCATCCATATTCAGCGTGGTTACATACAAATCAATCAGCATGGAAAGATTGACTCCGCTGACCACATCGTGATGATATTTCCGGCTGAGTGCCGTAAATACATTGCAGGGGGTTCCTCCGAACAGATCTGTAAGCACAATCATCGGCTGCTCTGTTTTGGCAAGAATCTCATCTGCCTGTTTCATAAAGTCCTCAAAAGACATGGTCGGCAGCAAAGACAGCACCTGTACGTTTTCCATCTTTCCGGTGATCATCTCTGCTGATTTCACCAATTCTTCGCCAAATCTCCCATGTGTTGCGATTACAATATTAAATTTAGCCATCTTATCCCTCCAGAATTCATGTATGATATTATTTTCCGAGCAGCTGTTCCATCACAATCTGAGAAGACATCTCGCAGGTTCTTCTCTCAGACTCTTTCGAACGGGCTGCCGTATGCGGGGTCAGCAGGAAATTATCCAGCGCGACCAGAGGATCGTCCGCTTTAGGCGGCTCATCACTGTATACGTCGAAGCATGCCGAACGGATCTCATGGTTCACCAGCGCTTCATACAGAGCTTTTTCATTAACAATTCCGCCTCTTGCCGCATTGATCAGGCAGGCGTCTTTCTTCATTCTCTTCAGTTCGTTTGTGGAGATCATATCTCTGGTTGAATCCAGCAGCGGCACGTGCAGAGAAATAAAATCACTGTTCTCAATAATCTCATCCTGTGTCGCTTTCGTCACATGGTACTGTTCCGCCACTTCATCCGGGATCTCGAACACATCGTATGCCAGCACTTTCATGCCCAGTCCCACCGCAAACTGCGCCAGGTGCTTTCCGATCTGGCCGAAGCCGATGATGCCCAGCGTCTTTCCGTTGATCTCGCGGCCGGTAGGCTTGTTCCATCCGTGGTTTTTCACGTCGCGGATGCTGGTATAAAGATTCTTGGATTCCGCGAACATCAGCGCCACCACATGCTCGGCCACGGCGATGGAGTTGGATCCCACGGTCCTTCCCACATAGATTCCTCTTTCTTTTGCGTATTCCAGGTCAATATTGTCTGTCCCTACGCCGAATTTGCATACCACTTTCAGGTTCGGGCACTGTTCCATCATGGCACGGTCCATCACATCCACACCCACGATGATCCCGTCCGCATCCTTTGCCAGCTCCAGGAACTGTTCCGGCGTATACTGTTTTCCCGTGTCATTGTAGTGTACGTCCACGCCTTTTGCTTCCATCTCTTTTACAATGTCCACGCCGTAATTGGCAAACCCTCTCGGGGTAATCAGAACCTTCATCTGTCTTTCCTCCTATATTCAGCGGGGCAAACCCGCTTTTGCAGGTTTGCCCCCACGCAGTCATTTCAATTAGATAATTCCGAAGAATGTCAGTACAATCGCAATCACCATGGTATAAACCATAAGTCTTAAATACTTCGGCCCGCGCTTGGTTATGTACAGGTACATTCCCATAACCACGCAGAACGGCAGGAGGTTTGGAATGATGCCGTTCAATGTATCCTGAAGGGCTACCGTCGTGTCATTGTTCACATAGGTCAGCGCTGTGGTCACTTTTACATATGATGCCGACAGACAGCCGATCATGAACAGGCCTACAATACTTGCAATGTCAATTACCTTCTTGATCATACCGGAATGCAGGATCTCCAGCACCGCTTTTCTACCAAGAGAATAACCTTTCTGGAACAGGAACCAGGACCAGCCGTAGGACCATGCCAGATAGATCAGTCCCGGCATGAACGCCGCCCACACGCTTCCGTTCAGAGCCATCGGCACAAAGATTGCCAGCGGGATCGTAGCCACGATACCCTGGTCCACGCTGTCGCCGATACCTGCCAGCGGTCCCATAAGGCCAAGTTTCAGGGACTGGATCACCTCCGGAGATACTTCTTCGCCTGCGGCGCGCTGCTCCTCCAGGGAGATCGTAATGCCATGAATGATGCTGCCCCAGTCACAGTTCGTATTGAACATGGAGTGATGGCGTCTCATGGCATTTTTCAGTTCTTCCGGGTCATCTTTATAGAGTTTTCTCAGGATCTTGTTCATGGAATAACCAAAAGCAAGAGCCTGCATTCTGTCGAAACTTACCGGCACCTCAACGGCGGTACACCATTTAAACCATGCTTTCAGCAGATCCAGTTTTGTAATCACGGATTTCTTTTCTTCTGCCGCTGCCTGCGTCGTCGTTACTTCGCTCATGCTTCCACCTCCTCATCAGTCTGCACAAAGAGTGATGCGATCATTGCCAGGCACAGTGCCAGTACGGCGCCGGTCAGCATTGAGAATCCCAAAATGGAATACAGGAAGAATCCAAGCACGAAGAACGGCAGATACTTCTGTTTTCCCATTACCACGATCGTCAGTGCAAAACCTAATGCCGGAAGCATGTTTCCTGCATTTGCAAGACCATCCATCGCCCACTGCGGCACTGCGTTGATGAACGCCTGCACCACGTTGTTTCCCAGCCAGGTAGCAATGAACACCGGAGTGAAGTAAAGGACTCCGTTGGTCAGCCACGGAAGGATGAAACACATCTTGGATACCTTGTCATATTCTCCTCTTTCAATGAACTGGTCCGCTTTCGTGTTATAGAAAGAGTTGATCGTACGTCTCACGTTGTTAATCAGAACGCCCAGTGCGCCGAAAGGCACTGCCAGCGCCACGGCTGCTCCGGCGTCCAGGTTGCCCATGATGGCTGCCGGCACCGCGATACAGGTTGCCAGGCCCTGGTCGCTCGGGATGTTTCCGCCTGCCTCAATACCGCCCATCCACATGAGCTGGATCGTTGCTCCGTAGAGCAGGCCGGCCTGTACATCTCCAAATACCAGACCGATGAACACACCAAGCACAACTGGTTTACGGAATGCAAACGAAAAATAATACTGCGCCCGCCCCATGGAGATCCAGTAGAGCAAGCCTACCAATGCGGCTTTTACTATCATGTCCATTTTCTTTTGTCCCCCTCTGTCATTAAAGTTTTGCTACAGCCTGCTGCAGCGTAATAGACGGATAATCCGGAGTGGTCTGGAAATAAATCTTAACGCCTTCTTTTTCCAGATCAAGCAGCATATCCGCGTCCGCACGGTCAAGCGTAATCGCATTATTCACTGCCTTTCTGCCCGGACCTCCTCCAAGTCCGCCGATCTGCACCTCTTCAAGTTTCAGCCCTGCTTTGCATGCATCGCTCAGCTCTTTCACGCTCTTGAACAGCATCAGTACACGATTCGCGTCAAATGCGCCTTCCTGCTGCTGTTTCACTGCTGTGTCGATGTCAAGGATCTTGATTTTCACTCCCTTGGGAGCTGCCATCTTGAACACGTCCTGCATGAACTCGTCCTTGCTGAGAGCAGTGTCAACTGTTACGATTTCGTTGATCTGGCACTGTGTCAGCCATCTGGTGATCACCTGGCCGTGGATCAGACGAAAATCCACTCGAGTTAAAACAATACTCATATCTCATTCCTCCTTTTATTGATATCTTATCAAAAGAGGCTTTCCTTTCCTATGTTCGTCTGACCCAAAAAAACAGACCATTTTTATGTTTTTGTACAAATCATTTAACAGTTTTTTCAGAATAAGTTTCCAATTAGGTATTTTTTATTCATATTCTGGATCGCCAAATATTTAAACCGTCATTTTGTTTTATAAAATGCATAAAAAAAGCGGGCGGATTGTAATATCCGCCCACGCGCTGTCATATGTTTTATTTATTTCTGAATGCTGCGATAATATCGTGGATTTTCTTCGCATTGGCCGCGATATCTTCAGAGGTTCCCTTGGTCAGAAGGCCGCCGAATCCGCATACGTCCGCGCCGCTCTCCAGCCAGGTCTCCAGGTTCTCCAGATTGATTCCGCCGCTGGCCATAATCGGCATGGTCGGGATCGGAGTCTTGAAGACTTTTGCCAGCTTCGGACCATAAAAATCAGAAATCGGAAATGCTTTAATAAAAGCCGCTCCCATGCTCAGCGCGTTCACTGCTTCCGTTACGCTGGTGCATCCCGGAGCATAAGGAATCTGATAGCGGTTGCATACCTTTGCAACGCCTTCATCATAGTTCGGAGCGATGACAAACTGAGCGCCGCAGAGAACCGCATGTCTCGCCGTCTCGGCATCCAGTACCGTACCTGCTCCCACGATCAGATCATCTCCATATTTTTCTCTCAGGCCTTTAATAACCTCACCCGCATTGTTCAGCGTAAAGCTCATCTCCATTACAGGCACGCCGCCCTTGATGCAGCCTTCTGCGATCTCGCTGGCTCTCTCCAGAGTCTCGGCTCTTACTACCGCGAGGGCTCCTGCTTCATACATCCTTCTCGTGATTTCCATTTTCTGCATTTTCATTCTTACCACCTCAATACTATACTGATTTGTTACATCTAACGGTTACATTCTTATTTTACCGTAAATATCCCACATGGCAATTGTTCATTCTCACATAATTCGGCCCCTGTTTTTGTACACTTTTCGCTTTATTCACCCAGATATGCCGATTGCACAGACTTATTATTCAAAAGCTCCTGCGCTTTTCCTTCCAGGACGATACGCCCTGTCTCCAGCACATACCCTCTGTCCGCGATAGAAAGCGCCTTCTTCGCATTCTGCTCCACTAACAGTACCGTTGTTCCGCCGGCGCTGACCTCCTTGATAATATCAAAGATCTCATTCACCAGAATCGGCGAAAGACCCATGGACGGCTCGTCCATCAGGATAATGCGGGGATTGGACATCAACGCGCGTCCCATAGCCAGCATCTGCTGCTCTCCGCCTGACAGGGTACCTGCCGGCTGGTTCTTTCTTTCTTCCAGTCTCGGGAATCTTTTGTAAACCTTCCGGAGACTTTCTTCAATCTCTTCCTTGTCATTTCTCGTATACGCGCCTAACCGCAGATTCTGAAGCACGCTCAAAGAGGCAAAAACTCTTCGCCCCTCAGGCACATGCGCCATTCCCATAGAAACAATTTTATGAGCCGGCGTTTTCGTAATATCCTGCCCCTCAAAAATCACGCTGCCGCTCTTTGGCGCAATCAGTCCGGAAACAGTATGGAGCGTCGTTGTTTTTCCTGCTCCGTTAGCGCCGATCAGCGCGATGACCTCTCCTTCGTTGACCTCGAAAGAGATTCCTTTTAAAGCCTGAATCACGCCATAATAGACACTCAGGTCTTTGATCTCAAGCATAGCCATCTTCGCGTTCCTCCTATTCTCCCAGATATGCGGTGATCACCTTCGGATCCTTCAGGACCTCTTCCGTGTCTCCGTTGGCGAGCACCTGACCGAAATTCAGTACAGTCAGTCTCTCGCAGATGCCAGATACCAGTTTCATATCATGTTCGATCAGAAGAATCGTCATATTAAATTTATCCCGTACAAAACGGATCGTATTCATCAGACTCTGTGTCTCGTTAGGATTCATGCCCGCGGCCGGCTCGTCCAGCAGCAAAAGCTTCGGGTTTGTCGCCATAGCTCTGGCAATCTCCAACTCCCGCTGCTTGCCGTAAGGCAGATTGGACGCTTTATAACCAGCCTCTTTATCCAGTCCGAAAACTTCCAGGAGCTCCATGGCGCGCTCGTCCATCTCCTTCTCCAGCCGATAGAAGCGCGGCAGCCGCAGTATTCCTGTCAAAGCCGAATAAGTAAATTCTTTCTGGTTATGAAGTGCTACTTTTACGTTATCCAGCACCGAAAGATCCGAAAAAAGACGGATATTCTGGAAAGTCCTCGCGATTCCTTCTTTATTCAGCTCAATGGTTTTCTTCCCGGTCACGTCTTCTCCGTCCAGAAGGATTTTCCCATCCGTCGGCTTGTAAACTCCGGTCAGCATATTAAATACCGTAGTCTTTCCGGCTCCATTCGGTCCGATTAATCCGTAAAGCTCCCCTTTTTCGATCGAAAGATTAAAATCATCGACTGCGCGGAGCCCTCCGAAAGAGATACCGAGATTTTTTACTTCCAGCATAGACATATCACTGCACCTCCTTCTCTTTCCTGCGCAGCAGTTTCATCGGAGAATACCTCTCCCTCAGTTCAATCGCTTTCGGACTCCAGGTAAGAATCATAGCCGCGATCAGCACAACCGCGTAGATCAGCATACGGTATTCGTCCAGAGAACGCAGCATCTCCGGAAGCATCGTCAGGATAACAGCAGATATCATGGAGCCGCGAATGCTTCCGATCCCGCCCAGAACGACAAATACCAGAATCGTAATAGACATATTGTAACCAAAATTTTTCGGAAGGGCTGTCAAAGTAGTCAGATTGTGCGCGTACAGCACGCCTGCCGCGCCGGCCATGGCGGCAGAAATACTGAAAGCCATAATCTTATATTTTGTTATATTAATACCGATGGATTCCGCCGCGATCCGGTTGTCGCGGATCGCCATGATCGCGCGGCCGGTCCTGGAATTGATCAGATTCAGCACAATGAAAAGAGTGATCAGCAGCATAATAATACCCAGGGTAAAATTCGAATCGGAAGGCGCCCCGGTAATGCCCTGCGCGCCGTTGATCACAACCATGCCATCCGCTTCCATATTCAGCTCAAGCATACTTTTCATGGAAAAATGGAATCCCTTGCTGTCAAGTCCCAGATAAATCGCGTTCACCAGGTTTTTGATAATCTCACCAAAAGCAAGCGTTACAATCGCCAGATAGTCGCCTCTCAGACGAAGCACCGGAATACCGACCAGAATACCGCAGATGCCGGCACAGATTACTCCTATCAACACCGCAATAATAAAACGGACTGTAGGAATCGGGATAGCCTGTTCCATGCATTTGGTAAACGTAGCGCTGGCGAAAGCTCCCACGCACATGAAACCTGCGTGCCCCAGACTCAGTTCTCCCAGGATGCCGACCGTCAGATTCAGAGAAACTGCCAGGATCGCATATACACAGAGCGGAACCAGAAGTCCCTCCATCAGGCTGGACATGTTTCCGAATCTCATCCAGATTTCACAACCGACATACGCCAGGATTACAATTCCGTAGGTAATCAGGCTGTTCCTGGCTGTTTTCGACATTTTTTTCATCTCTCTCACCTCCGCTTACACTTTTTCCTGAATTTCTTTTCCCATCAGACCGGTCGGACGTACCACCAGCACAATGATCAGAACAGAAAAAACGATTGCGTCTGACAACTGAGAAGAAATGTATGCTCTTGCCAGGATCTCGATAATTCCCAGCAGAATGCCGCCGATAAACGCTCCGGGTATGGAACCGATGCCGCCGAATACGGCTGCCACGAACGCCTTGATACCCGGCATAGAACCGGTATAAGGAGTCAGCGACGGGTAAGCGGAACAAAGCAGCACTCCCGCAATAGCCGCCAGCGCGGAGCCGATCGCAAAGGTCAGTGAAATCGTCCGGTTCACGTTGATTCCCATCAGGCGCGCCGCGCCGTCATCCTCGGATACCGCAAGCATGGCATGTCCTGCCTTGGAATATTTTATAAACGCCATCAAACCAATCATGATCACCACGCATGCCAGAATCGTCACGATTGTCTCCCCGGAAATATTCAGCTGGCCTCCCGCCAGACTCAGCGGTTTGACCTGGACCACGGACGTGAAAGACTTCGTATTGGCTCCAAAAATCAGAAGCGCCATATTCTGCAGGAAATAGCTGACACCGATCGCGGTAATCAGCACAGCCAGTTTGGACGCGTGACGGAGCGGACGATAAGCAATCCCTTCTATCACCACGCCCAGCACGGTACAGACTATTACTGAAAGCAGTATCGATATGGGAATAGGAAGCCCCATATTGTTAATCGCTACAAATGCCACATAGCTTCCAACCATGATTACGTCGCCATGCGCAAAGTTCAGCATCTTCGCAATGCCGTAAACCATTGTATATCCCAATGCAATAATCGCATAAACGCTGCCAAGGCTGATGCCGTTCAACAGATAGGATATAAAGCTCATTTCATTCAACTCCTCTTCTCTTACAGTTTCATTCCGGCTCTTTTGCCCTTATCCGCCAATTATAGCATAGAATAAAAAGCAACACAAGACGACATGTTTTGATTTTCAAAAAAAGAGACGTCCCCCGTATAGGGAACGTCTCTGTTCTAAGAACTGCCTCTATATACAGTATCTATTACATTGCGGTGTAAACGCCGTCCACGATCTGTACTGCTCTCGGCTCTTTGGTCGGCTCGCCGTCTGCAGACCAGGTAATGCCCGCGCCGGTCAGTCCGTCTACCGTGATCTCGGTCATGGCCACTTTCATAGCCTCGCACATATCAGACACGCTCATGTCAGCGGTGATGCCTGCCTGCTCAGCCGCAGCTTTGATAATGTAGATCGCATCATATGCATCCGCTGCAAACTGGTTCGGAGTATCGCCGAACTGTTCCTGATAAGCGGCAACAAAAGTCTGAGTCGCTTCATCATCTGCGTCTGCTGCGAACGGAGTCAGCAGCATAACTCCTTCTGCCAGGGAAGTATCGAAGTTCTCCACTCCAAGGATACCATCCAGACCGTCGCATCCAAAGAAGATCGGATCATAACCCATGCCGTCTGCCTGGGTCAGGATGATAGAAGCTTCTGTGTAGTAAATCGGAAGGAACACCAGCTCTGCGCCTGCTTCCTTTGCCTGCTGCAGCTGTACGGAGAAGTCCGTGTTGCTGTCTGCAGTGAAAGCTCCTTCGGCCACAATCTCAATGCCCTGATTTGCAGCCTCTGCCGCGAAAGTCTGATAAATACCGCTGGAGTATACGCTGGAACTGTCATAGATCACTGCCACTTTCGTAGCCAGATCATGTTCGCCGATATACTGTGCGGAAGCCATACCCTGGTTCGGATCGGAGAAGCATACGCGGAATGCGTTTGCCGGAGCAATACTCTCTACTGCGGATCCGGACGGAGTCAGCATAAACATATTATCTGCCTCAGCCTCAACTGCGACCTGAGTACACGGCGTAGAAGTAACGGTACCCATCAGCATCTGCATACCCCAGTCTTTCAGGGTGTTGTATGCGTTGATGGATCTCTCTGCATCGTTCTCGTCGTCCTCAAACCGGAACTCAATCTGCATGCCATTGATGCCGCCGGCAGCATTAATCTCATCCACAGCCATCTGAGCCGCGTTCATAACAGCGGTTCCGTAAATAGCAGCGCTTCCGGTGGTCGGCCCGATACCGCCGATCTTCAGCGTGCTGCCCTCAGCAGCGGCCGCGTCTCCGCTCTCTGCCGCAGCTGCATCATCCGCCGCATCTGTTGTGCTGTCCGTTGCAGCAGAATCGGAACTGCCGCAGGCAACTGCAGAAAAAGCCAGAACTGCTGTCAGTGCAAGACAAAGTAACTTTTTCATAATCTTTTCCTCCTCTTAAAAATAAGATATCCGATGTATAAAATACATCGGATATCATGATAAATCCTGACCATTATTTTGTCAATATTTTTCACCATATTTCCTTGCATTTACCAGTATCTGCGAATACACCGGATACTCCGATAATACATATTGCTTACCTTGATCCCGGTAGACGCCGTACTGGCATGCACGATCTGGTTATTGCCTATGTAGATGCCCACATGTCCGTAATAACAGACCAGATCTCCCGGCATTTTCTCGGAATCGCTGACCGACTTGCCTCCGCTCGCCTGCGCGCCGGAAGAATGCGGCACCGAAATACCGAAACGAGCGAGCACCGACATGGTAAATCCGGAGCAGTCCGCTCCGTTTGTCAGGCTGGTTCCGCCCCATACATAAGGATTTCCCACAAACTGCAGCGCATAAGACGCGATCGACGCTCCCGTTCCGCTTCCGCTGGAAGAAGAGCTGCTTCCCGAAGAACTGCTCCCTGAAGAAGAACTTCCCGAAGACGAACCCGAAGAACCGCTTCCTGAAGAGGAGCTGTTTCCTTTACCGGAAGACGAGGCAGCTTTTTTTGCTTCCGCCTGCAGCTTTTTGATCTGATCGTTCTGCTCTTTAATCTTTTTCTGATACTCCTGAGCCTTTGCGCGCGCCGAACTCAGCTGGCTGTCAAAGTCCGCGATCTCGCTGCGCTTCTGGGCAATCATGGTCTCCAGATTCGCTTTATCCTCTTCCAGCTGGTCTTCCATTTCCAGAAGTTCGGCTTTCTCCTGTTCCAGCTGGTTCTGCAGATCGATTACCGCCTGTTTGGCCGCCTTATATTCTTCCAGAAGACGCCGGTCATACTCCTGCAGTTCCTCCGCATAATCCACTTTATTCATCAGCTCCGCCACGCTGTCCGATGTGAGCAGCATCTCAATGTAGCTTTCCTGCTCTGCTTCATACAGGTACTGGATCCTCAGCTTCATGGACTCGTACTGTTCTTCCTCGGTAGCCTTGGCCTCCTCATAATCTGCCTGCGCCTCCTGGATCTGCACTTCCTTGTCGGCCAGATCGCTCTCCAGCACTTCTATATTCAGCAATGTATCCGTCAGCTCATCGTTCAGACTGCTCACCTCGCTGCTGAGAGAGCTTTTCTGACTCTCCAGACTGCTGATCTGGGACTGGATACTGTTTAACTGTTTTTCGTTCTCCGCTTTCTGGGACTGAATGCTGTTGATCGTGGCCCCCGCAGTCATCGAGATTGTCTCCCACGCCATCAGCACCGCCAGCAGAATGATGCATACTCTTTTCCGTCTCATTGGTAAATCCTCCACTGACAGGATAACATAAGACTTGTGGATTTTCAACCGCCACTTCCCGCATTCTGCACAAAAAACGGAACTTTTTTATTCATATCTGAGCGCTTCAATCGGGTTGAGTTTCGCTGCTTTATTTGCAGGATAGTAACCGAAGAAAACACCGATAAACACAGAAAAACTGACTGACAGCACAATCCCGGCAACAGACGGGCTGACCGCGTATCCCAGCATATTGGTTCCTGCCGCCGCGATAGCGATTCCCAGCACGATTCCAATGGCGCCTCCTACCAGACAGAGCACGATCGCCTCCGTGATGAACTGCAGACGGATCGAGCCGTTTGTCGCGCCCAGCGCCTTCCTGGTACCGATCTCCCTGGTTCTTTCCGTAATAGATACCAGCATAATGTTCATAACACCGATTCCGCCTACCAGAAGCGAGATCCCGGCAATCGCCGCAATTGCCAGAGATATCGTGGACAGCATCTCTGTCATGCTTTCCACCACTGATTCCATCGTCATGGTGCTGATCTCATAGCTCTCATTATTGCTGTAATATCGGCTGTTCAGGTATTCCTCTATGCTTGTTCCAAGTTCCGACGCGCTCACGCCGTCCGCCGTCAGAACCGTGAACTGACTGTAGCCGGACGTATTATGATTCTGATCTCTGGCCGTCTGCAGCGGCATATACATGGTTGTCTCCGTGTCCTCCGAGGAACTGGAGGAAAAACCCAGACTGGACTCTTCATACTCATATACGCCCACGATGGTATACGCGTAATACCGCTCTTCAAACAATACGTTTACCGTCTGCCCTACCGCCTCTATATTGGATGTTCCCAGCAGATTCTCCACCAGGAGATCCGACACCAGCACAACCTTCCTGCTTTCCTCCTGGTCTCTGTCAGTCAGGGTCCTGCCGGCAAGCAGCGTCAGGTCTTCATTCTCCAGCGCATCCGCATTCAGTCCGGTTGCGCTTACATACGCATAGGCGCTGCCGTCCTGGGCAGTTCCCGATCCAACGCTCTCTGTCAGCGAAAATCCGTCAATTGAATCCGCGTAACGCTCTTCCAGATCCTGAAGCATCTCATCCGTCACGTAATCGTCGTCCGACATCTCAGTTGCCCGGGGGCCCATGGAGAATGTCATACCGCTTTCCGTAGTTTCCTCCGTAGTGCTTTTCTGCTGCAGACCTACCGTAATATTGTTGGCTCCCATGGAAGACATGGAGTCCGTCACTGAACTGCTGATGGAATCGCCCAGTGTCATGATGGCGATCACCGACGCGATACCGATAATGATACCCAGCATCGTCAGCAGCGACCGCATCTTGTTAGCCCTAAGGCCGCTCAGAGCCAGAAGGACATTTTCTAAGAACAGCATCCGCTTCCCCTCCTTTCCCCGATAATTTCTCCGTCTTTCAGCGTCACGATGCGCCCGGTCTCTTCTGCCAGTTCCTGAGAATGGGTAATCAATACGATCGTCTTGCCCTGTTCCCGGTTCAGTCTCTGAAAAATGTCCATGATCATACGTCCGGTTTTGGAATCCAGCGCGCCGGTAGGTTCGTCGGCCAGAATGATGGACGGATCATTTGCCATGGCGCGGGCGATCGCCACGCGCTGCTTTTGTCCTCCGGACAATTCATCCGGATTGTGCGCCATACGGGTCTCCATACCCACCATTTCCAAAAGCATTTTTGCCCGTTCTGTCCGTTCTTTTTTTCCGACAGCCGCATAAAGCATGGGCAGTTCCACATTTTTGAGGGCGCTGGTCCGGCTGATCAGATTGTAAGTCTGAAACACAAAACCGATCTTCTGGTTTCGGATGTGAGACAGTTCCTTGTCTTTGGCCTGTGCCACATCCACACCGTCCAGCATATATTCTCCTTCCGTCGCGCGATCCAGCACGCCGATAATATTCATCATTGTAGTCTTTCCGGATCCGGACGAACCGACAATGGAGACAAACTCTCCTTCCTTTACCTTAAGATCAATTCCATGCAGAATCTCCAGTTCGTTGGGGGAGCCGATATAAAATCTCTTAACAATCTTTTTCAGGTCAATAATCGTTTTTCTTTCTTCCATGGCCGCCTCCTAGAAACCGCCGCCCGGGCCGCCTCCACCGGGCATTCCGCCGCCTCCGCCGGGCATTCCGCCGCCTCCGCCGGGCATTCCGCCGCCTCCGCCGCCTGTAAACGTAACGGCCGCGCCGGAATCATCTCCGCTGTCTGTCGCTTCACTGTTGACCAGAGGCGTATTGTAATAAACCATCGTGTTTTCATCCAGGCCGTCGCCGGAGACCTCCACATAGTAGTCGCCCTGCATGCTCACTTCCACGCTGACCGCGGTCCTCTCGCCGTCCTGATCTACGTATACCACGGAATTGCCGTCTTCATCGGTCTCCACGCAATCATACGGCACCGTCAGCACATCGTACGCCGCCTCCAGCACGATACTCGCCTGGGCAGTCATCCCGATACGGAGATCCGTATTTACATCGTCCAGCGCGATCTCTATGGCGTAAGTGGAGCTGCCCATACTGGACGTTGTCACTGTCGGAGAAACGAAGGATACTGTCGCCGGCAGTTCATCTTCACCCAGCGCCTCCACAATGACCGCCGCTTCCATGCCCTCGGAAATACTGCTGATGTCATATTCGTCCACGTTTGCGGACACAACGAAGTTCTCATTATCCGCTACGCTGAACAGCGCGCTGTTCTCTCCCATATACGTATCGCCCACTTCTACGTTCATGGCGGTAATCACGCCGGAGATCGGCGCCGTCACCGTACAGCTTTCAATCTGTTCCTGGTAGCTCTCAATGGTCTGCTGGCTGCTGTCATTGGAATACTCATGCTGCACCTGGGCCTGTTCCAGCTGGTCTGCCGCGTCATTGATATTCCGGTCATTGTTTGTCTGCGCGGTCTCCAGGTTTTCCGACGCTGTCTCATAAGTCTCAAGCGCCTGCTCTTCTGCTGCTGCCGCGGTCTCATAGGCCTGATGGGCTTCCGTATAGGACGTCTGGGCTTCCTGGGCCGCTGTCACCAGCGCATTATATGCTTCCAGCTCTGTCAGATAATTCTGATATTCTTCACTGTTCGCTTTTTCCTCATCCGTCCATACCCCGTCTGTAGGTTCGGTCGGTTCCGTCTTCCACGGCTTCGTTATAGTTTTCCGTGGCCGTCTCGATGGATTTGTTCTCTGTATACTCGCTCAGCGCCTGGCTGTTCTGCGCCTGTTCCAGGCTGTCTTCCAGACTGGAAGAATCCAGCACAACGATCACATCGCCTGCATTCACATAATCTCCCACATCGTAATTAACCTCCAGAACTTCCACATTGCTGGCACTGGCAGATACGTCCCGGGCATCGGCGCTCGCGATCGTACCCGTCACGCTGATAGAATCGATCAGGTTCTGTCTTGTCACCTGCACGGTCTCCACCTGGCTCGCGCTCTCGCGTATAGCCTCCATGGCGCGTCTCCGGTTATAGGACATCCAGAACCAGAAACCTGCGATTATAATGACCGCAATCAGAACCGCGAGCACAATCTTTTTCTTCCTGCTCATGCGTTTCCTCTTGATCTTAGTCGGCTGTTCAGGCAGTTCTTTCGCCGATACGCCGGGCAGATCCGGCAGACCATTTGTCGTCTTTTTCCCCAATATAACCCGCAGATTCCAATGTGGAATCTTTTCTTTCAGCTTTTTCACATTTTTCCTCCTTACCACTGCAGAATTGCCTTTAAATGTCACGTTTATTCTAAGTGCTAAGTGTGTTGGAAAATTGTTCAATTTGTGTTTTCTCTGTGAATCATGCCGTACTGTTTCCCTTCGGAATCTGCCGCAGAACCTCCTGATATTCCTGTTCCAGGATCTCCAGATCCGTATCCAGAGATTCCATAATCAGATTCTGCATCTCCAGACTATCCACCCAGTCTTCCAGCACCAGCAAATGCCATGCCATCTTTCTGCACAACTGTTTCAGCTTCTGGGCATCATACATGGTCAGTTCCATCTCCGCAATACCGGTGCGCAGCGCTTCAGGAACGTCGTAAATCATCAGATATTTCAACGCGTCCTGTTTTTCCTTTTTCCCCCACCTTTTTTTCAGAAACTCATAAAACAAAAACGGCAGAAACAGAACCAGCCCCATCTCCCGGAGTTTTTCCGCCGAACAGCCCGCCAATGTAATGGTGCGCACCGACAAACGGACACATTCTTTTCCGGAATACTCCCGGATCTCAGTCTCCCGCTCCTCTATATTTTTTCCGCAGTAAGAAAAACCAGGATCCTTCACCCGGTCTGTCGAATAAACAGGTATTTCCGCTTCATAATGCCGCCCGGCCTGTTCCGACGCACGTACCTGGAAACAACCGTATTCATGGATCAGACGGTACTCATACCGGTCCGCGCATCCGACCGTCAAACGGACGCAGAGAGGTTCTTCGCTGTCCCAGTCCCGCACCACCTCTGTCTCAGGCTTGTATTCTTTTCCAAACATACGATTAATCATCCGCGTCAGCGCAAAGTCAGACAAACAAAATATTCTTTCCATCATTCCTGCATCTTCTTTCAGATACATGATTTTCCTCCTGTATCCAGACTGCAGCGCTTTTCTGTTTTACACATAACTGGAAATCTTGCCATAGAACCATGGCGTTTGACTTATTTCTTCAGACAAATACAGAATATCCTACATTTCGCGGTTCTGTCAAGCAGGAAATAGAGCTGCCTGATCCGGCCGGCTTTCCCGTCAGCCAAACCGCAGCTCCGCAGTCCTACTCCAAATGCGCGATAAAATCCGTGATCCGTTCCAGATCCTGTTCCTCGTCCTCTCCTTCGCACTCGATCGTTACCTCATCGCCGGGAGGAACCGGAAACGCCAGAAGACTCATCAGGCTCTTGCAGTTCATCTTATGCTCTCCATGGATCATCATAATATGGGAACGGCACCTGTTCGCTTCTCCAACCAGAAGTCCGGCCGGACGCATATGCAGCCCGGTCTTGTTATTCAGGACCATCGTTCTGCAAACCATAAAAATCCCCCTCTTCATTTGCATGTTAACAGCTAAAGTATATCACAACGGGGCGCATTTGTATGCGCCCCGCTAAAAGATTCACACATTGTTTACAATTCAGGACGAAAGTCCCTAACAGTGTCTGTGCCGGCGGGCAGACTCGCCTGACCGGATGCACAGGCACTGGTCGTGCAAGAATCAGTGTCCGCTCTTACGGTTGGATACCACATCGAAGATAACGGCTACGAGAAGCACGCCGCCCTTGACCACGTACTGCCAGGAGTCGCCGATACCCATGATGGACATACCCATGTTGATTACACCCAGCAGAAGCGCACCGATGATAACTCCCGGAATCGTACCGCTTCCGCCGTATGCGGATGCGCCGCCGATGAAGCAGGAGCCGATGGCGTCCATCTCGAAAGAGTTACCGGTCTGTCCGTTTACAGAACCGACACGTGCCAGGCAGAGCAGTCCGCAAAGGCCTGCCAGGAAGCCCATGTTCGTGTACGCAAGGAAATACACCTTGTTCGTATTGATACCGGACAGCTGTGTCGCTTTCTCATTGCCGCCCACTGCGTAGAAATAGCGTCCAAACGCAGTCTTGGAGGTGATGAAGTGGTAGATCAGACAGATTGCCACCACCCATACCAGCATGACAGAGATTCCTCTGTACTGGCAAAGCATCCAGCAGTAAATCATCAATACCACAGAAATGATGGCGCTGCGTCCGAAATCAGAGAATGCGCTGTTCTGGCGGTATCCCTTTTTCGCTTTCTTTGCGCGGGAAGAAATCGTGCTGTAGAAAATCAGAACTACGATGATTGCTCCCACTACCAGCGGAGAGAGGATACGTTCGTCAGTATCCAGTCCCGGGATCTTGATATAAGCAGTGAAGATATTCAGGAATGCTTCATTCTGTACTGCCACAGTCTTGCTGTCCAGCACCAGACGTCCAAATCCGCGGAAAATAAACATGCCGCCCAGGGTCGTGATAAACGGAGGGATCCGCACATAACCGATCCAGTACCCCTGCCATACGCCTGCTGCGATGCCAATAGCCAGGCAGAGCAGAATCGTCAGATATACGTTAAAATTGTAGTTTGTAATCAGAACCGCCGCGATACCGCCTACCATGCAGATCACGGAACCAACGGAAAGGTCGATGTTGCCGCCGGTCAGGATACAGAGCAGCATACCGCAGGCCATAACCAGCACGTAGCCGTTCTGAAGCAGCAGGTTGGACATGTTCTGCGCATACAGCAGACGTCCGTCTGTCAGGAAATAGAATAAAATAAATACGACAACAAGAGCGATGACCATACTGTTCTTGGTCAGGAAAGCTCCCAGATTGAACTGAGCGCCGCTCTGAGTTTCTTTCTTATTTGCCATTATTTTGATACTCCTTTCAATTATTTGTCGGCGCTGATGATGAAGCTCATGATCCGCTCCTGAGTCGCCTCTTTCGCATCCAGTTCTCCCTTCAGCTCGCCTTCATTCATAACATAGATACGGTCGCACATACCGATCAGTTCCGGCATTTCCGAGGAAATCATGATAACCGATTTGCCCTCGTCCACCATCTTGTTGATCAGGCAGTAGATATCGTACTTGGCGCCCACATCAATACCACGGGTCGGCTCGTCCAGGATCAGGACATCCGGTTCCGTAAACATCCATTTGCCCAGCAAAGCCTTCTGCTGGTTTCCGCCGGAAAGATTTCCCACTTTCTGTTCGATAGACGGAGTCTTGGTACCCATGGCCTCGGTCATGTCTTCCGCCGCTTTCTTCTCCGCGGTCTCATCCACGATACCCTTATCGCAGACTTTGTCCAGACGCGCCAGCGTCGTATTGAAACGAATGGTCTCGCCCAGAATCAGTCCGTTCGTCTTCCGGTCCTCCGTCACATACGCCAGCTTATGCTGAATCGCCTGTTCCGGAGTCTTCAGATCCACTTTCTTACCGTCCAGATACAGTTCTCCGCTGATGTTCGTGCCGTAGCTTTTGCCGAAAATCGACATGGCAAGCTCCGTACGGCCGGCGCCCTGCAGTCCGGAAAATCCGACCACTTCGCCTTTATGTACATTGAAAGAAATGTCGTTGTCAACAATTTTCTCATGGTAAAGAGGATGGTGCACCGTCCAGTGCTTCACCTCCAGACCAATCTCCGGCCGTACATTATGTACACGGGACGGATAACGGTCATCCATAGGCCGTCCCACCATGCCTTTGATGATGCGGTCCTCGCTGAACTCGTCCACACCTTTGACCAGTGTTTCAATGGTGGATCCGTCACGGATGATCGTCGCCTTATCCGCGCAGTAGATAATCTCGTTCAGCTTATGAGTGATAATAATAGAAGTCAGCCCGTTCTTCTTAAACTCTATCAGAAGATCCAGAAGCATCTTCGCGTCTTCATCGTTCAAAGAAGAAGTAGGCTCATCCAGGATCAACAGCTTTACATTCTTGGAGAAAGCTTTTGCAATCTCAACCAGCTGCTGTTTTCCGGTACCAATATCTTTAATCAGAGTCTGGGCGGATTCATGCAGTCCCACCTGGCTCATATGTTTTTCCGCTTCATTGTTGGTCAGATCCCAGTCGATATGACCAAATTTGTTTTTCTTCTCATTTCCCAGGAACATATTCTCACCGATGGTAAGAAGCGGGATCAGCGCCAGCTCCTGGTGAATAATCACGATCCCCTTTGCCTCGCTGTCTTTCAGCGTTTTAAACTGGCAAAGCTCTCCGTTGTAATAGATCTCCCCGGTATAACTGCCCGCCGGATAGGTACCGGACAGCACGTTCATCAGAGTAGACTTTCCCGCGCCATTTTCTCCGATCAGCGCGTGGATCTCTCCCCTCTCCACGACCAGGTTCACATTATCCAGCGCTTTCACTCCAGGGAACTCTTTGGTGATAGATTTCATTTCCAAAATAATATCAGCCAAAAATTCTTCCTCCTTTCCCTCATATCCTGCAACCAAACCTTTGACCTAAGAAAGGCGGGACAGACGCCCCGCCCTTTCCAAGGTCATTTTCAATTATCTCTTTATTATTACTGTACTGCGGACAGATATCCGTCTTCACCCATGGTATACAGACCTGTGTCTACCAGATCCTGCAGATTGTCAGCCGTAATTACATTCGGCACCAGCAGGAAGGACGGGCACGGATTTCCTTCGGAGGTCTCGTAGGACTCAGTGTCATAAGAGCACTCAATGCCGAAGGACGGGATCAGAGACTCGTCGATGGTATCGCCGTTCAGGATCGCCTGAGCCAGTCCGAGGGTAACAACGGACTCGTTGCTCACATTCTTGTAAACGGTCATAGTCTGGATGCCGTCTACGATATTCTTCAGGTTCGCTTCGTCTCCGTCCTGACCGGTGATAAGTACGCTGTTGGATCCTGCATAGTCAGAGGTGATCGCCTGTGCTACGCCAAGAGCGGTGGAGTCGTTGGAGCAAAGCCATACATCCAGCTGAGTTCCGTCTGCATAGTAGGAAGACAGAATGTTCTGTGCTCTTTCAAGAGCGGTATCGGTGCTCCACTGAGCCGTCGCAACCGTATCGAAATCAGTCTGGCCGGATACTACGTTCAGAGTACCTGCGTCAATATACGGCTGCAGCACGTCGATTGCGCCCTGATAGAAATAACCTGCGTTGTTGTCGGCCGGATCGCCTGCGGTGATCTCCATGTTATAAACCGTATCACCGGCATTTTCCAGATCCAGAGTGTCTACGATGAACTGTCCCTGCAGAGTACCTACGGTATAGTTATCGAAAGATACATAGTAAGAAACTGCGTCGTTCATAATCAGACGGTCATAAGCGATAACCGGAACGCCTGCGGTTGCAGCTTCATCCATGGCGGTATTCAGAGCCTCGCCGTCAATAGCCGCTACGATCAGAAGGTCAACGCCGTCAGCCAGCATGTTCTGGATGTCGTTTACCTGTCTTGCAGAATCATTGTCAGAATAGGTAAGCACCGTCTCGTATCCTGCTGCCTGGAACTGCTCGTCAAGATATGCGCCGTCACGGTTCCAGCGCTCCAGAGACTGGGTCGGCATGGAAATACCGATCTTTCCGCCTGCTGCCGCCGTATCCGTGCTCTCCTCTTCTGCCGCATCCTCTGCCGGAGCCGCTTCTTCCGTAGCCGCTGCGTCATCTGTTGCAGCCGGCTCAGAAGAGCTGCCGCAGCCAGCTACCATCGTAGCTACCATTGCGACGCTCAAAAGAACGCCAAGTACTTTTCTTTTCATTTTGGAAATTCCTCCCTTCATTTGATGTTTACAATATATCACAAGTTCCGCAGGACAAACTTGCTTTCTTCTGTACATTTTATACAGCACCTCCCGGATTCCTCCCATAAAAAACAGGACAAATTTGCTCTTTACAAATCCGTCCTGTGCAAAAAAATCCAGTTCTAACGATCTCTGACATTCAGATAGATATCGCTCTCTTCATGATATTTTCCCGTGATGACTTCATCCATATTTTCTTTAGTTACAGCGACCGGATCCAGTCGTTCATAGGGTACATCATAGCTTCCGTCGTTCATCGTCTCCGTCGCCGTAATCACATCTCCCCTGGCCAGCCCCACAGCCAGTTCCGCCGCGCGTCTCGCCAGTTTCTCCACCGGTTTGTATACCGTCATGCACTGAGTGCCTTCCACGATCCGCTGGCAGGCATCCAGATCCGCGTCCTGTCCCACAACACAGACGCTTCCGGCCAGACGCTGCTCGGAAAGCGCGCGGATCGCCTGTCCGGCAATGCTGTCATTGCCGCACATGATTCCGTCCGGTACTTCCCCCGTGCTCAGATAAGCATCCGTGACGGCAAACCCCGTCTCGGCCAGCCATCCGTCCGCATGCTCCGTTCCGGCGATGGTGATATCGCTGTTTTCCAGCGCCTCCGCGAATCCGCCCATGACCAGGGGAACATTATTATCCGCAAGGGGACCGCATACCTGCAGAATATTCCCTCCCTCCGACAGATGTTCTTTCATATGTTCGCCCATAAGGCGCCCCACTTCTTCGTTATCAAAAGAAATATACAGGTCCACATCCGCGTCGCAGATCAGCCGGTCATAAGCCACCACCGGAATCCCCGCCCGGTGCGCGTCCGCCACCGCGTCGGAAAGTCCATTGGAATCGATCGCCACAACTACGATGGCGTCTACACCTTTCTGAATAAAATACTCAATCTGAGAGATCTGCTCTTCCAGATCTCCGTTGGCATTCTGCACGTTCACATCGGCTCCCAGTTCCTGTGCCGCGGACACAAACACATCCCTGTCTCTTTGCCATCGCTCAATGATAAACGAATCGAAGGTCATTCCGATCTCTATCCCGCTTTCTTCCTCTTCCTGGATTTCTTCTCTTTCCGCCGTCTCCCCGGCACATCCGGTCAGAAGACAGACCAACAGCAGCGCTGCGGATACCCTATACTTCTTCCACATGTTTCTGCCCTCTCGTTCCCTCCCGGTATTCCGTGGGTGTAAGCCCCGTATTTTTCTTGAAAATCCGGCTGAAATAATTCGGGTCGCTGTACCCCACCTCAGCGCAGATCTCTTTCATGCTGCACTCTTCCTGACTGAGCATCTCTTTTGCCCGCCCGATTCGGAGATTCGTTACATACTCTACAAAGTTGCTGCCCGTTTCTTCCTTAAAAAGTTTGCTGAAATAATAAGAGCTAAGATCCAGCTGTCTGGATACTTCGTCAAGGGAAAGATCCCTGTGATAATTATCCCGTATATACTCCTCTGCCCGAACCACCAGCTGGTTCGCATGCTCCTCTTTTTTCGTACGGATATTCCGGCACGCATCCCCGAATTTACTTACAAACCAGCCCCTCAGATCGCTGTTTCTTTCCGCGTTCATCACCAGCGGCAGATAATTTTCTCTCTCCTGGAAATGGTAGGTCAGACCTCCGTTTATATAAGCCAGATGCTCCGCCCACAGAACAAACTCCAGCGTTTTAAGCTTGACGCTCATATTCTGCTCATCGTAAGTTTCCATCATCCAGTCAAAATACTGTCCCGCAAGTCTTTCGCATTCCTCCCTCTCCCCGTCGCGAAGCTTCGCGAACAGATCGTTCTCCAGATCGATGGGATACTCTTCATCATACCGGCACTGGATGGGCAGGTCATCCACATGCGCCACGCTTCCCGTAGAATTTACCAGAGCCTTCAGCGCTTCTTCATAGGAATCCATACTCTCCGCCAGACGACGAACCGATCCGATCCCTACGCGGAACGAAATATCCGTAATTCTCCGCAGTTTGCGCGCCAGTTCCCGGCAGACGTCAATCATTTCGATGCGCTCTTCATAATCCATCTTCATATTTTCGCAGGGAATAAAAACGGGGATTTTATTGGAGATCACCGACCCTACCACACAGTTCCATGTCTCTTTCAGAGCCTCCCGCACTTTAGCATAATTCTTCTGAATCCTTACGCTGGCGCCTACCGCGTTGGTCATGTAATTTCCATGCTGGTCATCTCCCATGACCAGCGCCAGCATACAGCCGTAATCCGCGTCCAGACTCAGCAGGTTTTTGTAGTTCTGAATATCCTCTTCAAACGCTTCCTGAAACATGATGGAATAGATAAAACCGTTCTCAATAATCGGCGTCACCGTCTCCATCTTTTCCTTGATCAGGAGATCATCGCTGCGCTTCTTCCGTTTTGACTCGATCAGTTTCATGGCTTTTTCCAGTACTTCCACGATCGCAGACGCGCTGAACGGTTTATTGATATACTCCATCACGCCCAGATTAATCGCCTCTCTGGCATAATCAAACCGGTCGTAAGCAGACAAAATAATAAATTCCATGGACGGATTATTTTTCTGAATTTCCCGGATCGCCTCTATCCCGTTGATTCCCGGCATCTGAATATCCATAAAGGCAATATCCGGCCGGAACTGCTCCGCCAGTTCGATCACATCCCGTCCTGTCTTCGCCGTCTCCACCTGGCATTGTCCCGGAAAATGTTTTTCTATGATCAGCTTCAGAGAATCCAGTACGATCCCCTCGTCGTCGGCCAGCATTACTCGATACATTTTCCTCCTCCTATTCCTCCGGTATCAATATCTGCACTTCTGTTCCTTTGTCTTTTCCCTCGCTCCAAATGGAGAATTCCGCGTCACCATGGAAATACAGTTTCAGCCGTTCCATCACGTTTCGGATTCCCACCCCGTTGGAATCGGATGAAAGATCTTCCCCTCCGGCCTCTCCGGCCAGCACCTGACAAATCCTCTCCTGATCCATTCCGGCGCCGTTGTCCCAGATGCAGATACAGATCCGGCCGTCTTTCTGATATACGGACAATTCGATTCTCCCTTCCCGATCGAGTCCCCGTATCCCATAATTAACCGCATTCTCCACCAGCGGCTGAAGAATCATGCTTGGAACTCTCACATCCAGCAGACTTTCATCCACATCCTTTGTAAAATGAATCTCCCCGGCAAACCGCACGTTCAAAATGTAGACATAATTATCCACAAGGTGAATTTCTTCCTCCAGCGACGCGTCCTGATCGTGCTTGCGCACATTGTACCGGAAAAATCCCGCCACATTTTCCAGAAATTCTCCGGTTCTTCCGGCATCTTCCATCATAGCCAGCTGCGCTCCCGCGTTCAGCGTATTAAAAAGAAAATGCGGATTGATCTGCGCCTGGAGATATTTCAGCTGAGCGTCTTTTAAATGGCTCTGCATCATGAGTTCCCGCTCTTTTAACTGATTTTCTCTTTCCATGGTCTCCGTGAGCTGATCGATATAATTGCGGATACTTTCCACCATCTGGTTGAACGCTCCGGTCACAACGCCTACCTCGTCCATGCTCTGCACAGGAATCTTATCGATGTTGAAATTCCCACGGGCCACTTCATCGGCCGATTCTGCCAGACGGTGCAGAGGTTTGGTCACCATCCGGGTACTGACCACAATCAGGCTGATATTCCCCAGGAATACCACCAGAAGCACCGCGATTGTCACCATTTCCGTATAACGCAGAGAGTTCATCAGAATCTGATAGGTCTCCGAATTATACTTGAACTGTTCATTATTAAGACTGTAAATAAACGTATGGATCTCTTCATACAGGACGCAGGCTTCTTCATAAAGGCTCCCGTACCGCTCCACATTTCTTCCCCTTTTTGCCTGGATAATATCCGCCATAAGAGACAGGTAGTTTTCCGACAGCCCTCGGATATTCTTTTCTGTCAGCAGCAGCACGTCGTCAGTCACCAGCGTGTTCAGCTCTTCAATCTGCCTGCGGAACTCCTGCTCGCTCCGGTAATAATCCTCCATAGCCTCCGAACTCTTTGTGTTCAGATATTCTTCCGTACTGCTCTGCACCCGGTCAAGCGCCGCGGACAGCTCGTTCATGCGCACATTGCTCACATACACTTCGTCCACTCTGCCGGTCATGCCATTGATAATAGCGTACATATAAAGGTTAACGGCAAGGATCATCACCGCGGTCAGCACGAATACCATTGTCAGCTTCTGCTGAAGCGACATCGCTTTCCATTTTCCCAGGATTCTGCTTTTCATCTGCCGTATATCCATTTTCATAGCTGCTCCATCAGTTCCTCTGCTTCGTCGGGAGTAATCACATGGATATCCACCGCCATATAGCCGTTGGTATATCCTGTTTCCACATATTCATCCAATGCTTTTACGCTCAGTTCTCCCATCTGAGCCGTATCCAGCGCAACTGTCGCCTGGATAATATTTTTCGACACCGCGTCCAGAATCGTATCCGAATCATAATATCCGATCATTTGTACCGTGCCTACTTTGTTGTAATCCACAGCCGCAGAATATGCGCAGCGCGTATGTACGGCATTCAGGCACACCAGTACGTCCGGAAGCTCCTCGCTCAGAAATATGTCCCGGATAGATTCCTCCGCGCTGAAATCTCTGCTGCCGTCAATGGCGTAAGTGTCCACCTCGACCGCATCCAGACTCCCGAGCGCCTCTTCCAGCGTTTCGCGGATTGCCAGCAGAATCAGGTTCTGACTGCTGTCCGTCCGGTTTTCATCCAGCAGAACCAGTACCTGCCCGGCGCCTTCCGGAAGCATTTTAAGGATCTGCCTGCCATACTCCTGACCGATATTATAGTTGTTGGAACCCACAAAACATTGTCTCCGGCTTTCAATACAGTCGCTTAAGATTGTCACCACCGGTATGCCCGCGTCTACCGCCTCATCGATCAGCTCCACAGTCTCTTCCTCGTCATCTCCCGTGACAATGATTCCGTCCACAGAGGCTCGGATCGCCATATCCAGCAGTTCTGTGCGGTCATAATCCACGGCCAGATTCTCGCCGAAGCGTTCCACATATACGCCGCGTTTTTTCCCCTCCTCAAGAGCGCTCTCATAGACCTCCGCCCAGAAGTCTTCGTCTCCGCTGCCTGTGATCATGGCATAATGGCGGTTATATGTAGAATAACCTCCTGCTTCTCCCCCTCCCACCCGGTTTCCAAACCAGTAGAGCAGCAGAAACGCCGCCAGGAATAAGAAAGGCAGAAAAATAAACGCCCCGTTTTTTTTATTTTTCATTCCTTTCCCTCCAGTTCCACTAAAAATGCCTGCAAAAAGACTGTCTCGAAATGGCAGAATCCGCCATTTCTTGACAGTCTCCTCCTATGGCCGGTTTCCGGACCGGCCTGATAACTTATGCGAACGGATTCTCAGTCGGATAGCGTACGCCTGCCGGCTGGTTGTAGCCAATCTCTTTTACATCAACGCCAATATATTTGAATACTTCATACAGCGCTTTGCCATAATGTCCGAATGCAACCGCTCCGTGATGCGGGAAGTTGCCTTCGATCAGCACATGGCGGTAGAAACGCTTCATCTCTGGAATCGCGAAGATGCCGATGGCTCCGAAGGAACGGGTCGCTACCGGAAGCACCTCTCCGTTTGCCACATACGCACGCAGCTTGTTGTCCGCGGTACTCTGCAGACGGAAGAACGTGATATCGCCCGGTGCAATGTCTCCTTCCAGAGTTCCCTGAGTCACTTCTTCCGGAAGGCTTCTCGCCATGATCAGCTGATACTTCATCTGGCAGAAGGACAGCTTCTTGCTGCTGGTATTTCCGCAATGGAAGCCCATGAACACGTCGTTGCTCTTGTAATCATATTTGCCCTTGATGTCCTCATCGTAAATATCATACGGAACAGTATTGTTGATATCCAGCAGGGTTACGATATCGTCGCTGACGCAGGTTCCGATGAACTCGCTCAGTGCGCCGTAGATATCCACTTCGCAGGATACCGGGATGCCTCTTCCGGTCAGACGGCTGTTTACATAGCACGGTACAAAACCAAACTGGGTCTGGAATGCGGGCCAGCATTTTCCTGCGATAGCCACATATTTGCGGTATCCCTTGTGATCTTCCACCCAGTCAAGCAGCGTCAGTTCATACTGTGCCAGTTTGGAAAGGATCTCCGGCTTTTTGTTGCCTTCGCCCAACTCTGCTTCCATATCTTTTACCACATCCGGGATTCTGGGATCGCCCGCATGTTTGTTGTATGCCTCAAAAAGATCCAGCTCGGAATTTTCTTCGATTTCCACGCCCAGATTGTAAAGCTGCTTGATCGGAGCGTTGCATGCCAGGAAATTCAGCGGTCTCGGACCGAAGCTGATGATCTTCAGATCGGAAAGTCCGATAACAGCTCTCGCGATCGGAAGGAATTCATGGATCATATCTGCGCATTCTTCTGCGGTTCCCACCGGGTACTCCGGAATATACGCGCGAATGTTGCGGAGAGCCAGATTGTAGCTTGCATTCAGCATACCGCAGTAAGCGTCGCCGCGGCCCTGTACCAGATCTTTGCCCGTCTCTTCTGCCGCCGCCACAAACATCTTCGGTCCGTCGAAATGTTTCGCGAGCAGAGTCTCCGAGATCTCCGGTCCGAAATTGCCAAGATATACTACCAGGGCATTACAGCCTGCAGCTTTGATATCTTCCAGAGCCTGTACCATGTGGATTTCGCTCTCCACGATGCAGACCGGACATTCATAAATGTCTGCCGCATCATATTTCGCCTGGTAAGCGTCCACCAGCGCTTTTCTTCTGTTCACGGACAGAGATTCCGGGAAACAGTCGCGGCTTACTGCCACGATACCAATTTTTACTTTTGGAATGTTCATCATGATAGATATCCTCCTATGATTTTATGTTTTGCGGAACCGGTATGGCCCCGCTGATTCCTGAATATATGTTATTACAATGAATCCTTGATATCGATATTTTCTCCTATCAGGCCGATATGGGATCCTTCCGGAAGTCCGCCTTCCGCGTGACCGATCAGCCACTTGTTCTTTGCAGTGATCAGCGCGTCTTCCCATCCTTCATGTTTTTCTTCCAGCGGCAGATTCGTATCTCTGGGCAGTACGATCGCTACGCGGAAACCGCTCTCATGAACGCAGCAGGGCGCATAATGAAGCGTTGTCGCGTAAAGTTCCACTGCAGTCCCTTTCGGCAGATAAAAAGCTTCTACCAGAGAAGTATCATAAGTAAAATCTTCCGTAATATCCTGCTGAGCCCCTACCAGCAGCACTGCGTCTTCACCGGCCACGTCAATTTCAGACGAACGGTGGTATTCCAGCGCGTTCAGCTTATAGTTCTTGCCATTGCAGTACCCGATCTGGATCGGCAGCTCTCCGTAGCCCTTTTTCTGAAGCTCCGCATACACTGGAAGCGCTTCCAGTTCCGGTATCGACGGCTCATAAACCACATCGTCCGGAAGCGGGGTGGATTTCAATGCTTCCACAAGCCCGGAAAAGTCCACATTCTGTACGACTTTGCCGTATTTCCGGAATGCGGCGTCTGTCACTTTCTGAATCTTCATGATTCCTTCCTCCTGTTTTATTTGATGATTTCAAACAACGGCTTACACGCCGGGTAGATCTCTTTAAACTGCTGATAACGCTCCTCATACTTTGCGGCCAGTTCCGGATCTGGATCCACGGTATCGATCACTTTAACCAGCTTCGCGGCTGCTTCCTCTACGGTCGCATATTCACCGCATGCCACCGCCGCCAGCATCGCCCCTCCAAGTGCGGGGCCTTCTTCGCTTTCGATCACATCCACTTTGATATTCATCACATTGGCGATGATCTTCTTCCAAAGCGGGCTCTTGGCACCGCCGCCGCAGATCTTTGTCCGCTCAATATGAATGCCAAGGGATTTCGCCACCTCAAAAGAATCTCTGAGAGCGAACGCCACTCCTTCCAGCACAGCCTGCGTCATATCTGCCCTGGAAGTATCCATGGTCATGCCGATGAAAGTTCCACGTGCATTGGGATTATTATGCGGGGAACGCTCGCCCATCAGGTACGGCAGGAAATACACATGATTCTCACCCAGCCTGGTGATCTTCGCCTGTTCTCCCGCGTAATCCGCCGTGCCTATAATCTCGTCCATCCACCATTTATTGCAGGAAGCCGCGCTCAGCATGCATCCCATCAGGTGATAATGTCCGTCCGCGTGAGCAAAGGCATGCAGCGCGTTATTCTTATCCACCCCGAATTTTTCGGAGGAGATGAAGATCGTTCCGCTGGTTCCCAGAGAAATATTGCACATGCCGTCGCCGACCGTACCGGTTCCTACTGCAGCAGCCGCGTTGTCTCCTGCCCCCGCCACGACTTTGACTGTCTGCGGAATATCCAGCTCTGCCGCGATCTCCGGAAGCACGTTCCCGACTGCTTCATAAGATTCATAGACCTTCGCCAGCTGCTCTTCACGGATTCCGCAGATCTCGAGCATCTCCTTCGACCAGCGGCGGTTCTTCACATCGAAGATCAGCATGCCGGACGCATCGGACACATCGGTGCAGTGCACGCCGGACAGCCGGTACGCAATGTAATCCTTCGGAAGCATGATTTTTTCAATCCGGGCGAAATTCTCCGGCTCTTTATTCTTTACCCAGAGAATTTTCGGCGCCGTAAAACCTGTAAAGGAAATATTCGCCGTGTATTCCGAAAGTTTATCCTTTCCGATCACATTGTTCAGATAATCGCACTCTTCATAGGTACGTCCGTCGTTCCAGAGAAGAGCCGGACGGATCACCTTGTCATCTTTGTCCAGGATCACAAGTCCATGCATCTGTCCTCCGAAACTGATGCCCGCCACCTGGCTCCTGTCACAGTCTGCCAGAAGTTCTTTCAGTCCGTCCATGGTCTGATTAAACCAGTCCTCCGGATTCTGCTCCGACCATCCCGGATGCGGGAAATAGATCGGATACTCTCTGGACACAATCTTTTTGATCGTTCCGTTTCCTTCCATCAGAAGCAGTTTCACAGCGGAAGTGCCCAGATCCACACCAATATACAGCATTGATTTATCCTCCTCCTTTATTCATACTTTCTCCACAGTTTGCGTGCACGTGCACGTGCACGTTATATATTTATATTACCCCTTTTGCATTCTTTTTTCAACAGAATGACACGTTTTTTCTATTCAATCTTAAATTTTTGTGAATCGTGTATAATTTTTAGTTCGAAGCAGGACTCTATCTCCCTTTTTTCTGTGCACATTATATGATTTTTTTGTTTTTATTTTTTTATGAGAGTGCACGTGCACGCTCCGACCGCATTGACAGTTTCTCCAATTTCATGTATGTTTACAGTAGAAGAAAAAGAAGGGGTTCTCTATGACTACCATCAAAGAAATCGCGGATCTTGCCGGCGTGTCCAGGGGCACCGTGGACCGGGTGCTCAATAACCGGGGCGCTGTCAGTCCCAAGACCGCCGAAAAGATCATGGACATCGTGCGCGCCATGGATTACCGACCCAATCGGGCAGGAATCACGCTGGCCGCTCAGAAAAAAAAATATAAAATCGGGGTCATCCTTTTCAGTGAAAACAATCCTTTTTTTGATGAAGTGATGGAAGGCGTCCGCATCAAAGCATCTGAGCTTCAGGATTACGGAATCACCACATTAACCCGGAGGGTGGAATTCGATGCGGAAGCCCAGCTGGCTGCCGTGGACGAATTGTTAGGCGAAGGGATCCACGGGCTGATGCTGGCTCCTTATAACCATATGCGCATTCAGGAAAAAATAGACGAGCTGGTAGAACTTCAGATACCTGTAGTCACCGTCAATACCGATATCGACGGTTCCCGCAGGCTTGCCTATGTGGGAAGCGACTATTTCCAGGGGGGATGCACGGCCGCAGGACTTTTTGCCCTCATGACTTCAGGAACTGTGGACCTGGGAATTATCACCGGTTCTTCCAATGTTCTCTGCCATACAGAAAGAATCCGGGGTCTCAGGCATGTGCTGGAACAGACTTATCCCCGGATCCGGATCGCCAGGATCCTGGAAAACCATGACGACGAATTCGAAAGCTATACCCTTACCAGACAGCTGCTGGAAGAATATCCGCATCTGGACGCGGTCTTTTTTGCAGCGGCAGGTGTCTACGGAGGCTGCCGCGCCATCCGGGAGTCCGGATGCCATCCCAAAGTCATTACCTTCGACGAAGTTCCTACTACTTTGGAAATGCTGAAGGATGGGATAATCTCTGCCACTATCAGCCAGCAGCCGGTACGGCAGGGATCCCGTTCCCTGGATATCCTTTTTGAATATCTGACTTCCGGCATCCTTCCGGAGCAGGAACAGAATTTTGTGGAATTATCTATCAAAATACGGGAAAATATCTGACGCTGAGCTGTTTACCAGCTCAGCGTCAATACATGCAGATTTTCATTTTCCATATACCGGAAGCTTGTAATATCCGGACAGTATTCGGCAATACGGCTGTCTGCCACCAGAGCCTGTCTCGCCTGTCCGTAGGCCTCCGAACTTCCAAACCGAAGCCCCAGCTGGCGTCCCCCTTCTTCACTGCAGCGTCTGAGCGCCGCTCCCGCCGCATCCTCTTCAAACGCCTCGAAGAACAATCCCTCCTGTACATAATAATTAAATTCCGTCTTCACGCATACCGGAAGTTCCAGATCCATATCCGCGGTATGGGTTGCCGCCAGATCTGCGTTCGTAAGATTCAGATATTCGTATGAGCATGCTCCCAGGGCAGCCGCTGCGTTGTTTCCCCAGGTAGCGTCCATCAGATATGGATCGCCCTCAATCATGACCAGGTTCCAGGCATGGCTCTCTCCTCCCGCGTCTCCATATACAATCATGCAGGGCACATCCAGACGGGACAGCAAATACTGCGCCGCGGCGGCAATCCCGTTGCACACAGACTGCCCTCCCAGAAACACGCTCAGAATATTCTGGTTTTCCACCGCGTCCGGATTATATTTCACGTTCAAGGAAAGATTTTCATATATCGTTTTTACTTTTTCATAGTCGGAGTCATCCTCTCCCGTTCCATATAAAAAAGGAGACAGAGCACGGTCCACCTGCGCCTGATAATCCTCTCTTTCATCCTGCGTCATAGTATAAGACGGCAAAAAACGGATCCTGACCGTCTGACCTCCCAGGCTTTCTTTTACATACTGATATCCGCTGACCCAGAATATTTCTCCATGGTCGCTGGTCAGCGCTTCAAAAGCGCGCGGAAGCACCTCCTCGTCCGTAGTCGGCAGATCCGTTTCCTCCGCATGGTTTTCCAGTGTATCAAGCATCTGCGCGTATACCGTCTTTGTTTCTTCATCCAGCAGGCTGTAAGCCAGACTGTCCGCAGACGGCTCTTCCGCAGATTTTTCTGCAGTATGCCCCTCTTCTTCTGGATCTTCTTCCACAGGCGGCTCTTCTTCGATATCGGACTGCTCTTTTCCCGGCTCCTCCACCGTCCGGATCGGCTCCAGACTTTCTGACTGCGGCGCTAAAACTGATGACACGCAAACTGCTCCCAGACCCAGACCCAGACAGAGCAAAAAAATCGCTAGTCCATTTAAAATTTTTTTCATATAATATCTCCGAATCTGTTATCCTGCATAGGGAAGCATCTCAAAGTAATCCGTTTCCGGTCTTCCGTTCACATACAAAGTCCAGGTATCATCCGCCCCATCTCCGCGTTCATATAAGATACTTCCTTCTTCCCCGCTCTCATCCACGCGAAAATACGCCAGTCCCTGGTTATCCGTCCCGGTGATCCGGATCCGGCTGCCGGCTGACAGTATGGTCTCCCGGCCATCTATCGTCACCGGAAGATCCTGAATAACCGTCAAAAGGTACGCGTCTGAATCGTTTCCCATAATCCGGAAGATATCGGACTGCTGTGCCAGCATTCCATTTTCGTCGATCTTATAATCCATCATCCCGTAATAAGTGCCGAACACATTCAGGCTCATACGCAGAGTCAAAAGTTCCGTATTGATCGCCCCATCCGACAGACTGATTCCTTCCAGCCGGTTTCCTTCCTTAATCACTCCTCCTGTTATCTCATATAAGAAAGTAACATAGTCGTCCGACGCATAGTCTGCATCAAAAAGCACAAAGCTTCGGCCATCTGTCAGGTTCAGCAGATACGCACTCCCCATCCGTCCAAAAGTTCCCGCCACCACACTGGAATCTCCCAGTTCCAGCGTAATCTGAGTCTCACCGTATTCTTCGTCGGTCTCTGTACGAATATTCAGCCGCTGCTGCACACTGTCCTCCGAAGCTAACGTCAGAAAAACATCTGTATTCTCCGGAAGAGCCGCCGCCCCGGCTCCGTTTATCCCTGCGTAAGCATCCTCCATATACTCTCCGAATACATCGTAGGGAAGCGTCACTTCCGCCGCTCCCATGGCATAAGGCCCCACCTCATACGGATTGAACACAAACGTAATGCCTGCCCCGTCCAGATACCAGACCGGGCCGGATTCCCACATATCTTCTACCGTACTCTCATACTCAGGAAACAGTCCTTCTCCATACCGGACTTTCAGTTCTTCTGCGATATACCCCGCAGCCTCCTGCTGAAATCCTTCCTCATCCTTCAAAATATCATCCAGGGACAGCAAAGCTCCCGTCTGCGAGTCAAACACAATACCCGTATATCCGTAATTGCCGTGCGCGCCTCCGGTGTAATCACTGTTCAGTTCCCGCAGACTGATCACCCGGCTGTCTGCACGCATTACTTCCAATTCTTCGAATATGCTGTAGTAATAAGAATCTGCGGAAGCGCTTTCACTCAACGCCGCTTCCTCACTGGCGGTCGGATACAGTCCTTCTCCATAGGTCAGCAGCTCCTCTTTCCGCTGATCGGACCACTGACTTACGCTCTCGGCAACTGTCTCGAAGCCTTCTCCCTGCACTTCTGCTGTATCATATTCCAGATGCAGGGCCCATTTCCCGCTTTCCTCATCGTACCAGTCTTTTTCTTCTCTGGCAAACGTCACCTGCGGCGCCGTCTCTTCCTCCTCATTCCCTGTACGTCCGGAACATCCTCCCAGAACAAACGCACCGCACATAGTTACAAGCAGCATCCAGACTGTCAATTTTCTCCTCTTCATGCTCTGCCTCTCTTTCTGCGCTCCTTCCGAAAAGGTTTTTCCAGGAAACGCTTGACCACAATCTGAATCTCGTCCGTGGACCGATCCACAGGATTCGTTAATATTGTATCCATCCCGGCACGGTTTGCTCCCCAGATATCCGTAAATATCTGGTCCCCGACAAACAGGGTCTCCGCCGCCGAAATTCCCATCTTCTTCATGGCCTCCAGATATCCCCGGGTCCCCGGTTTTCCGGCGTCATACACATAACCGGACCTCACCTGGTCCGCAAAGGGCTTCACCCTTTCTTCTCCATTATTTGATACCAGCATGGTGCGAAGGCCCAGACCGTGTATCCGGTCAAAAAGCCTTATCGCTTTTTCATCCGCGGGCGCTCCGTGAGGAACCAGCGTATTATCGATATCGAAAATCACTCCCCTGTAGCGTCCTGCCAGCTTCTCCCAATCCAGACCATAGACAGAATCCGTCATACGGTCCGGATAAAGATCTCCCAGTCCCATAATATTCTCCTTTTTTCAGATTCATACTTGAAAGCGTCTCTCTCCAGTGCTATAATAAAGCCTGCATGGGGATATAGCTCAGTTGGGAGAGCGATGCGTTCGCAACGCATAGGTCACGAGTTCGAGTCTCGCTATCTCCATTTTTTTTTGCGCCCTTTTTCAGGGCGCTCCCTCTTATCTGTCCTCGTAAACGATCTTTCCCCTGCAAATGGTAAAATGTACCCTTCCGGGCAGTTCCCATCCTGAAAATGGCGAATTGGACGCTTTCGATACAAAATGATCCGCCGTCCATAATTCTTTTTCCCCGAATACAACCAGATCTGCCGGCGCCCCTGGACGAATGCTGACCGGATCCAGGCGGTAAAATTCCGCCGGATTTTTACTCATGAGCGCCATAAGTTCCATCAGCGTAAGATATCCCGGCTCTACCAGAGATTTTATGCCAAGCCCCAGAGAGGTCTCCAGCCCGATGATTCCGCTGGGCGCTTTCTCCATGGATCCTGCCTTTTCCTCCGAACTGTGCGGAGCATGGTCGGTCACGATCATATCGATCGTGCCGTCCTGCAGGCCGGCGATGATCGCCCGCCGGTCTTTCTCTTCCCGAAGCGGGGGATTCATCCTTGCCATGGTACCGTATTTCAGGACTGCTTCATCTGTCAAAGTGAAATGATGGGGCGTCGCTTCTGCGTGAACATCTGCCCCGAGCTTTTTTGCCGTGCGTACAAGTTCCACAGAATTGGCCGAACTGATATGCTGAATGCACACGGACGCGCCCGTATGGAGCGCCAGAATGCAGTCTCTCGCCACCATCACATCTTCCGCGGTCCGGGACGCGCCTCCATACCCCAGCTTCTCCGACACCTTGCCCTGGTGGACGCCGGGCGCGGAGACGAAAAGCGGGTCCTCTTCGTGCAGGCTGATCGGCAGATTCAGCTCTTTTGCCTTTTCCAGAGCCTGCGTCAGCAGCGCTTCATCGGTCAGCGGGATCCCATCGTCCGTAAAGCCTGCTGCCCCGGCGGCCGCCAGCGCTTCCATGTCTGTGAGTTCCCGACCCTTAAGCCCGCGGCTCACACAAGCCGCCTGCATCACATGAATCCCTGTCGCTTTCCCCTTCTCCAATACATATTTCAGCGTCTCCGTCTGATCCACAGGCGGCTTTGTGTTCGCCATACAGACCACCCTGGTAAAGCCTCCTCTGGCCGCCGCTTTCGCTCCTGTCCATATATCTTCTTTATATGTTAAGCCCGGATCCCGGAAATGCACATGCGCATCCATCAGCCCCGGCGCGACGGTAAGGCCGTCCGCATCCAGCACCCGAGCCCCTTCTGCGTCCAGACCTGCTCCGACTTTCACAATTTTATCTTCATCTATCAGAACATCCAGCACCTGATCAATCCCGCTTACCGGATCCAACACTCTCCCATTCCGAATCAGTATCATACCGCTCTCCTGTCTTCAGCTTTGAAACTGAACTGTTTTTTCATTGTAACTGCCCAGGAAATCCTGAACTGTTATCTTTCATTATATATAAAACTCATCTGCATTTCAACGCAGTTTATGGTATAATGAGCGCGGAACGCGAATTATACCATCGCGCATGTTTCCTAACATCAAAAGATAATGGAGGAGTATCTATGAAATCACTGCTGAAAGGGATCGGCATCGGCCTGGGGATCGGGATTATCCTGTTAGCTGCCCTGTATCTTTGTCTCACATTTTCCGGGAACCGCCTGTCCTCCCGGAGAAACATATCAGAAAACGCAGGAATTCAGACAGAGCCGGCAGAGCCAATCTCCTCCCAGGAGACCACTCAAGAAGAAAATACGTCCGAACCGCTTTCCGCTGAAACCGAGAAGGAACCGTCTGAGGTTCTGCCGGAGGAGCCGCTGCCCGAACCGGATGTCACGCTCTCATTCGCAGGAGACGTCATGTTTCCGGATCATTATCTGTCCGCCTATGACGCGGGCGGGATCCAGGCCATCGCCGACAGCGGCATGCTGTCCCACATGCAGGATTCGGATCTGTTTCTGCTGAACGAAGAATTTCCTTTCAGCCTGCGGGGAGAACCTATGCCAGACAAACAGTTTACTTTCCGCACAGATCCAAAATACGTCCGCATCTTCCAGGACCTGGGCGTAGATATCGTCACAGTGGCAAATAACCACGCTCTGGATTTCGGGCAGGATGCCTTCTGCGACACCCTGGATACTCTTCAGCAGGCTGATATCGCCTGTATCGGCGGCGGTTATGACATCGCCCAGGCTTCTGCGCCCGCCGTCCGTACCGTTCACGGGCAGACCTTTGCTTTTCTGGGCGCGACCAGAGTCTCCCCGGCATACGAATGGTATGCCACCGACTCTCAGCCCGGACTGTTCCAGACCTATGATCCGACGCTTCTGAACCAGAGGATCGCGGAAGCCGACGCCCGGTATGATCATGTCATTGTATTTGTACATTGGGGAATCGAAAGAAATGAAACGCCGGAAGAGTACCAGCGTGTCCTGGCTCAGGGATATATAGACGCGGGAGCGGATCTGATCGTAGGATGCCATCCGCATGTGCTGCAGGGCTTTGAATATTATCAGGGAGTTCCCATCGTTTACAGTCTGGGCAACTATCTGTTCGACAGCCGAACCGGGGAAACCGTGCTTCTGAAAGCCGTCTTTTCTCCGGAAGGAGAACTTTCCCTGCAGCTGATCCCCTGCCGCCGGGAATCCGAAGTTCTGACGCAAATAGAAGACCCGTCTTCCCTCTTTCAGCACCTGAGCGATATTTCTTTCGGCGCCGAAGTCTCGGAAGACGGGATCATTACAGAAGGCGGCACTGATTAGTGCTCAGCCTTCTTTGTAATAAGCTCTTTTCCGGAAGTAACCACAATCGTCACTCCCAGGATCATCAACAGGACCGCTACGATCAGCTGAAGTCCTTCCACCATAAATACGCCGGTGCCTGCCGAAAACGCGCCTGCCAGCGCGATGAATCTCTGTACCAGCGCCGTGAATGTTACGATCAGCATGATCACGAACGGAGGAACGAGCGTTCTCATCTCTCTGCCTGTCACTTTCAGGAATACGCACAGCGTGATCAGAACCAGCGCGCTCAGAAGCTGGTTGGCGCTTCCGAACAAAGGCCAGATATTGGAATATCCCACCTGCGTCAGAATATATCCGAACACCAGAGTAATCAGGGTCGCAAAATATTTATTGCAGAGCACCTTTCTCCAGCCTTCCGCATGCTCCATATCATCCGTACTGAATAATTCCTGGAAAGACATGCGGCCGATACGGGCCACAGAGTCCAGCGTAGTAAATGCCAACGCGGATACGCACATGGTCATAAAGCTCTGGGCTACAAAAACCGGAATCCCGAACATCTCCAGGAATCCTGCCACTCCGGAAGAGAAGATCTGGAACGGTGTTCCCACTGCCGCCGTACCGTCTGCTCCGGCTGCAGCTCCGGCCACACACAGCGCGATGACCGCCAGAAGGCTTTCCAATACCATCGCTCCATATCCAACCTTCAGCATATCTTTTTCGTTGGAGATCGTCTTGGAGGAAGTTCCGGAAGACACCAGGCTGTGAAATCCGGATACCGCGCCGCAGGCGACTGTCACGAACAAAATCGGGAACAACGTTCCCAGGCTGTCATTCCGGAAACCGGTATATGCCGGAAGATTCATGGTCGGATGCGCAAAAATCAGTCCCAGTACAGCGCCGACGATCATACCGACAAACATAAATGTGGACATATAATCACGGGGCTGCATCAGGAACCACATAGGAAGTACCGCAGCCAGGAAGATATATGCAAATGCGATGTACACCCACATCTCTTTTCCCAAGATCACCGGCAGATTCATTCCGCATACAAACGCAAGCACCGTGCATGCCAGGCCGAAGACCACTTCTTTCCAGCCGGCCAGCTTTGCCTTTCTCTGGACAAGTCCGAAAACAGCCGCAAACAGGATAAAGAACAAGGAGATGCTCCCCGCCGCGCCGTTTACCGTCGCATTTTCCGCAAGCGCCGTCACACCGTCTGTTACCACATAAGCATTGAAAGTATCCGCCACCATGTCCGCGAACGCCGCCATGACGATCAGAGTGAACAGCCAGCAGAATCCCAGGAATAATTTGCGTCCGGCTTTGCCGATATACTTCTCGATCAGAAGTCCCATAGATTTTCCATCATTCTTTACGCTGGCGTACAGCGCGCCAAAGTCCGTCACGGCGCCGAAGAAGATGCCTCCCAGAATAATCCACAGCAGAACCGGCAGCCATCCGAACGCCGCGGCCTGGATCGCTCCCGTCACCGGTCCTGCTCCGGCAATCGATGAAAACTGGTGCGCAAATACCGTCCATCCGTCTGTGGGCACATAGTCCTGCCCATCGTTATGTACTACCGCGGGGGTTTTCGCGTTCGGATCAATTCCCCATTTTTTTGCCAGCCACCTTCCATACAGCGTGTACGCTGCCACAAGGCATACTGCGGCAATCAGCACAATTACAAGCGTGTTCATAATCTTCACTCTCCTTTGTTCTGTTTTGGGCTTTTATCCCATAAAAAAATCGCCCCCTGGCAGATCACTCTGTCAGAAGACGAAGTACATTTCCTCCGCGTTACCACTTCTATTACCGGATATCATTCCGGTCCCTCAGTCCCATCGGCCGGCAAAGCACATCCCAGATCGCTTTTCATTAAGCTCAGGTCCTATCTGCCGGATTAACAGGTTTCCTTATAACGGAGGAATTCCGGTCCGGGCTACTGGTTCTGCCGTTCGCCCCGACTGCTCGCAGGTGATAACCGCCCTGACCATGCTGTTCCCTCACACCATCCGGGAACTCTCTGAAAACACTTCTGTCCGGGAAGTCCTGTCCTGTTCAACGCATTGTTTTTTGAACACGAGTTTATTATAACTCAAAAATGAAGAATGTCAACAAAAAATTACTTCCTAAAAATACAACTCCAATACACATTCAAACGGCATGACGAGTATTCGATAATTTCTTCACTATTGACATTCAACTTGTTTCGTTCGAGTACGAACCTTATAATAAAAATGAAGGTACACTATAGATGTTATTTATCGCCATTGTTGCCTTTGTGTCCGCAGTCATGGTTATTGGACTAAAACTTATCAGCACGATATGGGACGACGCAGAAGTCTATAATGATCTACGGCAATTGGGAATGAAGCGCAGAAAGATTAAAGGACTTATTACAAAACAAATGCTGTTCGTCTATTTTATTCCTGCCGTACTTGGCTGCATCATTGGAGCCTTTACGACATACCGCATTATGTTAGTGTCCGGCGTCATTTACATTGGTGAAACAATGCAGTCAGTTGGCTGTGTGTGCAGTTTGGTGCTGATAATTCAGATTGCTATTTTCTTTATTCTACGCTCAAAAATTATGCGTAGTTACACATGACATCCAAATAAAACACGAAAATCTGCCGCACGAAGGCAAAAGAAAAAAGCCGTCGTGCGGCAGACAATCACCATACCCTTACTATTGGGGACTATCTATTTCCCGACAGTCCCTTTGGTATAACTTCACAAAACAATAATTTTTTGACGAGAGTTTAAGTAAGGACAATTTATTGCAATCGGGCGAAAAAAGAAATGAGCAGTCCGGCCTGCAAATTCGAACTGCTCACCCTATAAAAACTACTCAAACCGCTAATTCTTTTAGTGCGGGTTTAAGTATGGACATTCTGGTGCGGATAACAGGACTTGAACCTGCACTCTTGCGAACCAGAACCTAAATCTGGCGTGTCTGCCAATTCCACCATATCCGCCTGCCTTATCTATGTTATCATCTGGCCTCGCAAAAGTCAATTGTCATTCTCAGAGCACGCCAAGAAGAGCCGCTGCCTCCAGCGCCGCCATCACCGCCGGCTGATGCAGCAGATAGATAATAAGGCTGTGTCTTCCCAGCCACTCCAGCCCACGGATCCTGCAGGACAATGCACGCCGTACTCCTTCGCTTTTCATCAGGAATCTGTACAGAAAATATCCGCACAGGAACAGGAAAAACCATGGAAAGAAAGAGAAATAATCTCCCGACCAGAAACTCGGTTCCGGAAATCCCAGAAACGTAAGCAGAAATCCGCGGTAAAGACTCTCCGGCACCGCACCCAGGCGAAAAGCCCCAAATCCCCAGAATCCTGCATTTATATCTCTGGTAAGTATAAACAGCAATGCGCTTCCGGCCAGGCCTGCCCATGCGGGCAGTTTATCCAGCAGACGGGAAAGCGGGATCTGTACCAGCATGGCGCTTCCCAGAAAAGTAAGGATGCCGAATAAGATCCGTTGGGAAGGCATAAAAAGGAAAGTGACCGCTGTCACCAGTATCCCTCCGCCAAACACAGTCAGCCCCCGTCTCAGAGGCTGTTTCCCCAGATTCCAGCAGAAACCGGACAGCAGGATAAACGTCCAGCAGACGCTCTGCTGCCATACACGACCCGGCGTGTCCCAGAACCAGGAGACGTCCGCTCCGTAGATCTCCACTAAATCGTACATCCCATGGTAAGCAATCATGCTGATCAGGGTCAGCCCTCTGAGCGCATCCAGCAGATGATACCGCTCCCGCGTCATACCTGCTCCTCCTGGCCAGCTGCCATAGCCTCTTTCATCTTCTCATAAAGCGCCGGAAGCTCCTTTTTAATCGTGACCGGACGGCCGTTTTTATTCAGATAGCAGTGGCGGGACGTTCCTGTCGCACGCACTTCCCCGCTCTTTTCGTCTCTCATCACATAAGACAGCGCATATTTGATCCCATTAAATGATATCAGTTTCACCTCAATAATAACCCGGTCTCCGAAATGAGTCATGGATTTATATTCACATTCTACTGCCAATACCGGACTTATGATTCCTGCTTCCTCTACCATACTGTATGGAAAATCCATCTCATCCATGTACGCGATCCTTGCCTCTTCCATCCAGCGAATGTAATTAGAATGATGAATGATGCCCATCTGATCTGTCTCATAATACTGTGCCTGATGAATATATGTCATAGTTTTCCCCTCCATATAGAATCAGCAGAAGCTGTATGAGCTTCTGCTAATTCATTGTATCATCTTTATCCGCATTTTCAAAGAGAATTGTGATCCGGGTACCTTTTCCCGGTTCGCTTTCCAGCTTCATCTCCGCTTCATGCTGCGCCACGATATGCTTCACGATCGCCAGCCCCAGTCCGGTTCCCCCGGTGGCTTTGGAACGGCTCTTATCCACCCGGTAAAATCTCTCAAAGACACGGCTTTGATATTTTTCCGGAATACCGATACCGGTATCCTCCACGCAGAGACGCACTTTTTCTCCCTCCGGTTTGACACGGACCACCACGCTTCCGTTAATGTTATTGTAACGGATCGCGTTATCGCAGAGATTGTAAAGTACCTCATCCACCATCTCCCGGTTTCCCATAATATACGCGGGCTCTCCTTCCAGCTTCAGCGTCACCTGATGCTTTTCCGCGTTGACCTGGAGCATATCCACGCAGTTTTCCGCCATCTGATAAAGCGGCAGCCGGTCAAGTACCAACGTCGTCGTCTCCATCACATCCAACTCTGACAGCTTAATAATATCATTGATGGTTGTGAGCAGTCTGGTGGCGCTGCGATGAATCTCACCCGCGAATCTGGGAATATCCGTCTGCGACACCATATTATGCTCGATCAGTTCCGCATATCCGGAAATGGAAGTAAGCGGAGTCTTCAGTTCATGAGATACATTCGCGGTAAAATCCTGCCGCATCTTGGCGTTTCTCATAATATCGTCATGCTGTTTACGAATTGTATTGACGAATGGAATCATCTCTTTATATACCGGCATAGTTTCTTCTTCATCCAGGTGCTCCGCCAACTGTGTAATCGGCGCCATTAAAGATTTTGTCGCTCGCGCAGACAACAGGATGCAGAGAATCAGAATCAGCAGCGCCAAGGCAAGCGATATAGGCAATGCGCTTCTAAAAATATCCCACACACTGGAAGCTTCTTTCGCCACGCGCAGCACTGTCCCGTCCTCTTGCTGTACCGCATAATAAAACGCGTCCCGATCCAGAGTATTCGACCTGCGCACCGCCAGGCCTTCTCCCTGTTCCGAAGCCAGCTCTACTTCCGGCCGGTTTCCGTGATTGTCCAGATCTCCCACTGCCACATCATTATCGTAGATTACTGTCCCATCCGTATCGATTAAAGTGATACGCAGTTCATCTGCTCCCACATCTGTGTAAACCTCTTCCTGTCCATCGAAGATGCCCGCGCTCTGAATCACCCGCGCACAGGTTCTGAGCTCATCCAGAATCTCGTTCCGAAAAAAACCAGAAAAGACCGCCGTCACCAGGACGGTGGTCAAAAGAATACTCGAAAGAGCTACCAGAATAAATTCACGCTGTATTTTATTTTTCATTCAATCATGTACCCCACATTACGCACTGTTTTGATCAACGATCCCGCGCTTTTCAGTTTCTGGCGCAAAGTTTTGATATGCACATCCAGCGTCCGGGATTCCCCTTCAAAATTGATTCCCCAGATTCTTTCCATAATCACATCACGGGACATAACGATCCCCTGATTCTGGATCAACAATTTCAAAAGCTCATATTCCTTGAAAGTCAGATCACAGGGTTCATCTTTCACATACACCATGTGTTTTTCCCCATCCAGAAAAATATCTCCGGTAGAAAGGAATTTCTCTTCTTCCATATTCATGCTGCGTCGAAGCAGTGCTTTAACCCTGGAAATCAGCTCCATTACTCCAAACGGTTTCGTAATATAATCATCCGCTCCCATATCCAGGCCTTTAACCTTATCGATCTCTGTAGTTTTGGCCGTCACCATCATTACCGGCACTTTTTTCGTGTCCGGAATGCTGCGTAGCTTTCTCACGATCTCAAGCCCGTCCTCATCCGGAAGCATAATATCAAGTAAAATCAAATCCGGAACCTTCTCCGCGATCTGATGAAAAAAGTCTCTGGCACACTCATAACCGCTTACCTGATATCCGCTGTTTTTCAGCGCAAAGCTTTCGATCTCTCTAATATTTTGATCATCTTCGACAATATAAATCAATGCCATCTTCCACAACCTCTCCAGATACCATTTTTTATTCTTTGATTCCAAAATATCCTCTTAATTGTACATCATACTATAATACGGCTGTAAATTCCAGGAGGTATCTATGTAAAATCCATGTAAAATTTGTTCCCGGTCCGCCCGAGACGGCCCGCATAAATGTCCGGCAAAGACGCAGAAGAACCAGAGGCGGGGGACCTCTGGTTCTTCTGCAACAACTTTTATGTATATTTATCGAAGACACTGCATAAAAGAATAATCAAAAGGGAGGGTTTATTCATAAAGGGGGATTAGGGGGGTTGCAGTATCCTCATTCATACATGACAAATGAGATGATAACTTTATGTGATATCGTTCTCACTTGACGTATATTATTATACGTCCTGGATGTATAATTGTACATTGACGAAACGCATAAAAATTTGTCGAATTTCCAGATATTATGAAACAAAAAGAACAATCCGAAAAAACACCTTGGTCTTATTGTATAAAAAAACATCGCAAAACCAATTATTTATTGATTTCACGATGTTTTATGAGACATCGGGGATTCGAACCCCGGACAACTTGATTAAAAGTCAAGTGCTCTACCAACTGAGCTAATATCCCATCCATATGTTATGGTATCAATAATGGGAATACACATCTGACTTCGCATTCCCATAGCTGGGCTAGCTGGATTTGAACCAGCGAATGCAGGAGTCAAAGTCCTGTGCCTTACCGCTTGGCGATAGCCCATTATTAAGGTGGATACAGGGATTCGAACCCTGGGCCTCCAGAGCCACAATCTGGCGCGCTAACCAACTGCGCTATACCCACCACAGCGTGCCTGAAGGGATTCGAACCCCCGACCCACGGCTTAGAAGGCCGTTGCTCTATCCAGCTGAGCTACGGACACGTAGCTCCGGTTTTCCCGGAAAGCGGGTGATGGGAATCGAACCCACGTATCTAGCTTGGAAGGCTAGTGTTCT
>ERZ1643250.461-NODE-461-length-43680-cov-24.259782_pt1 | contig 43680 bp, 61 predicted proteins | sample MGYA00579262_ERZ1643250 | MGnify/ENA primary metagenome ERZ1643250 (study PRJEB29033, sample SAMEA4952265) | chicken gut metagenome | biome: Broiler Chicken; feature: Gastrointestinal Tract; material: Caecum | place: Ireland | collected 2018 | study: Broiler...
CTGTGCGTGGCATGATGACCACACGCAGCAGATTCGACGCATACGCGCCCTGCGGTGTGCTCACCTCCGCACCGAACCGGTATGTGCCGGCCGGCAGCTTGAGGTGCGTGTACACGTAGGAGTCCGGTGTGCCACTCTGATTCGTGATATGCAGACGGTTATCGGACAACATCTGCAATCTGATGTCCTTGCCCGAATACCACGCCCAATCAGCAGTATCCGTAGGTTTCGGGTCAGGCAGCAGGTTACGTGATTCAGTCATCCGACTCACCCCCACTCGCTTTCTGTTGGAGCATCATGTTCTGCGCCTCCAATATCGCGATCCGCGCAGCCTGCTCAGCGACTTGGGATTTCAGTCGGGCGATGACCAGTTGTGCCGGCACCTGTATTTCATCCATTGTTTGCCTCCTTGTGCGTTGTGGTTAGAGTCCGATGACAATCGAGACGATGTCCACCCAGTCGTGCGGGCCGTTGTTGACGCGCAGCATCGTGGAATTGGCTGGGATGTAGGCGCGGGCGGTCGTGGCGACGCCCTTGGTCATGGTGCCGATGATCCACGTTCGGTTCACGCTCGACGTCTCGAAACCGCTGTAGACACTCGCCAGATCGAACAGGTCGCAGTCGCCGGTATTCGCGCATTTGATGCGGCCGCGGAACACGAGCAGACCGGCACGCTGCCCGTACTGGGCTGTACCCACCGCTGTGGCCCCGTTGGCGAGCGGCAGGTTCGTCCAGGATTGCTCCCAGTCGATACGACGGTTGTTGACGTAGACGCCGTCACCGTAGGGGTTCCTGCCATCGCCTGCGCCGATGATGTCGATGCGGTCGGCCAGCAGGCTCATGACCGTTGCCTTGTACCGGTTCTCATACCGGATGTTGATTTCAGGCTGCTGCGGGTTGATGCCGATCCCCAGGTTCGCGGTGTACCAGTTGTCGATCTCACTGGGACTGGTGCGGTCGCTGGTGCCGACGATGTGCCAGCTCTCGCCGACCTGGTCGTAGCCATGGATGGCGCCGACCGACACATCTCCGTACACGCTGTTGGTGATTTCCAACCTCCGCCCGCTCTGGGCGGTTTTGAAACCGCCGACGAGCACCGCACTGCCGGTGTCACCGTTGAGCGAGAGCATCGGCACACCAGAGTTCGAGTACGCGGTGAACACGTTCCCTGCGATTTTGATGCCGCGCTTGTCGGCCGGATTCGTCTGCAGGACTGGTGCGGTCAGGGTCGCGTTCGACAGGAGCGCGCCCACCATCATGATCCGCCCCGTGTTGTCCAGGGTGAATGTGGTGTCGCCGTCTGTGTCGTAGGCGACGAGGCCACCAGACGTGAATTTCAGACCGGTGTTCTCCGCGCTGCTCGTCTGGATCGTGGGTGCGGTGATGATCGGGCCGCTGATCTCCCCGCCCGACTGGATGGCGCCCTTGAGCGAAAGCACCCATACGCCCTGCTTGTTTTTCGCATACGAGAGGTGGTCACCGAATTTCACGCCATCACTGTTGATCTGGGCGACGATTGTTTTGTTCGCGCCAGTACCGGAGGTGAGCTTGTAGTCGGCGCCCTCAATCGAACCGCCCTCGATCGTGGGCACGCTCAGGGATCCGTTGATGACCGCCACGTGCTGGAATGTTGCGGTGCCGTCGGTGGCGTTGAGGGTGACGAGCCGTTCGCCGGATTTGCCGTCCATGACCAGGCCGGCGTTGTTGAGACGGATCAGTTCGTTCGAGGTGACGAATTCGCCGCCCCTGATGCGTGCGCCGTCGAAAAAATCGGCGGTGACCAGGCCGGCGGCGACGCTGCCGGACACGATGATGTCCTCAGCGGAGAGGCGGTTCAACGCCCACCGCGACCCGTTCCACACCCAGATGTGCTCGACCTCACCACTGTGGTCGACGAGCACCGATACCGAGTTGTTCGGCGTGCCCATCCAATAGGTTTCGGGTGGCTTGCTGCTGGTCTGCCACCATTCGTCACCCTGCGTGAGCTCAGCCGCCGGCACGGTCGGTGTCGTGGGTTGCACGAAACGGCGGTTTTTCCCGTTGGCCGTGGTCAACGCCAGTTCCGCAGCCTCGAACGCAGAGGACTGTTGCACGCTCGTCCACGACCACTGCCCATTGGAATAGTCGATGCGCGAGCAGGTCCAGAGTTTTTTGCCCCGCACATACGCGGGTTCGGTGCTTGTCCACCCGCCGCCCGGAGACTTGTCCACCGGCTGGGATGGTTTCGACTCGGAGAGCTGCCAGAACGGCGTCAGAGCGGATACGGATACGCCTTGCGCGCCGGTCGCACCCTGATTGCCTTTGGTCAGGCTCCATGTATAGCTCGCCGGCGTGGTCGGCTGCGTCGCGGCGAGTGTGATGCACACACCCATATACGTGCTGGACGCGGTCGGCGTCTGCGAGAAATTCGCGCCTGACGCGCTCGTACCATAGGCGAAATAGGTGTAGTAGGTCTTGCCGTCCTCGCCCACGTCGCCCTTGGCACCGGCGGCACCCTGTGGACCCTGCGCGCCAGTATTGCCCTTTGTGAGCGACCACGTGTACTGTTTCGGGTCGGTCGGCTGCGTCGCGCTCGTGGTCACGCACACACCGATATACGTGCTCGCCGCCGTCGGGGTTTTACTGAAATTCGCGCCCGAGGAGCTCGTGCCATAGGCGAAATAGCTGTAGCGGGTGATGCCGTCCTCGCCCTTGTCGCCCTTCGCGCCGGCCACACCCTGCAGCCCCTGCGGCCCCTGCGGCCCCTGCGGGCCTTGCGGCCCGACGATGAGCGACCACGTGTATTTCGTCGGGTCGCTGGAATCCGCCTCCACAAAATCCACATACTGGCCGAGGTATTTCTTGTTGGCGCCGGTGGTCGTCGAAAAATCCGTCCGCCCGTCCGCGCTGTTCGCGTACGCGAAGTGTGCGTATGAGGTGCGGCCGTCCGCGCCGGGGGCGCCAGGCAGACCGGTGGCACCCGGATCGCCCTTGAGACCCTGTGCGCCTTGCGCGCCCTTGATCTTCGACCACGCGTAGCGCGTCGGGTCGGTCGAATCCGACTGCGTGAAATCGGTGTACTGGCCGATGTAATCACGATTGCTGTCCGATGTACTGAAATCCGTCCTGCCATCGGCCGAGTTCGCATACGCCAAATGCAGATAGGATGTTTTGCCGTTGGTGCCGGCGGCCCCCGGCAGACCGTCCGCACCGGGTTCGCCCGGCACACCCTGCGGGCCCTGCGCACCAGTATTGCCCGTCACGAGCACCGGTGCGCTCGTCTCCTGCCCGCCGTCACCGAACGTGACACGGGTGCGCATCCAGATGTACGTGCCGGGCGTACGTTCGGGCGTGTCCGGGCCCCACGGGTCAGACAGGACAGAGACACTGTTATTCGGCTCACCAAGCCAATGCGTGGCGAGGGTCGGCGGCACCGTGTCCGAGTCACCCACCGCGTATTCGATGAGCGTGGACACGATCATGTCCTGCTCGAGCTGCGAGGTGGACGTCATCACGTTTTTCAGGTCGTTTTTGACGCTCGTGACGCTTGTATCCATCTCATCGTATTTCGTGGAGAGCCGGTCGGTCTCGGCCTTGACGGCCGCCGCCGTCTCCTGCGCGCGCTTGTCACCCTCCTCACGCAGATACGCCTCGGCCTCGATCCCCTCACGGTTCGCCTCAATCTGCTGCTGCGCCTCGGTGATCGTGGTATTGACGATCGTGATCTGCGCGGCAGTGTCTTCCTTGGCCGCGCCGAGGATCTCGTCGGCTTTCGCGTCGAGCTCCTCCTGCGAAATCCCCTCCCACAGTGGAGACTGCTCGCCGGTCTCCGGGTCCCACTTGTCGACGCCATGATCAGCCATGCCGCCCACGAGCACACCCTGCCCGTCACCGGTCGGATAAAACGCCGAACCGCTTTTGCGGGTCTGCATGCTTTGCGCGGTGCGCAACGCGGTGACACCAAGGCGCGCGATGGTCTGTGTGCTGGTGGGGCTGAGGATTGGATGCAGGGCCATTGGCGTCTCCTCTCAGGTGAGCGTGTATTCGATGGGGTCGAAGGTGAGGGTGACCGTGTCGGTCTCGTTGCCGTCGATCTGCATGAGCCGGCATGTGTAGATCCCGTCGTCCAGTGAGGGGAATCCTTGGATGTCGAGTTCGACCTGCTCACCGGGCCAGATGCTGCCCAATGGGTGCAGAACACCCACACCGTCCTTGTCGTCGATATGGATTTCGCCCTTGATCTGCATGAGCGGACGCCGGTTCGCTTCCAGACTGGCTTGCGCGTGAGCGAGCAGCAGGTCATGCTTGTCGGTGTCCGAATCCGCGTACGTCATCTCCCGCAGCGGATACGGGTCAGCGAGTTCGACGAGCGTGAGGTCCTGTGCGAGCGCGCAGATCTGTGCTTTGTCGGTGCCGGCGCCGGCCGCGTAGATGCGGTGGATGGGGCCGAGGTGGTCGATGGTGAGGTTTTCGATGGTGCCGCCGTATGGCGAGTATGCCAATCGGTGGATGGTGTTCTGGCCGAGGTAGATGTCGGTGTCGCTACCGGCTTCGAATCGCCATCTGACCATGGTTTGGTCGTCGGTCAGGTATGGGCGGAATTGCATGTCGGGCCCGTTGATGACGCCGCTGATTTTCTCGAGGATCGCTTTGCATGAGAGGTTTTGGATGTTCCATGCCTCGTATGTGCGGTCGTGGTCACCTTGTTCGGCGCGGTAGGTCCAGTCGATGGGCAGGGTTCCACCGGGTTTGAGGTTGGTGCACAGGTGCCCGATTTCGCTGGCGATGCCGCGCAGGCTCATGTGTTTGTAGGTGAGTGTGTCGGTGCTGGTGTGGTTGGGCCCGGTCGCGTAGGAGCCTTCGGTTACGGCGTAGCGTTCGGAGAGCAGGCTCATGATGCTGCTAAGGGAGAAGCTGGTGTCGCGGGCGGTGTCCTGCCGTGGGCCGATGGCTCCACCGACGATTGGTGTGCCCAAGGTGTTGGGGTCGTCGGTAGGGTTGCGGTGCAGGAGAATGATGCCATGCCGGTCGCTGGCGAGCAGTTCTCTGCGTTCTTTCGCTGTGGTGGCGTGTTCGAGTGCGGTCCATGGCACGCGCATGCCGCCGAGGTCGTGTTCGCCGGGTTTGTGGCTGGGTGTGGCGGTCAGGGAGCAGTCGCCGATGGTGACGTTCCAGCTGAATGCCGGCAGGTCGATGGGGCGGATGAGGGAGCCGCTCATCGTCTCGTAGAGGTAGGCAGTCCACATCAGCGTGCGACTCCCTCGTCCTTGATGACCAGGACGCGGCCGCCATAATAGTTGCCGCGGTCGTCTGGATCGTTGTGGGAGAAGTGGGTGACGTAGCCGTTGCCTTCCTCGTTGTACATCGCGAGCCCGAAGGTGTGGCGCCCGGCCGGCACTTGGATGCTGGCTGTGACCTCGTGGGTCACCCACGCTTCGGAGTATTCGACCTTGCGTGTGGTGTATTTTTCCCCGTCCACATAGAACTGGACAGCGGCGACGCCACGGGTGTTGTGGCTCGCGGTTTTCGTCGGTGTGGAGACGCACAGGTAGGCGTGCAGCAGGATGTTGCGGTCGGTCGGGAAGAACGCGGTGTGGTTCAGGATCGGGTTCTTGTAGGGCGGGTTGCTTGACGCCTGCCCGTCCTTGTTTTCGGCGACGCGTGCGATGATGCCCATTTCCGCACCGTAGGGGGTCGCGTAGTCGATGTCGCCATAGGGGGTGGCGCTTGCCGTCTTGGTGGCTCCGGCGGGTACGAGCATCGCACCCAGACGCCACGCGCGTTCCGGGATCGCCGGTTCTGCCGGTGTCTTCGCCGGGGTGCCTTGGGTGACGCCGACCTCGATGCGGTTCGTAGGTGGCAGCAGTGAGCCGTCCGCGTTCTTGCCTTCGGGGCGGTCGTCGAAGTCCAAGTCGTTGGCGCGGATCCAGATCACGTCGATGCGTGGGTTCGACGGGTCACCGCCGGCGACCGGACCCACGGTGCATTTGTCCACGTACGCTTCGTAGAATCCCTCGCTCCAGCTGTCGTCTCTTGGCAGGACGCACAGGCCGCGGGTCACGTCGTAGGACATGTCGTCGCGCCCGGAGATGTGCAGGCTCAGGTCATGGGGGTCCTGCCCCACGATGCCGGGATTGTCCCAATGGTAGCGCAGGATACGCCGGTGCATGTGGGCGCTCACGCCATCGCCGTGGGAATCCGGTGGGGTGCCGAGCGCACTGTTTTCGGTGAGCATGAGGTCTCCTTACATGTAGGTGTCGTGGGTGAGGCACGTCACGTACCCCTCCCCTTCGGATTTGAGGACGATGGACATGCTTGAGCGTGCCTTGACCGGGCTGAAACCTCGGTGGCTCAGCCACCGGCTCATGTCACGCCCGTCGATGCGCGCGGTGCGTGACCGGAAATCAAGGCTGAGCGGCGCGCCGACCGTGACAGGCTGCGTGTATTCGACGACGGCTCCGTCACCGAGCAGGAACCTGACGCCCTGCGGGAAGTCCCCCACCACGCTCAGTTGTGGGTAAGCGCGTGAGGTGCCATGGTTCTCGAGCACGCCGCGGTTGCGCCCGTCGCCACCGGGCCTCCCGTAATTGACCGGGTAGACGAGCCCGCCCGACCCCGGTGTGATGGACAGCACCGACACCGAATTGTTCGGCGTCCCCGTCCAGTAGGTCTCGAGCCGGTCGCCGTAGAACAATCCCTGGCCTTGGCCGTCCAACGGCAGGAGTTGGAACAGTTGCGCGTTCGTGGCGAGCCGTTCCGGCCGTTCGAACACGATGGTGGCGCTGCTGGGCTCCACCATCGCATGCCGGTATACGCTGGCCTGCTCCATGGTCAGATAGCCGCCATCGCAGTACGTGTCCGAATCCGCGTCGACGACCCGGAGGCGGACGAGGCGGTGCGCGAACCGGCGGATGAGGTCGGTCAGTGCGAGCGCCCCGCCACGGTCCGTCGAGTTCGCGTTCCAGTGGAGGGTCACGGTGCGCGACGCGTACATGATCGTGTCCTCGGCGATGTCATGGCCGCCGTCGCCTTGGCCGCGTGCGGTCGCGTCGACCTTCACCGCCGGCATGGAATACCATCCGGTGATGCCGTCGCCGGTCAGGCCGAGGGCGTCCAATGTGCCGGATCCGTGGAAACGGACCGGTTCGACGCCTTCGGCGCTGAGTTCCGCATAGTAGGGCGTGTATGCCATGGGTCACCTTCCGATGATGTCCTGCGCTTCCCGCATCCAGATCTCCGCTTGGCTCCATGGGTCGGAGCGGTCAGGGATGTTGAATGTGAGCTGCACATCGCGGGTGTCGTCCTTGCCCGCGTTGAAATACTCCAGGATCTGTTCGCGGGTGAGCACGAGCTCGGGTTGGCGGGTGCGGTTCTCCACGAACGTGCGTCCCGGGTTGAGCACACCGCCCTTGTCGTAGAGGGTCGGCACGATGCCACCCAGCGCGTAGCCGCCGGGCCGGTTCATGCCAGCCAGAGAGCCGTAGCGGTGAATCGCGTAGTTGCAGCCCGCGTAGATATTCGCCAACGGGTCCGTGATGGGACGGGACGCGAACGGGCCAGCGTAGGCGGCGAACGTCGGCGGGATCGTCTGCATCAGACCCTGCGATGGCACACCATTTTTGGCGTTGATGTCCCAGTTGTTGATGGCGTTGGGGTTGCCACCGGATTCCTGGTTCATGCGCCGCAGCACGGTGTCGGCCCAACTGGCTGGCTGGCCGAGCATCTTGAGCACGGTCAACACCTGCGGCCGCCACTGTTCGACACCACCGCCGACGGCCCCGTGGTACTGTTCGCCCGCACCGGCCGCAGCAGTGTTGCCAGGGCCTGAGCCGAGCCAGCTGCCGATGGCGTCCTTGGCTTTCCGTACGAGGCCTTGGGCGACCTTGAGGGGCAGTTGCGCGACGATGGTGCCCCAATTGCCCCCACCTATGGACGCGATCATCGACTTCACCGGGTCGAGGATCTTCGATGTGACCCAGCCGGCCGGGTCGGCGATGAACGAGGCCACGGCGTCGGCGATGTCGCTCGCCTTGCCCTTGACCCAATCCCAGCCTTGGCCGACCTTGTCCTTCACCCCGTTCCACAAGCCACTGATGCCGCCTTCCGCGTAGCGGGGCATGCTCATGTCGTCGAGCACGGCCTGCGTGCCGCGGGTGCGCGCCAACCGGTTCCAACGGTGCACGGTGTCGGCTCCCACGGCTCGTGTCCATTCGGGCACCATGATCGCCTCGCCCGGACTGGTCCACGACAGGATCGTGTCCCGTCGCGGCGCATAACCGGGGTTGACACCACCGGTGGCGAACTTGGGGGCGTTGGGCAGTTTGAGGTTATTGAGGCCGACAGCGCCGGCGATGCCGTTCCATGTCTTCTGGATGCCGTTCGTGTACACGACCTCGACGATCCAACGCACCGGTGCGGCGCACGCGTCCTTGAGCGCGTTGAACGCCCTGCTGGCGGCTTCCTTCATGTTGTGGGCGGCGTCGCCGATGGCCTGCAGGCCACGTTTGAACGGGTCGATGACGTTCAGGCTGATCCAATCCCACACGGCCTTGAACTTCGCTTTGACACCATCCCAGATGATGCCCAACCCGTCACCGACCTGCCTGAACCGGTCCTGAACAGCCTGCCATGCGGTTTTGAACGGTTCGACCACGTTCTGGTTGATCCAGTTCCACCCGTCACACAGTTTGCCGACGACAGCGTCCCACACGCCACGGATCGTCTCACCGATGAGCTTGAACGCGTCGCACAGCACCTGCCAGCCAAGTTGGAACGGTTGGATCACATTCTGGTCGATCCAATTCCACCCGTCCTGCATGGTTTGCACGACACCATTCCACCAGTCGCCGATGTTCTCACAGACGATGCCGAACGCGTCCTTGAGCAGGTTCCACCCGACTTGGAATGGTTGGATGACGTTCTGGTCGATCCAGTTCCACCCGTCCTGGAACGTCTGCGTGATGCCGTCCCATACGGGTTTGATGACGTTCTCATACAACCATTGCCATGTGTTCCACAGGGTTTCGAACGCGACCCGCAACGGGGTGAGCACGATCGTGGAGATGACGAGGAACCCGATCTGCGCGGCGGTGACGATTCCTTCCCACACCTTGCCGATCACATCGCCCACGGTCTGGAACACGTCACCCAGCCATTGCCACGCCTTGGCCAACGGTTGGACCACATACTGGTCGAGCCAGTCCCATCCGGTCTGGAACGCATCGCACAACCAGTCCCATTTGTCGCCGATCCAGTCGCAGGCGGCGCCGAACGCGTCGGAACACCATTGCCAGCCCTTCTGGAATGGTTGGATGACGTGCTGGTCGATCCAGTTCCATGTGTTGCCGAAGAATTCGCTGGTCTTCTTCCATGCGTCCTGCATGAACTGGCAGATGTTCGCCCACCACTCTTTGCCCGTCTCGGTCTGCGTGAAGAAATACCACAATGCAGACACGGCAGCGGCGACAATCGTGACGATCATGCCGATGGGGTGCGACATGAACACGCCCTTGCTCACCTGAACCGCGGCGTCCACCATGGCGATGGCTGCCGGCAGTTTCTTGAGCCAGTCAATCGCGGTGGACACAATGCCGGCGATCTTCCATCCGGCGACCGCGGCGCCGATGCCGATGAGGGCGCTGGTGACGAAATCACTGTGGTCGCGGCACCAGTTGACCATGTCGTCGAGTTTTTCCATGACCGGTTTGACCAGTTCGGCGATGCGCTTGAAAACGTCGCCCACCACGGATCCGAACGATTCGAATTCTCCACCGGTCCTGTTCAACCCGAAGATGTTCTGGATGCATTCCCAGAACAGGTCGTTGACACTGGCGACGACATCGATGACCGTGCCGAACACGTCGATCCACGCGTCGAACACTCCGGTGTCGGTGAACCCCTGCACGAATTCGATGACCTTGTCGATGCCTTTCTTGAGCGTCTCGGTGGCCCATGACACGTTGTCGATGATTGTGCCGATGACCTGCGCCGCAGTCCACCCGAATCCCTCGATGGTCTTGGTGGGCAATAGCTTGTCCCATTTGACCGAGTCGAACGCGTGCACGAGCTTGTCCCAAGCCTTGCGCAGCACTTCGATGGCGCCGATGTCCTTGAGCTTCCTGTACAGGCTTTCGAACGCTTTGATGGTGCGTTTGACCATGTCCGCGGCCACGTCGCCGACCTTGCCGAAGCTGGAGGTGAACTTGTTGATCGCGTTGCTGATCTTGTCGACACCGAACGCTTCGATGACCTTCTGGATGGCTTTCGCAATACGGTTCTTCGCGTTCTCCACTGCCGTGCCGATGCCTTGGGTGGCGTCCTTGGCCTGATCGGCGAAACTCGCGTATTTGCCGAAGCCTTCACGGTTGAGTTTGACGACGGCCTTGTTGAAGTCATCGAAACTGTAGGTGCCGTCCTTCATGGCCTCGTACAGGTCGTTCGCGTTGTGGCCGGCTCCCATCATCGCTTCTGCGACCTGGTTCAGTTGGCCGGGCATGGCATCCTGCATGCTCCTCCATGCGGCCATGTCGACCTTGCCGGCGGCGAGCTGCTGGCAGTACTGGGTGAGCGCGTTCTCCTGCTCGACCGTGCTCGCGCCACCGGCGAGCATGGCGTTGTTAAACGCGAGACTGATGTCGGTCGCCTCATCCAGCGACGAGGTGAGGGGAGCCAACTGTTGCACCATGCCGGTCATGGCCGAACTGGCGGTGGGCAGACCGTCGAGGCTGTTGCTGATCTTCTGCACGCTTTTGGCCGCATCATTGGCACTGAACCCGAGGTTTTTCATGACCTTGGGGAAGTTGTTCATCATGTCGGTGCGTTCGACAGCGGCGCCGACACTGGACGACACCACGCCCCACGCTTTTTGGAACACGGTCTGCGCGGCGCCGGCGAGCAGGCCGATCTTGCCGGCCGCCTTGCCCGACACGTCCCCGAGCTTCGTCGTGGACTGCGAAAGCTGGTCGGACGACGTCTTCGCCGCGTTCGCGCTGGACGCCCACTGCCTGAGACGCCCCATCAGCGAATGCGATTTCCTGTCGACCTTGTTCTGCTCGTCGGCGAGTTTCGACTGGGCGCCCTTGAGCTTGTCGGACGCGTCCGCGAGCTTCTTCTCGCTTCCCGTGAGCGCTTCGCTGTCGGCCTTGTTGGCGTGTTTCGCCGCACGCAGGATGTCCTCGGCTTTGGCGGTCGCTTCGGTCTTCTGGCGCAGGCGGCTGCGCGCGTCGTTGAGTTTCGCTTCGGCCGCGGCCGCCTGCGAGCTGCTCGCACCGTATTTGGCGACGGTCTCCTGCAGGCGTTTCTCTGCCGCTTCGACGCGCAACGCCGCGCTCTTCTGCTCGTCCCTTGCTTTGCCGATCGCGCTGGTGGCGTCCTTGACCGCCTGCGCGGAGCGTTTCTCGGCGGCGCGCAGCTGGTCGGTCTGCGCGGTGAGCGCTTCGACGTGCGCCTTGGCGGTGTCGGCTTCGGCTTTGAGTTTCTTCAGTTGCGGAGTGAGCGTGTCACTGCCGGCGGCGGCGTTCATGCTTGAGGAGAACGCCTTGCCGGCGTTGGATCCGGCGCTGGTGGCGGCTTGGGTCGCTTCGCTGGTGAGTTTGGCCGCGAATCCTGTCAGGCTCGGCAAAACCGGCACCCATGCGACTGTACCCTTGGACGACATGGCAAGGCTCCCCTCTGTTCACTTATGGTCGGTTATCGGCCGGTGAGTGCGGCCATGAGCTCGTCGCGTTCCCGCAGGCGCGTCTTGAGCTCGTGGCGTGCGGGTCGGCGCATGGTTTTCGCGCGTTCCGATGGGGTCGGGATGCGCGAGCGGATGTCATTGTCCGAATAGCGTTGTTTGACGAAGGGGTTGACGTTGACGATGGTGAGCTGCAGGTCGCGCAGCATGTCGCCCATGTCATGCAATAGCCACTCCCCCTCGCTCCACCCATCGCCGAACGCGCGGGCGAGCGCGTTGTCTGGCGGCATGTGCATGATCAGCGCGTGCAGTGCGCGTAGGCTGAGTTTGCCTTGCCAGTATTCGGCGATGGGGTCGCGGGGGCTGTAGACGGCGCATAGTGCCGCTTCGAGTGCTTCGGGGTGGCCTCCGGCGTCGAGCAGGCCGATTATGTCGTAGGGTTTCCCTCGTCGTCGGTTCCCTGCATGGTGTCGGTGAGGCTGGCGAGCAGCAGGATCAGGTCGGACACCTGTCCGCCGTCCTCGTCGAACTGTTCGAATTGGTCGCCGAGGAGGGCCTGTGCCATTTCGAAGTCGTCCGAATCGGCTTGCGCGGCGCGCATGGCGCGTTTTTCCGCGTTGGTCTGGAACAGTGGGTGGTGGATGCGGTAGACGGTCGCGCCGGTGTGGTCGTCGATTGTGAACTCGATCCATTCGGGTGTTTCGGGGTGGGACTCCTTGTATTTCTGCCGGATGGCGTGCAGGCTTTGTTTTTTCATTCACTGCCTCCTTTTAGTTGGTTTTGGCCGGGGCTGCGCTCCTGCCGGCCGCTTTCTTGGCTTTGGACTGGGCTTCGGTGAAGGTCTTGCCGGATTCGGGATCCTTGTAGAAGCCGAAGGTGGTGTCCTCGACCTCGACGTCGGAACGGTTGAGGGTCTGGTCGCCCTGATCGGTGACCTTGACCCGGTATCCTGCCTGGATGCGGTAGGTCGCGTCGTCGCCCACACCGTCCTGCGCGATGGTGAGCAGACGGTAGTAGGGCATGTCGGTGACCTCACCGTCCGTGTACTCCCAGTCCGCGTCCTTGTCTGCCGGCCATGCGGAGACGGGCTTGCCATGGGCCAGGCCCTTGACCCATGCGTTGGATTCGCCGAAGTTGACGTGCAGGGTTCGGGTGCGGCCGGTCATGTCGGTGCGAACCGGTTCGAGGTCCTGCACCATGTTCGTGTCGGACGATTCGATGGAGCGTGAGCTTTGCTGGCCGTCGGTCGTGATGTAGCCCAGGATTTTGAACCCTGCCGGCAGGGTGAGTGGTTTGCCGGTGGTCGTGTCGAAGAATCTCTCCGGCATGGGTGTGGAGTAGTCGGCGATGGCGAGCAGCTGCGTGCCCCACTTGTGCACGAGCTTGTTGTTGTCGTCGAGGATCTTCGCGAGGTCGGCGATGGGTGTGTCTGCCATGATGATTGGCCTTTCTTATTGGTGGTTGGTGGTTATTGGGGTCGCATGGCGAGTGTGACCGTGCCCGCCAGTCGGATGATGTCCGGCGGCGTGTGCGGCAGTTCGGCGAACCCGGTCAGTTCGCTTTCGTCCACGTAGCCGTATTCGTCGCCAGTGCCCTGCAGCACGGCGAGCCGCGCCTCCACTCCTGCCATCACACGCATGGCCTGCGCGTGGCCGGCGGCGTAGATGTCGATGTCCACCGGCTGTGAGCGCGTGTATTCGTCGTATCCGCCGCCGGGGGCGAGGGAGCAGACGATGAGCGGCAGTGCGGTGTGCATGTCGGCTGGTGGTGTTGCGGTCACGGTGGCGTGCAGGGTGGCGTCCGTGGTGAGCCAGTGGATGATCATGGCGAGCGGGTCGGCCCATGCGCCGGTGATGCGTTTGACCATTGGCGCTCCTTAGAGTCGGCGTACGGCGCGGCGCAGGAACCCTTTCTTTGGGTAGATGCGGGTGCCGTGTTCCTTTTCCATGGCGTGTTCGTCGCCGATGATGACGCGTGCCTGCGGGCGGCGGATGCGTGTGGGTGATTTGAGGCCGGGGCGCGTGCCGCCGGTTTCCACGCGCACGCTGTTGGCGTAGTCGCGGTCGCCTTCGCGCAATGCGATCTGTTGGACGATCGGTGCGAGCCGGCGTGCGGTCTGGTTGATCGCGGAGCGCACGCCTGGGTTTTGCAACACGTTGGTGTTGAGCCATTCGCGGTCGACGCGCATGCGTGGTGTCGCCATGGGTCATCTCCCGTCGTCTCTGTCGATTATGACCTGCATGTTCCACCGGGTGGGGGTGAGACCACCGTCCAATGGCATGGGATCGCCGATGATGCGGTATTCACGGCCGCGCACGATGGCCTTGCAGTCCTTGAGCGACTCCCCCGTGTAGGTGCGTGGGAAGTACAGGATCGCGGTGGCTTCGAGCGCTGCTGGTTGTGTGGAGTCGGCCGGGTCGCTTGATGCGCCCGGGTTGACGAGCACATTGTCGACGCTCTCCTCGGTCCAGCCGCGGGTCGGCTCGCCGTATTGGTCGACGCCGGTGATGTGCGGCCGCAGGATCGTGATGGGTTCCCCATGGATCATGGCGCCTCCCCCGTATGGTGGTCGGTGAGCATGCCGGTGGCCATGTCGAAGCTGGCCGCGCGGGCCTTGCGGCCCTTGAGTTGGGCTTCCTCGCTGGGCCACAATCGCAGGTCCCCGCTCGGGTTCGCGAAACCGAACGTGTTCGAGAAGGGGCCTGCGGTCTCGGTCATGGTGTTCGCACCGGCCGGGGTGCCGTTCATGTCGGCTTCCATTGCGCGGCGCACGACCGAACAGCAAATCCGCTCCAACGTGAGCGTGGACGCCGAACGCCAGCCCGGATAGGTGCGGATCAGGTCGGACGCGTACTCGATGAGCTTGGACGCGCGCCGCTGTTCGGCTTCATCGAGCTGGCGCCACCCGTCCTGCAGATCGCCGACCGTGGCGAATGGTTCATCGCTCATGGTCGGCTCATTCGCTGACGGTCACGTCCACGGTGGCGGTCTTGGCCCCGTCTGCCGTGGTGGCGGTCACCTTCGCCGTGCCGGCTTTGACACCGGTGATCGTCGCGCTGGAACCGTTCTCGTTGTCCGCGGTGACGGTCGCGTTCGCGGGCGTGTCGGACGCCCACGTGACTTTCTTGTTGGTCGCCCCGTCAGGCACGACCAGCGCGGTGACGGTGTTCCTGGCACCGACCTTGACGCTGGCGGTCTTCTTGCTGAGCGTGACACCGGTGACCTTGACCGTGGATGCGGCGGCGGGTGCGACGGTCAGGAGCGCGTGCGCCTTCTGGTCGCCGTATTCAAGACCGATTTCACCGTAGATCTGCACCTTGTCGGACGCGCCGGTCTTCGCCAACGGTTCGACGAAGAAGTGGCCCTTGCCGGGGATCTCGAGGAAACGGGGGGCGAGCTGTTCGAGGGACAGGACGAGCAGCTTGTCCTTGGGCATGTACGCGTCGAGCATGATGTTGAAACGGCCGAAGTCCGTTTCGATGGTCTGCAGGTTCACGCCGCCGACATTGCGGGTCTCCTCCTTGTAGCCGGCGTCGGTGACGAAGCAGCGGGTCAGGGCGCGCTTGAGATCGGAGTTGACGACGATGGTGCGGGTCTCGCTTTCACGGATGCCACCGTTGTCCCATGCCATCTGCGCCAGGTCGAGCACATCGTCAGCGGTCAGTGTCTTGGCGGTGTGCGTGGTCTCCATCACGTTCGTGGTGATCGCCTCGAGCAGGCCACGCGTGCGCCGCGGACTGGTGTTGTCGTCCGGGTTGGCGTACGTGCCCTTGATGAAGGAGTATTCGACATCGCGGGCGATCTGCTTGATCTGCTGGCTGATCTGCCATCCAAGCTCGTCGGCCGGCACGATCGTGCCGCCGATGTTCACCGTGGGCGCACCATCGGTGTTCAGCTGGCCGGTGGCGCCCTGCTTGGTGTAGCTGAGGTTGACGGCCTCCTGATGGATCTCGACGACGTTGCTGGCCTTGTAGCGGGTGCGTGCCTCACCATCGGGCGCGTCGGCGCCTTCGAGTCGCTGACGGGTGTCGTCCGGGTCACGCAGGTCATAACCCTGCCATTCGAAGCTTGTTGCCTTGGTGGCTCGTCCGCCGGTCAGGCCGCCGATCGCGGACAACAGTGGCGTGTCCTCACGGCTCGCGGCGAACAGTTCGCCGACATAGTTGGGTAGGTTGTAGGTTGTGCCCATTCCGGTGATTCCGGGCATGATGACCTCCTAATAGGTTGGTTACTGCTGGTTGAGTTTGAGCGATTTGAGCATCATCGACGTGGCATAATCACCCTTGGCTTCCGCGGCGCGGATCTGCTCGTCGACGCTTGGTGTGCCATGGCCCTGCGGATGCTGGCCCTCGGTGCCCGACGGCCCCTTGGGTGGTTTCACGGACGCGGACGCGAGCTTGGCGACCTTCTCGGCCGCCTTGTCGATGCTTTCCTCGTCCACACCCGTGACCAGATCCATGCAGTCGGCCGGCACACCGTGTTTGATGCACGCCGCCTGGATGAGCGCCGCATGCTCGCGTTCGGCGAGTTGCGCGGCGAGTTTCTGGTTCTGGTCGGTGAGTTTCTCGAGTTCGCTCTTGTTGGCCGCCTCGATCTCATCGAGTTTCGCGGCCTTCTTCTTCATGTCCTCATAGTCGCCGTACTGCTTCTTGACACGGGCGACGCGTTTGGCGACGATCTCGTCGATCTCGGCCTGCGTGTACTCACGCGAGCGCGGCTCGTTTTCCTTCGGTTCATCTTCCGTCCCGGAGCCTGCCGGCTCGGCGGGTGGTTCGACGATGCAGCGGATGTGCTTGAGGCGTGTGATGGGCATGGTTCCTCCAAAATGAGAGTGTGTTTGCCGATGATGCGGCCATCGTGACCGTGGTGCCGCGCTTGGGGTTCGGCGTGCGCGTGACGCCGCCCGACGATGGTGTCGGTGTCGTGGCCGGGGCGGGAGTCGAACCCGCGGGCAACCGTCTATGTGCCCAGCCTGAATATGAGAAAAGCCACCGCAAAAGGGTGGCTTTCCAATGAATCAATATGTGTATTGGTTATATGAGCATGTCGGACGCGAGCTTGACCGCGAGCGCCTTGATCACGTCGATGGTGGTCGAGCCTACCGTGGCGCCGACACGTTGTTTGACACGGGTCCAGATTGTGTCGGAGCGGATCGCGTCGAGGAACTCGTTGCCGTCCCATGTCAACGGGCCGACCTCGGCACGGGCAATCATACCTCCGCCCATCCGTGTGATGGATGTGTCCGCGAGATTGGCCTGCCCGATCAGGTCGATATGGTAGGCGACTATCTCGAACGGATGCGTCTCGTCCACGAACACCGTCGCGTTCAGCGGCACAGGCGAATCCCCCACCATGACGAGGATACGCCGGATCAGATCCATGTCACGACGCAACGGAAGCCTGCGCTTTCTTGAGCAATGCATGCCCGATCTCATCGGCGTCGGAGTCTTTCTCGCACCAAGGGGATTGCAGCACAGAGCGAAGCAGCCCTGCGTCTGGCACTATCCCGAGATCCGTGCAATACAGCATGGAATAGTCGAGTCCTGCTGCCCATTCTCCGGCATCAGCCATACTTTGTAGTATGTCTGCTTGCTCATATGCATTGTTATCCAGCAGGATGTTAACGAACTTATCCAGCAGTACCTCGTCGGGACTTTTCTTATTGCCCATAATCGTCCCTCCTTGGATAGATGCTTAAAAGCCGACCTTTTCCATTGAATGCGGCTATTATAGCATAATTATCAAATGTTATGATTTTCGTTCTTGCCCTGAGTTCCCCGTGTTTGCACGCTTCTTTCGCGGCTTTCAGTATTCGCTGTTCGTCCCAGTCATCCGGGAATTCCGGCCGGTCGGCGATCCATCCATATCCATGCATGTGACCGCCGCTGTATGTCCAATGCGGGGAGCCTCGCTTACCTGTGTTCCTTCTTTTCCCTGAACCGTACAGCAGGTGGTTGAGGTGGTTGACGGTCAGTTCGGGGAGGTCAGGGTCGTCACGCCACCATCGTGGCACCTCTGTGGGTTGTTCCGGCGGCAGTTTCCAGTCCGGGTTGTTGGCGGCGATGAAACGTTCTGCCAGGGATGCGCGGTAGTCGGCCCATGTGGCAAGGTTGAGGTCGCCGACGGACTGCTTGCTGCGGTCCTTGCGGTCGGGGCTGTAGCCGTGCACTCCGTCGGTGTACTCGCTTGGATGCTGCCGGCGCATCACCTCGAGGATCTCGTTTTCACGGCCGTTGGCGTGCAGACTGTCCAGATATGCGGGCCTATCCTTGTCCACTGCTTTCATGGCCTGCGTGTATTGGTCGAGCATGGCGTCCGGGTCGTATCCGGAGATGTAGCATGTTTTCGCGTCCCATTGCGGGCACGGCTGGCAGCCGCAGTGGTCATGCATGGCCGCTGTCGCCGTTTCCAAACGATGGTAGTCGAATCCCCTGGAGGCGATCATCGTGCAGTAGGCGCATGCCTTGCCCTGCGGCACGATGGCATAGCGCGCATGGTCGCGCGAGACGTTCTGCATGATGGTGGCACGCCCTGAGTATTTGACCCACCGGTCGGTCGCGTTCATCAAAAACCGTGCCATCTGCTCGGGGTCGTCCCATAGGACGCCGGCCTTCCAGCGGATGGAGTCCTGCACGGCCTGCGAGGGGAAGCATTCGGCGAGCACCGCCTCGTAGCGTGCCTGCCCGGTGTCCTTGCGTCGCACCGTCTCGTACCATTCGGCCGCGGCTGTGGCTGCGATGTCGCCGTGGCGTTCCACAAGCGCGGGGATGGTCTCGAGCAACAGGTCACGCTGTGTCCGAGCCTCCAGCCCCTTGAGGTTGTCCCACAGTTTGCCCAGATCCGTCTGTGCGAGTTCCACCGTCCGGTTCTGCGCCGCCACCAGCTTGTCGAGGTCCTCCCTGTTGGGCATCGGGCACCTCCTTGGGGTTCAGCAGTTGGTCGAGCGATCCCATCGCCTGGTTGCGGCGTTTTTCGGCGAGCAAACGGGTGATCTGCTCGTCGGTGAATCCGACTTCTTCGAGGGCGACGGTCGTGTCGGCGAGCCATGGGAATGCGCCGATGAGTTTGACCATCGCGTCTCCTGCGTCGATGACGCTGGGCAGTGCCGGGTTGCGCCATCTGGCTGTCAAGGTGGCGAGTTCGTCGTCCATCTCATTGGGCCCGTCGGAGCGCATCATGACGATGTCCTGTCCCACGCGGCGCAATGCGGCGCCGAACACGCGGGTCGCTGCCGCGCAGTCGATGACCAAGTCCTTCTCGGCGGCGTGCATCGCTTCGGCAGAGGACGGGTTGTCGGTGACCACGCCCAGTGAGGAGACCGGCACGTTGGTTTCGCCGGCGAACCGGCAGGCGAGCTCGCGCAATTGCTCGATGTGCGGTTGCACGCTCTGCTGGCTGATCTGCTCGAGTTTGGGCACGTCCCCGTCCTCGTCCTTGGACAACAGGTTGATGCGCCCTATGATGAACTCCCACACCGGGATCGGATTGCCGTCATCGTCCTTGAACGAGTCAGGGTCGGCTCCCAACAGCAGGTATTGCGGCGCTGAGTAGAATTCGGCGCTGGTCTCGCTGCGCAGCACGGTGCGCACGGCGTCGTCGGTGATGCTCATGACCGGGCGGCTGATCACGCTCGATCCGAACGGCCGGTCGAGCGTGGGCCGGTATGCGAGCGTCTCTACCGGCACGCGGTTCAATCCGTGCGAATGTTCGTCGACGAGCCGCCAGCCGGTGGAAGTGTTATGCAGGCGGATGGTGCGGTCGGTGGCGTACAGGGTCATCTCGACTGGACGCCCGTAGTCATCGACGTTGTTGACCGCGAACGCGGCGTCCAGAGATCGGGTACGCCAGTTCCACAGGCCGCTGGCCCATTGCGCGGATTTCGGCATGACGAGCACCTCCGGCTCCCCCGCCTCCACATCACCTGGCGTGACGGCGATGAACGCGCAGGAATGGACCATGGTGCTGGTGATGGCCATGGGCAATTCGATGTCGAACCTGTTTTCAACCAGCGTGCGTTGGATCCCGTAAGGATCGTCGGAATCGTTTTTCGAGACGAACCCGTCGAACATGCAGCGTTCGGCGTGCGCCTGCACGGCCTTGGCTGGCCATCCGACGACCTCCTCGAGCTTGCGCAGCGCGGGCGGGATGGAGAACCCAATGTGGTCGAGCTTGTGTTTGCCGTTCCAATAATCGGTTTTGAGTTTGTTGCGTGCGCGTTTGGCCTGCCATTGCATGATCAATCGGGCGAGCAGATCAATGTTCTTGTCGTCGACGCCCTGCACGTATGAGGGTGGGGTGATGGTGACGCCCATCGATGTCAGGTCGTTGGCCTGTACGATCGGATAGGTCATGTGAGCCTCCTCATGCGTTGTTTTCGTCTCGGGTTGCGTTTCGACGTGTATGCGCCGTGCAGGGCGAGCGTGGCCGCCTGCAGTGGGCTGATGTCGATGTCCGAGCCTTTCTTGTTCCATGCCTGCGCCCCGTTGGGGCCGATGGCGCGCAATGTGGCGCCCAGTGCGGCGGCGGTCAATTGCGGTTGCTGCTCGGCCGGCAGATGCTGCAATGTGCCTTCGTGGATCATGTCGAGCATGCGGCCGGTCGCGGCCGCCAAATCCCGTGTCTGGGTGACGGTGACGCGCACATGGCGTTTCTCGAGGTCGGGCACGAGACTGACCGCCGGGCTCATGGAGTCGATGACGATCGCCGACGCCTTCTTCCATTTGTCGGCTAGATAGTCGATGGCCCACGCGGTGCCGCGGGTACGCACGTCGGCGTATTCCTGCATGTTGACCAGCGCGGTTTCACCATGGTCATGGCGGATGGCCACGCCGATGGCCAGCGACGAGCGGTCGGGTGGCATGTCCACGCCGTAGCTGACCCTGCCGGTCATGTCGGGATCCGTGACCGCGCCTTTCTCCCAGTCGTCGGCGCTGATGGCCGTCTCGGCGGTGTTCTCGTCCCACACGCCCAACGCCTCACGCCGGAAACTGTCTTCGGCGAGGGTCTTGCGCAGGCGGATGATGGACTGTTCGCTGGTGCGCTTGGGATAGCTCGGGTTCGCACGCGCCCACTGCTCACGGTCGTCCAGATCACAACCCGGTTCGGCGCTCAACTCGATGTAGGCCATGCCCTTCACGCCGGAAAGCGCCGAGGCGCGTTTGTCTTGGAACACTTCGCTCGGGTCGCCCGGTTTGGGTGGGTTGCCCAGGAACACGACGAGCGGGTCGGTGGCGGTGTTCATGACGGGCACGAGGTTGTCGAGCGCTTTGACGGTGAGGATCTGCGCTTCGTCGAATACCTCGACGTCGGCGGAGTGCAGGCCTCGGCCGAACCCGTGTTCACGGGCGCCGAACGCGATGAGCGACCCGTTCTTGAAGCGGATCTCCTGCTGTCCGTTGGCGCGGCGGATGCGGTCCACGTATGGTTTGAACACGCTGCCGCGCGCATCCACGAGGTCGGCGAGGTCGTTGAACGTCTGGTCCGAGGTACGGCTGTGGTGTGCGGTCCAGATGACCGTCAGGCCGGGTTGCATGATGCATTTGATGGCCATGCCCGACCCGAGCGTGAACGTCTTGCCGATCTGGCGGCAAGAGCTCAAGGTCAATCCGCCTTCACCGCACACGTACCGGCCGTGCCCGTCGCGGGCGAACAGCAGGTAGAGCAGACCTTGCTGCCATAGGTCGTAGTGGATGCCGGCCTTGCCGGCGATGCGGTTGAGGCGCGGGAAATCACTGGACACGATGCCGTCGGGCGCTTTGAAATGCAAGGCGATGTCAGATAATCTGCGCTCCGAGTCCGTCATCGATCATCTCGCTTTCCTCATCGTCGTCGGCGAGCAGATCGGGCATCGTGTCCGAGGCGCCGGTGATCGCCTCGAGTTTTTCGGACACCTCGATGAGCGCCTTGGTCAGTTGGGCGATGCAGTTAGGCGTGGTGTCGGGGTCGTCGATGACCTGCTGGAGTTTGGCCTTGCTGCGGCGCAATGTGGTCTCGAGCGGCTCGTCCATCTCGCGTTCCATGCGCCGGTTGAACTCGTGCCGGTTCAAGGGGATGTCACCGCCCGAGCATCCGAAATCGTCGGCGAGCGCCTGCTTGGGGGTGATGGTTTTCTTCGTGATGGGTTTGGCGCCGATGTTTTTGCGCAGCTTGTAGGCGCGTTGCTTGCAGGCTGGTGAACAGTACTTGGGTTTACGTTTCGAGTTCGGGTTAGGAGCGAACTCGGTGCCGCATATCGCGCATTTCATGAAGTCACCTCCTGCTACAAATCGTCATTAACGTCACCGGTGACTTTATCCGGCCGGATCCGGGGGGAGAGCGGCGCTATGCGGCGGTGGGCGAGGGGCATGGCACCGGAGGATATACCGGCCCTATATGTCCAGCCTGGTGAACGGCGCCTTGGATGGTTTCGCCTTGGCTTCGTCCGGGACACGTGAGATGCCGGCGAGTTGGCGTGCGACCTCCTCGCGCGCCCATTGCAACGAGCGTGTGCTTTTGATGCCATTGCACCAACGATGCGCGGGTTCGGTGTTGGACCACAGCAGTGGGCTGCCTCCATGGGCGACGGGCACGATCTCGTCCACCACGAAACTCCACGGCTGTGGATACGGAACACTCAAGTCGATGGGTCGTCCACAGATCGCGCACGGCTCGCCGGCTCGCACACGCGCACGGTGCCGTGCGACTATCTGGCGCCGACGCGCGCCGTTCTGCGCGTATCTTGATGGCGTGCTCATATAATCTCCACGCCCAGCTTCTCCACCGCGGTGAGGAACTCCTCCTCGTAGATGCGCATCCCCCATGCCGCGAGCGCGTCCTCTTCGGTGACCTGCATGCCCGTGGGCTGTATGGCGTCTGCGATGCGGGTGAGTTGGTGGGCGATGTCGTCCATCGTGGTTCGTTCTGCCATCGTCACTCCCCTGTCTGCGAGTGGATTGTGTTCGTGGTTCCGGCCGTGTGCCCCGGAGCGCGACTCCGGCATGCGGGCACCCCTACACTTGGGTCGGCGCGGCGACCGACGCTTGGGCTGGTGCCATCGACACCACGAGCCGGAACCACGAAGATACAAGAACACCCAGCCGGCTGTGCCGCACTGGGTGGGTACCTGCGCCCGCTCATACGCGATGCGCAATATTAGTCACTTTAGGCGTTGCACCCGCGTTTGTCAAGCCCGCGCCTCAACAGATGGTAGCCATCTGAGCAACTCCAATCGTTTGAATGACACGCACCGCTGTGTCGTACTAGTAATACTGGCGTTCCCGTGTATCGTCATTGTTGATTGCACCGTCGAATGGTTTGGCGACTGACTGCGGCGCGATCTTGATTACATCGACAATAAAGAAGGAGATAGAATGTCTGTTTTCTACAGTTTCCATTATGCGCGAGATAACTGGCGCGTACAGCAAGTTATGAATATTGGGCAGGTGGAAAGGAATCCGCTTCTCAATCACCAGGAATGGGAGAATGTTAAACGTGGCGGCGATAAGGCCATCAAAGCTTGGATTGATTCCCAAATGCGTTACAAGAGCGTGGTGATAGTGCTCACCGGATATGAGACTGCATCCCGTGAATGGGTGCAATATGAGATACAGCGGGCATACGATCTTAGAAAGCCTTTGCTGGGCGTGCGAATCAATCGGCTTAAAGACCGTGCTGGCAATCAGGATCCCGATGGGCCTAATCCGTTCAGGTTCCTAGGTATTTCTTACATGTCCATCCCACTATTTGAGCCGTCTAGCCATGATAGCCAAGATGTTTACCGTGAGATCCGAGATAATCTTCCAGACTGGTCCAAGTGTGGGTATGCACGTCATTAACGTGTCAACATATAGGTGATTGCAATCGCTATGATGATCACGATGTAATAGCAGGTGGACCAAGAGCAGAAGGCGCACAGGTACGCCCGTGCGCCTTTCCCGTGCCGCTGCCAATTGAGATCGTAGAGAGCGGTTTCTCCTGATACGGCTTTACGATACAGCACACGATAAGCACGCTCAATCCTGAGATACTGCGCATCCATGATCCAGAATGCAATACTGACAAAGACACCGACGATAAGGATACACTCGTCGCTTTCTTTGACCGCCCATGTCAGCAGCAGTGCAATGATTGCGGCAAGCCATTGTTTCAGCGATGCGGAGTTGTTAGCAAGACGGTCGATCACGTTTTGGATGAATCCAAGATACTGACGTTTGTCTTCTGTATCCATTTGTGAGTTTGAGTTGCTTGTCATGCGTCCACCTTGCCTTCGTTCTGCCCATACAACAATGGCCCCGGACAGTTCACACCGTCCTAAGGCCATACACTCGCGCTCAGCTACACGCGTCGCGCAATATTAGTAACCCTAGCGGTGACAGTCACGTTTGTCAACCGCGCGCCTCAAGAGCAGCACATCCGCGAGCGCATACACCGGCCTTCCCTGCTCGTCCTCACCCACGGGTGTGAGGCGTTTGCGTTTGCGCCATTGAGTGATGGTGTTGCGTTTGATGGTGATGCCGCAGGCGCGCAGCAGGTGGCACAGGTCGGCGGCTGTGCCCATGGCTCCGCTGGTGAGTAGGCGCAGCTCGTGCGCCTGGGCGATCTGAGCGATCGGACTCATATGCCCGCACATGACGCACCGGTGGTCGGTCTCATTGATGGGTTGGGTCTCGGGGATCCACACACCATATCCGCAGCGTTCGCAGACGCCGATGTACCGGTGAGAGGGTTCGGGGTCGGTCAGTTGTCGAGCGTGCCATGCGGCGTCGTCGACCAGGCGCACGATGTCCCACGCGTCCTGTCGTATGGCGAGCGCCGCGCAGGGTTCGTCGCGGTCGAGGCCTTTGAGCAGGCCGTGCACGCTCATGCTGCGCCCGTAGTGGAGGCCGGCGGTGGTGGCGAGCATGCGGGCGAGCGCGAGGGTCTGGTCGAGCAGGTCGGCCGCGCTGAAATTGATTGGCGTGGGTGCGCTAATCATGCCGCGTGTGCCGTCGTGGGGGATGCGGATACGCCGCGTGGCGAGCTCCTCGAGGATCATGGCTTGTTCGCGCAGGTCGTGGATGTCGTCTCGGATACGGGTGGCGGTGGGCTGCATGGGGGTCCTTCCGGTCGGCGGGTCAGTTGAGTGTTTTGGTGAGGATCTCTTCGAGGATGGGGACTGGCATGGCGTTGCCGGCTTGCCTGTAGAGGACGCCGTTCATACAGTCTGGGCGGGTCTTGGCTTGCGCGGCTTGGCGTAGGATGTCCTGCACGGCTCGCGGGTCGAGGCCCAGATGGTGGGCGATGAGCTGGACGTCATACCCGCGCGCATGCCAGGTGAGGACCATCTCGATCTTGTGTTTGCTGACCATGTCTCACGCCTCCTTGGTGATGTAGCGGTCGATGAAATATTCCTGGCCTTTGCCGGTGACCTTGGTGGTGCGGGTGACGCGCACGCTGCCGTCGGGCATCGCGACTGGGCGTTTGAGGACCTCGAACAGGCCCATGTCCATGGCGCGTTGGGTGGGCAGGTTCCACATCTCGCCGTGCTGGCGGCACAGGTAGCCGTCCGCGCGCAGCCGCTCGAACAGTCGGCGCGTGCCCAGATTGTGCGCGCCGTTCTGCGTGAGGATCTTCGCGAGCTCGCCGATGAGGATCGTGCTGGTGGAGTTGCTGATCGCGTTCGCGAGCGCGACCTTCGGTTTCTGCGCGTCGAGTTGGCGTTTCTGTTCGGCGATCTTGGACTCGAGATAGCGCATGCTCGCGGCTACCATCTCTTCGGGGCTCATGTGTTCCTGGCCGGCGAGGTAGCCACCGTGCTTGCGGATGCTCGGGAGCACCTCGGATGTGACCCAGCGTTTGAACTCCTTCGCAGCGGGGAGTTTCGAGGATAGGATGAGCGAATACAGACCGGACTCGTTGATAATCGTTTGGTAGGGGTTCCCAATACCGTCGCGAATCGCGACGGTATTCTTATCTTCGTCCTCAACGTGCTTGTTGAGTGCGTCGCGGGTATTCGCGTAGCCGAGTACTTCGGCGACGTCGTTACCGATAAACCACGGTTCGTTCTGCGCGTCCGTGATGACGCGCACCTGATTGCCGTGGAAATCAAATGTTGTTATGTCGGTGTTCATGGTGTCCTCCTTGGTGGTGTGTGGTTTGTGTTCGTGGATCCATGCGCGCATGGTTTTCGCGAGCGGCTTGTTGCTCCTGATGACCGCGAGCTCGAAGCCCTCCAGATCAACGAAGGTCAGTTGTTGCGGCCCTCCGTTGGTGGCGATGCGGCAACTGCGTTTGTTCGTGGCAGGGATGCGCGCGGAGCATGAGTGGCTCAGGCCGAGTGCTGCGCAAATGTCCGCGAGCGCCCAGAGTTCCGTGTCGTCGGCGGTCACTTGGCGTATGGGCGCGGTGCCGAAGTGCCGCGTGGTGGTCACCAGTTCGGTCATGTCTTATCCTTTCGTGTCGAACTTTTGTTCGGATCGTTAGAAGTGATGGCGGTCGCACCATTTGCTGATCGCGATGAGCAGCAGGACGGTGGCGAGCGAGATGAGCACGTCCCTCACGCGCCGTCCCCTGTGTTCGTGGCCCACAGGTCGGCCATCATCGCGCTGATGGTCGCGGTCGTCCGGGCGATTGCCATGAGCTGGCCCGCGAGGTAGAGCGCTTCGCCCATGTCCTCACGCGGGTCAAAATCCGGGTTTTCGGTCGCGGCGCTCGCCTGCTCCTGCAGCGCGTCGAGTATGTCCTGCAGTGTGTGGATGCGTTCGGAAACGTTCGTCGCCATCACTGTTCCTCCGTCTCGGTGCGGTGGCGTGTCTCGTGGTCGGCGATGACGCGCAACTCATGGGCGCGCCACTCCCGGTCGCGTTCCGCACGAGCCTTGATGGCGCGGTGGAGGTCGATGGCGTCCTTGACGACACCGGCAACCGCGAGCATGGCGATGATGGCGGCGATGATCGCGAGCGCCCACATCACGCGTCCTCCTTGGTCTTGAAGACGTCGGGGCCGTGGATGATGTAGTCGGTCAGTGTGGCCATGTCGATCGGTTCGACCTCGTATGCGTACAGGTCGACCTCGGATTCCATGTTTTCGACGCCCAGCATCCACGAGAACAGTCCCTTGAGTTCGTCGACGGGGACCGTGCTGAGCTGGCTGAGCATGTTCCAGGTCCATGGGGAGGCGTCATAGCCTCCGAACCGTGTTTCGCTGGTGATGCGAGCACACCCGAGATGCTCCTGCGATTCAGCGTCCACGAAGACGAACGCACTTGACGTGCGTTCCACTGGGCTGTCACGGATCTCGTAGCGTTTGCGCCCGTCCTGGATCATCTGCCAATACTCGCGTCGGATCTTCGCGACGGTCACGCTTCGGGTGATCATGCGTCCTCCTTGAGTGCTTGGCCGATGATGCGGCGGATATCCTGTAAATCTGCTTTGCCGTAGGTCAGGTGCACCCATTTGCCGTTGCCGACGTGCACGTCGACGACATAGGTTTTGCGCCCGCGCCCGTCGAGGTCGGGGCGGCGGGTGACTTCGAACCCACCGGAATCTTTGATGCTCATGATGTTTGCTCCAATCTGGTTACGTGGCAGCCAAGTTCGGTCAGGGCGCGCTCGAGGTTTGTCGTGTAGTCGCCGGATTGTTTGGCGGCCTGCCGGCTGGCACGGGCGATGATCTGGTCGATCCTCAATGCCCCGTGGTCGGTGTGCGCGTACAGGCGCAGCCGCAGGTCCCGGTCTGCGCGTCCCATGCACGCCCGGCACAGGCGGCTCGTGCGGTCGATGCGCTTGTAGTGCTGGCAGCCGTGGCACTCATCCACGACGAACGAATCATTTGCCATGACGGTCTCCCTTGCGTCGGTCTGTGTGGGTCGGGAATGAGATCCACGCGGTGTCGTGCTCGATCGCGTCGCGCAGATCGGGGTGGTCGGCGAGCAGGTCTGGCAAACAGTCGAGCGTCAGGTCGGCTGCGTGCAAATCCCATGGGGCGTCCCACGTGCGCCAGGTGATCCTCACCCACACGCCCTGGCACCCGTCCATCGCGTCATGCACACGCTGCGCGAGCCGCTCGATCTGGCGCGAGACGTGCCATTCGTAGATGGCGAGCGCGAGCAGGCCCGCGGCGAGTGTGGGCAGGATGATCAGCGGCAGGCTCATGCGTCCACCTCCTGCAGGATGTCGGCGAGCGCCTCGCTGGGTTCGGTGCCTTGGTTGAGTAGGTCGGCGAGGTGGCTGCGGGCGCTGATCCATGGGTTCGAGCCTCGCCCGCCCTCGTGGTCGAACAGTTGTTCGTGTGGGGTGAGCAGGTCGAGGACGTGTTGGCAGCCGAGGGTGTGGCGGTGTGTGGTGTCGGCGGGTTGGTCGCTGGGCCGTTGGGTGGGGAGCTTGTCGAGCAGGCCGCGGCGTGCGCCGCTGTCGAGCCAGCGGAGGAATGATTTTTCCGGGCATGGCGGGTATTTGCCGTTGTCGGTGACGACGGTGCGGAATTTCTCGAGTTCGCTGTCGAGGTCGGCGTGCAGTTGGGTGGCTTTGGCGAGTGCCTTGTCGCCGGGCTGCCAGTGCTCGAACCGTTCGCGCCGTTTTGCCTCGATGCCCGACCGTCCGTCCGACTGTGACGCCCGTGTCGTTCGGGTCTCGCGGCTCTCGCGTGGTCGTACGGTCTGTTGGGTTATAGGGTTATTGGGTTTATACGGGTCGTCTGCAACGTGGTTGCAGGTCGCTTGCAGGTCACTTTGCAGGTCGGTTTGCAGGTCGGTTTGCAGGTCGCTTGCAGGTCGGGGTGACGGGTCTGCCGTCGCCTGCCGCCCGGTGTCGGCTGGGTCGGCGATGGTCGTATGACCTGCAATTTTTGCAGTTTTACCCTGTGCGTCACCATCGATCGCGGCCTTTACCTTGTCTGGGGTGTCGAGTTCGACGGCGAGGTCCCATACGGTCGGCCGATGTCGTTTCGGCAGGTATGCGGCCGCGCGTTGGTCGCCGCGTCGGATCAGGCCGACGCGTTCGAGCCAGCGGAGTTTGCTGTAGACGGTGCGTACGCATGAGCCGATGTCGTCGGCGATGGTCTGCGCGCTGGGGAACGCGTTGCGCCCGGCCGGGTCGGTCTCGTCTGCGAGACGCAGCAGGACGCGGAACGCGTTGGAGTCGTCGATTGCGGGGCCGGCTTTGTATAGGCCCCAGTGCATGCTGTCCAAGCTCATGATGGCTCCTCATTGGCTAGTGGTGTGATGTGGATGCTGACCCGCCATAATCCGGTTTTGCGGGTGGGTGGGCCCATGGTGTAGGTGCGGCGTCGCAGGTGCGTGTAGTCGTCGTCCTCCCACAGTCCGGCGTCGGTCAGGCCGTCGACGAGGTGTTTGACGGTGGGTGCGAGGTTGTCCGGGTCGGCGCGCGCGGGGCGCTTGGGGTAGTGGATCTCGTATTCGATATCCACGCGCCCATAGGGCGTCCATGGCTGGTGGCGGTTGATCCAGTCCCGGCCGATGGTGGCGCCCTTGTGGCGCAGGTGTTTGGCGCGCTGGGCGTTCGCGTACACCTGCCCCTGCCCGCCATTGGCCTTCAGGAGCAGGTTCTTGGGCACGTCGATGTGGATCGTGGCGCCCATCATGCGCCGTCCCTGGTGCGGGCGAACACAACGTATTTGCCGGGTTCGACCTCGATGGCGCGCGCCGTGAACACACCCGCCGGCGTGAATGCCTGCACCCTGCCGCCGGCCACACGCCGGCATTTGTCGAGCGCGACCCGGCGCGCATGCTGTCCGGTATGCACGGAATACACGACCCACTGGCCGGGGTGCTCGCGTGCCGCTGACGCGGTTTTCTGCGCGTCGGAGATGACCACGCGCGCCCGGTGCAGATCCTCGGGCAACTCGTCAACGAGCATGCCCGGCTCCCAACGCACAGGAGCGGCAGGCTCCCCGGTGGCGCCACCGTCGTCCGTGTCCGGTCGAGCCGCCATCGTGGCGAGCATCTCACCGCCCTTGGCGATGGACAGGTTCGGGTTGTCGCTCAACAGCCTCATGAGCGGCTGCGGGTCGGCGACCCGCTCCTCGCGGATGTAGAGCGCGAGCGCCTGTTTGCGCTGCGAGGCAGTCAGGTCGCGTATGGGCGTGTGCCACCATTCGCGGATGTCGCTGTTTTTCGGTCGTGCCATAGGATCCTCCAATGTCGTGTTGTCCGCCCGGCCCATGCCGCGCAATTGGTTGATGTTGTCAGCGTCGGAACGGATCCACTCGTCCCAGTCGATGCCGTCCATGATCAGAACTCCGGTTCGCCGGTATCCGTGCCGCCGGAGCCGAACCCGCCCGCACCCCACGGGTCACCACCAGTGGCGAACGGATCGGACACACCAGTGCCGGCAGTGTTCGCGGTGCTGCCTCCCGTGTAGCCGGCCGGCTGGCCGAACCCACCATTGCTGTTTTGCTGGCGGGTGACCTGTGCGGTGGCGCGGCGCAGGCTGGGCCCGATCTGGTCGACCCGCAGCTCCACCACGGTGCGCTTCTCATGGTTCTCGGTCTCATACTGGCGTTGGGTGAGCCGGCCCTGGGCGATGACGGTCATGCCCTTGGCCAGCGAGTTCGCGATGTTGCTCGCCAACGGCGCGTGCTGCGAATCCCACGCCGAACAGTTGAGGAACAATGTGTCCCCGTCCTCCCACTGGTTCGTGTCGCGGTTGAACCGCCGCTCCGAGGCCGCGATCGTGAAGTTCACGACGTTGCTGCCGTTGTTCAGGGTGCGCAGTTCGGGGTCGCGGGTGAGGTTGCCCACGATGGTGATGATCGTCTCCCCTGCCATGTCACTCCTCCTCCGTGTCATCGTCGGTTGCGGCGAGCGCGTCAGTGGCCTGCCCGTACAGGGCGAGCGCGCTGCCGGCGAGCAGGAGCAGTTCGCCCTGCGTGCATTCGTTGAGTTGGGTGGACATGGTCAATGCGCCCTGTTCGCCGCGGCGGCGCAGGTTGACGCGTCCCACCGTGCGTGAGCTGTCGGTGTCAGAGATGGCGATATCGACGTGCATAGTGCGCAATGCGTGTTCCGCGTGGAGCTGTTTGAGCGCTTCGGTTAGGTATTGTTCCGCGATTTCCATCGCGTTGATGGTCAGTGCCATGGGCTGGTTCCTTTCGTGTGGGTCGTGGGGTGGGTGCGCTGGGGGGCTCCCAGACGGGGCTGAATCCGTCTGGCATGACTGCGGCCGAAACCCATCGCTCCCCCGCTGCCGGGCTATCTCGGCTGTGGGGGTGACGTTGACGCATCCACCTGAGTGGGCCGGGCGGGAATCGCACCCGCCTCCGCCATGAGGGCCTGGCCGGGAGGGAAAAATGAGAGAAGGGACCCGGTCGGGCGTCTCGGGGTGGGGCTAGCTTGCACGGCCCCATGCGCAGGACACGGGGAGTCGGTCGTGGCCTGCGCGGGATTGTGTGTTCAGTTATCGCCGGCCGGTTGGCCGGCGACCCCCCTGCGTGTGGGCATCGCACGCGCAGGGAAGCCTGTTGGTTATTCGAGCGCGGCGCGCGCGTCGTCCATGCGCTCCTCCATGTCGCGGATCTGCGCGCGCAGGTCACGGATGAGGCGATCCACACTCCGTGGCTGCGGGTTCGACCCATATGACGCGCGCCTGTACTCGGTCAGCTCATACGTCTCGATGAGAGCCAGATGCTCGTTGAGCTCGACGAGGTCCTGCGCGGAGAGGAACCGCTCGTCGCTGCGCTCCATGAGCCCGTGTGCCTGCAGGATCTCCAGCAGCTGCGTGAGCGCCGCGCTCATCGTCCCGCCTCCATGCGCGTGGTGGAGCGCACCACACGAGCCGGCGACTGGCGCCGGTCGGCGAGCGCCGCCAGCCAATCATGGGCGTGGCGTGCCGCGTGGATAATGTGGCGGGCGATGGTGGTGGCGAGCGCGAGCACTGTGTCGATCTGGGGGATCACATAGGCGAGTGAGCTGATGAGCAGCAGCCATGCCGCGCTGTAGGCCCATGGGGCCCACATGAAGCCCACACCGGTGGCGATGGAGGTGGCGGATGCGAGCGCGGTAATCGTGGAGATGATGGTGAGCGCCTGGCTGGCGCGGGTGTGGTTACGCATTGGTGTTCTCCTTGGCTTCGTCGATGAGTCGCTCGAGTTGAGTGCGGATTGCCTGTATGGTTGCGAGTCGTGCGTGCAGATCGCTGGCGTCGAGGTCCCACAGGTCACAGAATCCGATGGTCACGTTGTAGGCGGCCTCCTCACGGTCGAGGATGCCCATGAGCTTGTCGGCGCGGATAAGCGGGTCGGCGTGGGGCACCTCTTCCATTTCCTCGGCCTCGCACCGGCGGGCGGCCGCCAGGTCGCTGTGTACGGTGATGGCATTGCGGTAGCGCCATTCGGCGTTCGTCACCGCGCTCTGGTGTGACGACCAATCATCACCTGCCTCGAGGAGGCGCTCGGTCCATTCGCCGAGCCCGTCGTACCCCAGTCCGCCGTTCTCGAGCTGGCGGATGTATTTGTCGGTGAGCATGTGCAGGTTCTGCACACTGGCGGCGAGCGCAGCGCGCGCGTCGTCGACGTGTTTCTTGAGGCGGGCGCAGTTGGCGCACTGGTTCCAGTCGACATTCCACGTGCAGGTTGTGGTGGTCATGATTGTTTCCGTTCTGCTAGTCGTTGGTTTCGGGTGCAGTCCTCGAGGTGGGTGCCTGTGCGGGGTTTCAATCTGTTGCTCCACCAGCGCTTGACGGCTATGGGGTCGTAGAGCACGCGCCGCCCATCTTTGAACCATTCCAGGTCTGGGTGTAGTTGCAGCGACCGCCATTTCGCGAGGGTGTTCACCGACAGGCCCAGATAGTCGGCCGTCTTCTGCGGCGTCCAACAATTCGCATACCCATCAGGCACCGTGCTCATCGCGCACCTCCCTGTCTGCGAGCGCATGGGCTCTGTTGTATGTGTGGTGTCGGGCGGTGGAGAAGAATACCGCCCGACGGTTCTCCTACACTGGTCGTATGTGGCATGGCGAGTACCAGTCGCCGTGCGGACCGGATAGGAGAAGAATCAGCATGTTTGACACTGTTTCCGCTGTCGTGTCGGTGATGGGAGCATTGGTTTCCGCGTATTTCGGTATTCAGCGATACCGCAAGAGGCCATTCGTGCACTGGTTTCCCCTGTACGGGGGTGATGAGCCTGACGGCGAACGCTATGAGAAGGAGCGTATGGCTTTCATGGAAAACCATCGGGGTGGTCACAATACGTCCATCGCGTTGTTCAATAACGGCAACATTCAAGCGTCCGGCGTCAGGCTGTTCAGCTACGACTGCGAGTTCGCCGCCGTCCAGTACCCCCATGACTCCGCTGATTCTGTGGTCCATGCCAGGGTCTTTCCCCGCGTGGTCGATGGCGAATGTCTGCATATCGCCTTGCACAGCGACCGTGCGGCGGTGATGTATGGGCACAACAGTGATCATGACGCGTACCTGCGCGTGTATTGGATGGACTTCGGACGAGCCCCGTCCTACTACAAGCAGGACTTCGTCTGGCATGTCATGGGCGGCGCGGGACGACCCACGGTCGAGGCGCTGGGAGGTCCCGTCACCGTCGGCAGGGACGAGTACGAGAACGGGGCGCCCGTCATAGATCCGCTCAAGGAGAACGGTTTCATCGTTGATGCTGTTCATTGCAGGATTCCTTTCCGGCGTCACCCGTGGCGGTAGTAATACCAGGAGACGCACATGCCGCTAAGACTGACCACGGCACCGATAACTGACACGATCGTCATCCAATCCATCTCATCGACCTCCTTCCCTGTCTGCGAGCGCCTTGGCGAGCACATCGACTGGGTTGACGTTGATTGCCTGCGCCATGCTGATGAACTCATCGAGGGTGATGCGCTTATGGCCGTTGAGCTTGGCGGAGACTGTGGGCCTCCCCATTCCGATTGCCTTAGCGATGGACTTCTTGGACTCCCCTTGATAGGCGGCCAGACGGTCCAGCTCCTCGACGGCCAGTTGCGAAAGCTCCAGCCCGCTGTCTTTAAGTAACTTCGTCATGCTTACAGTGTACATACTTAAAGACGCATGTCAACTTAAATAAATACGGCGTGTCGCTAAGTGAATACACTATTCTGGGTGTATGGCAAAGACAGCACGACAATGGAGCTCGCTGGACAAGGCAGCGGTGAAAATCCTCGCAAGACTCAAAGCAGACGACCCGAGAGACCTCTCCTACCGTCAGATGGCGAGACTCACAGGGATGACACCATCACGCCTATCCGGCCTATTCCTCGAGACAATGGGCCCACCCACACTGGACGAATTCTGCACACTCTGCGAGCTGCTCGGCCAATCAGCACCCGACACACTGCAGTCAGTCATCACCGAATCCGAAACAGCCACGCCCGAAACGCCCGACGATAAAACAACGGCACTCGCGGATACTGACCCATCAAATTCAGTGCCAGATATGTCTGGATGGACGGTCGACGAGCAGGCTACCTACATCGCTGAGCATCTCGATCAATTCGATTACGCGGCCAAACGCGGTGACACGGAAGCGGAACAGCAGGCATACGAGGAAATGCCTTAATTGTCAGGAGATCACGATGAAGAACAAGAAGTTTTTTTGCGCGGCGGTTACGCTACTCACTGCTGTAGCGCTCGCATCATGTGGAACTACAACTCCTCACAGCGAGGCAAACACAGCCCACACCCCCACACCCACACAATCAGAACAAACATTGCAGGCGACGCCGGACGATCAGACAGCCAACCCTATTGAACGTATAGATACGGTAAACAAAGACTGCAAACAGTATTCGGTCAACGGGCAAAACGTCCTAACATCGGAAATTACCGATGACAATCATGCCAGGGTCGAAGTATACGGGTTTTACATGGGGAAAAACTCGAATTTGTCAGGCCCATTGTGGCAATGCGTATTCCAGGAACTAGGGACCTCGCAAAAAGTCGAAGACGCAATCTCAACTCATCTCACCGATGGAGATTACTACTCATATCGCGAAGACGGTCTCTACTACTACTGGTACGGAGATGGCGATATGTGCGAAATGCTCACCGTCCACCCGAAACCACTAGAACTACCAGCAATCGAACTGACAGATTAGTTTCGCCAAACACAATAGCGCGCGGCGATAAAAGATAAGACTGGGGAGGGAGTGCGAGCCCCACCACAAGAGAAGGAGAACACAATGAGCACACCAACCAATCAGGGAGACAAGAATTTCCCGCCGGACAGGATTCAAACGGAACCTGGCAACAATCCAGACGCGGCACAGAAAACGCCCTTTTGGAAACGCTCATACACACTCACCGCACTCGTATTGGGTGGAGCACTGGCGGCGGCGCTCGCAGTCGGAGCTGCGGTCGGTTCTCCGATCGCCTACCACGCTGGCAGAAACTCAGAGATAACGAACATCGTCCTCGACCATGCGCGCGATAAAAGCGAGGAGTACACGAGCGTTAATCGTAAGCTCTCCGAGGCAGAGGCCGATCTCCGAAACGCCGAAAAACGCCAATTGGAGCTGAAAGACGCCAACGAAGAGGCGGAAGCCACAATCGAGAAGGCGAAAAGCTACCAGATCGACGATCTGAAGGCCGAGAGCGAGAAGCTGAAGAAGGAAGTCGACGAGCAGAAGAAGACGCTCGAGACACTGACCGGCAAGGTCGAGACAGCGAAGAAAAACACGATCGGTGACGGCGTGTGGCAGGTCGGCAAGGACATCGACGCCGGCACTTACCGCGCTACACGGGAGGTTGGCAGTCGCTGTTATTGGTCTATCTCGAACCCGGTCACAAATGATATTCTCCAGAACGATCTTCCAGGCGGCGGCTTCCCTGAGGTCACAGTGAGTGATGGGCAGCAGCTGAAAATCGCGAATTGCAGCACATTCACCAAGCAGTGATAATTCCCTCGAAATCGAGGGAATTGCAGGGGGAGCAGTTAAAGGCGTCGAATTCGACGCCTTTAACGCCAGAGAGAAGGGGAACCACGACGACCGAGGACATGCTGATAGAGACTGCGGAACGATTCTGCAGCCTGCGAGAGAGGCATCTGCACGGCGATGTGCAGGGCCTGTATCTGCGCGAACCGAACCTGATCCTGCTCGACCGTGATTTGACGAGCGAGCAACGCCGTTGTGTGCTCGCGCATGAAATCAGCCACGCGCGGCACTTGGACGAGGGGTGCCGCATGGACCGGTGGTCGGAGCGGCGAGCGGACTGTGAGGCCGCCATGATGCTCATCAACCCAATGGAATACGCATACGCGGAAACTGTGTATGACGGCAACATAATGGGCATGGCGAGGGAGCTCAACGTGCTCCCGTGGGTCATCACGGCGTTCCGCGAGCGCCTGCATGATGATCCGACACTGGCAATGTTGTAGGAGGCGGGTATGGCGAATATCACGAGTTATGAGACCCAAAGTGGCCGGCGTTTTGAGGTGCGGTATCTCAAGCCGGACGGGCGTAGTAGCCGTAAGCGCGGGTTTGCGCGCAAAAAGGATGCTGAGTTGTGGATGGCTGAGCATGTGACGGCTGCGAAGGCGGCGGATATGTTTGTGTCGCATGAGGCTGGCATGGTCACGGTCGGGCAGCTCTATGAGCAGTTTGTGGCGGAGCGGTCGCCGTTGTGGAAGCCGTCGCAGGCGCGTACGGTGGATTCGCGGTGGCGGACGCATATCGCGCCGCGGTTCGCGGAGGTGCCGGTGAACCGGGTGACGCGGGCGATGCTGCAGGATTGGGTGAGTGCGTTGGCTGAGCGGAGGTCTGCGAGTCTGACGCGGACGACGGCGAACATCCTGGACGGGATCCTCTCGATCGCGGTGCAGGACCGGCGTATCGTGCGCAATCCGATGGACGGTATCACGCTGCCGCGCAAGCCGCGGAAAAAGGCGGTGCGCACGTATTTGACGGTGGCGCAGCTCATGCTGCTGGCGGATGAATGCCTGCATGGGCGCAGGTTGGGCGGGCAGCGTCGTGCGCTCGTCCTGCTGTTGGGGTTTTGTGGGCTGCGGTGGGGTGAGATGTGCGCCCTGCGTGTGGGTGACGTGGATTACGGGCGTGGCCGTGTGGAGGTGCGGTCGAATCTCGTGCGGGTCGGTACCGGCTGGGTTGAGGGCAGTCCGAAAAACGGTGAGGTGCGCAGTGTGCCCATGCCGCAGGTCGTCGCGGACGCGCTGCGGGGGGTGACGGACGGGCGCGGGCCGGAGGAGCGGGTGTTCGCGGAGGATGGGGAGCCGCCGAGATTGCAGTCGGTGACCGCCGCGAAAACGAACCGCACCTGGTATGTGTCGGCGATCCGGCGGGCCGGTGTGCCGGCTGTGTCACCCCATGAGCTGCGGCATACGGCCGCGAGCATCGCCGTGCATGCGGGCGCAAACGTCAAGGCATTGCAGCGGATGCTGGGGCACGCGAGCGCGAGCATGACGCTCGACGTGTACGCGGATCTGTTCGACAGTGATCTGGATGATGTGGCGCGCATGGTCGATGCTGCCGTGGACGTGGAATGCCCCGCCGTGAATCGTGTCCAAAACGTGTCCAAAACAGCTGAGGTCACGCCGGCGAGCGCGTGAAATCGTTGGAATTATGCCGTTTTTGATTGGTGTTTTCGGTTAGGTGTCGGGGGTTCGAATCCCTCATCGCCCACAGTGTGGCCCCGTCTCGAGATTGGCTTGAGGCGGGGCTTTTCCGTTGCGGCAGTAGGGTTTGCGCGCTGCTGTTGTGTTTTCCGATGTTTACCCGTTTTTACCCGTTTGGGGTGTGGTTTGCGTTTTTTCGTGTCCAAAACGTGTCCAAACGTCAGGTGTCTACCTAGCCGTGCGCGGATCAGGCAGCAGTCCCCTCTCGATGGTTTTCATACGTCTATTGTCTCACGGCGCGACACACCGTCTTGACTTAGACTTAAGTCTGTGTCATACTGCAGTTATCAAACAAACACCACCCACTACAAGGGAGCTGATCAAAATGGCACAGCACAACATCCACCACACCTGCGGCCACGAAGAGACGGTCCAGATCTACGGCACCAACGTCCACGGCGAACGCCAGCGCAAGGCCGAATGGCTCGAATCCAAGCCCTGCCGCGACTGCGAACGCAAGGCCATGCGCGATGAGAACCTCACCGGTGCGGCCGAACTCACCGGCAGCGACAAGCAGGTCAACTGGGCCAACGACCTGCGCGCCAAGGCCATCGGCGACATCAAGACGAAGCTCGCGAAGATCGGCACGCAGTACATTGCCGCCCCGCAGGGGTGGAAGGACGCGCAGCGCAAAGCCGGCGAGGCGATCATCACCGCCATGCTCGCGGAGACCAGCGCGAAGACGATCATCGACAACCGCGACAACCTCATCGCCCACTACGGTACCGTGGCCCAGCAGGCCTCGAAGTGAAAAAAGCGGTGCCGGCCCACATAACGCCGGCCGGCACCGTTATCAAACAAACCCCAAACAGCAAGGGGGTTCATCCAGTATAGCAAGGAGACGGAATCATGGCACTCGTGAATCTGAGCGAATACGCGGCCGCACATGGCCTCAAGGTGACCAATGTGCGCACCGCCAGGGCGCGCGGCAAACTGTTGACCGCCGTCAAACGGCACGGCGTGTGGATGGTCGACGAAGCCGAACCGTGGTACACGGAGCGCCGCAAGGACTGGTACACCGACGAAGCCAAGGCCCTGAGCGAGGGCGAGATGGACGCGTACGACCGGGTCCTGATGATCCGCCACTACGCGCAGTGCGGCCAATACGGCGGAACCTTCGCCAAATGCCTCGACAGGGTCCCGGCAGACGTGCAGGAGGCGTTGCCGGCGCAGCAGGTCGCCGCCCTGGTCGACGCGATCCACGACTCGTACGAGCGTGGATACCGTGCCGGCATGGCCGAGGCTGGGCTATAGACGAAAAAGGGGGCCGGCGGCATGCAGCCACCGGCCCCCAGTACTCGATCGGATCGAGTCAGATCGAGACAGTTATGATATGCAAAACATCATAATTTCAATCCAACTCCCCTGCCGAAGCCGGGGAGACAGTGCACGTCTTGCGACGTATCCGACAGCATAGCAGCGAGCGCCCCGGCACGCAACCGGCGCACGATTGGGCAAGAGGCACCGTCGCCTCGTCTTGGTGCGACACGCCGTCTTGACTTAGACTTAAGTCTGTGTCATACTATAGCTATCAAACAAACACCACCCACCACAAGGGAGCTGATTGAAATGACCTACGCATTCGGATACACCACACTCGCCGACCTCGCCGTGAACACCATCACCGTCCTCGCCAACAACGCGGCCGAATTCGCCAAGAACGACAAGCCGCTCGAAACCCTCACCGCCGCCTACGTCCCCGGCAATTGCAACAACCCCGACAGCGTCACCATCGACTACGCCGACACCACCCCCGAGGAGGCCCGGCTGCGCGTCGCCATCATCGGCGGGTCCATCAAGATCCAGACCGCGGTGGACGACGGAGACTACATCGACGACTGCGGGGAATGGGCCACCACGATGGTGGTGGACGACGATGACGAAGACACATGGGAGCAGATTCAGACCCCCGAAGCCGTGCAGTATGACACCGCGGACAACCGTGATGAAGCCGCCTGGCATGCGGCGCTGCGCAAGGCCGCAATCCCGTTCATCCTGCGCAGGCTCGAGGAAACACTCCCGCAGGCAATCATCGAAACCTTCTGCGACTAAACGAAAAAAGGGCTGGCGGCACATGGCCACCAGCCCACACCCGACCATTGTCGGGAACACCTAGAAATCTACATCTCCCAAGGATCATCCCCACTCATGTGGGGAACTAGGGGAATCCCTAAGTGTTCATCACCATACCACACCTCTTGAAGTCATACAAGCACCATCGCCTCTGTAAACGCAAAAAACGGCCCCGCTCCTCTCACCATGCAGGCGAGTGGGGCGGGGCGTGGTTATTCGAGTTGTGTGATGATGTCGTGTTCTCGTGGCGAGAGGTCCCACACGTAAACGTTGGCCGCCTTGGCCGCCTTGGCCGCCTTGGCCGCTTCGGCCGCTTTGGCGTACCTCGCCTGCAATGCGTGGCTCATGAGGAACCCGTTGCCGAAGATGCCTTTTCCGGCTGTTTTTTGGCTGTCGAGCCTGCTGATGCGAGCCACCTCGCTGCGGGAGATGCGCAGGTCGATACCGTAATGGTCGAGCTGGCCGACCCGGCTGACGGTGAGCACCTCGTCCGGGTATTGGTATGACGGCAATGGCGTGGGCTTGTGCGCGTCCTGCACGGCGTTGATCGCCTGTGACAGACCGGGGGCGGTGCGAATGAAATCGTCGCCCAATGTGGTGAGGAACGCGGTCTTGACCTTCGCGCCGTTCTCATAGACGATCGTCGTGTCGGTGACGATGTGGTTGACCGGAATGTCTGCGCTGAAATTGGTCAGGTATGGTGCGAAGAGGAAAAAATCGATATCATGCTCGAGGTACCATCGGCAGATCTTCGAGAGGATGCTGAATGGCGGATTGTCGATGACGACGCAACCGTCCGGGTATTCTTCGTGCTGGTAGTCGCCGCCCGGTTTGAACGGGCGCACAACCGGCCGGCCCTGGATCCTGTATTCGTCCGTCACCCATTGCAGGACCGTGTCATACACATCGGGGGGGGTATAGCAGTCATCCGTGGTTTTCTTCGGTTTGAATTTGTCGACGAACGCCTCGTACGCCAGTTCGCCCTGCTCCATATCACAAATCTCCTTGGTGGTGTGGGGTATATGGAAAAGCCGCGGCATCACAATCCAGTGGCGCCGCGGCAGGTGTGGTCAGGACACACGGGCTAGTCCCGCGTGTCCGTGATGCTTGCGAGGCTGGAACCGTCGTCGACCTCAGGAATACCGGCGATGCTCGTGAGCAAACTGAGTACGCCGCCCATGAGCGCGATCGAGAGGACGTTGGCCCAGTCTGCCTGCATGAGGCCGATCGCACCGGTGCCGAGCACACCGATGGCGGCCTGCGCCATGGTTTTGAGCGCGCGGATCAGGGCGGCGCGCACCCACACGCGTGCCGGGCTCGACGTTGGTTCACGCGTGGGCATACTGTCCGGGAGCGCCTGGTCGCTCTCGTCGTAGGCCGGATGGTCGTTGAGATTATCGAGATTGTCGCTCATTCTGTCTCCTTGAGTTTGGCCACGACGATGGTGGCAATCTTGTCGATCTGTTCGTCGGTGAGCGCGACACCCACCGGCAGGCTCTTTGGTTCGCCGGTCTTGTACGGGTTGAGTTCGCGGAGCCTCTTGTCGCACCAGACGATGCGGTCGTAGAGGCTGCGTTTGACTTCCTTGCCGTTGTCGTCGACCATGCCGCTGCCTGCGGCGTCGGTGCGGTTGAAGAACATGTCGGCGAGACGGTAGACGCGGTTGGTGAGCCACTTCCACTCCTCATTGTTGGTCAACAGTTTGTTGACGTTGTTGGCCGCCGTGTCGATGCCCTTGAGTCGGTCGCGGGCCTGTACGCCGTGCACGCCGTACTCCCATACGTATTTCGCGATTTTCTTCGCGTCGGCGTCACTGATTGCCATGATTCCTCCTCCATTGATGTATTGCTGTGTGAGATTGACGAACCCCTCCCATGTCTGCCCGAACCGGGCGAAATACGGGCGTGGGTCCACATGATCCGAACCGCCGTAATTCTGAGAGAACCAGAGGTGCGGGTGCATGACGCTCGTGTTCCAGCCGCGCGAGATGAGCACCTGCGCGCATACCTGCGCGGCGATCTCAAAACCGCGCTGGAAATCGGCCATGTTGGTGGCCTCGCAGATCTCGATGCCGATGCAGGTGGAATTGCCGTTGCCGACCTGCCAGCACAGGCGGTTGAACTCCACGCACTGATACGCCTCCGTCCAGTCGGATGTCAGGTGGACAGCGAAGTCATAACCACGGCTCCATAGGTCGCGGTGGTTGCGTGCGGTGGCGCCGGGGTTCGCCGTGGAATGCACGGCGAGCATCCACGGCGCGAGATACCCGTGCCCAGGATTGACGATGTCTCGTTTGATGGTGACCATTGGTCACTCCTCGTCATCCGCATCATCATCGGCCGGCGTCATATAGTCGGCGACCGGCTCGTCGGCCATCGCCGGCGTTGCGCCGGCCGGCATGTCCTGCGCGTTGCCGTAGCGCTGTGCGATCTTGATCGAGTCGATCATCTGCTGGCCCTGCACTGCCGCCTCCGTGATGGGATGGTTTTTCCACCACACATGCGCCGTGAGGGCCGCGGTGGCGAGCGTGGCTGCGCCTTTGAGCATCGGCCTGTCGGTCTTCACGGCGACCATGCCGGCAGCCAGGGTGGCGGCCAATTCGGCGACGCTTTTCAGCTGGATCTTCATAATGTTTCCTTTCGATATGCAAAAGGCCACAGCATAGGTGCTGTGGCCTTGGGTTTGATTGGTGTGACCGTGGTCAGTACTCCTCGGTTTCGTCGCACATGCGGCTCGTCGAATCTCCGTCGGGCGGCACCGATGGTAGCCGCCTAATGTCCTCGATCATCTGCGTGCCGGTCCCGTTGCCACCGATGCTGTGATAGGCGGCGTACAACCGTTCGAGTACGTGTTTCTCGTTGGGGTGCAGCCATCCGTGGCGCATCGCGTTCTCGTGCCGTTCACGGATGCGCAGGTAGGCGAGTTCTACGACGGCGTTGTTCAGCGCGTCGAGCTTGTCCGCCAACGTGGACAGGTCAATCTGCCGGTTCAGTTCCTCGATACGTTTGACGATCTTGTCCACGTCCACGGCCGGATGACGCCGGTCGTACCGGTTGAGCAGCCATGTGGTGATACTGCTCGCGCCGATACCAGTCGCCATACCGGCCAACGCGGTGAGGACCTCAACACTTAGAAAATTCGTGTTTTCACCCCCCTTCTACAACTCCCATGGGCCAACTTGCCCAGCCGTGGTCGCGTCGCGTGGGCCAGCAACCCACGGGAATTGGATGTCGCCACGCTGGTAAAGCGCGTAGAGCTGCTCCCAATCCTCCGGGCTGTAGCAGCCGACCTCCTGCAACACGAACGGGCCGCGAAAGAGGTACAGCCTGTGGTTGCCTTTGTTGTCGTCACCTACACGGGCGGCCACCCAACCGTTACGGCGCACAATGGTGGCTGTCTGTTCGATGTCCAGATTGTCGATGACAGCCTGCGTGGCAGATGTGATGCGTACGTAGAGAACCATGCCTCGCATCTGCACGTTGGTCAATGGTTGGAACGCCCACACAGTCGCATTCGACGCGTCTGCATTGCGCTCGTACCGCCATTTCTCACCATTCGCACGGCTAGACCCATTCCATGCGCCGCGCTCTTTGAGGCACCTCGGGTCCGGGTGCAGATTCCTGATCTCAGTCATGCCGCCACCCCCAATCGGGAGACGGCGGCCCCGGTCACGGGTAGTACTGGTTGAATTGCTGGATCACATGGGATTCGTCCATCTCGTCGTGCAGCATGACCGCGAAATGCCACAATTTGTACCAGCCGCCGGCCGTGTTGAATATGGCCGTGCACCCGTATGTGCCGGTCTTGGCCATGTCCAGACGGTATCCTTGTTTGAATTGGTCGGGTGTGATTTCCACGGCTTGCATGTCCGCTGCGGACACCCACAGGCGCAGTGGCGTGGCCGTGTTCGTGGTCTCGCCTTTCACATACAGGGAGAGTGGCACCCCATCTTGGAGTGCGTCCGCGTCCAATCCCAGATCGACCTCCACACGCTGATCGATCAGCAGACCCGGTTTCGGTGTGCGCACATAGTTTTTGCAGCCCGTGACCTGTCGCCCGTCGGGTAGGATGATGAGCCTGCTCATGCGACCACCACCAGAGCGCAGCGGCAATCCACATGTGGATGGGAAACGCTAGGAGGAAGCCCCCCCCCCCGGACGATGGAATCACCATCGAACCATGTGATGTCTCGAGCAATCATCTGCTGGTAATCCTCCTCCGTCATGACAAACAGCTGGCGCACCCATATCGCGCAGTTGGCGTTCGGGCCGACCATCACACGGAACTCGACCGTGGAATCCTCCGGGATGCTGTTGGCTGGGGTGACGATACGTCCCGGTGTGCCGTCCCATGTGGCCGGTGTGAGCTCTGTGCGTGGCATGATGACCACAC